>Ga0209804_1000135_pt1 | contig 63332 bp, 53 predicted proteins | sample GraSoiAngelo_139_FD_185896 | JGI IMG/M metagenome (GOLD analysis project Ga0209804, IMG submission 185896) | Grasslands soil microbial communities from the Angelo Coastal Reserve, California, USA - 14_0929_12_20cm (SPAdes) (version 2) | ecosystem: Environmental > Terrestrial > Soil > Grasslands ... | reverse complement strand
ACCTGACTCACGCAACCGAGGTGACCTTAGGACCCCGGGCTGAGGCCAGCGTAACGGCAGAAGTTCAGGAACCGGTGGACGGGGTGCAATGACGGCGCTTCTTTTGTTCCTGGAGTTATTCTCAACGCTCGGGCAGGCAAGTCCGCAGCCACAAACTCGGGCGCAGGCCGCATATCGCATCGGTGGCGTGGTCGTGGATGACATCACGAACGCCCCCGTAGCGCGTGCGCAAGTGTCGATTTCTCTCGGGGGCGAACAGACCAATACCGTCGCCGGTGATGACGGGCGTTTTGCCTTCGAAGGGCTGGCGGCGGGGAAATATGTCCTGAGTGCCGCGGCGCCAGGCTACTTGCATGAGGGGTTCAAGCAGCACGGTGGGTTCTTCGTTGGCATTGCCACCGGAAAGGACCAAGACTCCGAGCACTTGATCTTTCGCCTGCATCCGGAAGCCGTTATCTATGGCCGGGTAACCAACGAACGTGGAGAGGCTGTGCGCGCGGCCCAAGTGGCCCTTTTCTCTTCTGATCCGATGAAGGGCAGTGGTGAGAGGTTTGTAAGGTCGCAGGTGCAGACGAACGACTTGGGAGAATACCGCTTCGCTCATCTAAATGCCGGGAAATATTATCTAGCGGTCCAGGCGCGTCCCTGGTACGCCCAGTCACAACTCTCCTCGCAGACAAGGCAAAACTCCGGCTTTGGTGGAAGCGCCGCCGGTTCTTTTGCCGTGTCAGGGATTAGCGTGGATTCGGATCCTATTCTGGACGTGGCTTATCCGATTACCTTTTATCCGGGCGTAACCGATGAGCAGGCCAGCGCCGCTTTGATCTTAAACGCGGGAGACAAGGAGGAGGCCAACATTACTCTGCAAGCGGTGCCGGCGGCTCGCTTGCACGTCCGAGTTTCGCCTGCCGATGCAGGGACATCCTTTGGCGTCGGTGCGAGTCAGAGAGTCTTCGGCACGTTTACCTCGGTGCTGAACCTCGTCTTCGGTCAAGTTGCTCCTGGCGAATATGAGGTCGCGGGGCTGCCACCAGGAGAACTATCGCTTGTCCTCACGACGAATAGGGAAAACGAATGGACCTCCCGCTCCATCGAAGCAGATACCAGATCGGAAGGAGTAATTGATGCCTCCGCATTGCAGGCAACGGCGAACGTATCCGGTCGAATCCTTCTGCCTGGAGGAGACCCAGGGGCAATAGCCGGAAATGTGCATCTTGCCAACACTGCGACGACTACGCTGCCTCCTGCAACAGTTCCATTACGAAAAGACGGCACATTTAGCTTTCCCGAGATTCAACCGGGAACTTACAAAGTTCAAGTGAACCTTTCCAGCAACGATTGCTACATTCAGCATGTTTCGGCGAAAGAAGCGAAGGTGTCGGGCCGCGCGATAACCATTGCCGCTGGGAGCGAAGTGGATCTTACCGTCACACTGGGGCAGGGGCGAGGTCACGTGACGGGGATAGTGCAGTCGGAGGGAAAGCCCGCATCAGGCGTAATGGTTCTCCTCGTGCCCGAATCTGGCTTGGAGATGGAAGAAGATTCACGCATGGACGAGAGTGATAGCGACGGCACATTCAATCTGGCTGGAATTCTACCGGGAGAGTACGTCCTAATGGCGATCGAGGATGGATGGGATTTGGAATGGGCTAAGCCGGAGGTTTTGCGGGCATATCTTTCGGCGGGACAAAAGATTGCGATTGCCGCGAGCCAGTCCATAAAAGTGACCGTAACCGCCCAAGAAAAACCGGGACGAGCGGAAAGAAGCCGCAATAGCGTGCTCTGATCGCGTGAAGGAGCGATGGAAGGGGACATCGCCCAAGCTGCCCCACAGAGTGGATTACACGTGCAGCAGCGCCTGGTCCAAGTCTGCGATGATGTCTTCCATGTCTTCGATGCCCACCGACAGCCGCACCAATCCTTCCGTGATTCCCACGCGTTCCCGCACCTCTGGGGGCATAGAGGCATGGGTCATCAGCGCGGGAAGCGAAACCAGCGTTTCCACTCCGCCAAGGCTCTCCGCGAGCGAGCACAACTGCAAATGATTCAGGAACCTGCGTGCGGCATCCACGGAACCCAAATCAAACGAAAGCATCGCTCCTGGCCCTTTTTGCTGGCGCCGCGCGACTTCATGCTGCGGATGCGAAGGCAATCCCGGGTAATAGACCTTTCGCACTTTGGGGTGCGCGTCGAGGTGCCGCGCTACGGTAATTCCGTTTGCATTGTGCTGCAGCATGCGCACTGCCAGCGTCTTGATTCCTCGGGAAACCAAAAAGCAGTCCATCGGTGCCAGTCCGCTGCCTGCCGACCGCTGAATGAAATAAATCTTCTCCGCATCTTCAGGCCGAGTAAGCACAACGGCCCCTCCCGTGGCGTCGCTGTGTCCGTTCAAATATTTCGTCATCGAGTGCACTACGATATGGGCCCCTAGCTCGATCGGCCGCTGCAGGTACGGGCTCAAAAAGGTGTTGTCCACGGCAACCGTGATATTCCTCTCGCCGGCCACCTTGCACATGGCGGCGATGTCCGTCACGCTCATGGTCGGATTCGCGGGAGTCTCGAGATAAAGCATCTTCGTGTTGGGTCGCAGCGACATGCGCACCGCTTCCACCATCGAGGTATCCACGAAGCTGAATTCCAGCCCGAAGTGCACAAGCAGTTGCGTGGAAAGCCGAAAGACTCCGCCATAGACGGCTTCGGATAGAACCACGTGATCCCCGGGGCGCAGCAGGCGAAAAACGGCGTCGATTCCTGCCATTCCTGAAGTGAAAACGTACGCGCTATGTCCCCCTTCCAGCTTCGCCACCGTACGTTCCAGCGCTTTGCGATTCGGATGACTGGTCCGCGCGTAGTCGTAACCCTTGTTCTTTCCCAGTTCTTCATTCACGTAGGTGGATGTTTGATAGATGGGCGCGACGATTGCTCCCGTCGCGGGATCCGGCTCTTGGCCCACATGAATGGCATTCGTGGCAAAGCCCATGTTGCTCTCCTTGCTTTCTCACACTTTTGTGAAGCAGACAGCCTGGAGTTGGCTGCTGACCGTCCGCGGGCACTACCAAGCGTTCAACTGTCCCAGTGTTGCGTTCGGAGCAGATTCTTGAAAACTTACAGGAGCCTCACAAGTCCGTCAATTAGGCTACCACGGAAATTTCCACTCCATGCCGAGTTCGCGCAAATCCGCAGGAACAAATGGAGCAGCAGTTCTCGCTCTCCTCGCATCCAATTTTCTTGGGACTTGACCTCAGCCCGCCCTTCCATAGAGGATGGTGTTCACTCCAATGACCAGCTTCTCTCGAACTCTTTTACTGTGTTCTTCTCTTGCCATATCGATGGTCGTCTGCCAAGTCGCGGCTCAAAATCCCTCGTCTTCTGCTCCTGAATCAAAAGCTCCGGCTCAGAAAATCAATCCTGATCCCATATCCCGCATCACGATTGAGGTTACTGGCGGCGAGAAAGACTCGCCCGTTGAAAACGCCAGTGTCTATTTCAAGTACATTGAAGAGCACAAAATCAAGAAGAACAAGACCATGGAATTGAACGTGAAAACAAATCGCGATGGCGTCGCGCACGTTCCAGACGCGCCCCTGGGCCGTGTGCTCATCCAAGTGCTCGCCGAAGGCTGGAAGAGTTACGGCCGATGGTTTGACATCACCGACCCCAAGCAGACCATTAAAGTCCATCTTGAGCGTCCCCCGAAGTGGTATTAACGTCGCATTTGCTGGCAAGATTTTCGCCCCGAACGAATTCATTCCTGCTCTTCACGCGTTGGACTTGTTCTTGCGAAAGAATTTTTTGCTCTGTGATTCCCCTCACTGCGGATGTGAGAGGCTTGCGCGGCGAACGGGATTCAGTTCGGCTGAGAAACTTTTCTTTTTTGAAAGGTAAGCTCATTTTTGGACTCTCGCGGGCTTGTCATTGGGCTCGGCAGGCATTTTGACCGGGTAGAAACAGTCGTAGTTGCACTCAAATAGTGCAATGAGCGCAAGATTGTTGAACTGCCGGAAGTTACGCTGTGCCGCCGCCTTGATTTCCACAAACTTATCAACACTTGTGTTGAAAACTTTACACCGCAGAAACATTTGTTACGATTTTCGGCACGCAGCTTGCTTGCGCCGCGCTGCCTTCGCTTTGACCCCAGCAAAATCAGAATGTTACAGTACATTTTGGTCGTTACCCATGAATGAAACCTGCGAAGGGCCTTTCTCGCTGTTTCAAATGTTCTGGGGCAGCATCACCGTGCGCCCGTTGCGCAGTTTTCTCAGTGTGATTGCTATTGCCATCCAAGTAATTCTCGTTTTGATGATCGTCGGTCTCACTTCGGGAGTCGTTTCCGAATGGGGAAAGCGCGTGGAAGGCGTTGGCGCCGACATCCTCGTGCAGCCGCCGAACTCCTCGATTTTCTTTGCTTTCTCGAGCGCCGTCATGCCGGAGTCGCTCGGCGACCAAATCGCCAGCGTGAAAAACGTCGATGAGGTGGCGCCTACGGTTATCCTCACGGAACCAAAGAGCTTAGTGGTGGTCTATGGCATTGACTACCATCGCTTCAACGCTCTCAGCAAAGGCTTTTTGTTTCGCGATGGCCGGCCTTTTGAAAGCCCTGACGAAGTGATTGCCGACGACATCATTGCGCAAACGCGTCACTTGAAAGTCGGCAGCAAGATCACACTTCTGAATCATCAATTTACCGTCAGCGGTATCGTGGCCCACGGCAAAGGCGCACGCTTTTTCATTCCCATTCGGACGGCGCAGGAAATTGCCGGCGCCGAGAAGCGCGTCTCCATGTTTTACGTTCGCAGCAAGGGAGATACCGAAGCCACGCGCGCGCAACTCGCGGAACTGTTTCCGCAATACAGCATCCGCTCTCTTGCCGAATACGTCGCGCTGATGAATTCTTCGAATCTGCCGCAACTCCGCCCTTTCACCCGCGCCATGGTAGCTCTCGGCATCCTCATCAGCTTTCTGGTTGTTCTGCTCAACATGCACACGATGGTCATGGAGCGCACGCGCGAAGTCGGGATTCTGAAAGCTCTAGGCTTTTCCCGCTTCGACATTGTTCGCATGCTGCTTACGGAAACGTTCATCCTCGCGTTTTTCGGCACAGTTCTGGGCATTGGCCTTGCTTTTCTCACGCAAATTGTCTTGAAGCAGACCAAGCCCGATCTTCCGGTTCTCATTACCGCGTCCTGGATTTTTGCTGCCGCCGCTCTCGCACTGATCGGAGCCTCGGCCGGTGCTCTGTATCCGGCCTTCCGCGCGGCCACCTACGATCCTGTCCTGGCGCTGGCTTACGAATAGCGCACGGGCGTCGTTGCGCAGGCGGTCAAAGGATTATGCTTCCTGTGGAGGGAGACTGCGTAGATGACTCGTTCACCGGATAAACACTACACCGCGCGAATTCTCGATCGCCGCGACCTTTCGCAGGACCTGTGCGTTCTGCGCATTGATCCCGGCGGACCATTCGAATACCGCGCGGGACAATACGCCACTCTCGGCCTCGAGAACAATGGCGCTCGAACCGAGCGCGCCTACTCGCTGGTTTCCTCCCCTTACGAAGAGGCGCTTGAGTTCTTTGTCGAGCTCGTCCCCCACGGTGGCTTGACGCCCGGTCTTTTCCAATTGAAGCCGGGGGACGCGCTGCTCTGCCGCAAAATCGCTAAGGGCCGCTTCCTGCTGGATCTGCAGACCGGCCACACGAACCACCTGCTTATTTCTACCGTTACCGGCATCGCCCCGTTCGTCAGCTACACGCGCACGCTCTATCGCGATTGGAAAAGTGGCTCGGGTCCGGCGCGCGCTGAACACAGGCTTTTCTGTCTCCAGGGTGCCAGCCGTTCTTTCGAATTCGGCTATCGCGAGGAACTTGACCGCCTTGCCTCCAACGCACCATGGTTCAAATATGTCCCCGCGGTTAGCCGTCCCTGGGAGGACGGGCAGTGGACCGGCGAGACCGGGCGCGTCGACGATCTTTTGCGAAAGTACACCGAAATCTGGGGACTGAGGGCCGACAACACCACGGCCTATCTGTGCGGGCATCCGAAAATGATCGAGAACAGCCGGGGAATTTTGCAGCGCGCTGGCTGGAAAAAAGAGTCGATCCTCGAAGAAGCGTATTATCAGGTGACGATCAAAGAATCAGGCGGCTCCGCCTGAGTCATGCTTCTTTTTTGGTTGTACGTAGATAGGAGCTTCTCCTCACGCTCGCGGCTCGCTGTCCTCGAGCTGCCCCACCATGTCATCCAGGGCGCCGAGCGGCACCAGGAGGTGGACTTTCTCATCCGGCGCATCCACGTCAATCTGTAGTTTTTCGCCGTGCGTTCGAATGCGCACATGCTGCTCGTCGTCGTTGACCTCCACGAACTCCGTGTCCGGGAATTTCTTCAATTCCTTAAACAGCGCGTGCGCCACCGGAAGAAACTCCTGCGCGGGCTGTGCCGCATCACACAAGGGATGCTTCGGCACGAAGTGCATCGCCATGGGCACGGTCGCCGCAGGCACCCACAGGTGCACGTGCGATCCTCCAGGGCGGAATTCGTCCACATCCACGCGAATCACACCTTCATGAAAAGTGTACGCGCCCGCCACGACCAGCGCCCCGCTGAGTCCGAGAGCCGCCTTCGCCAGCAGTATCATGTTCGCCTCCGGGCCACGGTTTATAAGACTAAGAACCAAAAACTGGGAGCCTAAAAGCCAAAACTCAGTTGGCGACGTTCTTGGAATCCAGCCACACCTTCACGGTATTCTCGCTATCCTTCAAGGAAACCAGTTCCATGTCGCCTTGCGCGCCCAGCGCATGTAGCGCCGCCACCAGATCCAGTTCATCCTTTCCCGCGGAAAGCAGCGCTTCCATCACCTTCATCGGTATTTTCACTTCGACCTGCGACTTCTTGGATCCACTCTTGTCCAGTACGTGGACGGTCAGCTGATTGCCTTCCTTGGCCACGCGCACGTCGTTGTCGTTCCCCTGCACCGTAACGTATTCGCCTTCCTTGGCCGTTCGAATAGCGTCCATCAGCGCCCGCAAATCCACGTCGTCCACGTCGGAAGAATCAATCCGGACCTTGCCGTTGTGCAGCCGGTCGTGATTCACCGCAGGCAGCACCTTTTCCGCCAACTCCAGCGGCACGTTCACCCGCACGGTGTCGCCTTTGCCCTCCGCGCAGATCACGCGCACGTGCAGCCAGCGCTCGCCCTTTTCCGCCGGCGCGGAACTTGTTGATCGCGCGGCCTTTGCCGGCGCCGCCGTGCCTTGTGCAACCACTCCCGCAGGGAAAAGGAGCAGCGCCATTGCGGTTACCATAGCGGTCTTGCCGTGGAAACCCCGATTCGAATAGGACATGGCGCATCCTCCTGGCCGGTGCTCTTGCCTGCGGCGGCGGGTCTCCGGCCCACCCTCTTGCACTCCCCGGCTGCTGGTAAGAGGTACGAGGCAGCCCTTCAAAATGTTTCCTTGAAAATGCTGGCTCCCGCGCGTGACCGGGTCACGTTAGGAGTTACAGAATCGCAGCACAGTCGGCCTTCCGAAGACCGACTCCGTCTCCCTACCGGCAACCACTCGCTAGTCTCAATTTTCGGATTTCGATCTTTCGACTTCGTCTTCGATCTTCGAATTTCCATTTTACAATTTCCGAATTTTGCACAGCCGTGCACACCTTTCCACAGTTGAAATTGCAGATTTCTCTTGCCAGGAAAAAACGCCGGGTTTATCGTCTCGCGCAGATTAGGCCGGGAAGCCTGAAAAACTTAACGGCGCAATTGCAAGGGGGCGCAACGGCTTAACGGCGGTTGCGCCCTCAATCTTTTTGCCCTAATTTCCCACCGCGAAATCCCCCGAATCGAATCGGCCGTTTTCACACCTTCTCAGCAACCGCTTGTCGCAGCGCGGAAGCCTTTATATCTGCTCCTCGCAGAAGTGGCGCTTCGCGTCCGCGCGCCGTCACTCTCTCCACCGACTCAATCCGCCCATCTCGCGCAAGGAGCGCGCAGTCAAAATTGTTCACCGTAGGGCAAATATGCCGCGGGAGAAGGTAGAGCGCCTCGCTAACCTGCGGACCCGCTGCCCCTCCTGCGACGCTCATGGGCAAATGCTCTTCGCTCGGCGAAAGCGGCGTCAATTCCGCATGCCCCACGACCACGCACGTCGGCACGCCCGCATCCGCGGAAACGGCTTTGTGCCCGGCATCGCAGGTGACCACGCCCGCGCGCGGCCGGCTCACCACTCGCGTCAACATGAGCGCCGCCGGCTGATAAGCATACTCGGCCGGTAGTTGCGCCAGGCTTGTCGCATCGTTGTACACCACCGTCCCCGGCGAAACGCGGTGAACAAACTTCTTCCCGCGGAAGCCTTCATACGCCAGCGAGCACGGCAGCGTCGGCGTGCCCGCCGTAATCACCTCTGGCGCGTTCCCTCCGCTGCCTCCGATCTCCGCCACAACTTCCATCAAGCTATCGTAGCCCGCGTGAGCCACCGCCATTCGTTCGCGCTCTCCCAGCCCGCCATAGTGCCCGTCGTAGTAGTGCAAGCCGCGGAATTCCAACCCGGCGGCGCCAACCGCACGCACAAGCTTAAGAACGTCGTCCTTGTGGCTCTGTTCGATCCCCGTGCGGTCCATCCCCGGATTGATGTCGAGAAACACGCCGACCCGGCTGCCTCGCCATTGCCGCACTTGCCCTTCGTTTTCCGCCAAAACGGAGATGCGCACCGCCGGAAATTCTTCGGCAAGTTCGCGCACTCGGCGCGCGTTCGCGCCCACCATGGGATAAGCAACGAGCACATCTCTTGCGCCGCTGCGGCAAGCGGTCAGTAATTCGAGCGTAGTGGCGCACTTGAAGTTCCGTATGCCCCGCTCGACGAGCATCCGCAACGCGTACTCCAGCTTTGCCGTCTTGATGTGTACGCGCCAGCGATCCGCATCTCCATCCAGCAGACGCAAGGTTCGCGCAATATTGGTTAGGATCATTTCCGGATACACCACGAGCGCGGGCGTAAGCACGTTCTCCAAGCCCGCCACGCGGTACCGCTCATCCCAGCCAAACTCATTCAGCATGCTTTTCCTGCAGCCATAGCCGCTGATGATAACTCAGAGAAGTGCATCGCGGCGACGAGATAGGCATGGTTCGCCGTGCGGGTCATTCGCCACTCGTCACTCGCCACTTGTTTACCCAGAGGAGTACAATCGCGCGCATGAGACTCTATGCATTTCTAATGGGCTTGGCGCTCATGGCAGCACCTGCGGCCGGTCAGGAAATTCAACGGCTCGATCCGGCACTCGACCAAATCGTTCCCCAAAACGCCCGGCTCGAAAAGATTGCCGGCGGCTTCAACAAGTGGACCGAGGGTCCGGTGTGGACGCGCAACGGCACGCTGTTGTTTGCGGAGATTCCCGCGAACAACATCGTCCAGTGGGTCCCCGGCAAGGGCGCGTCCGTATTCATGCACCCGAGCGGATATACGGGAACTGAGCCCTACGGCGGACCGGAGCCAGGCTCGAATGGCATGACCCTTGATGCTGACGCAAGGGTGAGTGTCGCCGGCCATGCGCGGCGCAACGTCTGGCGGTTGGAGTCGGTGGATCCGAAGGCGCAGATCACGGTGCTCGCCGATTCTTATGAGGGGAAGAAACTGAACAGCCCGAACGATCTGGTCTATAAATCGGACGGCTCGCTTTACTTCACCGATCCTCCTTATGGTCTGCCTACCCAAGGAGATGACCATCCCGCCAAAGAGCTTAAGGTAAATGGCGTGTATCGCATTGTGGGCGCGCGGCAGCACAAGCCGGGCGCGCCGCCTGATCCTTCGAAGTTGCAGCTGATCATCGCCGATCTGAAGCGGCCGAACGGCATCGCATTTTCTCCCGATGAAAAAGTTCTCTACATTGCCGAGTCCGGCGAAGGGGTCTGGCTGCGTTACACGGTAGGGCCCGATGGCACGGTGGCCGATGGCAAGCTGTTGCTCGACGCGAAGTCCGATGCCTCGCCCGGAGGGCCCGACGGCATTCGTGTGGACAAGCAGGGGAATCTTTATGGCTCTGGGCCCGGCGGCGTGTGGATTATTTCTCCCGAAGGCAAGCACCTGGGAACGATCAAAATTGCAGAAAAAGTGGCCAATGTTGCCTGGGGCGATCAAGACGCAAAGACGCTCTACATCACCGCCAGCACCAGCCTGTACCGCATCCGGCTGAAGGCCACCGGAGTGAGATGGTAGGGACGGCTTGCCCAATCCTCGCCATGAACAAGACCCAACGGTTCTTTCAGGACAAGGCGGTGCTCATTACCGGCGCTTCGTCGGGGATCGGCGAAGAACTTGCCCGGCAGTTGGGGCAGGCGGGAGTGAAGCTGACGCTGGCGGCGCGGCGGAAGGAACTGCTCGAAAATCTGGCGCAGCAAATCGCGGCCGCGGAAAAGCCTAGGCCGCTGGTGCTGCAATGCGACGTTACGCAAGACGGCGATTTGCAAAAAGCCGTCGCGGAAACCGTGCGGCAGTGGGGAAAGCTGGACGTCGCGATTGCCAACGCGGGATTTGGGGTGGTTGGCCCGCTGAAGAAGCTCTCCGTGGAGGACTACCGGCGGCAATTTGAGACCAACGTCTTTGGTGTGCTGCGAACGATTTACGCGGCGCTGCCCGAGGTGGAAAAAAACAAAGGCAACATCGCCATCGTCGGAAGCGTGACCGGATGGGCGAGCACGCCGGGCGCTTCGCCGTACGCGATGAGCAAGTTTGCCTTGCGCGCGCTGGCGAACGCCATCACTCCGGAGCTGGCGCTCTCCGGGGTGAAGGTGACGCTCATCAGTCCCGGATTTGTGGCCAGTAACATCCGGCGCACGGACAACCAGGGGAAATTCCACGAAGGCGCGAAAGACCAGGTTCCTGCCTGGCTGGTGATGCCGACGGAAAAAGCGGTGCGGCAGATTCTCAGCGCGATCGCGAAAGGAAAGCGCGAAGCGATTATCACCGGTCACGGCAAAGCTCTTGTGTTTCTCGAGCGATTCATGCCGTGGGTGATTCGCGCCGTGGGCAGAAAAATGGCGGCGGGGCGCGGCGGATATCGCTCCGAGCCCCAAGGCACGTGAACGACACAACCGCTACCGATGGGAAAAGTGAAATGAAGAATCGGGGAACAAAGGACTAACAGCCAAAAACCAAGAGTTAGGATTGAAAACTGGGAACTGCCAACTGGATACTGCAAAACAGAAAAGAGAGAAAGGAAAAATGAAAATGAAAAGAGGAGCGGCAAACGGCGAACGGTAAACGGCAAGCTACTTCTTGGGAGGATTGTCCTTGTCGGGTTCGTCGTCGGGCTCGCCCTCGGGGAGTTCCACGCGCCAGATGTCTTTCTCGTTTTGCAGGCCGACCACGCCAACTTGATTGGCTTCGATACTTCCGACGTGGCCGATCCAAACAACGCGATACTTCTTTTTGCGCCATAGGCGGCGCACTTCAATGGTTTGGCCGGGAGATGTGAGGAAGCCGATGCCGTCGAGGCGCGCGCCAGCTTGGCTGAGGTCGATGGTGTAGCTGCTCTGCTTGAACGGATGACCACGCGAATCCGTACCCTTGACGGTGACACGCAGCGTTTTGGGTAAACGCTTTTGCTTGCGGGACCTGCGCCAAAAATCAGGAACGGGATGCTTGAACGCCAGCCCGACTTTGGTTTCGCGGTCGGTGTACGAGTCGAGATAGACCACGCGGACTTCCTGTTCGAGGCCGTTGCCGCGTTGCACCAGAAAAACGGAATCGCCGAGGGCCAGCTTGGTCTTGAGAACGACGAGCGCGCCGCTGGCGTTAACTGTTTGTGTTTCCGTTTCTTCGTGGAACGCGCCGCAATTCTTGGTGAAACCGTAGACCACCACGGGAATGCGAAGAGGCAGGCGTTCGCTGGAGCGAGGAATTCGCTTCGTCTTTTCGGTGGAGATGGGATTAGCAAACGCCAGCGCTGATTGTTGTGTACAGGGCGGCGGATCGTCCAACGGAGCCACGCCCATCACTTCTTTAGGCGTGCCGGTCTGCGGGCCGTGTTCGCGGCACTTGAATTCCCAGGTTTGTTGCTGAATCTGCTCGTAGGTTTCCTGACGGTCTGCGAGGGTAACCCAAGAGTCAGCTTCGCAGAGAGGGCAACGCAGCCGAATGGCAAAATTTCCAGGCATCCCAATCTTCCTGTGATTTCAGGATACCTTGAAGATGCGGTGCAGACTCGGGTTGCAAAGGCGGTCGGCGTCGAAAAGTAAATGGCCAGAGAGGCCGGAGTAAAGCGGTTGCGCTGTAACTTTTGCGAAGTTGTCGGCTCGTATGAAGTGCACGGGCGACGCCTGCAACAACGGCTCGCCAAAAATCAAAACACAGGAGAGATCCGAATGGTTGGCAAGGTAAAGGCAGGTTTGGCGTTCGCAGCACTGGCGGCGGCTTTTGCGCTGCGAGCGCCGCTTCGGGCGCAGGACTCCGCGCCGCAGGACAAGACGCAAAGCGACACGATGAAGCAAGACAGCATGAAACAAGACGACAAGATGAAGGAAGACAAGATGTCGACTGACAAGAAAAAGAGGAGCAAGGACAAGAAACGAATGGACGAAAAGTTGGGCCACAAAATGGATGACAAAAAGGATCACAAGATGGAGGACAAGAAGAACCCAAGCTGAACAAGCGGGGCGCCTGGCAGGAGCGGCTTTGCTGCAGCCGCTCCTTTGGTTTAGACCCGGGCAATAGGTTGACAGCCGAAAATTAAAAGTTAAGAAAAAGGAAAAGATTAAACGCAGAGGACGCGGAGGGCAGAGACAGGAGAAAGCGCGGAGAGGAAATGAATTGTAGAGAGTCCGACTGGCGGCAGAAAGTTTGAGCGGGGCACGACGCGCGAAGTCAAAACGACGATGCAAGCGGCGGCGACAAAAGAAGCGGAACTGATCCGGCGAATTGTGGCGGGAGAGAAGGAGCTGTTTCACGAGCTGATCCGGCCTTACGAGCGAATGGTGTACCTGACGGTGTTGTCGATCGTGAAGAATGAAACGGACGCGGAAGACGCGGCGCAGGAAGCGGTGATTAACGCTTACCGGCATCTGGACTCGTTTCGCGCGGAGTCGAAGTTCAGCACGTGGCTGACGACGATCGCCATCAATGAGGGAAGGAAAAGGCTGCGCAAAGCGAAGAGCGCGGCGGAGGAATCGCTGGAAGAAGCGGCGGAAGAAAAAGAGGGCGATTACACTCCGGCGCCGCTGACGGATTGGCGGGAAATTCCGCTGGAGGCGCTGGAACGCAGGGAGTTGCGCGAGGCGCTGCGCAGGGCGGTAGCGAGCCTTCCTGAGATTTACAAGCAGGTTTTTACGCTGAGAGATTTGGAAAACCTGAACACGGAAGAAACGGCGGAAGCGCTGGGGCTCACGGCGGGAGTCGTAAAAGTACGGCTGCACCGCGCGCGAATCCTGCTGCAAAAACAATTGGTCCCGTTCCTGAAGACAGCGGCACCTGCGCGGAAGGGATTGTTTCGGAGGGCGCTATGAAGCTCAACTGCAAGCACGTGTGGGAGCACATCTCGGAATTTATTGACGGAAGCGTCGACGCCCAACTGCGCGCGGAGATCGAACGGCACCTAGAACACTGCGAAATCTGCTCGGCGATTCTGGATTCGACGAGGAACATCTTGATTTTGACAGCGGACGACCGGACATTTGAGTTGCCGGTGGGATTCAGCGAACGGCTGCATGAACGGCTAAAGAAAGAGATCGAGGGCTCAGAACCAGAACTGAAGAAAAAGTGAGGAAGAGCGGAAACATCCCCGCTCTTCAGGGGACGCGGTGGACGAGAGGGTGAGTGATCCATTCGGCGGCGAGCAGAAGCAAAGTAAGGATGGAGAGAGCGATTTGAAAACGCTCGGAGTTGAGCTTTTGCTTTGACACTGGCTGCATGCGCCATTGCGCTGCGGGGTTCCTTCTTAAACGCCGCACTTTTCCAATGACATAAAGATTGACGACGGCGCCGAGAAAAGCGAGAACCATCATGGCGATGCGAATCGCGTCTTGATGGAAACCACGAGCCGGGGCGTGGATGCCTGCGGCAGCAGCGAGAGCAGAAAGACCGATAGCGACGCGCAAGCCGCTAATGGCGATGACTGCGGTGCAGGCGCTTTGAAGAATGGCGAAGACAAGGCTGGACCAATTGAAAAATGTCACGCTGACGAGCCCCATCCTGACGGGGCGCGCGGCAGCCTGAGGCTGAGGAATCGTTGCAGGGGTTTGTGCTGGTTCACTCATGAGCTAATCAGCTCGCCAAAACCATTATCGTCAAGTGCGTTCGAAACTGAAAGCGGCCCAGGATCACTCCGGGCAGGCGGCGCCGCCGTCGAAGTCTTCCTTTGAGCAGCGGTCTCCCGACGGGAGAGGGGCGGAGAAGCGCGACCGTCGCCGGGATTCCAAGCCCGGCCGACGAGATCATCGGAAGAAACATGTTCGAAAAGCTGCTGTAAGGAACGGCCGCCTGTTTGTTTGGGATCCTTGAGTTGGCGGCAGAGCTGCAAGGGAGAGCGGCCGACAAAAACCATTTTGTGCTCCGGGGAGGGAAGGGACCATTTCGGATTTCCCGGCGGCATGTGCTCGCCCGGAAGATTTGCAGTTTGGTGGCAAGCGTCGCAGCGCATGCCATAGACGCCGTGGCCGTCCTTGCCGCGCTGGACATTCTGCAAGTGGACGTGGCTGTCGTCGCCCTGGAGAGGGGAGTTGCCGGAGGGATGACAATTCTGGCAGCGCGGGAAGGTGAAGACTTTGAAGACCTGAAGGAATGCTTCGCGGGAAGCGTTGGCGTCGGGGGAGGGCTTGGGCCGAGCGGCCGAGCCAACGGGTGAAAATGAATGCGGCTGCGAGGATGCCGCCGGCACAAGAAAGCGCTATTAAATGACGGAACGAGCGTCGCGATTCGTGGCGCTCATGATTTTGCCTCGCTTGCTGCAGCCAGATCGTTCGAGCCAATCGGCAAACGCCGAATGCGCTTGCCAGTCGCCGCGAAAATGGCGTTGGCGAGCGGTGGCACCCTGGGCTCGCCGACGCCGGTGGGCGGGCGCTTCGCTTGCGACGATGTGAACTTCAATTTCGGGAGATTCGAACATCCGCAACATGGGAGAGTCGTAGAAATTGTGCTGCTGAACACGGCCGTTCTCGAGCGTGATTTCGGTTTTGAGTGCAGCGGTCAGGCCAAAAATGATGCCGCCTTCCATTTGCGCCTTGATGATGTCGGGATTGATGGCGCGCCCGCAATCAACGGCGCAAACCACACGATGCACACGTACGGTGCCGTCCTTTTCGACAGAAGCCTCCACAACTTGGGCGACGTAGCTATCGAAAGAAAAATGCGTGGCGATGCCGCGGGACGGTGCAGGCGCCGCAAAGGGCCATGCCGCAACCGAATTTCGTGCCCGTCAGCCCCCAAGGAATCGGGAATCACCCAAAGCAGTGGAGTGGAAGGGTCATCGTCGACGGAAACTGATTTTCCATTCAAGAAAAAGGAAGTTAAGGTCCGCCTCGCACGCCTGCAGATTTAACCACCGCTAGGGAAGAGCCAAGGAGCCCCAAACGCACGGCAATTGCGCCCTACCGCAAGCTGGATTGACCGGTTGGATGCAACGGCAGCGTGGCTGGTGACATAGAAAGTTACGACCGTGACGGAATCCACTTGAGGAACGTGGCGGCGAGAGGAGGAAGGGTGAGGACCAGGGAGTGCGGACGGCCCTGGGCGGGCTCGTTCAAAGCGTCCTGGCCGCCCGCGTTGCCGACGTTCGACCCGCCGTAGTGGGCGGCGTCGGTGTTGAGGATTTCCCGATAGTAGCCGGGTTGCGGGACGCCAAGGCGGTAGCCCCCACGAACGACCGGGGTGGCGTTGAACACGACGACAATCAAATCTTCGGGATTCTTGCCGCGGCGAATGAAGCTAAGAACGCTGTTGTCGGCGTCATTGGCGTCAATCCATTCGAAACCGTGCCAATCGAAGTCCACTTGATGCAGGGCGGGTTCTGAAGTGTAGAGCCGGTTCAGGTCGCGGATGAGATTCTGCACGCCGCGATGGGAATCCCACTGGAGCAAATGCCAGTCGAGGCTGCGGGCTTCGCTCCATTCGTGGCGCGGCGCAAATTCCTGTCCCATGAAAAGAAGTTTCTTTCCGGGATGCGCGTAATGATAGCCGTAAAGCAGGCGCAGATTGGCGAATTGTTGCCACATGTCGCCGGGCATTTTGTGCAAAAGCGAGTTTTTGCCGTGAACCACTTCGTCGTGCGAAAAGGGAAGAACGAAGTTTTCGGTGAAGGCGTAAAGCATGGAGAAGGTGATTTTGTTGTGTTCGTACTTGCGGTGTACGGAATCATGAGAAAAATAGTTTAGCGTGTCGTTCATCCAGCCCATGTTCCATTTGAAGCTGAAACCAAGGCCGCCGAGATAGGTGGGCCGGGAAACGGCCGGCCAGGCGGTGGATTCTTCGGCGATAGTGAGGATGCCGAGGAATTTGCCATGGGCCACTTCGTTCATGCGCTTGAGAAACTCAATGGCCTGAAGATTTTCACGGCCGCCATATTGATTGGGAATCCACTCGCCGGGTTTGCGAGAATAATCAAGATAGAGCATGGAAGCAACGGCGTCTACGCGGAGGCCGTCGATGTGGTACTTGTCGAGCCAAAAGAGCGCGTTGGAGATTAAATAATTTTGGACTTCGTTGCGGCCGTAGTTGTAGACGAGCGTGCCCCAGTCGGGATGAGCGCCCTGCCGCGGGTCGGCGTGCTCGTAGAGATGGCTGCCGTCGAATTGAGCCAGGCCGTGCGCGTCGCGCGGAAAATGCGCGGGAGTCCAATCGAGAATGACGCCGATGTTCGATTGGTGGCAGCGGTCGACAAACTCCATGAATTCGGTGGGCGAACCGTAGCGGCTGGTGGCAGCGAAATAGCCCAGAGTTTGGTAGCCCCAGGAGCCGTCGTAAGGATGCTCCATGACGGGGAGCATCTCGATGTGGGTGTAGCCGAGTTCTTTGACGTAAGGAATGAGCTGGTCCGCAAGTTCGAGGTAGGAAAGCCAGCGATTTTGATCTTCGGGAACGCGGCGCCACGAACCGAGATGGACTTCGTAAATCGAAACGGGAGACTGGAACCAATTTTTGGTTGAACGCTGCAAGAGCCAGTCCGAGTCGTTCCAAAGATAATTTTCCAGATTGGCGACGATGGAGCCAGTGTTGGGACGCAGCTCGGAGCGGAACGCGTACGGGTCCGCCTTCAGAGGAAGCATATTTCCGTCAGGGCCGATGATTTCGAATTTGTAGATAGCGCCTTCCGCGAGTTCGGGAATGAAAATTTCCCAGATGCCGGAAGAACCGCGCGCGCGCAGGGGGTGAACGCGGCCGTCCCAGCGATTGAAATCGCCGACGACGCTCACGCGTTTAGCGCTGGGAGCCCAGACGGCGAATTGAACTCCGCGGACGCCTTCGAGCGTCACGAGGTGCGCACCGAGTTTTTGGTAGGTGTCGTAATGGCGGCCCTCACCCATGAGATACAGGTCAAACTCGGTGAGGACGCAAGGAAAAGCATAGGGGTCGTAGAGTTCGAAGGATTCGCCGTAGTGGGTGCGGCCCTGAATTTTGTAGCTGGTGGAAGCGAGCGCACTGGTTTGGTTCGCTGGCAGGAGGGCTTCAAAAAAACCTTCGGGACGCAATTTCAAGGCTTCGACAGCTTGGGCGGAGGCAGGCGCAGCGCTTTCTGTTGCAGGCGGTTGCAAAGAGATCTGCGCTTCCTCAGCCCAAGGGATGAAAAAACGGATGGCCCAGCCGCCGTCGATTGCATGCGGCCCCAGAAAGCCGAAAGGATCGGAATGGCGCCCGGTGACGACCGCGTCGATTTGCGAATGGAGGCGCGGGTCGCGAGAAGCGATCGGCTTCGACGGCCAGGCGGCGGCGTGATGTTCGGGCAACGGCGGAGCCTCCGAGTTGTTCGACGCCTCGCTTACGGACACGATGCCAGGACGCAGCGGCGTCCTCTGAATTTTAGAGTGTTCGCGAGCAATTGCCAAATGTCTGGGGTGCTTCCATCTCGCGCATTGTGTCGATGTTGCTCTGTTGGTCGCTGAAGGAGATGAACTCCATCCCTTGGTCTTCGAGAGAGGAAGCGAGCGGCGCGAGCGGGCCACCCTGATTTGAAGCGCAGCCCGTCGAGGAACTGTAGATTCTGCGGCTCGGCCATGACGACGATGAGGCTGGATTGTGGTCGGAAGAGCGTTACAGTGCCTCGCCATGACCTGAGGGATCAGTTTCAAAGCTGCGGGATCGACTTGAACGCGAAATCGAGATAGGGGATGTCAGAAACCTCGGTTAGCGCGGAAATGAGGTCGATCTTGGCTATCTTGTTGTTCTGGAGCAGCAACTCGCCCAGGTGAATGCGCTTGCCCCGCTGTTCGAGGAGCACCTGGTTGAGATCGGCGTGGAGAGATGGCCGCGTTCGCGGAGTACTTCCCCCAACCGCTTCCTTATTCATTGCAGCACGCTCGCGCCCGGACAAGTGCTGAGAATCAGGGAGTGTTCCCAAGCGGAAGGGGGTACAGCCATTTCAGGCTATCACCGAATTCGAAATCGCACGTGTCTTGTATGCGTTTGGCATACAGACATGAAACAGCCCGTGTTTGCGCGGCGACAAGTATCGCGAGGGCCACTGGAACAATCGTTTTGTGTGGAGCGCCCGCCGAATCGGCGTGTTTGTAACTATTGACCCCCGCTAGCGCAGCAAGTATCATCCGCGCAATTCCAGGCAAAAAAAGCGGAGGGAGTGAGGTTCGCAATGAAGCGAGCGTGCTTGGTTTCTTTAGTGGGGGCCCTTGCAGCTTTTTGCGCAACGGCGTTGGCGCGTGCGCAACAAATTCAGATCAATCCCGACGTGTACAACGAAATGAAATTTCGGTACATCGGGCCGGTGGGGAACCGTGCGACGGCCGTGGTGGGGATTCCGGGGAATCCCAAGGTGTATTACGTGGGCGCAGCCTCGGGAGGAATTCTCAAATCCACGGACGGCGGCGTTCACTGGGATCCGATTTTTGATGACCAGCCAGTTTCTTCCATTGGCTCGCTGGCGGTGGCCGCGAGCGACCCGAACATCGTGTGGGCGGGGACCGGCGAATCCTTCATCCGGAGCCACATTTCCGTGGGAAATGGGATTTACAAATCGTTGGATGCGGGAAAAACCTGGAAGCTGATGGGTCTGGAAAAAACCGGAAGAATCGCAAACGTAATCATTGATCCGCGCAATCCCGACATCGTGCTAGCGTGCGCTTTGGGCCATGCGTATGGCCCGCAGCCGGAACGAGGTGTGTTCCGGACTACCGATGGCGGGAAGAGTTGGGAAAAAACTCTGTTTGTGGACGAGAACACCGGTTGCTCCGACCTGGGAATGGACCCGAACAATCCACGGATTTTGTTTGCGGGAATGTGGCAACTGGAGATTCACACTTACGGGCGCAAGAGCGGCGGGCCGGGCAGCGGCTTGTTCAAATCTACAGATGAAGGAGCTACGTGGAAGCGGTTGGAAGGACACGGCCTGCCGCATCCGCCGGTGGGCCGAATCGCGGTACGCGTGGCGCAGAAGGATTCCAATCGCGCTTATGCGTTGATCGAAACCGGCGACGGCGTGCCCCTGGACGGCAAGCCCACACAGAGCGGTCAATTGTGGCGCTCGGATGATGGCGGGGAAAACTGGCAACTGGTTAATTCGGACCGGCAAATCCGCGGGCGCACGCACTATTACACGCGCGAGGAAATCTCCCCGGACAACGAGAACGAGGTTTATTTTTTCACTTCGGCTTTCTCGAGGACGCTTGACGGCGGCCATACGCTCACGAACATGCCTGCGACTCCCGGTGGGGACAATCACGAGATGTGGATTGATGCCACCAACGGCGACCGCATGGCCGTGGTAAATGACGGAGGCGTGAGCATTTCCGTGAACCGCGGGCACACTTGGGACCGCATTCAACTGCCTATCGCGCAGATTTATCACGTGACGCTCGACGACCAGATCCCCTATTTCGTTTATGGGAACCGGCAGGATGGCCCATCCTTCCGCGGGCCAAGCAACAGCTTGCAGTTTGGCGGCTTTGGGGGATCTCAAATTTCGCGCAGCGTGTGGCATCCCGTGGCCGGGAGCGAAAGCGGATTCGCGACGCCGGATCCTGTGGACAACAACATCATCTGGTCATCGGGAACCGGTGCGGGCAGCGTCAGCGGAGCGGTAACGCGGTTCGATGAAAGGAATCACCAGGCCAGAGAAGTGGAAGTGTGGCCGGAGAACGTCTCCGGCGCCAGCGCCGCGGAGGTGAAATACCGGTTCAACTGGGAGTTTCCTGTGACGATTTCGCCGCACGAGCACAACAAAGTGTATGTTGGCAGCCAGTTCGTGCACGTCACCGCGGATGGCGGCAACAGTTGGCAAATTATCAGCCCGGACCTGACGCGCAACGAAAGAAGCCGCATGGGGATTTCCGGCGGCCTCACGCCGGACAATATCGGCGTGGAATATGCGGGAACGGTGTTTGCGATTGCCGAATCACCGAAAGAAGCAGGCATGATCTGGGCCGGAACCAACGATGGGTATGTACAAATCACGCGCGACGGCGGAAAAAACTGGACCAACGTCACGAAAAACATTCCGAATCTTCCAGAGTGGGGAACGGTGAGCAACATTGAGGCTTCGCGGTACGATGCCGGAACGGCCTATATCACCGTGGATTTTCACCAGATGAACAATCGCGATCCATTCGCGTACAAGACTGCGGATTATGGAAAAACGTGGACGGCCATTACGAACGGTATCCCGCATAGCATGTTGAGCTACGCGCATTGCATTCGCGAAGACCCGGTGCGCAAAGGGCAGCTCTACCTCGGTACAGAGAACGGGCTTTACATTTCGTTTGACGACGGCAAAATCTGGCAACCCCTGCAAAGCGGCCTGCCTCACGCCCCCGTGTACTGGATTGCAGCGCAGGAACGCTTTCACGATCTAGCATTGGCAACGTATGGGCGGGGGTTCTGGATTTTGGACGACATCACCGCGCTCGAGCAACTAACGCCGGAAATCTTGACGTCCAATGCGCATTTGTTCGCCCCGCGCGACGTCTACCGCTTCCGAAGCGTGGCGCAGCCCGCGGCCGTTTCTTACGATCCCGCAGCGGGGCAAAATCCACCTTATGGCGCACCGATTAATTTCTACTTGAAGTTGAAATTCGGCGAAAAAGATAGCGTGCGCCTGACGATCAGCGACGCGAGCGGGAAAACCGTGCGCGAACTCGCATGCCGCGAGGCGCGGGAAGAGGGCGCTCGGCGAGCGGCGCGGCCGGGCGGACCAGGCGCCGGCGGTGAGGAAGGTGAAGGCGGCCCTTCCTGCGAGGTTAAGCCGGGCATCAACCGAGTCTGGTGGAACCTCCGGTTCGAACCAGGCACAGAGATTAAGCTGAGGACCAGTCCTCTCTATGCTCCGGATGTGAAGGTGGGACCGGAAGGCTGGCGTCCTGCATCAGGCACGAGTCGCATTTCCCTGCTCGCGCCTCCCGGCTCTTACACGGTCACGCTCACTGCGGGCGAAGAGAAATCGAGCCAGAGACTCAATGTGCTAAAGGACCCGCATTCCGCCGGGACAGAAAACGACATTCAGACCCAGACCCAGTTCCTTTCCGGCTTGCAAGACCAAATGAACGCCGTCGCTGCCAGCGTCAATCAAATCGAATTCATCCGCGCGCAGCTTCAGACGCTGGAAAAGGAAATGGAAATGGGAAGCGATGACACAGGGAAGGCCATTCGAAAGGCCGCGGACGATTTGGAGCAGAAACTCATGGAAGTGGAAGGCAAGGTCATTCAACTCAAGTCTACAGGCAGAGGTCAAGATGACGTTCGCTGGCCGCCCATGCTGGCCAGTAAGATCAGCTACCTTGCCGAACAAACGGGCAGCTCCGATTTTCCGCCCACCACACAGCAACTGGCGGTGGGAGAAGAACTCAAAAAACAGGGCGACCAATTCGAGAAGGATTATCAACAGATTCTGACGAAAGACGTGTCCTCGTTCAACGCAATGTTGCGGGATAAAAACATTCCGAACATTGTCATCAAGACGCCGTGAGGATGTTCTTCGGAATGTTGTGCGTAACCGGGAAGGACGATAGCGTGCAAAAGCTTCGCGGATGGATATTTCCTTTTGTGGTCGTAGCCGTGTTTGCCGGAAATAGCTACGGGCAGGACCGCGGCCAGGCGCGCTCGATGGTGATTTCGCTCAACGGGATCGTGGCGGCGGAATCGCCGCTCGCCGCGCAAGCGGGCGTTCGTATCCTCGAGCAGGGCGGAAACGCCGTTGATGCGGCCATTGCCGCGAACGCAATGATGGGCGTGGTCGAGCCGATGATGAACGGCATCGGCGGAGATTTGTTTGCCATCGTGTATGACGCCAAGGCCAACAAGCTCTACGGATTGAACGCGAGCGGGTGGGCGCCCAAAGGGCTGACCCTCGAGTATTTGCAGAAGCAGGGAATTCGCAGCATGCCGCAGCAGGGCGTGAACGCCATCACCGTGCCTGGCGCAGTGGACGGCTGGCAGAAACTGGCAGACAAATTCGGGCGCAAGAAGTTGGCGGAAGATTTGGCTGCCGCGATTCGAACCGCGCAGGAAGGATTCCCGTTGCCGGAATGGACCGCGGCGTACTGGGCGGGGTCCGTCGATTATTTGCGCACCGACGACACGGCGACAAAAACGTATTTGCCCAACGACCGGCCGCCCAAAGTGGGAGAGGTGTTTCGTAATCCGGACCTCGCCTGGTCGCTCAAGCAGATTGCGCAGCACGGTTGGGACGCGTTTTACAAAGGCGAGATTGCGGCAAAGATTCTGGAATCCATGAAGCGACACGGCGGGCCGATGGTGGCCGCGGACCTCGCAGAGTTTGCCAGCGAATTTGTCGAGCCCATCTCGACGACTTATCGCGATTGGACAGTTTACGAGTTGCCTCCCAATGTGCAGGGCCTCGCCGCGCTGGAAATGCTCAACATCATGGAGACGTTTCCGCTTGGCCAGAAGGATTGGGGATTTGCTTCGACGAACGCGCTCCATGCCATGATCGAAGCGAAGAAATTAGCGTATGCAGATTTGCTGAAATTCATCGGCGATCCGCGAAAAGGAAAGTTACCGACCGCCACGCTGCTCTCGAAACAATGGGCCGCCCAGCGGGCCAAGCAGATAGACTCCGATCACGCGAACTGCGAGGCCTCGGCTGGAGAGATCCCAGCCGGAAATGACACCACTTATCTGAGCGTGGTCGACCACGAAGGAAACATGGTCTCGCTAATTCAGAGCAACTACGAGTCGTTCGGATCCGGCATCGTGGCACCAGGCACGGGCTTTGCGCTGCACGACCGCGGCGGACTCTTCTCGCTCGATCCTTCCTCTCCGAATGCCCTTGCCGGAAGGAAGCGGCCTTTGCACACGATTATTCCGGCGTTCGCTCAAAAAGGCGACACCCGGGTGGCGTTCGGAATCATGGGAGGTTGGAACCAGTCGCAGGCGCACGCGCAATTCATCGCCAATCTCGCGGATTTCAAGATGAACATTCAGGCGGCGCTGGAAGCCCCACGTTTCAGCAAGCATTCCTTTGGCGGATGCGACGTGATGATGGAAAACCGCATTCCGCAAAAAGTGCGCGACGAGCTTACAGCCAAGGGACACAAGATTGAATTGAAAGGGACATTCGCGAGCGTCGTTGGCGGTGGTCAAGCCGTAATGCGCGATTTTGCCGCTGGCGTGAACTACGGAGCCTCCGACCCTCGCAAAGACGGCCAAGCGGTGGCGGAGGCGCCTTAGAAGGGACATTCGCTAACGGGAACTAGGGTTCGAGCGTCGCCAGTCGCTTGCGCAAAACAGTTCCTTCCGTGGCCGCTCGAAAGGAAAATAGCTGCCATCCCACCTGTGCGTGGGGAGACTTTCCATGCCGTAACTCATTGATTGTAACTGGATTACGGAGAGGCATCGTGGCCGGAGAATTGCACTGGTACCTCCGGCCAGGTACCCGCCGCCCGCAGCGAAGCGACCTGGGTGTGGAGATTCCCATGGGACCGGTTCGAGTCGCCTCGTGTCTGCAGCGCGCTTTGCCCCTCGCCACTTTCTTGCTTGTTTTGATTCCGCCAGCTTCCGCTCAAACCACCGATGTTTCCGGCCGCTACCAGTGCACGCAGGCAAAGATCAAAGGCAAAGTGATCGCGTGCACTGCGGCGCCCCTGATTTTGAAGACCGACGGGCATTTCGAGTTGCGCGGGTGGGAGGGCAGCTACCTGGTGAACGGACAGTGGGTGGAACTCTCCGATTCCCTGGTCAAGACGCGCGCGAAGATCGAGCCAGGGCACAAGATCGTGCTGCGCTATTACGGAAAGCACGGATTCGTAGAAATGACTTACGAGCGGCGCGTGGTCGAGCTAGGAAAAACGGCTCTGAGCTGATGGGCGATGGAAGTTGAAGTCAATTTTGTGTTGTTCGATAAACTAAAAAAAGGGTGAACGGCAACGGCCTGGAGACGCAGATTACCATCATCCGCGAATGCAAAGATCCGGATTCGGCGCTCGAGGATAACACGGCAGACTTCCACTCACCTCAATAAACTTAGTCCTGCCTCAGCCGTCACCCAGAGGAATCTTCAGTTACCTGACGCGTGCCAGCCGCGGCCGCGAAGAACTTTGCCCGCCGTTACGCCGGTGAGTTTGCCGTGGTCGTATTCGACTTGCCCGTTGACGATGGTGAAGTCGATCCCTTCTGACAATTGGTCGGGCTTTAGGAAAGTGGCATGGTCAATGATGGTCGCCGGATCGAAAATGGTGATGTCCGCGAAATAGCCGGGCTTCAGAAGCCCGCGGCCTTCCAGATGTTCGCGCTGCGCGGGAAGCGAGGCGATTTTTCGAATGGCAGTTTCCAGAGGCAGGAGATGTCCGTCGCGAACATAGTGCCCGAGAAAACGTGGTATGGAGCCCATGGAGCGCGGATGCTCATGCGCTTCGTAGGTGGGACCGTCCAAGGACATTTCACCAGCGTCTAGCCCAATGCTCGTCCAGGGCTGACTGAGGCCGGTTTGCAAATCTTCTTCGCTGGCCATGAAATAAATCGCGCCTGTTTGCGCATTGTCTGCGAGAACGAGGTCCATCAGCGTGTCTTCCGGCGTTTTCTTCCAAGCTTTGGCGACGTCGTCTACTTTCTTCCCTTCAAATTGCTTCAGTTCCGGCTTTTCTGCAGAAGCGATAAGAACGCCCGACGCGCCTCCGCAATCGTAGAAGAGATTTTCCCAGTCGGGATGGTCGCCGGTGAGATCCTTCTTGATGCGTGCGCGCACAGCGGGATCTTTCAGGCGCTCGAGTAGCTTCTGAACCCCCCCATCCGCGACCCAGGGCGGAAGAGCGGACGCGAGCGCCGTGGCTCCGGCAGGGTAGGGATACATGTCGGCGGCAATGTCGAGCCCGGAATCCCGGGCGCTTTGAATGGTGGCGACGACATTCTTCATGTTGCCCCAGCGCGGCTTGCCGCTCACCTTCAAATGAAAGACTTCCACGGGGAGATTCGCTTCGCGGCCGATGCGAATGGCTTCCGCGAGCGCCTGCATTTCCGAAGCGCCTTCGCTGCGCATGTGTGTGGCATAGAGCCCGCCGTATTTGGACGCTACCTGCGCGAGCGCAATGAGCTCATCGGTCTGCGCGTAGATATTCGGCGGATAAATCAGCGCGCTGGAAACGCCAAGTGCGCCATCCTTCATGGCCTGTTCTACGAGCGCTTTCATTTGCTCGAGTTCGGCGGGAGTGGGCGCACGGTCATTGTCGCCAATGACTGCCTCGCGAACCTGGGCCGAGCCGACATAAGTTCCGATGTTGAGAGGCGTGCCCTGTTTCTCGAGCCGTTTGAAGTAACCATCGAGCGTTGTCCAATCAACGGTGAGTTTGTAGTGGTCCAGAAACGGCTTCATGGGCGCAATGGTCTTTTCATTTTGCGGCGCGATGGAGCCGCCTTCGCCAGTGATTTCCGTCGTAATTCCCTGAGACAGCTTGCTCAGCGAGCGATTGTCCAGCAGTAAAGCGACTTCCGATTGACCGAGCATGTCAATGAATCCGGGCGCAACGATCCGCCCGCGCGCATCAATCTCGCGCTTGGCGTGGGCGTTGCGCAAATCGCCTACAGCAGCGATCCGGTCGCCGCTCACGGCCACGTCTCCGGCAAACCAGGGATTGCCCGCGCCGTCAATGATGTGGCCGTTGCGGATGAGGAGATCGTAGGCGGCACTTGCGCCTCCCGAGTCATCGAGATCGGCGTCATATGCTGCGGCTGCAATCTCGCCGAGTGCCTGTCCCCCGACGCTCTGCGCCATTTCCATATCTGGCGGAAGCGTCACGTGATTCACGTAAGCTGCGAAGGCGAGCTTTTTGTTGTCCTTTGTCATCACATAACCCACGAGCCCTTTGCCGTTGAGCATCAATTTGTTATTGAGTTTGTCCTCCGAACCAAACGTTCCCGTTTTTGCGAATACGTGGCCTGCGCCGGGCGAATTCACTTGAATTTTTGCGAGCGTGCCGTCCTTGCCCAGAACCGGTAGCGCTTTGAAAAAGACTTCGTAGTCCGGCCGCGTAGTCCAATACGTGAGGTAATGCACCATGAAGTCCGGGCTGAAAAGGTCCGCCCAGTCGCCGCCGGCTCCGTCTCCTTGACCGCTGCCGGAAAGGTCCAGTTTCGCGGATTGCAGGAAGTCGTGTTCAACAAGGAATCCTGCGTCGAGCGGATTCCTTGTGTCATTCGCCACCAGCGCTCCGAGGAGGTACGGCCCCATCCCCGCGTGGAGATTCTGGCTGACCTTCAGCGTGACCTTGATCTCTTCTGACAAAGAAGGAGAAACGTGTTCGGCGACTTGATTTTGTGCGGTGTAAAGACGAGTGAAGCCGGAAAAGTCAGTTGGGGCGGGACCGGAACGGGATTGGATCTCCACGCCTGCAGCAGTCAGCGCATCGCGGAAAACCGTTTCCGCAAATTTCGTCGGTGAAGGCACGGCCACCGTTGCAGGCTGCGGTGCGGAACCTACGGGCAGGCTTCCCGTTAGCGTCACGGTGACGGGACCATCCTTGTTCGTTGCGAATCCCGGAGGATCGAACGAAGGCTTGTTTCCGGCCGGCGAGGTGGTCAGCCGATTCACGAATTTGATGTAGGAAGTCTGAGGCGACGTTTTCAACGAAACGGGGTCACGCTCTTTTGCGCCGGGCGACGCCAGGAGATCAATGACATTGTCATTGATCATGATGGAGGACATCACGACGTTAGTGCCTCCCTCGCGCGGTCCATCGGGAAACAGACTCGTGTCAATGAGGACGCGGCCTTGGATTTTGTGAATCCCTTTGACCGCAATACCCTTTGCAAGCTCTTTGATGACCGCGAGCGGATCGCCAGGCAGCGCGGGCCCTCCATAAGAATGATCTTCATCGACGAACGCGAGCGTGCCGTCCGGCTGGATGCGATTAGAGAGATTCGGGTCGCCGCTAGCCACAAGGATCAAATCGCCCTTGAGCGTGCCGTGCTTGTCGACGGAGCCGGTGCGATAAACGCGGGTATGAAATCGATAATCGGCGCCGAGTTTCGCGAGCACCGTCCCTTCGGTAAGCGCCTTCGTTGTGGAAGCAGGGACAAAAAGTTTGTCGCTGTTGAGCGCATAAACGACCTTGCCCGTATCCAGTGAATAGAACTCGATGCCGAAGTTGGCGTGCGCGAATTCCGGGCGGCTGATGACTTTCTGGATGCGTTGAGCGAGCGAGTTGTCCGATTGAGCGCGAGCTGGGCCAACCTGGAATGCAAAAAAAGACAGAAGAAACACCGCGAGAGTGCTGAGCGCACTGCTTGTTTCGCCGTTCAAGATGAAGCCTCCGCCGTTTTAGGCCGCGCTTTAGCGCGTCCCAGTTATGTCACCAACCGCAAACCGCAACGCATTGCCTTTTAATGCGTTGCCTCTGCTGCATCCAGACCCAGCTTTTCAAAAGGAACATTCAGAAGCGGGTATTCCTTCCAGTCTTTGTAATCGAAGTGCCACCACTCCGCTTCATACACCGTGAAACCTTCCGATTCCATCGCGCGGCGCAGCAGATCGCGGTGCCAGCGCTGGAGCGAAGTTCCGCCGGGATAGTCCGGAAAGGAGCGCGGCGACATTTCATCATAAGTGCCGGGCATCTCGATGGGTTTTCCGGTCGCCAGATCGTAAAGCGTGAGGTCCGCCGCACAGCCGCGGTTGTGGCGCGAGCCTTGCGCGGGGTCGGCCACGAAGATTTTTCCTTCCGGGGGCGTGGCATCCCAAAAAAGTTTCGTCACGTACCACGGCCGGTACGCGTCGTGAATGAGTAGCCCGTAGCCAAGCGGTTTGAGTTTTTGCTGCACGCGCAAAAGCGCCTCGGCAGCGGGGCGCTGAAGAAACGCGCGCGCCTGCGAATACACAGGCGTTCCAAGGAAATCGTTCGCCGTCGCATAGCGAATGTCCAGACGAATCCCCGGATCGAGCAGCCCCAATTCAACGAGATCCGGCTTGCGAAAATTGCCGGTTTCTTTCGGTGGCGTCGCTGCAAGCGCCTCCGCGCGCAGCCCGTCGTCAATGGCCCGCACCGGCTTCACCCGCGCGACATTCTGGTCGTCTACGCCATAAGCGTTCTTGCCCCAGCACAAATCGTTGGTGCACAAATCCAGTCTGCCCACAGGATCGCGCCAGAAATGCACTACGACAAATCTGGTGCTGCTCCGTTCCACTTGCGCGGCTGTCTCAACCGGCGGTGAAGGTAAATCCCATTTCTTGCCCGCAACCTTGTCGATTATGAATCCATGCCCTTCCGACTCGCCAACCGTGAACGTAATCTCTTTGGATCCGTACTCCCCGATCCAGATCTTCCATCCCGACGGGGCGTCTGCAGGTTTTGGGCCAGGGACGATGGAATTCGTCGATTGCGCTCGGGCAGCGCCAGCGAAGGGAACAAGAATTGTCAGCGCTACAATGCAGGCGGTTCTTGACGATGGTCGCAGTTCTACGCTCACCTTGGTTTGCCTTTCAGCCGTAGAAATCAGATTGCATCCGTGGGCATTTTCACTGCGGAAAAAGCAGAAGAAACTGCACGAACGTCTCACGGATTGTACCAGCGGAATCCCTTGCGTTGCTCTTCGGCAATTTCCTTTACGATGGCCAGCGTTTGTGGGCGGTGGTACTGCCCCACGGCAGCGAGCAGGGAATTGAGCAGCGCGATTGGCGCAACGTAGGAAGCTCCGAAGGAAGTTGTCTCGACGGAAGCTAGAAAAATTTCGTTGCATTCTCGCGCCAACGGAGAAAGATAGGTATCGGCAATGCCCACGCAATACGCGCCATTCGCGCGAGCCTGCTCCGCGCCTTCGACGGTCTGCCGCAACCCGCGCCGAAAACTGACCGCGATCACCAGGTCCTGCTTATTGACGGAGCGCACCAGGTGCAGCATCCGGCCCGCCGAAGTGGCCGCAAAAATCGGCAGGCCTAACAGGCTGATTTGATATTCGAGGTACCCCGCGAGCTGTGCTGCTAAATCGGCCGCGAGAACGACAATGCGCCTTGCTTCATGAAAACGCTTCGCCAGCGCCACGAGCCGCTGCGCGTCGAGGCTGTTCTTGAGCCCCTGGAGATTTTTCAAATCCTGCTCGAGCGACTCGACGACATGCGTCGGCACGCTGGGGCCGCGCCCGCCGGATTGCATGGTATCGAGGGAGGTGGCAAAAGCTAGAGCCAGTTCATGCAGATGGCGCTGAAATTCCCGATAGCTGCCGAAGCCCAGCCCGCGCACGATTCGAACGACCGTTGCCGGATCGGTCTTCAAGCGCTTGGCCATCGCGCGCACGCTGAGCAACACGTATTCGCGCGGATGCTCGAGAATTGGGCGGATAATTTCCTGGCGCTTGACGCTAAGCTGCTCGATGCGCTCGCCAAGGTGCAGCGAGTTCGATGGGGACGGAGCCATCTTTTGTTTCATCACGCGAGAGGATTGCCCAAATCCTACGCTGTGTCAACCTTTGCCCGGGAGACGCCACAATCTCCCGGAGCCAGAGGGTTCAACCCCCTCAATTTTGTTTCCCGTACCGAGCCGCGAAAGCTACGAGCGTCCTGCCAGGGTGAGTTGAGGATTATTTCTTGGTGGCGGCGGCCTTGATCTCCAGGCCTGGTGCGAGAACAGGTTGCAGGAAGGGCATCATCGCGCGCAGCTTGGGGCCGAGTTGCTCAATGGGATGCTGCTGCTCATGCTGGCGCGTGGCCAAAAAGTTGGGGCAGCCCTTTTCGTTTTCTTCAATCCACTTTTTCGCGAAGCTGCCGTCGCGAATTTCCGCGAGAATCTTCTTCATTTCCTCGCGCGTTTGTTTGGTTACAATGCGCGGCCCGGAAGCATAGTCGCCCTGCTCAGCGGTATCGCTGACGGAATAGCGCATATAGCTGAGCCCGCCGCGGTAGATCAGGTCCACGATCAGCTTCAGCTCGTGCATGCACTCGAAATACGCTACTTCCGGCTGGTAGCCTGCCGCAACGAGCGTCTCGAAGCCTGCTTTGATCAATTCGCTGACGCCGCCGCAAAGCACCGCCTGCTCGCCAAACAGGTCCGTCTCGGTCTCTTCGGTGAACGTCGTTTCTAAAACACCCGCGCGCGTGCAGCCCAGTCCCTTCGCGTACGAGAGCGCCAGTGCCTTGGCATTTCCGCTTGCCTCTTGTTCCACCGCCAGCAGCGCGGGCGTGCCGCCGCCTTCGGTGAAGACCTCCCGCACGCGATGGCCGGGCGCTTTGGGCGCGATCATGGAAACGTCAACGGTTTTCGGCGGTTTGATCGCGCCAAAACGGATGTTGAAGCCGTGCGCGAACATGAGCGTCTTGCCCGGCTTGAGGTTTGGCTCAATCGCGTCGCGATAGAGTTTCGGTTGCTTCGTGTCCGGAGCAAGAATCATGATGACATCGGCCCAAGCCGCAGCCTCTGCCGGCGTGTTAACGGTCAGCCCTTCCTTTTGGGCTTTGGCGCGCGAAGCGCTGGTTTCGGGGAGACCCACTCGGACTTGAACTCCGCTATCGCGCAGGTTCAGAGAATGTGCATGTCCCTGCGAGCCGTAGCCAATGATGGCCACCTTTTTTCCTTGAATGAGCGCGAGATCCGCGGAGTCGTCGTAATAGAGATTAGCCATGGTGTCCTCTCATTTGATCATTGGCCGGCGCGCGGCCGAATGGGTTACCCAAGTGTGCCTGATTTTTTTAGAGACGCTCGCACTCGCGTCCAGATCCTGAAACCTTTTCCGGCGAAAGCTAAGGGTGTTTATTCACCTTCGAAACTTCGGATTCAACCGCTGAAACCTCGATGTCCAGCAATGGCGGACGCAGCAAATCGCTTCCGCGCGTCATGGAAATGCGTCCGGTGCGGGCCATCTCCAGAACACCAAAGGGACGAAGCACTTCGAGCAAGCCGTCAATTTTGTCCACGGTGCCGGAAACTTCGATAATCAGGGATTCGGGAGCCACATCCACGACGCGAGCGCGAAAAACCTTGATCAATTCCATCAGATGCGGCCGGTTCTGCTGGTCGGCAGCCACTTTAATCAACGCGAGGTCGCGTTCGAGCAGAGCACGGCCGGAAATATTTTCCGCCAGCAGCACGTCCACGAGTTTTTCGAGGCTTGCTTCCAGGCGGTGCGCGCCGCGTTCATCGGTATGTGCCACGATGGTCATGCGCGCAATCTCTTCGTTTTCCGTCGGCCCGACCGTGAGCGAGTCAATGTTGATGGCCAGCCGCCTCGCGAGTGAAGAGACGCGGTTCAGCACGCCTGGTTTGTTTTCCACGTAGGCAACGAGTGTTTGCATGCTGTCCTCTTTCTTCCTCACTCGTCCGAGGCGGTTTCCACCAGCGGATTGTGCGGACGGCGAATCATGTCGTGCAGCGAAGCGCCCGCGGGAACCATCGGATACACGGAGTCTTCCTGCTCGACGCGAAAATCGAGCAGTACCGTTTCATTCGCTTCTCGCGCGGTTCGAATCCCAGGAATTACTTCCGCGCGCGTGGTGATCCGCTCGGCGCGGATGCCAAAAGCGTTGGCCAGTGCGATGAAATCCGGCGCGACCAGAGGCGTTGCCACGTACCGTTTATCGTAGAAAAACTCCTGCCACTGCCGCACCATGCCGAGATAGCCGTTGTTGATGATGGCAATCTTCACGTTGATCTTTTCCTGGACGATGGTTGCCAATTCGCTCATGGTCATCTGGAATCCGCCGTCGCCGACCACCACCCAAACCTCCGAATCCGGCTTTGCAAACTTCGCGCCGATGCCTGCCGGCAGCGCAAAGCCCATCGTGCCGAGGCCGCCGGAAGTAATCAGCGTGCGCGGCCGGTCGTGATGGTAATACTGTGCTTCCCACATTTGGTGCTGGCCCACGTCGGTGACCACGATGGCTTCGCCGCGCGTTTCTTTCCAGAGGTCATTGATGACATGCGCGGCGTAAAGATGACCTGTATCGGGCAGGCTCTGGATGTCGCGCACCGCCGAATCGCCTTTCAGTTCATTAATATGACGAATCCATGCACTGTGGTCCCTTGTCTCGATGTGCGGCGTGAGATGTTCGAGCACTTCGCGTGCGTCGCCCACTAGCGCTGCATCCACTTTCACGTTCTTGTTGATTTCTGCGCGGTCGATCTCGATGTGAATTTTGCGCGCGTTCTCGGCGTACGTGCGCAGGTCGCCGGTGACGCGATCGTCAAAACGCATACCAACCGCAATCAGCAAATCCGCTTCCTGAATCGCGTTGTTCACCCACGCCTCGCCGTGCATGCCCATCATGCCGAGGTTGAGCGGATCCTTGGCGGGGAAGCAGCCGATGCCGAGCAGTGTCATCGCCACGGGGTAGTTGCCCGCGCGAATGAATTGCTCGAACGCGCGCATGGCGCCGGAAACCATGATGCCGTGGCCTGCGAGAACCACCGGCCGCTTCGCCGTGTTCAACAATTCGACGGCCCGGTCGAATTCGGCTTGGTCGTGATTGTTGCGGATACGTTTTGGCGGTAGCTTGGGCATGCAGGCGTCCCATTCGAATTCGGCGGTAGCCTGTTGCGCGTCCTTGGTCACGTCCACCAACACCGGACCCGGGCGCCCGCTCTTGGCGATGACGAACGCTTCGCGAAGTGTTCGCGCAATATCTCCGGTTTGCGTAACCACCACGTTGTGTTTGGTAATCGGCATGGTGATGCCGGTGATGTCGGTTTCCTGAAACGCGTCGGAGCCGAGGACTTTGCTGCTGACCTGGCCGGTGATGCAAACGATGGGCGAGGAGTCCATCATGGCGGTGGCAATGCCCGTCACCATGTTGGTCGCGCCGGGGCCGGAAGTTGCCATCGCTACGCCGACGCCGCCGCTTGCTCTCGCGTAGCCATCGGCCATGTGCGTGGCTCCCTGCTCGTGGCGCACCAGGACATGATGCAATTTCGATTTGCCGAGCGCGTCGTACACCGGAAGAATCGCGCCACCCGGATAGCCAAAGATTTCGCGCACGCCGAGACGGGTAAGTGTCTCGCAAAGTATTTCCGCACCGGTAAGTTTCATACAGACCTCACGTTTTGAAGAGGCCGAGCGAATGTCGCAAACGAGGCGGGCAAACTCGTCACCGCGCCGGCTGAGGCGGAAGAAACCAGCAGCGCGTATTTGGCCATCACTCCGTTGGTAAATCGAGGCGTTGGCGGCTTCCAGGAAGCCATGCGTTTTTGGATTTCAGCCGCGGTGAGTCCGACGTTCAACTGGCGACCGGGGATGTCAAACGTGATCGTGTCGCCATCAGCGACGGCAGCGATCGGGCCGCCATTCACGGCTTCTGGCGCAACGTGTCCGGCCATCCATCCATGCGTGGCGCCGGAGAATCGGCCGTCGGTCAAGAGCGCCACGGAATCGCCAAGGCCTTCGCCTACCAGCGCGGCCGTCACGGCGAGCATTTCGCGCATGCCGGGCCCGCCTTTCGGACCTTCGTAACGAATGACCACCACGTCGCCCGCTTTGATGGCGCCTTTCTCGACGGCAGCGAACGCAGCTTCTTCGCTGTCAAATACTCGCGCGGGGCCGCTGAACTTCTGCAGATTGTGCCCGGCAACTTTGATGACGCAGCCCTCCGGCGCAAGATTTCCTTTCAGGATGACCAGGCCGCCCGTGGGTTTGAGAGGCGCGTTAAGTTTGCGGACGACTTCCTGCCCAGAAGTTTCCTTTGCTGCATTGGCCTCTTCCCCGAGGGTGCGGCCGGTTACCGTGAGGCATTCACCGCGAAGAAATCCGCCTTCCAACATGCGCTTGGCCACCAGCGCTGTCCCGCCGGCTGCATAGAGATCGGTGGCCACGAATCGTCCTCCCGGTTTCAAATCGGCGAGAATGGGAACACGCGAACTGATGCGATCGAAATCGTCAATGGAAAGAGAAATCTTCGCTTCGTTGGCGATGGCCAACAGATGCAAAACGGAGTTCGTGGAACCACCGGTGGCTGCGACGCCCGCAATGGCATTTTCGATGGCCTGTTTTGTGATGATTTTTGACGGCGTCACATTTTTGCGAAGAAGGCCCATCACCAATTCGCCGGCCCGCCGGCCCGCAGCGGCCTTTGCGGGATCGGTTGCGGGAACGCTGGAGAGCCCCATCGGAGCTATGCCCAGGAATTCGCAGACCAGCGCCATGGTGTTCGCGGTGAATTGTCCTCCGCAGGCGCCGGCGCCAGGGCACGCAGAGGTCTCAAGCGACTTGAGCTGCGCATCGCTCATGCTGCCGCGTGCGTGCGCGCCGATAGCCTCATAAACGTCTTGAATCGTGACCGCGTGGCCCTCGAATTTGCCGGGCGCGATGGAGCCGCCATACAAAACCAGGCCTGGGATATTTAGCCGTGCCAGCGACATGATTCCAGCAGGAATTGTCTTGTCACAGCCGACCAGAACGACCAGTGCGTCGAACAAATTGCCGCGCGTCACGAGTTCAATGGAATCGGTGATGACTTCGCGGCTGACCAGCGAGGCGCGCATGCCCTCAGTGCCCATGGTAATGCCGTCGGAAATGGAAACCGTGTTGAATTCGAGCGGGGTGCCGCCCGCTGCGCGAATGCCCTCCTTGACGTGTCCGGCCAATTCGCGGAGGTGGTAGTTGCAGGGACCGATTTCGATCCAAGTGTTGGCGACTCCGATGAGCGGCTTCTGGAAATCGTCATCCTTCAAACCGCAGGCGCGCAGCATGGCTCGCGCTCCGGCGCGGCTCGCTCCGTCAATGAGTGCGTGGCTTCGAGGTTTGGAATCGGTCACTGAACGGCTCCTTCGCTGGTGCGAGACGGCGGCAAATTCAAAAAGCAGCCCTAGAAAAAACTAAAGCCATCATCCTGGTCTGGATGATGGCCGAATTCTTGTGCTTCGCTTTGGCTTACGCCGCCATCATCCGCTGGTGCGTCCTCCTACGAGGACAAAGCCAATTCCTGCAATTACGAGAGGTACTCGGCCGTCTGGCAAAGCCCAGTGGACGCTCCGCGTATTCGTGATGGCGATGCTTGTCATATCGCCATGAAGAGTATCAGAATGAAGCAGGGCGAGTCAATCAGTCCAATTAATAGTTATACTGAATCGAATAAACATCTCTTATGGGAAAACTGGGCTCGTTGGGCTTTCCGCGGGTTCGCGTTTTCGCCGGACAGAGATAGAGAGGAGACAAAGCGTGAAAAAGAAGGAGCATCTTTCCTATGCGCCGCGACATTCTAATTTGCTGTAGATTTCTGGGCGCGAAAATGCATCGCAGCTACGGGAGTTTGCATGGGGCACACGACAGACGTATTGGTCATTGGCGGAGGGCCTGCGGGATTGGCGGCTGCTATCGCGGCGAGAAGGAAAGGCATTTCCGTTACGGTGGCGGACGGAGCGAGACCGCCGATCGACAAAGCCTGCGGCGAAGGGCTCTTGCCGGGCACGTTGGCGGCGCTCCGCGAACTTGGCATCAGCATTTCATCGAATGACGGACAGGTTTTTCGACGCATTCGTTTTATCGACGGCGGCATTTCCGCGGAAGCTCAATTTCCCGGCGAGAGTAGCATTGGTGTGCGCCGAACTGTTCTGCATCGAAAAATGGTCGAGCGCGCGGAAGAATCGGGCGTTGAACTGCTATGGAACTCTCCTGTCACGGGCATCTCGCGCCGTTGCGCCATCGTGGGAGGAAAGGCGATTCCCACAAAATGGGTTGTGGGCGCGGATGGAGTCCACTCACGCGGGAGGCGCTGGAGTGGGCTGGATTCCGGCGTGCACTGCGAAGTGCGATTCGCACAGAGGCGGCACTATCGAGCGCGGCTGTTGACGGATTGCGTCGAAGTGTATTGGGGACGAAAAATCCAGGCCTACGTGACGCCTCTGGCGAACGAAGAGACTTGCGTCGTGCTGATCTCGCGTGACCCCGCGATGCGTTTTGAAGAGGCGCTGCGGGAATTTCCGGGGCTCGCGGCCAGTCTAAGCAATGCGAAGCTGAGCAGCGTGCAGCGAGGCACCGTGACGGCGACGTGCAAACTCGACCGGGTGTATCGGGGAAACGTCGCGCTTATTGGAGATGCCTCGGGCAGCGTGGACGCGATTACGGGAGAAGGGCTCGAACTGGGTTTTCGCCAAGCCTTGGTGCTCGCGGGTGCGCTAGAAACTGGGGAACTAGAGAAGTACCAGGCGGCTCACCGCAAGTTGGCAAGGCGGCCGCAGGCCATGGCGCGGCTTCTCCTGTTGTTGGATCGCTTCGCGCCCCTGAGGAAACGCGTTCTGCAAGGTTTGGCAAGGGACCCGGATTTATTTACGCGCCTGCTGGCAGCGCACGTGAAGGAAACTTCTTCCGCATTTCTCGCTGAGACGATCGCCTATTTGGGGTGGCGGCTCATTACAGGATAAGGAGCTCCCGCATAAGGTTCATTGCATTGAGAAAGAAGGAAAGGTGAACTGTGAGAATGTTGCGAAGCCGGCAGAAGCGGGTCATGTATTGGGGGGCTGCCTTGCTCGTCGCGCCACCCGTTCTGATCGCCTTGCCGCAGCACGCTTCGCCGCAAACCACGCCCGACGCGCTCGCCTTTACTCTCGATGCAGCGCAAAGCACCGTGCATTGGACGCTCGGAAGTTCGCTTCATACGGTGCACGGAACGTTTGCGTTAAAGCGCGGAAGCTTCCTGATGGATGCAGGTACGGGGAAGGCCAGCGGTGAGATTGTGGTGGACGCGACCAGCGGAAAAAGCGGCAACGACGGGCGCGACAAGAAAATGCACAGGGACGTGCTCGAAAGCGGCCGATTCAGCGAAATCATCTTTCGCCCGGACAGCGTCGCCGGAAAATTCGACAAGCAAGGAGACTCCACGGTGCAAGTGCACGGGACTTTCTTGCTGCATGGCAGCGAGCACGAATTGACCGTTCCGGTGCAAGCGAATCTCTCCGGCGATCATTGGAGCGCGACGGCGAAGTTGAGCGTGCCTTTCATCGAGTGGGGTCTGAAGAATCCGAGCACTTGGCTACTCAAAGTCGATCACTCCGTCAACGTCGAGTTGGACTTGAAGGGTACGGTGGAAGCACAAACGGCGCAATAAGGAGTAACGATTTCGCTGCCGCTTCCAGGTGTTCGCGAGGTATGGTCGTCTGCGAGGGAATCCGTGTAGATCGTGAGCCAGTTGCGAAGCCAGGGCAAACGGTAGCTGAAGTCAAAGCCGCCGGCCCGCGCCTCCGAGCAACGGCACGCGAATGCTGATATTCTCCCCGGACGTAGACGACCGAGCAGCCAGCTGTGCTCCAACCGGAGAAGCCGTCGACGCTGTTGAAGCCGGGCTCGGGTCGTTTCCAAAACTCAAGGAACGCAGAAGTAAAAAAAGGGCGGCAGCGAGGCTGCCGACCAGGGAAACGCAGCACTGCAAGTAACCAAGCGGTTCGCGAACCTGTTGTATGATTTCGGGCTGTGAACATCGTACTGAATGAAGTGGAATGCCGGATATTGGGGTCGCTGATGGAAAAAGAAGCGACTACGCCCGAATACTACCCGCTCTCCCTGAACGCGCTGATCAACGCCTGCAACCAGAAGTCGAACCGCGAGCCGGTAATGAACCTGGACGAGGCCGCCGTGCGGCGGGCGCTGCACTCTCTCGAGGGACAGTCGCTAGTACGGTCCGTGAGTCCCGCGGACAGCAGGGTAACCAAGTACGAGCACCGGCTGCAGGAAGCCTTCAACTTCTATCGCCACGAGAGCGCGATTCTGTGCTTGTTGCTCCTGCGCGGTCCGCAGACACCGGGCGAACTGAGAAGCCGCTCCGAGCGCATGCATTCTTTTGAAGATCTCGGGGCGGTGCAATCGAGCTTGCAGCACTTGATGAAGCGGGAGCCTCCGCTTGTGAAACCACTGCCGAGGCAGCCAGGGACAAAGGAAACGCGCTATGTGCATTTGCTGTCAGGGGAGGTGGCGCAATTTGAAGCGCAACAAAAGCCGCAACCCGACGTGGGCGGCATTTCGGCGGACGGCGACAGAGTGAGAAAGCTGGAAGAGGAGATTGCCAGCCTCAAGAATGAAGTGGCTGACCTGAAACAGCAATTCGCACTATTCCGAAAACAGTTTGAGTAAGCAGGACGGGAGGCACACTCTTACTCGTGCGTTCGTGAGGACACTCTGGGCGATCCAGCTTTGCTTTCCTGGAAGACGTGCGCAATCGCCCGCTCTTCGCCACTCGCAACGGAACGCCGTGGGACCAGAACTTGTTGCTCAAACGAAAGTTCAGGCCATTGCTTCGGGCTCTCGGTATCCAGGTGACACGCGTCGATGGCTTTCACGCCTTCCGTCACGCGAACGCAACTCTGATGAGCAGTTTCGGAGCATCGCAGAAATTGCGTCAACAGAGGCTCGGCCACGCCGATGGGTCGCCGGTCGGAAACGATCTACACGCACGTGATCAGCGAAGACGGAAAGCGGATTGCGGCGCAACTTGGCAACGCAGTTTGGGGAATTTTGGACGCTAGTTGGAACGGAAAAGCGAAACGGCCCAGAGGGAGCATCCTCTAAGCCGTTTCAAATCAGCTAGAAATGGTTGCGGGGGTCAGATTTGAACTGACGACCTTCGGGTTATGAGCGCAATTCCTGCCTACACGTGGTACAAAGCCGTGCAACGGAACGCAAGAAAACAAAGAGGAATCGCTCGCTTCTGTTGCTCCGTTTGGTTCGCTTTTGCACCCAGAACACGGACAAAAGACGGACACTTGCGAAAACTTGCCCTCTAATTTGTGTGGGTTCCGGAAATTCTGGCACGGCGGTCTGTACCGGCTGGCAAGATCTCCTCCAGGTTGAGATGATGCGTCCTCCCCGCGGGTCCGTCGAGATGGATGAAGCGTCCTCGCTCTAGGACCCGGTCGAGGGGAGTTGCCAGGATTACGGGATGCATCTTGCCCGCAAACGTCTCCGCAACCGAATAATTTTTGAATTCTGGATGCTCTTGACAATCGACAATACCTATTGTAGATAACCATAGTATGGCGAAGCCAAACGATCTTGTGCAGGGGACTCTGGACCTTCTGATCCTCAAAACGGTCTCGCTCGAACCGAAACATGGGTGGGCGATTGCCAAGCGCATTCAACAAATCTCGGGTGAGGTGCTCCAGGTTCAGCAAGGATCCCTCTACCCAGCTTTGCACCGGCTGGAACAGAAAGCCTGGATCAAGGCCAAATGGGCAGAAACAGAGACAGGAAGGCAAGCCAAGTTTTACTCGTTGACGGCGGCGGGGCGCGCGCAGCTTGAAAAGGAAGCGGCGAATTGGAACCGCCTGTCAGCGGCAATCAACCTAGTGGTAGAGACGACGTAGGAGTGAGTTGTCATGTTGTGGGCTCGGCGATTGTGGCTCCGATTGCAGACGTTGTTCCGCCGCAACCGAATTGCTCAGCGGTTGGATGTTGAGATTCAGTTTCATCTCGAACAGCAAATCGCCGAGAACATCGCCACGGGCATGAGTCGAGAAGAGGCTCGGTATGCTGCGCTGCGAACTTTCGGCAACCCCACCGTACTGAAGGAAGAGACCCGGGACACGTGGGGCTGGCTACGCCTTGAACAGATGGGTCAGGACCTGCGCTATGCATTCCGCACGCTTCGGAAAAGTGCAGGCTTCACCGCAACTGCAATTCTTACCCTTGCACTAGGAATCGGCGCAAACACAGCAATCTTTCAGTTGCTCGATGCCGTGCGCCTGCGCAGCTTGCCAGTCTCGACTCCTCAGTCCCTAGCACTGGTGCAGATCAAGGGCGGAAATCAGGGGTTTGGGATCAGCAACCGTGAAATTAGCCTCACTTATCCGCTCTTCGAGCAGCTGCGCGCCCACCAAGAGGTCTTTTCCGGCGTTTTTGCCTGGTCAGGAGGCGATGAAGTTGCTGTTGGCGAAGGTTCACAGCAAAGGGGGGCTCGGGCTCTTTGGCTTACTGGCAACACCTTCGCTGTTCTGGGCTTGCCTCCCATCAGAGGCCGCTTGTTCACGGACGAAGACGACCGCCCAGACTGCGGCATCTCGGGCGTCGTCATCAGTTATGGATTTTGGCAGAGCGAGTTTGGCGGCCGCGATTCAGCCATCGGGAGCAAGCTTCTGATACAGGGACATCCTGCCGAAGTCCTCGGAGTGACGCCTCCCGACTTTTTCGGTCTTGAGGTGGGAAACAATTTCGACGTCGCTGAGCCGTTTTGTTCCGTCACTGCATTTCAGCCAGCCGCCTCGGTTCTGGCCCGGCGCGACTTGTTCTGGCTGACCGTGATGGGGCGCCTCAAGCCGGGCTGGACCACCGAACAGGCCTCGCTGCAACTCGACGCTATCAGTCCCGGTCTTTTTGAGGCGACTGAGCCCAGTGGGTACAGCACGAAATCCCAGAACACCTACCGAGCGTCTCGCCTCGCTGCCTATCCGGCTGCGAACGGTTTGAGTGATCTGCGTAAGACCTATGACGCATCGCTCTTGCTGCTCTTGGGCATCACCGGCCTCGTACTCCTAATCGCCTGCGCGAACCTTGCGAACTTGATGCTGGTGCGCGCAAGCACGCGGGAACGCGAGATGGCCGTGCGGCTGGCGTGCGGGGCCTCGCGCTGGCGCTTGGTTCGCCAGTTGCTCGCGGAGGGATTGCTCTTGGCGTCAGGCGGCGCATTGCTAGGCCTGTATTTGGCAAGAGTATTCGGCCGGAGCATCCTGTGGCTCCTCAGCACTGAGCGCAATGTGTTGGAACTCGACTTGGCGCTCGATTGGCGTGTGCTCTTTTTCACCACCTCCATTGCCGTGACGACCTGCCTCGTGTTCGGTCTTGTGCCGGCGTTTCGATGGTCTCGTGCTGAACCCGGCGATGCGCTCAAGTCGGGGAGCCGCAGCGTTACGACCGGGCTCGAACGCTTTTCCTTCCAGCGAGTCCTGGTTATCTCGCAAATTGCTGTTTCGGTAGTGTTGCTCGTCGGTGCGCTGCTCTTCGTCCGCAGCTTCAGGAACCTGACCACCTTTCATCCCGGCTTCCGAGAGAAGGACATTTTGCTGGCCTTTATCAACCTTGAACCCATGCACTTGGCCGATGCCGAGCAGTACCCAGCGGTCATTCGAGACTTGCTCACGCAGATTCGCTCTCTCCCAGGGGTGGAATCTGCAGGCACCTCAACGCACGTACCGTTGGACGGAAGCAGTTGGACGCTCGGCTTACAAATCGATGGCCGCGAAGGATGGTCAAAATTCACCTGGGTAAGTCCGGGCTACTTCGAGACCATGCAAATCGCTCTGCTTGCAGGACGCAATTTCAATGATCGCGACACCCAGGTGTCGCCTCATGTCGCCATGGTGAACGAAGCGTTTGCCCAAAAGTATCTGGGCGGTGCCATTCCGATTGGAAAAACGTTTCGATCGGTGGTCGAACCGGGCTATCCCTCGACCGAATACCAAATTGTCGGTGTCGTGAGGAACACAAAGTACGCGGGATTGCGGGAGGAGACGCCGCCAGAGAGTTTCGGTGCAGCCTCGCAGTTTCCCGCTTTTGGCCCTCGGGTTTCCGTCTTCCTCCGCTCTTCGTCACCGCCTTCTATCGTGTTCCCCGCACTGAGAACAAAGCTCAATGAAGTGAATCCGGAAATCAGGTCGGATTTCCGAGTGTTTCGGAAAGACATCGAGAACCGAATTGTGCGCGAACGGATGATGGCTTTGCTCTCGGGCTTTTTCGGTGCCTTGGCCGGGCTTCTCACCATGATTGGACTCTATGGCGCGATTTCCTACATCGTAGTAACCCGCCGAAATGAGATCGGCGTTCGAATGGCCCTTGGTGCAAGCAGAGGGAACATCGTTGCCATGGTCTTGGGACAAACAGTCGTCTTGCTCGCACTTGGCACCGTTCTGGGAGTGGCACTTGCCCTCGCTGCCGCTCGCGGAGCTGGCGCACTGCTTTTTGGCCTGCAGCCGAACGATCCGCTAAGTCTTATTGGGGCAAGTGTGTTGTTAATTGCCGTCGCGTTGATTGCCAGTTTTTTGCCAGCGCAGCGAGCGTCACAGGTGGATCCGATGGTTGCCTTGCGGTACGAATGATTCACGAAAAAATGCAGGAGTGAACTGTCATGGTTTGGGCTCGGCGATTGTTGCTTCGGTTGGAAACTTTGTTTCGTCGCAATCGAGTCGGTCAGCGATTGAACGATGAGATTCAATTTCATCTCGAACAACAGATTGCCGAGAACATCGCCGCGGGCATGAGCCGCGAAGAGGCGCGCTATGCTGCGATGCGAACTTTCGGCAACCCTACGGTGCTCAAGGAAGAGACGCGGGACACGTGGGGCTGGATTTGGCTGGAACAATTCGGTCAGAATCTCCGCCAGAGCGCGCGGGCTCTGGTTCGCACTCCAGGCTTTGCGCTGATCGCGGTCGTGATTATTGCCATCGGCATCGGTGCAAATGTTTCGCTGTTTACCGTCGTACGGTCGGTTTTGCTGAAGCCGCTGCCTTTTAGGGACCCCGAACGCCTCGTCGGGTTATATGAACGGTTTTCCGACTCTCCGTTTACCTACAACGTGGTTGCCGGGGGAGTGTTCACGGAATGGAAGAAGCAAAGCCATAGCTTTTCCGATCTGGCGATTGTCAATGGCATGGAGGACTACAACCTGTCCGGAGCAGGTGGACAGCTTCCCGAAAGAGTGCGGGGTACGGAATGCTCCTGGAATTTGTTTCCGACACTTGGGGTAGAGCCGGCTGTTGGCCGAAGCTTTACGCGAGCAGAGGACCAGTCCTCCGCCAATGCGACAGTAATCTTGAGTTGGGGACTGTGGAAGCGACGCTTCGGAGGCGATCCCGCAATCCTGAATCAAACAATCCATCTGGATGCCAAGCCCTATACCGTGGTTGGGGTGATGCCGTCATGGTTCGCTTACCCGGAGCATTCCATCCAATTGTGGACACCGATCTTCCACGAACTGTCTCCTCAAAGATGGCAGCAACTGGATTCTCACCAGTTCGTGGTAATCGGACGTTTGAACCCTGGTGTAACGAAAGCACAGGCAACAGAAGAGCTTTCGATCATCAACCATCGGCTGCACGAACAACACCTGGACAATCCATTCGTAAGTGCAGCCGCCAACAGCCGTTCTCTTTTAGATGACGTTGTGGGTGACATCACCACGCCTCTCTACGTGCTGCTTGCCGCGACCGCCTGCCTTCTTTTGATTGCCTGCTTGAATGTCGCAAGCCTCTTGGTCGCACGAGGGACTGCCAGGCGGAAAGAACTTGCCATTCGCACGGCGCTCGGCGGCAGCCGTTGGTGTCTGTTTCGCGAACACCTGACCGAAAGTTTTCTTTTATCGGCCGCAGGCGGCGCAGCCAGCCTTCCGATAGCCCGCGCGGTGATTCAGTGGTTCGTTGCCACGCGCCAGGATACGGCCCGCATTGAAGCGATTCAGATGGACGGTATGGTTTTCGGCTTTGCCGCCGGCCTGATTTTCCTTTGTGCGTTGTTTGCCGGAACGATCTCGGCGTTTTCGATAAAAAGCGATCAGATTCTCACTTCGCTCCAGGAATCGTCACGCTCGCACAGTGGCGGACCTGGCCGGGTTCAACTCCGCAAATGGCTGCTTTCCCTGGAAGTGGCGCTTACCGTTGTCCTGCTCATCGGGGCAGGTTTGTTGATAAAGAGCTACGCACGCTTACGCGCGTTCGATCTCGGCTGCATCACCAACAACGTGCTCACGATGGGCTTCGCGCTTCCCCAAGCGGAATATAGCCAGCCGGCGCAACGCGCCAATTTTTGGAACCCGCTGCTGCAGCGCGCGCGTTCTCTGCCTGGTGTTCAGGCCGTCACCCTGGGTGACTTTGTTCCCGGCCAAGGCCGCAGTTGGGACAATGGTTTCAGAATCGCCGAGCATCCGCCACTCCCGCCGGGCCAGGGACTGGATTCCATCGTGCGCTTCGTCGATCCAGGATATTTTGCAGCTCTTGGCATTGCGTTGCGGCGTGGTAGGACCTTCGACGAATATCAATCTCTGGACCACTATAAGAAAGCCATCATCAACGAGTCGTTCGCGCGGCGTTATTTCCCTGACGAGGATCCGATCGGCAAGCACCTGATTACCTTCGATCAGAAACCTTACGAGATTATTGGCGTCGTAGGCGACACGCGCTTCCTGATCACCAAGCCTCCTGAGCCGCTGATGTATTTCCCCATGCTTTACCCTAACTTTGCGACGCTCGCAGTTCGTTCCAGCCAGGACGTGACCTCGTTGGCTTTGCCCATTCAGCAATTCGTTCAACAGCTTGATCCGGACCTGCCGGTTTCCGACGTCCTGACCATAGATCAGATGATTGGAAAATCTACGTTGGACGCCAATTTCGATGCGACCCTGCTACTCGCATTCGCGGTTTTGTCGTTGACACTGGCCGCAGGAGGTTTGTTCGGAGTGCTCTCCTACATCGTCACCCAGCGCACCACGGAAATAGGGATCCGCATCGCTCTTGGCGCCCAACGCAGGGAGGTGCTGAAGCTGATGCTGTCGGATGGACTCCGCCCCGCGAGCGTGGGCCTGGTTTTGGGGCTGGCCGGAGGAGCGGCTGTCGCGGAAACGGTTCGCAGCTTGCTCTACGGTGTCCGACCCTTGGACGCCGGTGTCTTCGGCGCCGTCGCAGTCATTCTGCTGAGCGTGGCCTGCATTGCATGTCTACTGCCTGCCTGGCGCGCATCCCGCCTTGATCCGATGCAAGCGCTCCGTAGCGAGTAAGAAATAGAGGTGATGTCATCGTATGGCTCGGCGAGGGTGGCTCCGATTGAAGACTTTGTTCCGTCGCGACGGGATCGGCAAGCGATCTCGAGTCACACAGCTAGGAGGCAGAACTCTAGAGGTTTTCGGGATCTTACTGGCCTGGGCCACCTTCGGTCAGACTACGTCTATCGCTCAAACGTTTGCGCTGAGCGACACCAAGAATCTGGTCCTGCTTAACGAAAAGGCCGAAGCGATCGAATACAAGGGGCGTAAAGCTGTGCGCTTCACAAAAGACACGGAAAAGGACGGCTTCGCGCTCTTGTGGGGCACGGATTTTCAGGATGGCGCAATCGAAGCCGACATTGTTTTGAAGATTACCACGCCGCCGGGGATGCGAATGCCCGGCTTTGTCGGCATCGCCTTCAGGGCGCGACCGGACGCATCGCGCTACGAACTGTTCTACCTGCGACCCGGGAACTCACGCTCAGATGACCAGGCGATGCGAAATCATTCGGTGCAATACACCTCCGAGCCGGACTTCGGCTGGTACAAACTGCGCCGGGAGTGGCCTTGGGTCTACGAGGCTTATGCGGACTTGCAACCAGAGACCTGGACTAAAGTCAGAATCGAGGTAAAGGGCCGCTCCGCCAAACTCTATCTGAACGGATCTGAAAATCCGAGCCTCGTGGTGGAGGGCTTAATGGGCCGAGATTTGCGAGGTGGCATCGCGCTGTGGAGTTACCAAGGCGAGGAGGCGTATTTCTCAAATGTCCACATCACTAACTCGAGCCCATTGCCGGTGAAGAACGGCTCGGATGCCAGTGGTAAGTGGGAAGTGAAGGTTTGATGATTCAATGGCCCTTACGGTTCTTCGACTCCCAAAACCACGGCCAAAACGAGGGGTTTTGGACGCCAGTTACAAACTAATTGCAACCAAACTTACGGGAAGTTACGGAAATTCTGGCACGGTCTGTACTCGTCGGCACGACCCATTGCAGGTTGACATGCCACGTTCTCTCAGGGGGGCCGTGAGGCGTCCTCGTACTTGCCCGCTACTCACGGTCGATGCGGATATAGGTGTGGTGGCTCGGGCTCAGCCAGGACTCGAAACGACATTCAATATGTAGTAGTATAGGAGTGGATTTGGAGTATAAGAGGATAGTCCAATGATGGCGTTAAAAACCAAGCAGATTAGGAAGCAGCCGCAAACTGAACGGACTGCGCGCAAGTCAAAGTTTCAGGCTGATTTGGCTCCTGCTGAAGACCGCATGGTTCGCGGTTTGAAGCAAGAGTTGCAACTTACTAGCAACACGGATTTTCTTTCTGATGCCGTGGCGTTGTTCCGCTGGGCGGTATGGGAAAGAAAGCGCGGTCACCGCATTTTTAGTGAAGCTGAAACGGGTGAGCGGAAGGAATTGATGTTTCCGCGCCTTGAACGCGTCGCCCCTGAACTCGCACTCCCACGCGTGGAGATCCCTTGGACACCGCGCGAGTTAGAGAGTCTCGCAGATCTTGCATCGAGAGAACCGGCTAATCCAACGGAAACTCTTATCCGGGCAATGAGAGGCTGAGTGGCCGTTCTCATACGTCGGCTCGAAGAGCGGGACGAGGTCGCGGCCTTCGACTGCGGTGATGAGGCGCTCAACAACTATCTGAAGCGCCATGCCTGGGCTAATCAGCAGAAAAGCTCCATCGGAGTGACTTATGTTGCCCTTGATGAGGGAGCTCCGCTCAGCGCGATTGGGTATTTCACTCTTGCGACAGCAAGTGTGCCACGAGACGCTTTCCCAAAGAAATATGTGCGCGGGCTTCCGCCATACGACTTGCCGCTAGTCTTACTTGCACGCCTTGCGGTAGACCGGCGATTCTCAGGAAAGGGTCTTGGGCATGCTCTCATTTCCGAAGCCTTCAAAATCGCACTTCGAGTTGCAGACGCTGTGGGATGCCGCTGCATCATTACGGACGCATATCGGGACCGGGTCGATTGGTATGCGCGCTATGGTTTCATCGCCCTGGAGGGTACCGCCGAGAGCGGTCCCCAAAGAATGTTTCTCGACATAAGAACAGTCCGTATGGCACTGAAGGGCTCGCAGTAGGCTTATCCTTGCTCGACTCAAATGCGGCCACCTTACTTATCTTGTAACTATTTCGAGCGCAATGCGGCATGCGTGCGTTACCCTTGCGTGTCAACCGGAGATCAAGTTTCTCACTACGAAGAGTCTTGGAGGGCATGGCCACTACTTCACTTTCTAGACTACTCGGCCAGCCCGACATGTCCAGACAGTCACGAACTTGAGGCGGACTCGCGTTCCGGCAGAGCCTGGCGTTGCGCCGGCGTCGCAATCTTGCGCGCAACTGCGAACATCTTTATGCGCCCGTGCTTGTAGTGACGTTTGAGGACTGTGGTAATCCGCTGCGCGTACTCGGAGGGGCCGGCCGTTGCGGAAAGGACCTTGAACCAGGCCGGCAACACGTTCTCCCAGTCCACTCCGACTTCCCATGAGCCGCCTTCGTCAGCAAAGAACAGGATGTCATCGGTGCCTTCGTCGATCTTGCTCAACAGACTAAAGATAATCTCGAAGGCTTGGCATACCGTCGCCGGATCTTCCTTCTTCGAATGAGCCACGCATCGCTCAAGAAGGCGACAGCAATCGGCAATCCAAGCGAGCGTGCCGCTGGACTTTTCCGTGTAGTTCTTAGAATTGACGGAGAAAGGCTGGTAATACTTGCCAGTCAGGCTTGCCTTCTGGAACGCCTTGACATCGGCGAGAAGGTTTCCCTTTCTCTCTCCGTGCGGACGAAGTTCGGCCGGATTCAGGTACTGTGCAATGAGCTTGCGGAGCTTAGTTTGCGGCAGAAGGGTGATGGCATCGTCCAACATGTAGAAAACATACTCGCTGCCCATCCTGCGAATGGCAGCCCGGAGCTTATCTCGGTCGATACCTTGGCTGGCCATGGACCACCCTTCCCGCCTGTCTGGTGTTTCTTGGTTTATTATCTTATTCTCAGTTGCGGGAAGGAACCAGGATGGGGCATTACTGCAGGATTTGCGGGCGCGAACGTCCGAACGAGCAATTCTCCGGCAAAGGTCACAAAATCCATGTGTGCAAGCGTTGCAAGGCCAGGCCGAAGAGCGAGCGCCAGGCCATTGAGGACAAGGACGACATCTTCGCGTTCCTTGAGCAATCGCACATCTCCGAAAAGAACGTGGTGCACCTTGAACGGATGGCGAAGTCGGACAACCCGCAAGTTGCCAGCCTCGCCGCAATTGTTCTGGATGTCGCCCGCGTTAAGCCGTACAAAACTAGAAGACTAAAGTTCCTTGCCCAGAAACATCCGGAATTGCTGGGGAAGTTGCGGAACACGGGTTTGATTCTGGCCTAGCCAATGGAAAAAAGAAAAACCCGCAGACGGCGGTGTCGCACTCTTGCGCGCACGAATTGAGCGTCAGAAGCAGATTTGGATCGGGTGATTTGGAACTTCGTATTTTGGCCACCCACCAGTACGGAGTGGGTAGCAAGCCTTTCGTCGGGCCCGTCTCACCGTGGACGTGGGCGGTAGACCACACCAGCCAAGGTGTCATAGCCTAGACCGAGTCACGCGGCCTAAGAACTGATAACTCATGCGCCTCTATTCCGGCACCACAAAATCGCTTGAAGACTCAACTTACAACCGCATCGCCCGCGAAACTAAAAGATGCCTTCTTCCTTGAATTTCGGTACCAGCCAGCCGTCGCTGAGGTGAATTCCTGGAACAATTCTCTCCGCGCCGTCTCGCAGGTTTTTCAAACAGCAAGCTTGCTCGATCATGGCGTTTTGCTGGAACTTCAACTCCCACTCACCTCCAAGCGGCTTGACTGCTTTGTGACAGGGTATGACAGCAAAAAAGCGCCTAACGCAGTCATTATAGAGCTAAAGCAGTGGAGCGGCTGCAAAGGCGCATCTGGAAAGAACGAAGTTGCCGCTTTCGTCGGCGGCAATATCCGCGTCAGCAGAGGCTCGGCCACGCCGATGGGTCGCCCGTCACGGAGACGATCTACACGCACGTGATCAGCGAAGACGGAAAGCGAATTGCGGCGCAACTTGGCAACGCAGTTTGGGGAATTTTGGACGCTAGTTGGACGGAAATTACAACTAGATTGCAAACAAATTAATGGAAGTTCCCGGAAATTCTGGAACCGTCCGTACTCGTCGGCACGACCCCTTGCAGGTTGAGATCCTGTTCCCCCAGGGTCTGTGGGCCGTCCTCGTTTCTAGGACCCAGTTGAGGACAACGGTTCGGTTATTAGTCGCGTCTTTGTAGGAGTAACGCAGGTTTTTCTTTTGCAATAGCTAACAGTCGGAGTGCCGAGCTTTGTGGTTTGCGGGAGCCTTGTTCCCAACTTCGGAGAGTTCCGACGCGAGTACAAAGGAATTCCGCAAATTCCGGCTGGCTAAATCTCAGACGAGTTCTGATGCGGCGAATTTCAGCAGGTCTCATTGAGACGGGCTCAAAAGCCACACGTGATACGCGCATTTTCGTTTTTTTTCCTGCACGATACTTCTTAGCCTCAACAAACCCGGAGATCATCTTGTTGAATAGTCTGTTGTTCATTGCCCCTCCTCCCGCAGTTCACGAATGAGATTAGATAATGTCTTTTTCTGTTTTTGGGTCAGGTTGCCCTGCTCATTCTTGTTAAAAACCATCAACAGAAAAATCTGCCCATCTCGCTCGATGTAGTAGTACATATATCGAAACCCGCCGCTCTTTCCTTTGCCTCTAGTAGGGTCGGCGGCCCGAGACTTCCGAACACCTGAAGTCCCTTCTATCACGGAACCGCGCTTCGGGTTTTCAAGCAGGTCGTTCTGAATTTCCAGCAATACGTCATCAGCGCGGTGTTTCGCAAGAGCCTTTAGGCGCGTTGTAAAAGCCGGAAACTCTATGAACTCTAACACACTGTTATACTACAACAGAGTAGTACCATTGTCAAGGGGTTCGCTGTGCTATATCGTCAGTGACAGACGGACGCCGAATATACCCGCGACGGGGATTTTGCCAGCTATTACGAACGGCCGGACGAAGAAATGCTTGCCCTCTGGCGAACCGGTGTCGAGGAAACGCGAAACATTATCGCGAATGACTGGGCATCCATGTGACAGGAGGAACGTCAAATCGGCAAACGTCGTGGACACCTCTTCATCGGTGATGTTTGTCCTTCCAGTCATCGAGGCGATCAAGCGCTTCCATGTCGGAGATTTCACCGGTTTCGACGAGCACGTTCAGCGCTCCGGTGGCGGTCGATCGGCTGTCGGTCGTCTCCGAGTCCGGCAGAGTCACTTGTTTGTCCACCATTTCATTTACCTACACAACACAAGTCTCGCAGGCGACAGCGTCAGAATCACATTTTCTTCCAAGTGCCGCTCCCGTCAAAAATTGCACCGCGAGGGCCGCATCGAGCTGCCGCCGGTGCGGCGAAGGCCGCCGAATCCTCTGGTGGTGCGCAAAAAACCAGCTGCGGTAGAGGTGGACACACGGCCGCTACGCGATCGTCTGGCTGAAATCCGGCCGCTGGAGTTCCGCTCGGTGCGGCGCACGCCGGAAGAACCGCTGTTCAACAGTCTGCTCGAGCAATATCACTATCTCCGCTACAAACAGCCGGTCGGGGAACACCTGAAATTTCTGGTCTACGCCGGACAGCGGCCGGTGGCCTGTTTTGCGTGGTCCTCGTCGGCACATTACCTGGGCTGCCGGGACCGCTTTCTCGGCTGGTCGGACCCGGCGCGGCGTAAGAACCTCCACTTGCTGGCCTATAATCCGCGCTTTTTGATCCTGCCCTGGGTGGAGGTTCCGCACTTGGCCTCGCACCTTCTGGCGCGCATGACCCGCATGCTTTCCGGAGAGTGGGAGCGCACCTACGGTCATCCGATCTATTTTGTGGAAACCTTCATCGATTCGGAACGCTACCGCGGGACCTGCTATCGCGCCGCAAACTGGATGGTATTAGGTCGCACCACCGGCCGCGGCAAGAACGCCTGGAGCAAGCGGCCCAACCGCCCCATTAAGGAAGTGCTGGGCTATCCGCTGCGGCGAGACTTTCGGGAGCTTCTGAGTGTATAAGAGGAAGAAGAACGAGATTCCGAGGATCGACGTATCTATGGAAGAGCTGGAAAAAGTTCTGGAGCGTGCGCGTAAGGAACCGCTCGATGAAGAGGGATACGCGAAACTGAAAGCGTCTCTAGAAACGCTCGGCTATTTGGTCCAGTTGGTGGAGAACAAGGACACCACGATTCATCGACTGCGGCAGATCCTGTTCGGCTCGAGCACGGAGAAGACTAGCCAGGTGCTGCCGACCGAAGATGTCGCGAGGCAAGCCGGAAATCCAACCGTTAACCCGAAGGTGCCAAAGGAGAAAGCCAGCGGAGAGAAGAGCAAGGGGCACGGCCGAAACGGTGCCGAAGCTTATAGCGGAGCAGAAAAAGTTCAGGTTGCGCACGAATCGTTGAAACCGGGCGATCGCTGTCCGCACTGCCAGAAAGGCAAGGTCTACCACCAGGCGCAACCGGGTGTGCTGGTGCGGGTCGTGGGCCAGGCGGCACTGAAAGCCACGGTGTATGAGCTGGAGAAGTTGCGATGCAACCTCTGCACGGAGGTGTTCACGGCGGAGCCTCCCGAAGGAGTGGGAGCGGAGAAATACGATGAAACCAGCGCGAGCATGATCGCGCTGCTGAAGTATGGGAGCGGACTTCCCTTCCACCGCCTCGAACGACTCCAAGGGTGCCTGGGGATACCGCTACCGGCGGCGACGCAATGGGAGATCGTGAAGGAGATCACCGGGGTGCTGAAACCCGCCTATCAGGAACTGATTCGGCAGGCGGCGCAGGGGGAAGTCGTGCACAACGACGACACCACGATGAAGATCCTGGCGATGATGCCGGCACGATCGCCGACCGAGGAGTGCGCGGAGGAGAAGTCGGAACGCACCGGGGTATTCACTTCCGGGATCGTGTCGACGCGCGAAGGACGGAGGATCGCACTGTTTTTCACGGGCCGCAAGCATGCCGGGGAGAACTTGGCAGAGGTGCTGTCGAAGCGGGCCTCGGAGTTAGGTCCACCGATCCAGATGTGCGACGCCCTTTCGCGCAATCCGCCCAAGGAATTTCAGGTGATCCTGTCAAATTGTATCGCTCATGCAAGGCGCAAGTTTGTCGAGGTGGCCGAAAACTTTCCCGAGGAATGCCGTTATGTGCTGGAGCAGTTGGGCGAGGTCTACAAGAATGACGCGCTCGCACGGGAGCAAGGGATGTCACCGGAACAGCGCCTGCACTTTCATCAGGTCGAGAGCGGGCCACGGATGAGAGATCTGGAGACGTGGTTCAAGAAGCAGTTCGCGGAACGGAAAGTGGAGCCCAACTCAGGCCTTGGCAGCGCCATCCTTTATATGCAGAAATATTGGGACAAACTCACACAGTTCCTACGACAAGCTGGGGCACCGCTGGACAACAACATCGTCGAGCGAACGCTGAAGATGGCTATTCTTCATCGGAAGAACGCTATGTTCTATAAGACCCAGAACGGCGCCCGCGTGGGCGATCTGTTCATGAGTCTCATCTATACCTGCCAGTTCTGCGACGCCAACCCTTTCGACTACCTGACCGAGTTGCAGAGACACCGCCGAGAACTGTTCCGGAACCCTTCCGATTGGATGCCCTGGAACTATCGAAACACGCTCGTGCGCACTTCAGTACACGCCGCGGGCGCCAACTGACCGCCTACACAGACTCGCCGAAAGGACACTTTACTTCTCCGATTTCGCGACTACACAGGAATTACGTCAGAACTAGTAGTAGGATTGCCGTTACGAGAGATGGAGAGATGCTACGAATCGCGCTGATTCAGTCCTGGACCACCGGCTTGCGGGGTTTCTTTTCGCGGCTTGTGGCTCTCATGGCTCTAGGGACCTTGTTGTCGAGCAGTGGCTTCGCGTGCTCCTGCTTGCGGAGCGGGCCTTCCTGCGAAGCGGCCTGGCTTCAGGCAGACGCGGTTTTCGTCGGCCGAGTCTATTGGACTGACTGGCGACCGACCAAAGACCGCGGGATTTCAACCGTCCATCGCATTGTGACAGTGAAAACTTTAGAGCCGTTCGTCGGAAACGTTTCCGGCTGGGTGAGTGTTGAAACAGGCTCAGGCGGAGGCGATTGCGGATACGAATTTGGATTAGGTGGGAAATACCTCATCTACGCGCATCGGGAAAAAGATGGATCTCTGACAACATCTATTTGCACTCGAACTCAGAAGGTTTCGGATGCAGGGGCTGACCTGGCTTACCTTCGTACGATCAAGAACCTTCCTGAAACAGGCCGACTGTACGGCACGGTCAAGCAGTACACCTTCGACCCGAAGTTCAGGCCCGCTGAAGTTTCGATCATGTCGCCCTACGGAGGGCCAGAAGAAAAGCTTTTCTCGATGCGACCCCTCGTCGGCACTGCTGTGCGACTCAGAAGAGTCGAAGATGCTTCTGAGCAAATGACACAGGTAGAACACGATGGGAATTTTACATTTGAGAATCTTGCCTCTGGCAAGTACCAGCTATCTGTTGACCTGCCTCCATTAATGAAGCCCTGGGAATCGCGTGAACTAACCATTCCTGCCAAGGGATGCTCTGAAGTCCGCGTCAGGACCGCGTTCAACGGTAGGCTGACTGGAAAGGTGACAGATAAGACCGGCGCAGGTATTCCCTATATTGATGTTGAAGTGGTGAGGGCCTCTGAAGCGGAAAATGCTGAGCGCGCATTCCGTTGGATCAATGCGAATACGGACGGGACATTTGAGATAGGTCCCCTGCCTCCCGAAGAATACGTCATCGGCGTGAATATCGTTAAATACGGCGGTGCCCGCGAGAAGTCAAAGACCTTCTATCCCGGCGTGGCGGATGTTCGGGAGGCGAAGCGAATCCGGGTTCGGGAAGGCCAGCTCATAGAAGGACTGAACTTTCGGTTTGACCCAAAAATGCTTGTGCGCCCAGGTTCTTAGAGAGTTGAACGTGGCGGCTGCTCGACATTGTTCGCCGATAACAGTCCACTCAATTTGAAGTCCACTTGGACGATTAAGAGCGTCTCGTCAATGTGAATCAGGCGAAACGAGCCAGATGTCCGGATGCGGGAAGTGCTGTAACGTCGCTTTCAGGCGATTCCGGACGGATCACGGGTAACGTTTCCCATATGGATTGTGGGAGAGTTGCAGTTAAGCCGACGCGAACCCGTCGCGTTGCGAAGCTGTGTCTGAGACTCAACACCACCAATCAAGATTGAGAGGGCATGTGTGTTAAACAGAACGGGGCATCAGGGCAACGTGTACCAGGCTCATCAGCGGGGCAAGTGGAATCCACGATCGTCGGCGTACGGCCGCTTTTGGGTTGACGTCCCCAGTGGGGAGAGGAAGCGTAGAACGACACAATGGGTAGCGCGCCTGCGATTGCGTGAATACATCGAGCGAGCAGGTGTCTGTTCCAAGCGGAGGTTTCACCAAATCCCAGTTCCCGGTACTACATTTCGGCGGCAGGCCGAATGGTGGATGGAGTCTCTCTCTACGCGCAGACGGAGGCCGCTGAAACCCGCCACCGTCTGTGGATGGCAGCATTGCCTCGACCGATGGATTTTGCCGAACCTTGCCAACAAGCTGGTGTCGGAAGTGGGGAACGGTGCCCTGCGCCAATTCGTAGAGATCCTGTCGGCAGCAGGACTCGCGCCGAAAACGATCGTCAACGTAGTTACTGTAGTGAAGTTCGTTGTCGCTTCAGCGGTCGACGAGGAGGGCGATCAAATCCATCCCCGAGTTTGGAGCCACGAATTCATGCAACTGCCCTTGGTCGTCCCCACGATCACGGAAGCAGAAATATCCGCCATGCTAACCACCCTGAAGGGACGCGATGCCGTCTTGGTAGCGCTGGTGGCCCGCAAGGCGGGGGTGCCGGACGACCTCATCAAACTGTGGCTGGGCCATTCACAAAACCTGATCGACCTCTACGCGGCTCAACTGCGGTACGACGAGACTTATCGGAGGGAATGGTGCGAGAAAGCTGGGCTGGGATTTGAATTGGGCGAATTGGGCTATAAATCGGTAGCACCAATTCGCCCGTTACTGGTTGCGTAAAACGATCCTGAAACAGGCTTTAGAAATGGTTGCGGGGGTCAGATTTGAACTGACGAGCTTCGGGGTTATGCGCAGCTTTCGCTGAGAGTCGGACTGTACCTTCATCCCGGGGAACGGGATGCTCGCCAAGCTTTAGCCGGTGTTGATTTTTTCACAACATCCTGACCATTTAGAATGTAAGCCGCAAAGCCATGGTAATGGTTCGGTTGCCATTCTTCGAGGTGATCTGCCCGAAAGTCGAAGACGTAATGCTGGTGTCTGGCCCACCCATGTTCGGGTGGTTCAGGATGTTGTAGAACTCGGCGCGGAACTGCAGCCGCATGCGCTCACGGATGGACTGCCACCGGCTGATGGCGGATTCGAAACTGAACGATCCGGGGTTGCGCAGATCGGGTTCCGTGCGCGAGCCGGTACCGAACGTGTATGGTGCGGGATTGGCGTACGCGGTGGTGTCGAACCACTGGTTCATGCTCCGCTGTTCACGGGGCAGGTTGCCGTCTTTCAAGCGGTCTGCATAACAGCCATAGCCGTTCGCGCCTGCGAAATTGCAGGCTGCGCCGATCGAGATTGGCGTGCCGGTCTGCACCGCAACGATACCGCTGGTCTGCCAGTTGCCGAGGATCCAGCTCGCAATTCCGTGCGCCAGGAACCGCTTCCCATGCCCGAACGGCAACTCATAGACGTAGTCGGCGACCAAGCGCCGGGACACATCGGCAGCCGATATGGCCCTCGATCGTCTGAGGTTATAGGGGTTGATATAGTTGGCGCCACCCAGAAACCGCTCGTTCACATTGTCGATCAATTTGGCGGCCGTGAAAGACACTTGGAACACTACACCATCCGAAAACGCCCGCTCGGCTCTCGCTGTGAAACCGTGGTAAATCGAATCGCCCACCGCAGCGCGGATCTGGCTGACGCCACTGTACTGCGGATACGGTACCAGCAAAGATCCATATCGCACCTTTGCTGCACTCATCGCTCCGGTCTTGATCTTTCCGAAGAAAGGGTTGTCGACCAGGTCGTTGAGCTGTTTGCCGAGGGACAGATATTGCGGGAAGGTCGCGTTTCTGGTGAAGTTGTTCCAGATATGCTCCCCCCGGCTGCCGATGTAAGCGACTTCCACCAGGAGGTTTTTGGTGAGGTTGCGTTGTATATTCGCGTTCCACATATGGTTTAGTGGAGTTACCCAGGACGGAAAAATCGCGCCGATACCGTTGCCGACCAAAGAATTCGGATAGGGCAACAGACCAGTCACAAAAGGATTCGCTAGCGTCGCGCCGACGACTGGCGTATTAGGCGCAGCGGGGGGTTGCCCGAAGAAGACACCCGTAGCGACCGACGACCCACTACCCAAGTCGCCCGGGCTGGAGCCGATTCCACCGCTGCCGGGAGCGAAGAACTCGCCATATCCGGCCCGGAACACGGTATTCGGCAGGAAGGTCCACGCCAGGCCCACACGTGGCCCCCAATTCCTGTTGGGGTTGCTGGGGTACCGGTGCGAACTGGTGGTGGGGAGCAGAACGCCCTTCAGCCCGGTGACCGGCTCTGTGGCGCTGGGGTCGAAATAGGCGAGATGATTGTAGCGCTCTTTGAAAGGCGTCTGGTATTCGAAGCGAACACCCAGGCTCAGATTGAAAGTGCGGGTTATCTTCCAATCGTCGTTCAGATACCAGTTGTAGCTGGTCTGCAACAGCGCTAGCGATGGTCCGATCGTGAACTGGCCTCCGTCCGGCGAACCAAGCAGCGCGCTGGCTAAACCGTAGCCCGCGGTGGCGGACGCACTGGCGGGGTCGGGGCCTTGGGTGTAGGCCCGTCCGAAATTAAAAGTGCCGGACGGATAATCCGGTCGGAACGTGTTGAACTGACCGAACAACATGTCATAGCCGGTCTTGATGGCGTGGTTGCGTTTCAGCCACGTGAAATGCGCCTGTACTTCGGGAGTGCTCTCGGCGTCCACATCGTGGGAGGCACGGTCGGGACCTATGGCGGTAAAGTCGGCGATATTGATCCGAGGGAAGATCGCATCAGTGGACGCGGCTTTCAGATACGAAGGCAGCCCGAGGCTGGTGATGTCGAAGCCAACACTTAGCGGCGTCAATTTGAAGATTGAGCGCGTATAGCCGAGCCGGAACTCGCCCACCAAGTTCGACGTAAAGGCTTCCGTGTCGCTGAGCCCGTACGTATAGGAGATTGATTCCTGATTCCCACCGCCATTCGTTCCTTCTCCTGGGAACGCGATGTTGCTGTACGGGCTTTTCCGTGGCGAAGTCTGATAGCCAAACCGGAAAAAGAGCCGGTTCCTATCGCCGAAATTCTGATCTATTCGCGTGAACCACTTGTCCTGGTGGGTGATAATGCCGAAATTCTGCGACCAATTGGTCTCCAGCGTTGGAGAGATTGCGCGCGTGGGATCCGGGTAATACCCGAGGATCTTCCTCATCAGTGGATCAATGCGACTGGGCGGGATGACATTACCCGGGAATACGTCCCGGCGAAAGCCGCTCTTCTGGGTCGGGTCTGCCACGGTGGTGAGTGGATCGTAGATCTTGATCAGAGCACCCGTGTTGGTAAACGTCTGCGAGAAATCGCCGGTTTTTTGGAGAGCGGTCGGCACGTTCGCTGAGGGAGTGCTGACGCCGTGATCGTTAATCTGTTCCCAGTTGAAGAAGAAAAAGGTCTTGTTTCGGCCCCTGTAAACGTGGGGGATGTACACCGGGCCCGACAGCGTAAACCCGTATTCGTTGTGCCTCTGCCGGCCGCGTGGCACGTTGTTCCGGTTATTGGTCCAACTATTGGCATTCAGCTTGTCGTTTCTGAGGTAGTCGTAGGCGCTGCCGTGCAATTGGTTGCTGCCGGATTTTCCCGCGGCAACCAGAACGCCGCCGGCCGAACGGCCGTATTCGGCCGAGAAGTTGTTCGTAATGAACCGGACTTCTTGAACGGTCTCCTGCGGAGGAGTGTAGGCGTTGTCAAGAGTCGAGTTGTTTCGGGTGTCCTGCCCATCCAGCAAGATGGCGCTGGTATTGGACCGTCCTCCGCTCACGATCGGACCTGTTCCAGGATTGCCGGTGGCGATCACTCCTGGTGAGAGGGTCAGCAGAGAGTACGGGCTGCGGCCCGTGGGAAGCTCGAGGATCTGCGTAGTACCCGTAACATAGCCCAACGACGCGCCCACCTGTTCGATCAGCACTGCATTGCCCCTGATGGTGACCTCGTCGTGCACGCTGCCTGGCTTCAGGGTTACGTCGATGGTTGCGATCTGTCCGACCAGCACCGGCACGTCAGTTACGCGGTCAACCGCAAACCCTTCCTTTTCCACAACAACGTTGTATTTTCCTGCCGCAAGGTAAGGAATCTTGTAATATCCGTCGGCAGTGGTTTCCGTTTTGGCGACGGTCCCTGTGGCTTGGTTCGTGGCGGTAACCTTCGCGTTCGCGATCGAGGCCCCGGTTGAATCCACAACAGCTCCAGTAATTGCGCCTTGCTCGACTTGGGCAAAGCCAGGGTGCAGGCAAACTGCACTTAAAGTGATAAGTGCAGCACAACGGAAGAGCGAGCGAAACATAGTCTTCCTCCCTCTGCGTGCGATGTCATTTTGAGGGTAATAGAGAAGCAGAGCTTCGAACTCCGCATACTTATCCCCGCCCCATGCGTGATAGTGCGCCCGCCCCCATTAGGAATGCAACGTTAGAGGATTCCTAACGTCCGGTGGATCCAACTGATTTTATTGTCATTAGCTCGTCGGTAAGGCCTTAACGGTAGGTACTTTGGCCGGTCGGCTTTCTTACAGAGCGCGATCTACCCGATCTGGGTTAGGGCAATGCGGCATTCAACCCAATCTGCACATCATTCTTGGAGGCGTTGGCAATCTGCGCCGGACCCCGGAAAATATTTCCCGTAATGATTGCGCAGGTGACGGCTTCTCCCACCAAGATGTGCCGCAATTTTTGACGGAATTCACAGCCTCGGACAAAGAGACTCCCTGAGTTTGCTTGGATTGCGGCGCGGTCACCTTCTTTTCCCCACTGCACGAAGGTGCAATCGCTGAAACCCACGGTCCCTTGCCCATCGATCTTAGCGATTTGATTGCACGGTCCCCAGAACGCGCTGTTGCTTATGCGCACTACGCCCTTATTGCTGGCGAGCACCTCGACCATGGTCGGATCACTGCCGTGAAACGAGGTGAACTCTCCGTTCGCAATGAGAAGCCCGTAAGGCGCGCTTTGCTCTACCAGAACAGCGCGATTGCAATCGTCGGCTCCGATACCGAGGAAGTTGCCGTTACATCTCCCCGTGCTTGTTTCTACGAACTTGTATCCGACACAGTAGCCAAAACAGAAGGTGTTGAGCACATATTCCCAATCGGAACGACCGAAGATAAAGGCTTCGCCGTTGGCCGTCTGCCACTGGTAAACCGCGCCGCGTGAATTCCACCAAGGATTGAAGTGCACATTTTCGATGCGGCCGATGTCGTATATGGCGTCGACCCAAATGCCCCGACGCAAGGGTTGGCCGGTGATGTTCCGAATGTTGTGGCGCTCATTGTGACTGGCGTCGATACCCTGGTAGGGATTGAGTAACTCCAAGTCAAACGCTGCTGGATTCTTGCCTCGCATGGCAATGGCCCAGGGATACGGGATGGGATCTCCGTCGAGTACCTGATTCGGGTAATAAATCGTTAGGCCGCCGACCGAACTGTTTGTATTTAGAGTGAGAAGCGGCTGTCCGTCCTCATGCCCCTGACCAGCCATCACGAATAGAGCAGTTCCGTCATCTCCTGGCTTCGGCTGTCCACGATCCCTGATGCCGTTATGCGACGGTACGCAGCTGAAAGAGCCACGAAGGGAAACTCCATTGGGGATGGTGAGGGACGCCTTTAAGAGATAGCGTCCGGGAGGCGTATAGACGGTGCCGCCCCCTGATTTGTAAACAGCATCAAGGGCATGCTGAAACGCGGAAGTGTCGTCTTTTTGTGCGTCTCCCACGGCGCCGAAGCTTTTGACGTTCTCCATGAGTAGAGCAGGTGTTTCGTCGTTCTTCGATCCTTGTGCAATCCTGCGTGAATCCAACAACGTCGTCATCCCTGCGGCGGTTCCGAGGGATAGGAGTTCGCGGCGCGATGTGGGTTTCATATTTTGTTAGTCCTCCGCGGGTTCGTTTCAGCTCACCGAAATTTGCACTCTTTGCCGAAGTTCGTACGGGAGCCTCATTCCGTCGGATCTCATCCGCGCGCTTGCTCCGCGGCGACTGTCCACTTACAGAGGATTTAGTCGTTATGGAGGACGCGTCCATCCGCAGGTGTATAGCGTCTAAAGATCAGGGTAATCGACAGTCAGAGCGACTGACAACGTTAGTGCGGCTTCTAAGACGATGACACTCTGCTGCAAGCAAAAGAGTTATCGGACAGCTCTGCAGCTAACGGTAGATACGCCCCCGTGAGCTTTGCCTAGCAGCCTAGCGACCGTCGTTCCTTATGCACCGTTTCGCTCCCGATTGGGTTCGTTTGTCAGCCAGACGGACTTCCAGGATGAGGTCTGGAGTTGGTGCCATGCCCTGATGCGGCTTTGTCGGGAAGCTGTTGGGACGAAGGCCGTTCGTGCTGTTCAAGCGGCACAATTCCCTGATAAGGTCGCCCTCCAGATATCGCGGCCGACTAACGGACGAGAATCATCGATTGGACAAATACAAAATTCTGTTGACACCCTCGTGGGCCATCGATAAAGTCTGACCCACGTAGCGTTTAGGCCAGAGCCCTGCCATGCAACTTGCAACGCCCACCGACACACGGAAAGCAGAAATCGCGAGAATTGTACAGACCGAGCATGACATCGCATTACTGCAGCTGCATCTGCAGGAATTGATCGACGGGGCTGCATTTAAGGGCAGCCATCGCAGCGGCCAGTTTCTGAGATATGTCGTAGAACAGGCAATCGCCGGTCATTTCGATTCATTGAAGGAGCGCCTAATTGGCGTCGAACTGTTTGGACGCTCTCCTTCTTACGACACGGGCGATGACGCGATTGTTCGGGTCACGGCGAGCGACGTTCGACGGCGCCTGTTGCAACACTATGGCAAATATGGGGCGACCTCCGAGTTCCGCATCATCCTCACTTTGGGGTCTTACATTCCGGAGATCATTCGTAGCCCTCTCACTAAGCTGGACCTGCACGAGCCAGACGCCGGGCAACATCACGAGTCCAAGGCGGCGCGGCAGGGACCACCTACAGTACACCCAGCGCCCCAGAACTTGATTTCTTCTTTCGATCCGACTCAGGAATCTCCAACTTCAAGGAGTCGCAGCGGGATTCCCTGGCTGCGCCTCGGCTTTGTTCTCACTGCCCTTAATCTCATTGTGGGCGTTGCCATGTTCTGGACCGCTCATGCATCTAAATCGGAAACCGTCCCGGCCGCCGCCCTTCCATGGTCGGCATTTTTCAGTTCTCCAAATGCCACGCACTTAATCACCAGCGATCCCAACATTGCGGAGATTCAGGGATTCACGGGTGACCAAATCTCAGTATCCGATTATGCGAATCACAACTATATCCCCGAACCGAATACGCTGACACCCGAAATCAATCGGTTCTGCCGCGTCATTCTGCGAGGGGATAAGGCTGCCGCCGTGGACACGGTGATCGCTGTAAATATCGGGCAGATAGCTCAGGCCAGCTCGAGGAAGATTAAGGTGCACGCTGCCCGAGACATTCAGCTCTCGGACCTGAAAACTGATGATAACTTTATTTTTCTGGGGAGCCCGCGTTCAGACCCGTGGTCTGCTCTTTTCAGCGATGAGCTGGACTTCAGGTTTGTCTTTGATAAGGATTCGCGGCAGGAAATCATTCGCAACGTTCATCCGCGCCAGCATGAGTTGACGTCGTACATCCCGACGGCTCCGGGTTGGGCTACGGGCCAATCGTTCGCCCTCATTGCGTTTGTTAAAAATCCCGATCAAAACGGCCACGTCCTCCTCTTGGCCGGGGAGAATCGTGAAGGCACCGAAGCGGCTGGAAGACTCGTCACCGACTTGGCTCGTCTTTCGGACGTGTTGCAGAAATGTGGCGTCCCTCCTTCTGGTCCACTCCGACAATTCGAGCTGCTGTTGCACTTAAACATGATGGCGGGTTCCCCAAACAACGTCGATGTCGTGGCCTGTCATATTCTGTCAGGAACTTCTGCCCATTGATGATGCTGACTTCCCAGGTGTCTACCGTTAGACCGTGTGTTTTCAAAAACACCCGCCGACGTTAGCCTAAGGATTCTAACGTTGCACATCCTTACCAGCGCTGTATAGCATTTTGCCGGGCCTGTGATACCGATCGAGATCAAGTCATGGAAAATGAAACCTGGTAGAGCGGTCTACATGCCGCGGTGAGGAGCGCAGCACATTCATTGTCGGACAATCCAGCACACCTCGCTTCGTCATAGGGATCAGGCCTTGAAGCGAGCGCGAGCAGCGGAATTCGCATAGATAAGTACGAGGAAGGCTTCGAGAGCGGAAGGACTCATGCAAAGACCTCGTGGCCAGCAGCGCGACGAGCTCTGCCGCGAGCGAGAGATTGACGGGCCCTGGTGTCCCGGCATGAACCACGGACCGTCACTCCCGAACTCCATTTCCTCGGCTCAACCTCATACAAATCTACCCTGAATCCAGGATGCACCGAATTGTAATACAGAAAAATATGTGTTATCGTTCTGGCATTATGGGAAGCAATGAGAGAACCATCAGTTTCCGTGCGGTCAGTGAAAAGATCGACGCTCTTGATTCGCTGGCCGCCGCGCAGGACCGTTCGCGCAGCTATCTCATTAACGAGGCGATCACCAACTACATCGAACTGCACGCCTATCAGGACGCGTTGGTTCGCAAGGGGCTGGAAGAGAAGCGAAAAGGCCGCGTCCTAAGCCATGAGGAGGTCGTAAAGGGGCTCAAGAGGACGGGACGCGCGCGTCAATGATTGAATGGACCGAGCAGGCGACTCGGCA
>Ga0209804_1000133_pt1 | contig 63851 bp, 45 predicted proteins | sample GraSoiAngelo_139_FD_185896 | JGI IMG/M metagenome (GOLD analysis project Ga0209804, IMG submission 185896) | Grasslands soil microbial communities from the Angelo Coastal Reserve, California, USA - 14_0929_12_20cm (SPAdes) (version 2) | ecosystem: Environmental > Terrestrial > Soil > Grasslands ... | reverse complement strand
CCAAACAGCTGGGCTTGGACGCACTGCGGGAGAGCCGACAAGGGTAATACGCGGGCTGCTCCTTCAATTTCTTTCCGTTCAGCTACTTACCTCTGTTTTTTCGGAATCCCGAGTAAACTCCCGCTAGGTTCGGCAATCCTTACAAGACCCTAATCCTTTCAACCACATAGAGGATAGCGGTTTTTTCATATTGGGCATGAGCTTGCCGCTGAATGCTTCGGCTAGGTGTCTTAGCTGATCGGCACGAAACAAAGCCCAGCTAGCCGAACTACTTCGGTCAGATTTGCTTGCAGGGGAAGGGAAGCAGGGGATGGCGAAGGGCCTCATTGATTTTGGCGAGTTGCTCGCTCGCACGGAAAAAGATCGGGAACTCATGCGAGATCTCCTTTCGATTTTCAAGGAGGAATTTCCCCGGCGCCATCAAGCGCTGCGCGAAGCAGCCCAAGCTGCCGCCCAGCTGGAGCGGCTGGGGCGAAACAAAGAGCCAGAGAAATTCCGCGAATGCTTCGCACTGTTTGAAAGTATTGCGAAAGAGCTCTTCCGACAGATAGAGGCGACCATGGGTGAGGCGTCCGGATGAAAATATTGAGAGAAAGAAGATGTGGCAGCGGGACTGGAATCGGGCGCTGACGACTACTTGACCAAACCGTTTGATCCGGAGGAACTCAAAGCGCGGCTACGCACAGGGATTCGTATTCTGGATCTCGAAAACCGCTTGATCGAAGCCAGGGAGGAAATGCGATTCCAGGCGACCCACGATGCCCTGACCTCGGTTTGGAATCGCGGCGTCATCATGGAACTTCTCGGACGCGAACTGACGCTCGCGCCGCGAAGGCAAATGTACGGCCATCTTGCGGGCGATGAAGTGCAGATGGAAACCGCCAGACGGCTGGTCTCATCGCTGCGGTCCTACGATTTTGTCGGGCGCTTCGGCGGCGAAGAATTTTTGGTTACCTTGAACAATTGCGATCCGGCCTATGCTTTGGTTCGTGCTGAGAGAATTCGGGAAACCTTCTGCAAGCACCCCGTGAAAACTTCCGCTGGCAGCGTGCCGATTTCGATGAGTTTTGGGCTATTACTCAGCCAGGAATGGGGCTATCTTTCCGTGGCGGAATTGCTTCATGAAGCGGACATCGCCCTTCATAGCGCAAAAGCGGGGGGACGCAACTGCGTCAAACCAGCGATTCCCAAGACTCAGGCCAAATGCTGTGCACAGGATACCCCCGGAACTCATGCGGCGGGAGCGATGACTTGCTTGAGGATCATCGAACCGCGTTTGGGGTTGTGCCCGTCGAGACTAAATCACTTTTGTCTTCGATTTTGATTGGCTGAGCATCTGACGCATCGCTACCGTCGATCCCGGAGCTCGCTTCTCTCTCCACGCTTCCAGCCGCTTGCAGGTTTCTTCAATATTCTGGAACAGGTGAGGGTTTTTGAAAGCGGCGCGCCACGTGGGAACGATCGTGCGCATGCGGTCCCACACCACCCAGATCTCTCCATTGCTCTCAAAAAAAAGCTCATCGTTGATTAACCCCCGGTTGACGATGCTCGCCACCATTTCCCAATAACTTATGACCATGCGGATGTATGTGTTTTCTTCGCTGCCCTGAGGATATTTCTCCACCATGTCTTCCGGAGATGTGGGATGAAAGTTGTCGGTAAACCACGCCCGAGCCTGCCGCAAGCGAGCTTCGCGGCGTAAGTCGTATAGCCGCAGCATGAGATTCACTTCATCGTAGGTAATCTGGGCCATTGGCGAATCCTCCTGGGCCTAATTCGCGCTATCTGGCTGCGCCGCTTCCTGTAAGGAGTGAGAAACGCCAATAAGTTCGATGCGCTGGACGCTCGAAACGGGTATCCCTTGCTTGAGCAGCTCCGCCTGAATGCGGCGCCGCAGCTCCCGGGCCACTTCGTCCTGGCGCGTCGGCGCAGTTCGCACCTGCAGCCGAATCATCGAAGCAGCTCGGTTAAAGTCTTGGACGCCGAGGACGCGAGGCCCATCCACGAGAGCCTGCGACCATGCCGGGTCCGAGCGCAATCCCGCCGCCGCGGTCTCAAGAACTCTTAGCGTTTTCTCGATGGGACTCTCCGGAGCCAGCGAAACGTCCACAAACGCCTGCGACCAGTCCCGGCTGAGATTGCTAACGGTGCGAATCTCGGCGTTGGCAATGGTCACAAGTGCTCCGCGGGCATCGCGAAGGACCGTCCGGCGCAGCGTGAGATGTTCTACGCGGCCCACGTAATCGGAAATCTGGACCGTGTCGCCCACGACGTACTGGTCTTCCAAAACGATGTAAAACCCCGCAATCACGTCGCGGACCACCGTCTGTGCGCCGAAACCCAGGGCCAGGCTGGCAAGACCGGCAAAAGTTACGGCAGGCAGGATATTAATCTTAAACTCGTTCAGAGCGGTGAGAATGGCAACGCCCCACACAATCTTGCTCCCCGCGCTGTAAACGATTCCGGCCAGGGTACGCGTCTGCTGCTCGCGGAGTTGCGATTGCCGCGTTTGCCCCCCCGGCTTGATGATCAATTTCGACACTGCGCGTAGCACGCGGTTCAGCACTAGCGCAATGACCAGGATGCCCAGCAGCCGCAGCACATTGGGGATTGTCAGATCCACCCAGCGATGGAAAGAACTTGGCATGTTTCTAAGCGCTGGGGAGTATAACATTGGAAGAGGTTTCGAGAGGCGAAGTCGGGTGCTAGACCAAGACGAATTGGCAAAAAGGGAGCTTGCTAAGAATGCGATCGAGACGAAGATTTCTGACCATGTTTCTTGCTTCGGGCGTGCCTCTTGGTGTCATGAGCTGCACCATGCGCGCCCAGGAGAGCCAGACGAAGTCACCTCCCAGGCCCATGACGAAAGATGAGGATACCGACGAACCGAGGATCGACTCCAAGGCAGTGCTTGAGGCCAACCAGAAGGACATTAAAAAGAACATCGAAAAGCTCTTTCAATTGGCCGGCGAACTCAAAGCGGAAGTCGAAAAGACGGATTCTGTCCAGGTGCTTTCCGTTCCCCTGCTCAAGAAGGCCGAGGAAATTGAAAAGCTTGCCAAGAGCATACGTTCTCGCGCCATTGGATAAACAGGCATGTCCGTTTGCTCGAACAACGGCTCGGAGGACTCGGAGGAATGCGGGCTGGTGCGCGAGAATCAGACGGGATAGAATGGATACGGAATCTATTGTGTGTTGCGCACTCCCTCAGAAAACCGCGGGAGTGCACCATAGCGCGCCCGTAGCTCAGATGGATAGAGTACATGCCTCCGGAGCATGGGGTCGTGAGTTCGAATCTCACCGGGCGCGCCACTTCTAGCAAATAAAACAAAGGCGATCTGGCGATTTGAATAATACGGGGGAATAGGTGTGTCCGGCCGTGCCTTCATGCAACGGTGTCGGAAGTGATTTGCGCTCAGAAGTTGGGCCGGATGGCGCATTGCAGAATGCTAGCAGGGCGGGTCATGGGCGAAATAACAATTCGCCAGCCACACGTCAAGTTGCTTGGGGAATGCACCAAAGACAAATCCTATGTGTCCTTTCCCGGACGTCAGGACGTCAGGATTCGAACCTTGACACCAGCCGAAGCAAAGTGTACGTTGCCCGTGTCCCCACGTTTCGAGTTCAAAAAATTCCTCAATTGGGGAAACCCAACAAGGATTCAGTCGCAATCCGAAAACATTCTCTATGTTCATTCAAGTGCCCGATAACTGGTCTGATGGGAGACGTATCATGAGAAAACTCTCTTTGCCCCTCACAATGATTTTTGTTCTTTGCCTGGGCCCAGGTGCCTTCGCTCAACAAACCCATGGGCCTGCAGGCAAAGCCGGTCCCCAACTGTCCGGCTTCTTCGATTTCTCGAGCTTCCCCGCCGATTTCCCGAGCGGAGTTGGAACTATTCAGCGAATCACCTGCACCGTCGGGTCGTCGGCCCAGCCAGCAATTTACAGCGGCAACATGCTGCTGGACTGCGACGCGGAAACGCCGCGCAACGAAACTACGATTGCTGTCGATCCTAACGATCGAAACCACGCGATCGGCGGTTATCACTCCTACCAACTCAACTTCAACGGCTCCACGCTTGTGGAACGCATCGTTGCGGCAGCCTCAGTGACGTTCGATGGCGGCCAGAACTGGCGCGAGATCATTCCCAACGTCACCCCTTATCAGTTCAACGGCGATCCCGGCCTGGCTTTCGACGCCAACAGCCGGATCTATTACACCACCCTGGCTGATCACGAAGGTCCCGGGGGCAGCTTCACCGGCCCCAGCATCGTGGTCACGCATTCTGATGACGGGGGACTCACCTGGAGCAGGCTTGTCACCATCGCTTCCGGACACACCGCCATTACGCCCAAGCAGAAGGGTTTCGGACCGAACTTATTTAACGACAAACCTTTCCTTGGTGTAGATACCTTCCCTGCTAGTCCCTTTAAGAACCGTGTGTACGTGACCTGGACGCCTTTCAGCCAGTTCTTCAGTCCGACCGCAGCTTCTCTCCACTTTCCGATCGCGGTCTCCTTTTCCGACGACGGCGCCAACTGGAGCGCACCCAAGACCATCAGCGGCTTCAGCCCAGCTTGCTCGGCGGCCTTGTTCGGCTTGCCCAACGAGTGCGACCTGGACCAGGATTCCTACCCCGCGGTCGCACCCACGGGCAGAGTGTACGTTAGCTTCGAGAACTTCAACACACCGGCGGAAAACCAGGCACTCATAGTCTCTTCCACCGATGGTGGGCAGACATGGAGCAATCCAGTTAAGGTTGCCACCTTGTTTGACATCAACTACCCGGTTAACAGCGACGGGCGCTCCACCCTTACCGGCTGCTCCTTCCGCTATGGCGTCAAGGCCAACACCGCCGCTGATCCCAGCGATCCCACCGGAAGAATGGTATACGTCGTTTGGGCGGACAATCGCAACGGCACGGTGAAGGCCACGAACACGGACGTTTTCCTGGGCAAGTCCACTGACGGCGGTGCGACTTGGACCACTATCCCGGTAGATACCTCGGCGAATGATCAGTTTTACCCTTGGGTGGCGGTGGCCCTGGACGGCACCGTGCAGGTTGGCTATATGGACCGGGCATATTCATCGGGGCAGAATGTCTGCGAGTACGGCTTCAGCGTGACCACCCTTGACACGACCGGTACTGTCGTGAAAAAGCAGCGCGTCGATTCCGCACTCTCCGACCCCGGTCACTCGCGCTGGTTCTCCAACAGCACCAACCCCCAAAGCCTGTTCCTGGGTGACTACAACGGTCTCGCCATTGGCTCCGATGACTCGATATGGAGCCTGTGGACGGATTCGCGCAACGTCGTGGCTAACCCGCCGTCGCCATTGCGCAATCACAGTCAGCACGCCGTCGCTTCGAAAAACTAATCGAGTCCGCCGCAAGGCCCAGGCAAGTATGTGGGCATGTCTGAACCCACGACCATTCGAGCGTCGAGTCCCGCGTTATCGTTTTTTGCGGTTATGACGCAGCGAGCCGCACGCCAATTCGCCAAGGATGAATGGGTGGCATTCCACTGCCGCCCGGCTAGGTAATCTGTTGAGTGCAGCGTCGCCCCGCCGGAAATGGTCCTCCCACAGAGGTATCAACGAGCAGGTACACTGGTACTACGGGTGGCGATCGGCGTCGACGAATTCCCCGAATACCCGGTTCGCTGCCACCTTGCGCGGCCAAGCGTCGGGCGCTCTCCCGGGCGACAAGAGCCTCCAAGCCTGCTCGAACCACCGCAGTCTTCTCTCCGATACCACTAAGCCGAACCGCTTCCTTCCACAGCGTCTCATCGATATTTAGCATCGTTCTCTACACCCGTATGCGTTATGGGCGCATCTTGGCCGCAAAGGTCAAGCGCCAGACCGCTCCTTTCTATCCGAAAGGATTGCAGGCTCACCGTTAGGCTCAGATCGCGGGCTCAAGCCTTCGCCCGTGTACGTCTTTGTCTGACTGCCCCTGGTAAGAAAGTCCGACTGGCCCAGAATTAGCCGTACGTACAGTTGCCGCGCCACGGGAGTCAGCGCAAAGTGTTGGGCAATTCATCGGCCCCTTCCCAGCGGGGGGGAATTCAAATGCCTGTCTGAGAAGGGGGAACTTACGCTGGGAATACTCCAGCTCGTTTTGTGGGTTTTGTCTGCCTTCTCCGTTGCGGGAAGCGCGACGCCAGCTGGTGCGCAACCCCCCGAGGCTGACCAGCTTTCCCATCAAGAGAACAAGACTACTACGCGTAATCCTCATGGGCCGACGCTCAACATGCCTTGCGAGAATTGCCACACGGCAACCGCGTGGCGCCCGATCAAGGCAAACCCGGAATTCGATCACAACAAGACTAGGTATCCGCTGCGCGGTATGCATGAAAAAGTGGAGTGCACGCCGTGCCATGTGAAGCCCGTTTTCACGGACGTAGGAAAGAATTGTCAGGACTGCCACGCGGACGTACACCAACAAAAGATGGGCACGAATTGCGCGGCGTGTCACACCGTCCAGGGCTGGAACATTGCCGTGCAGCAGGTCAAGGATCACCAGAACCGCTTCCCGCTTCTCGGGGCGCACGCAGCCTTACAATGCGAAGACTGTCATAAGGGCGCGGCGATCGGGCAGTTCCAGGGGCTTTCGACCGCTTGTGTCTCGTGTCACCTGAAAGACTACCAGCAAACTCAAACAATGGGCGGGAACGTGCCAAACCACGTCAGTGCCCAGTTCCCGCAGACGTGCGCGAGTTGCCACACGTTCGACAGTTGGTTCGGAGCTTCTGTAAACCATGCGGCTCCTCCTATCAACTTCCCCCTGACGAACGGGCATGCCAATGTGCCCTGTGCCAATTGCCACGTCGGTGGTAACTACAATCTGCAAATTGCGGCGACCGACTGCGGGCATGCGGGTTGCCACCTTACGACGTGGCAGCAGACCACCAATCCGCAACATTCGGCTGCGCCTACGGTATTTCCGATTGCCAAGTGTTCTAACTGCCACAGTACCATTTCTTGGATGACGGCGACTTTTGACCACTCCACGACCGGTTTCCCGCTGGCCAATTCCCATCAGTTAGCACCGGCAGGTAAAGTGAATTCCTGTACCGACTGCCACATCAACAACAACTACAATCTGCAAATCCAGGCGACCGATTGCGGCAACTCCCAGTGTCATTTAAATACCAACTATGGCGGCGGCTGGCAGGGAACGAACAGCCCCATGCATTCGGCAGCCGGGACAGCGTTCGCAGCCGCGAACTGCTCGAGCTGTCACAATACAGTCTCGTTTTTGACGGCGACTTTCGATCACTCGGTTACCGGCTGGCCGCTGACAGGTTCGCACCAGATGGCGCCGGCGGGCAAGGTGAGTGCCTGCACGGACTGCCACGTCAACAACAACTATAATTTCACGTCGGCGAACACGGATTGCTACGGCTGCCACCAGGCGGCGTGGAACAGCACGCCCACCTTTGGCGGAAATGTGCCAAACCACATCACGGCGGGGTTCCCGACCTCCTTGTGCAGCCAGTGCCATGACACGAATGCGTGGACGGATTCGACTTTTAATCACGCCAACACGGGCTTTCCGCTGACGAATTCGCACCAGATCGCACCGGCGGGCAAGGTCACGGGCTGCGACCAGTGCCACCTTGGCAATTATTCATCTCTCGCGATCCAGCCGACCGATTGCGGGAACTCGCAGTGCCACCTTACGACCTGGCAGCAGACCAACAACCCGACGCACTCGACTGCCGGAACAACGTTTGCGGCAGCCAACTGCTCAACGTGCCACAACAACATCACGTGGACCACTGCCGTTTTCGATCACGGCACGACCGGCTGGCCGCTGACAGGTTCGCACCAGATGGCGCCGGCGGGCAAGGTGAGTGCCTGCACGGACTGCCACGTCAACAACAACTATAATTTCACGTCGGCGAACACGGATTGCTACGGCTGCCACCAGGCGGCGTGGAACAGCACGCCCACCTTTGGCGGAAATGTGCCAAACCACATCACGGCGAGCTTCCCTACTTCACTCTGCTCATCTTGCCATGACACGGTTCTCTGGTCGGATGGAAAATTTGATCACTCCACGACTGGGTTTCCGCTGCAGGGACCCCATATGCTCCCGCCCCACACCACGGTCACGGGCACCATCGGGGCTATGGTCAATACCTGCACGGACTGCCACATCGGCAGCAACTATACGACTGGCTATCCAACCATGGATTGCTACGGCTGCCATCAGACATATTTCACGAACGCTCAGACTTATGGCACCAACGTGCCGAATCACGTGGCGGCGAATTATCCCACAGCGTGCGCTACCTGTCATACGACGTGGACGACCACTGCGTGGACAGGTGCAGTTTTCAACCATACGGCGTTCCGGATTCCGCACAATGGTTCGAGCTGCAGCGATTGCCATATTAATGCGACGAATTACGCAATCTTCTCCTGTATCAATGCTTGCCATACGGGAAATTCGCCGCATGCGAACCAGGCGAATACGAATGCACGTCACAGCGGTGTGGGTGGGTACACCTATAACGCCACGATTTGCGTGAACTGTCACAAGGGTTAAAGGCTGGCGCCCCCCAAAGTCAAGCGAAGCAATAAGCTAGCAATTCTCCACTGGACTCCGGAGGTCGGGCGTTGCAATCGCCCCGGGGCGCCACTTGTTTGGGGTTCAACTGCGCTGCCCCTCTTCCTCGATGCCTTTAGGCCATGGAGTATTAATTTTACGGTTTTTTCGCAAGATAAAACCGCACTGTTTTGATTTCGTACGGTTTCGTGGGCACGCTTAATGTTCCGTTGCTGAGGGAAAGCTTGCCGATGGGCCTTTCCATGAGATCGGTCTCGGACGCGTCGGCTACGCCGGCCGAGAGGTCGAGCTTCACGTTCGATTCTTTTCCCGCCCACTCATAAAATCGCAGAATCACCGCATCTTCGTTCTCGGCCCTTTTCATTGCTGTAACTACCACGTTGTCCTGTTCTACTCCGAGGAATGAGAATTCGTCTTTCAAGTCGCCGTCATGCTTCTCCGTCTGCCGAGTCAACAGAGGATAGTTAAGTTCGTAGCCCTGCCTCACGGTCAGCGCTTCGCGCCAGTTCCCTCCATGCGGGTAGAGAGAATAGGTAAATTCATGCCGGCCTTCGTCGGCGTGTGGATCCGGCCATTCCGGCGAGCGCAGCAGCGAAAGCCGCAGGACATTGCCCTTGGCGTCGTAGCCGTACTTACAATCGTTCAGCAGGCTCACGCCGTGAGTCGCGTCAGAGAGGTCTCCCCACCCGATCGCTGGTACTTCGAATTTTCCCTTTTCTGCCGGCGTGTTGCGTGTCGTGGGCCGCTCAATAGAACCATAGGGAATTTCAAACGCGGCCTTGTCATTGTGCGCGCTCGAAGGCACCGCCACTTTCAGCAATATGTGTTTCTCGTGCCAGTCTGCCGTCATGCGCACATCCACGCGCGGTGACCCTGCCGTCACCATGATGTCGCGCACGAAGGTTGAATTTTGAAAATGGTTTTTTACGCGCAGCACCGAGCGCAACGGCCCGTTTTCCACCAGCTTGACTTCGTCGGCGTGATCCAGGTCCCAGTGTTCTTTTTCGAAATCGGCATCAATGTTCCAGGCGTCCCATTGTTGGGGCTTGTCCCGGAATGTTTGCAGCAAATTGCCGCATACCAATTCCTTGGGGCCGCCAGTGTCCGTTTCCGATGGCGCCAGCGCTTCGCTCTTGCTTCGCTTGTCAAAGAGGCTCGTCATGCAGGCGGTTTGTGGGTCCACTTTCAGGCGCACCACGTCGTTTTCGAGAGAGTCGCCCGTTGCTTTGATCTCAGAAGATACGGCAGATGGGCTGGCCGTGGCGCGGACATAGTAAGTGCGATAGCCCAGGCTCGGCACGCTGGCTTTCAGCAGCAGGCGAACGCGATGCGTTACCGCATCATGGCGAAGAATCTGCGAGGGCACAGTCTTTCCCGCGGAGTCCACAACTTCCACGACAGGCGCTGCTCCAGGAAGTTGTACCGCAGCCTCTACAACCTCGCTGCGCGGCCACGACAGCGAGTTGAACACGACCACGGGAGTTCCCGGGCCGCTCGAACGGATGTGCGCCGCAATTTCCGACAACGATCCGTCAAGAATTCCACTGCCCACGCGCTGCACGTCTTCGAGGTTGCGCTTGGCGTCGAGATAGTTCACCGCAATGCCCGAACCTGGAAAAATGTCGTGGAAGTCATCAAATAAAAGGTCCTTCCAACCGCGCTCAAAATCCTCGGCTGGGTATTTCTGCCCATAAAGGGCCGCCCAGGCAGCGAATTTTTCGGCATTCAGTAGCACTTCCTCCGTCGTTCGAACCCGCCGCTTGGTTTCTGCCTGTGTGGTCATCACCCCGCGGTGATACTCGAAGTAAAGTTCATCGCGCCACGTCGGCACCTTCATCCCGGGCAGTTTCCGCTCTAAGTCGGCAAAGAACGATTTCGCTGTCGTCAGGCGCAAGTTGGGGAAAACAACATCCGGTTTCATCCACCTTTCGGCGTTGTCCAGCATCATGCGCGTAGGTCCCCCGCCGTGGTCACCCACGCCGTATAGATGCAGCATCTCCGGGTGCTGCTTGGGGTCGGTGCCATAGAGAGAAGGAATCCAGACCGACAAATCTTTCCCCAATTGGTGCGGCTCGATCCCCGCCGCGTAGTCGTGGGGGAAGTAGGTCAAGATCCGGCTGCCGTCCGGTGACTCCCACCAGAAAAGCTTGTAAGGAAACGTGGTGAATTCGTGTGCCCACATCAGTTTCTGCGTCACGAAATAATCGATCCCCGATTTCTTATAAATTTGCGGCAGCTGCCAGCTGTAGCCAAAAGAGTCCGGGTTCCAGCCAATCTTCACGTCCACGCCGAATTTGTCGTGAAAATAGCTTTTCCCCACGAGAATTTGTCGCACGAGCGACTCCCCACCGGGCATATTGAGGTCCGGCTCGACCCACATTCCGCCGATAACTTCCCATCGTCCTTCACGCACACGTTCCTCAATTTCTTTGAAAAGATCCGGGTACTTTTCCTCCATCCAAACGTACGCGCGTGCGGAGGACATCGTGAACTTGAAATCCGGGTATTCGCGCATCAGGTCCAGCGCGCTTCGAAACGTGTTGCGCACAACTTCCACCGTTTCCGTCCACGGCCACAGCCACGCCATATCAATGTGCGAATTGCCCGCGGCGCGAATGGTGAATTGCTTCAGCCACGGATCCAGCGCTTTCAGCTTGGCCTGCGCCCGCTGCAAAGACGCGTCGAAAGCCGCCTGATCGCCGCGGTCGAGCGCGGTGAAATCAATGGACTTCACCCCAGCTTCGAGCTGTGCTACGCGTTCTGCTTTGCCTTCCGGGAAGGCCTCCACCATCGGCCTCGTCGCTAAAATCTCTTCCCGAAGAATGCTGGGGTCCGGCCGGTTGGCTGCGGCTTCTATGCGTAGTCGGCTTTGGTAAATCCCCGTGCCCTTGTCCCCGGCGTTCACACGCACGGCGATTGCGAACTTCTGCCTCGGTTGCGCGTTTTCCGTCAACAAAATGGGCTGCTGCGTGTCTTCGTCTGTGCGCGCGACCAGCGAACCGTTCGAAAACACGCTGACCATCATGGAGTCATTGCTGCCGAAGAACAACTCCAGCTTCACCCTCGCTCCGCGCACCGCATAGCCGTTGATTTCTTCCGGAATCTCGATGGTCCGGCGGAATACCCGCGGTCCGGTCTTCCATTCTTCTCGCGGTTTCAGCGTTGGCCAGCCTCGTTCGCTGACGCTGGGGTCCTCCGGGTGCGCCATATCCTCGTGGTACGGCCAATCGGGGATCGCTATGATCTCCAGAGACTCCAACCTGTCGACGACCGGCTTGTAGGGATCTGGGGTTTGGTTCTCTTGTGCCTGAGTGACTCCAGCGTTGAGAAGAAAAGCGGCCATCGCAAATCCCGCGAGTTTTTTCATGTCTGTGCCTTTCTGGGTTATCGAAGCAGAACCTTCGCAAATTACGAATTCGAAGCACAACTTTATTCCGTGCGCCCAAAGGGCTTGCCCGTACAAAAGCAGCAAATCGCGTGGGGCTGTTCCGAAATTCGACCCGCCCACGCCAACTACCGTTGAGCACACCCGTATCTTTATCGTCATGGGGCACTTTTCACGAAGCACTCTAGGCCTGTCAATTCACTTCCATGTCATTTGCACGTTCCCGCCCAAGCCGTTCACCTCTCATGAGTTACCTAATGGCCTTCCCTTGAACTGGCGAGCCGCTTGCAATCCTTGACCGGTCTTTTCATTTACTTGCTGTAATATCAATCACGTATGCGTCTTCTCTTGGGGCTTTTCCTCCTCACGCTTCTCATCGGAGTAGTTGCAGCTCAACAATCGGGTTCAGTTCCCGAGGCGCAGAACTACCTTCCCGGCAAATTCGTCGATGTCACCGCGGCGCTCGGGGTTCACTTCAATTACTTGTCTTCCCACACCCCGAAGCACTATTTGCCAGAAACCATGGGTGCAGGCGTCGCTCTTTTTGACTACGACAACGACGGTCGACTCGACATTTTCCTTGTGAATGGCGCCCCGCTCCAGGATCCCACCCCGAAGGGGGCCGTCCCGCAGAAGACCGGCCCCAACTATTGGAATCGGCTCTATCACCAAAAATCAGATGGCAGCTTCGAAGACGTAACCGAGAGAGCCGGCTTGCAGGGTGTCGGCTACGGTATGGGAGTTGCCGTCGGCGACTACGACAATGATGGCTTCGAGGATCTTTACGTCACCGCGTACGGCGGCAACAAGCTCTACCACAACAATGGCGACGGCACCTTTACTGACGCCACCGAAAAAGCGGGCGTGGCTGGCTCCGGCTGGTCCACCAGCGCCGCCTGGGTCGATCTAGACAACGACGGCCTGCTCGACCTCGTCGTCCTCCGCTACCTTCAATGGGACTTCGAAGACATCTGGTGCGGCGAGCATAAGGAAGGATACCGGGCCTACTGCCATCCAGACGTCTTTCAGCCTATTTCTCCGCTCGTTTATCACAACGATGGCAACGGCCACTTCACCGAAGTCTCGCAAAAAATCGGTCTCGCGAAGCCCGGCAAAGGCCTCGGCATCGCTCTTGCTGATTATGATCGCGACGGCCACACCGACCTCTTCGTCGCCAACGATTCCATGGTTGAGTTCCTCTATCACAACAAAGGCGACGGCACCTTCGAAGAAGTGGGCCTTCTCTCCGAAGTCGCCGTTGACGGCGACGGGCGCACTTACGCGGGCATGGGCGTCGACTTCGCCGACTACAACAACGATGGCTTCCCCGACCTCGTCATCACCGATCTCGCCAACCAGCGCTACGCGCTCTACCAAAACAACCGCGACTCCACCTTTACCTATGCCAGTTTCACTTCGGGCGTCGCTCGCCTGACGATGCCGCACTCCGGTTGGGGCGTTCGCTTCCTCGACTACGATAACGACGGCTGGAAGGATCTCCTTATTGCCCAAGGCCACGACCTCGACACCGTCGAGCTTAGCTATCCCAATCTCCACTACCGCGAACCGATGCTTCTTCTTCGCAACACCGGCAAAGAGTTCGTTGACCTTTCCTCCGCCTCAGGCGCTGTCTTCGGACAACCCTGGCTCGGACGCGGAATGGCCATCGGCGATATGGACAACGACGGCCGTCTTGACGCCATGGTCTCCACGAACGACGGCCCCGCCCACATCGTCCGCAACGAAACTCCTACGCAGAATCACTGGCTATTGCTCAAACTCGTTGGCCACAAAAGCAATCGCGACGCCATCGGGGCCGAAATTAAAATCGTCACGGCCAAAGGCCAGCAGTTCGCTACCGTGTCCACAGCCGGCAGCTACCTTTCTTCCAGCGACAAGCGCGCCCACTTCGGCCTCGGCTCCGAATTGCTCGCCCCGTCCATCGAAATTCGCTGGCCCAGCGGCATCCTGCAAACCCTGAAAAACGTTCGAGCCGATCAAATTGTCCAAATCGATGAGCCTTCGTCCGGCTCGCCATCGCCACGGGGAGCGTCTCCAAAATAAAAACACCGTTCTCCTCTCACCTTAGAGCGATATACCGCGCGTCGAGAATGCAAGATTCCGATGCCTTCTTAAGCTCGGGACTCAGAGCCGAAGTGGTTTACGATAAAAACAAAGAACGCCCGGCAGGCCACCGCGTTCCCTCGAGCAGCCAGAAACGTCTAAAACAAGTTCCACAAAAACTGATTGTAGACCTCGTGGTGATACTGCACCTCGGGCGCTTTGACAAATGTGCCCAGGGCCCGCGGACAGCGATCCGCGGCGCTGCGTTTCAAATCGACATATCTGGCCTTCACATCCGCACCAAAGAGCGTATTGCTCCATTCGGCTTTTTCGAATTCTTCCATCGCCGTGTAAATGTTATCCGGCAAGTAGCGCTGTGCCTGTCGCAGGTTCTCCATCTTCGCCGTGGACCCTTCCAGTCCGGTCTTGAAAATGGAGTACATCACGAGATAAGGGTTCGCGTCTGGCGCGACCGAGCGCACTTCCACGCGCATGCTCTTCTCGTTGCCGATGGGGATTCGAATCATGGAACCGCGGTCAACGGGAGAGGCCTTCAGTTGATTCGGCGCTTCGAAATGCGGGTCCAGCCGGCGGTAGGCATTGACGCTTGCATTCAGCAGAAGGCAGATGTCGTTTCCGTGGGTCAGCACGCGATCCACGAAAACCCAGCCCATTTTGCTCAGCTTTTCTTCTCCCTTTGGATCCCAAAACAAATTCGTGCCGTTCTGGCTGACGGAAACATTCGTGTGCATGCCGTTGCCATTTACGCCCACCACCGGTTTCGGCAAAAACGACGCGGTGAGACCCATTTTCGTCGCCACTTGGCGGCAGATCAGTTTGTAGAGCTGAATCTGGTCCGCCGCCTGAACCACTTCGCCATGGCCGTAGTTGATTTCGAACTGCGAAGGCGCTACTTCCGGATGGTCTTTCTCGTTCTGAAATCCCATCGCGCGCTGCACTTCCGCCGTCGTGTCAATGAACGTGCGCAGCGGGTCTCCCGGCAGAGCATGGTAATAACCGCCCGCGTTTACGTACTCGAATTTTCCCGTCTCATGATAGCGGCGCTCCGCATCCGGGCCGTTAAACAGGAAGCCTTCGATTTCATTGGCCGCATTCAGGGTGTAGGCTTTCTTCTCGTGCAGTTGCTGGGCAAAGCCTTTCAGCACGCCGCGAGTATCCGCCGCGTAGGGCGAGCCGTCCTTGTCAATCACTTCGCCAAACATCAGCACCTTGCCCGGACCAAAAATATCCGCTGGCGCCCAATAAAAAGCGCCCCAATCCATACCCAGGCGCAGGTCGCTTTCGCGCTGCGCGGTGAAACCACGGATCGAAGATCCATCGAACGTCAAGTTGTCCCAGCTTTGGATGAGAAACTTCTTGTCATAGTCCAGCATGTGGAGGCGGCCTTCGAGATCTGTGAAGAGCACAGTCACTGCCTTAATGCGTTTTTCGTCCGTCAGGTACTTGAGGCGTTCCTCTTGCACCGTGTGTGCCGGAACGCGATTTTTGCGCTGCTCCTTGGCCTTGAGGTTGAGTTGTTCGAGCTCGTCGTAAGACAAAGTCAGAAAGTCACGCAATCCGTTTCCGTTCAACAATCCGTTTCCGTTCAACATAAGATGACCTCAGGACGATTTGTTGCTGAACAGCGAGGACGAGATGGCCGGGGTAACGTCTATGGTTCAGCAGCACCAAACTACCTTTCCGTTTCGCGTTGCGCCAAGTCGAAGATTGCTGCGCATGCATCAAAAAAACGAATGGTTGCCGGACAGGGTTTACCGTCTGAAAAGGGTAAGCGGACTCAAAGATTCTCCTTGCGCATCAGGGCGGGCCATAGGTCCCCATTCCTTCAGCCCTGAACTAGCCCTGAACAGGGACAAATGCTATCGCTGCGTGAACTCATCTATGTTCGAAACAAAATCAGGATAAGCGCCAGCGCCCAATTCATGGAGGTCCATGCCTTGGCGTTCGCCTTCGGGGGAAACGCGCTGCGGATAGAATCGGTTCAACAACCTTTGGAAGCCATAAGTCAGCGGAAGCACAAAACCCAGCAGCGTTGAAATGCCTACGAGTTGCGCCAGCCATTGGCCGGAGTCTCCCTTCCCCGCTCCAAGCGCGGCGAAACTCGAGGTGCTCGGCACGCTTTCGGGAAAACGGGCAAACAGCCCGGCGGCCAGCACTCCCCAAATCCCGCCAACGGCGTGCACGGAAATTCCGCCGCTTGGATCATCTACGGTCAGCCGCAACTCGAACACCTCCACGGCAAGCGTAACCAACGCGCCGGCCGCCAGGCCGATGGCCACGGCGCCCAGCGGCGTCACAAAAGCGCAGCTCGCGCTGCTGGCCACCAACCCGCCGATCCAGCCGTTCGCGCTTAGCGACGCGTCCGGTTTGCCAAAACGCAGGCGGGTCATGCTGGCAGCCGCTAATGCTGCGGAAACTGCGGCCAATGTCGTGTTCACGAAAACCAGAATGCTTCGCGCGGGGTCCGTGCCGGCAAAGAGAATGGCTCCCGCGGAATTCAGGCCAATCCAGCCCAGCCACGCCAGTAGACACGCAAACAGAACGATGACGGCATTATGCCCGGGTATCGCCGTGGGCATGCCTTCCAGCGAATACTTGCCCTGCCGCGGACCCAGGGTCCAAGCGATGGTCAGCGCACTCAAACCGCCGACGATGTGGATTGTGCTTGCGCCTCCCAGGTCCATAAACCCGTGGCCAAGCCCGTAGTTTGCCCCCAATTGCGCAAGCCATCCGCCACTCCACACCCAATGCGCGAATAAAGGGTAAGTGCATCCCGCCAGGAAGATCGTGGAAATACAAATTGCTCCCAACCGCCACCGGCCTGCCCCGCTTCCCAGCGGAATCAGCGCGCAAATTCCCACGCTGAGAAGTTGCAGCGCTGCCACGAGTGAAGCCGAAGAGCCGCGAAAGTCCAATCCGCGGAAGAAGAAGGGTTCAGATGCCAGCCAATTCCAACTTTTTCCTGCAATCCAGAAGGAGTGCGCTGGGCCTCCGATATACCCCTGCCAGGCAAATCCAAAAACAAAGTAAGTGATGGCGGCCACGCCAAGCACACAAAGCGACGCCATCATGGAGTGCGCCGCGCTGTGCGAACGCCCCAAACCCGCATTGATCAGTGAAAGTCCGGCGGCGGCAAGAGGAACCAGAAGAATAAAAAAAATGCAAAGGGCCACACCTGTTTCCGAAAGCGCGGGAACCCCCGGGGTCATGTACCTCCTTGAAGAAGGGCGTGGGAACGAAAGACCAGCACGAGCCCCAGCAATTCAACGCCGGCGCCGGCCAGCGCAAATGCGATTCGCGGAGCCTGCCAGGCAAGAAGCGCCACAGCCGCCAAAACAATCGCCCAGCCCGCCACCAGCAAGAAGAATCCTAAAATCTTCACACCCCGCGAACCTCAAAGCGGCTAAATTATGCCGCTAAACTCGGCGGCGCAAGCCTAGCGCCCGTTGCCGTCACTGTCCAATCGAATTTTTGAATGATGTTGATAAATACTTCCGACCTGAATTCGCAGGAAAAAGAACGCCTCAAGGATGATGGCTGCGCGCCACGAAAAGCAACAGTCCAAAAATCACGATAGGAATCAGCGCGAGCATGATGTAAAAGAGAATTCTCCTGGTCCACGGGGAACGGCGTCGCCTCCAATCGCGGAGTTCGGCACGCTCGGCAACGCCGACCTGATCCTGATGTTCGAGGTCCCAGATGAACTCAGCAGCGTTCGGATAGCGCTTCCTCGGGTCACGCTCGAGGGCGCGGTAGATGATTTCCTGCAGTTGAGGGGAAACTTGGGGATCGATTTCCCGCGGTGGAACAGGGTTGTTAAGAAGCCGGTCATTCATGACGACAAATGGATTCGGCCCGGAGAAAGGCACCTTGCCGGTTAGCATTTCGTAGAGCATGGCCCCTAGTGCGTAGAGATCACTACGAGCGTCACCGCGTTTTGCTTTCACTTGCTCGGGCGAAATATAGTCCGCCGTGCCCATGGCCTGAGTGATCTTTGTAAACGTGAGCCGCCGTGCTCCGGTTTGGCCGGCGATGCCGAAGTCAATCAGCTTGATGCGGTCATCCTGATTTACCATGATGTTCTCCGGCTTCAAATCGCGATGCACAATCCCTTGCTTGTGGATGTAGTTGAGCGCGTCGAGAATGGCGAGAGCGATTCGCGTAGCGCGTTCGGGGGGGAGCTTTTTCTGCTCATTGAGGATCTGCCGAAGCAGGCGCCCGTCCACCCATTCCATGGCCATATAGACACGGCTCTGGTCATCGCCAGGCATGACCTTCATAACGCCTGGATGGTCTAACTTCCTGCCAATTTCGGCCTCGCGCTGGAAGCGGTCAAAAAAAAGCGGGTCACCTTCCATTTCAGGATGGGGAATTTTGATGGCCACTGGCCGACCGGTTCGCAGATCGGTGCCGCGGAAGATCGATGCCATGCCGCTGCGGGCAACTAAGTTTTCAATTCGGTAGTGATCGAGTTGGTCGCCGGGATGGAGTGAGGTCATTTGGCAGCGCAGATCAGCGGCCGCCCGAAATTAACGGAGTTTATAGGGCAGCCCGCGGTAGGTCCCCACACGTTCCACGCTTAGAATGCGAATCAGCTGGACGGTGGTATTATCCGCGCCGTCCCGCTCATTGGCAAGCGACACCAGATGCCGCGCCGCGTTCCTCAGGTCGCCATTCTTTCTCACGATGTCCGCTATTTCGGGGCCCTCCATCGCCCCGTGCAGGCCATCCGAGCAAAGAACCAAGACGTCGCCGGCCAGCACCAGATGTGCGCTGCTCTCCACTCCGGCAAACAGTTCGCTCCCGAGAGAGCGGCTGAGCAAGTGACGGGTGGAAGCCCTTGCGGCTTCTTTTGTGGTGAGCAATCTCAGTCGAGCTTGTTCGCTCGCGAAAGTATGATCTCGAGTAAGCGCGGTCGCGCGGCCATGGCGGAGGAGATAGCAGCGCGAGTCTCCAACGTGAGCTACGACGGCTCGATCGAATCGCAGAGCGCAAGCCACGACCGTGGTGGCCATTCCCGCGCCGCTTCGGCCGGCGTCCAGCGCGACTTCGAACACCCGCGTATTGGCCTTCTGGATCAAACTCGTCAGCAGCGCTTCGAGCGGCTCTCCTGCTTTCGCTTCCCGAAATCCGGCAAGGAGAGTTTCTACCGCTGTGCGCGAAGCGACTTCGCCCTGTGCCTGGCCCCCCACTCCATCGGCCAGAGCGAACAGCCATCCATGCGTGCGAGCCTCGACAGCGGTCTCCGGGAGCACATAACCGCAATAATCCTCATTATGATCGCGGCGGCCGCAATCCGAGACCTGCGCAAACTCGACTTTCATAGAGGTCTGAGGCGTATGGCGAAACCCGCCGGGACGGGCACGGTCGCCGCCAAAACGGCCGACTCCGCTTCCCGGCACATGATTTGTCATAGCGAAGTCCCTTCACGGTGGGCTGCCGACGCAGCCCACCGCATGATCGTTAGTTCGTCCGGGGTTCCGTAGTTACGCGCTGTTAAGCGGCTATCACGGGCCGGCCCTCGACAAGAGCCGTCCGTCCCTTGGCTTTGCTTGCTCGAATAAAGTAGATTCCGCCATAGATGGCCCAAACCACGGCAGCCCCTAATGCCAGCAAAGGTTCTTTCGCCGTGCCGAAGCCCATAAAGGGACCGAGGAGGTAGAACACCATACAGGCCAAGTTGGCCACAATTCCGAAAACCGGAATGAGCGTGTGCCGAATCAAACTGTGATGGGGATGTTTGGCGTATCCAACCATACAAACTACACAGCTCAAACCGTAGAGCAGGAAGGTGCCGAAGTTGGACGCCAGGGTCACCAACAGGAGCGTATTGGGCATCGCCGCCATCCCGTCGTGGCTCCAGTAGCCCCAACTGGACCAGAAGCCCTGCGGCAGAGCTTTGATGTCGGTATCCTTCGGGGCGCTGGCGTCGCCAAAGGCGATCGAGACGCCCAGAACACCGATCATCGCGGAAATTGCCACAAGCGTCCACACCGCTTTGTGCGGCGTGAGCGTCTTGGCATGCAACAGGCCGAAGTGGGAAGGGACTTCCTCATCCTTACCCATGGCGTAGGTCACACGCGCACCCGTGTTGATGCAGGATAGGGTTGTTCCGATAATCGCCAGAAATACCGTGAAAGCTTGGATCAGCATGAAGATTTTCCCGCCGCCAGGGCCAAAGACTTGATTGCCTACGATGACCATGAGGTCGCCAATGGGAGCGGCGGACGCCGCGGCGCTTTGCATGGTGTAGCCACTGTTTAACACGTAGTTTGCGGCGAAATATTCGAACAGATAGCAGAACGCTCCTTGGATCAGGAGAGAGGTGATGACCGCGATCGGCATGTGCCGCTTAGGATTAATCGCTTCTCCGCCCAGTGCCGTGCACGATTCGAAGCCGACCAGAATCAGAATCGCGATCGTCGCCTGGACGAACATCCAACCGAAATTGTGCATACCCACAACCGAGCCGGCGGTAGGATGGCTCAAGAAGTTGTGCTTATCGTCTTCGTAGGGGTAGTCGATCTTGAATGGCACCGGTTGGCCGGCAGCGTCCAGCTTGGGCTTGGGAGTGCCATCCGCGTTGCGCGCAATGACTGCCACCTCCTGGCCGCCGACGTTCTGCTTCTCGGTAGCGAACTCATACGGATAAGCATTGCTCGAAGCCGAGTCGAAGTTCCATGCCACGGTGCCCGGAGGATGGTTCATGCGATAGCCAATCGCCATCACAGAAAAAACAATCAGCGCGGAGATTTGAATGATATTGATCGCGACAGCCACCGCCGTCGAACCACTCACACCGCGAGATGCGATGTATCCCACGATGACCGCCGTGCCGATGGCGCAGCAGGCCATGAACGCTGGGCCGGGATTCGAGGCGCTCATGAAATTCGGCCAGAGCGTTCCTGCCAGATACCCGCAAAGAACGCCCATGACGGCGCACATCACGCCCGGATAAATCCAGTAATAAAGGTGCGAGCCCCAGCCAACAATGAATTTGGCGAGCCGCGCGTACCTCCAGTGCGTGTCGTGATTCAAAAAGGATTGCTCGGCGAAATAATACGCGCTCCCAGGACCCGGATAGAGCTTCGACAGCTCAGCGTAAGCCATGGCCGTCGCCAGGCACAGCAGGAGCGCAAAGAGAATGCCCGCCCACATCGCCGGCGTGGTATTCCCAGCCGTCCCCTGAATGAAGAAGGTGAGCCACAGGAAGGCTCCAGGCGCGATGAGCGCCATCGCGTTCGCCGTCAACCCGGTCAATCCCAGGGTAGGCTTCATCTTGACTTCCGTGTTTTCCGCCACTTCGAGTCTCCTTTACTTCGAGATTTTTATGGGCCCTACCGATGTAGCCCGTAAATTCCGGTTGCGTCCCTCGCAAGAACGGCGCCTCAAAACAGGAAGCCTGCTTCCGCCAGCCCGCGCGGCTGCGTCCCGCTTAGCCCGGCGCTCCCGAAAGCGTCCCCTGCCGTGAAATAATGCGCGTTGACAATGGAAAACTCACCGCGAAGAAAAAAGCCTTCCTTGCGATAGGTGGGCGTGACGGTGAATCCAAAGGCGCTGCTCCCCGGACCGTACAGCAAATTGACGGCTCCGTTCGAAACGCTTCCCGTGCTTGAGATGTACTCGGGCCGGACGGCCATCGAGATTCCATGCTTGAAGTTGTAAGTGAGCAGAAACGCGCCGCCTCGTGTGGCCGCGCCCCTGGTTATTCCGATTTTTGGGTTGGTCGGTACGTTGGTGTACTGAAAGTACGGCTGGACCACCCAGGCTTCCTGGCTGTAGGTGAAAATCACGTTGTAGATCTGGCTGTTGTTTTGGGCCGGCGTCGCAGCCGTGGCGTACGCCGTCTGCGAAAGATTCCCGCCGCCAACAAACGCGAGGGACCTGGCGGAATTAAAGGCGTACGTCAGCGAGCCCGTTAGCCATGTATAGCGGTTGGAATAGAAGCCGTCGTTCCAACTCAAGGAAGCGCTGAGTTTCTTGAAGGTCTCATTGAGTTGCAGTCCGCGGTTGACGGCGTTCTCCTGGTTCCACAGCAGGCCGCGTTCGATGTTCATGTTTTCGAAGCTGAATGTGTACTCGGCCCCAATCAATGTGGGCAAGGCGCCCACCATCACTGAGAAGTTTCCTTTGACCAGCTTCAGATAGCCTTCCGGGAACGGCCCGTAGTAGCGTTTCGCCGTATCGGGTGTGGGAACGAATGGCGTTCCTAGCGCTGGCAGGTTGTAGGCGCCTCCCTGCAGGTAGAATTGCCACCAGCCGGTTGTTTTTTGCAGAAAGATCTGGCCATTGCTCAGATCCCAGTTTCTCTCTTTATCGCCGGGGGCCCACCTCGCTTGCGTCATCCCTATGCCGCTGAGGACTCCTGTCACCGCTACTGTTCCAAATGGGCCCGCGCGCACCTCACGAGGTAGTGCCGTTTGCAGAGGCCCCGTCATGGCGGGATTGGGTAACGGTTGCGGATCCGGCACTGCCGGCCCCGGAGCCCCGTCCGCCGTATTCGAACTCGGTACCGCGTCCGTGCTTGCAGTCTGGGTAGGCTCTTGTGAAGAGGACACCGCCGCGCGGGAAGAAGATTTTTGCGTCGGAGAATTTGATTGTGCGTAACTGGGAAGCACGATCGTTACACCGGCAACAACAAAAAAAAGACACTTCAACAAAACTTTCATTTCTACCTCTCTTGGGCCGAGGAGAAATGCCGCGAACCGCTGCATTTTCTTTACGTCTGGCGGGAAACTCCCTTGTCTGTCGTCCGAGGAGAAACTAGGCTTGGCGAGAACTCCTCTGAGATTCCAACAACGCCGGACTTATTGTGGCTGGCAGTCCGACATTTAGTTGCTCTCGCCTTTAAATGCAAACGGAAAAAAAGAATCATTTGTATTCAAATTCCGCGCGTATGCCGATTTCTTAATTCGTCGAATCGAAAATAGCCCGCGCGATGATGGTTGTCTGTTTCGTTGAGACGAAATCCGAAGCCACGTCCGCTCTTTGATCTTCGCTTGCTTCGGCAGAGGAGTCACAGCAAAATGAACTCAGCATGATCCGCGCGGCACGTCTTATTTTTATTCTCTCCTTGCTCTGCGGTCTTGTGACCGCTCACTTTGCACTCAGCCAGCAATCTTCACAGTCCATTCCCGACAAATCACAGAATGTTCCCTTGCCTCGTCCTTCGGGCATGGCCACCGGCGGCATTCACGCTCCCATCAAGGATTCTCACTCTCGTCCTATCACTGCAGGCGGCTTTGTTGACGATGCTCAAGTCATTTTCGTCGACATCACTCATCAAGCCGGCCTTGACAAATTTCACCACCGCTCCGGCTCTCTCGAAAAATCTACCATCATCGAGGCTCCTGGCTCCGGCGTTGCTCTTCTCGATTACGACGATGATGGCTGGCTCGACATTTATTTCCTCAACGGCTCCACCGTCGCCGCCGTCAAAGGCGGCGAGCCTGCGCCCCGCGCCATGCTTTTTCACAACCATCATGATGGCACCTTCACCGACGTTACCGACAAGGCCGGCGTTTCGAACGACCGCTGGGGGTTCGGCGTCGCCGTCGCCGATTACGATAACGACGGCTGGCCCGACATTTACGTGTCCAACTACGGAAAGAATCGCCTCTACCACAACAATCACGACGGCACGTTCACCGACGTCGCCGAAAAATCTGGCGTCGCTCTTGGCGGCTGGTCCACGGGCGCAACTTGGGGCGACTACGACCGCGACGGCTTGCTCGACCTTTTCGTTCCCGGCTACGTTCACTACGATCTCGATCACCCCATCTTGGCAGGGAAGGGCGGCGTACCCGAAGGCGCCTGTCAATACCGCGGCGTCAACGTTTTTTGTGGTCCCCTCGGCCTTCTGGGCGAAGGCGATCATCTCTTTCGCAACAACGGCGACGGCACTTTCACCGACGTTAGCCTAAAGGCTGGCGTCGCCGACCGCGAAGGCCGCTATGGCTTCGCTTCCGTCTTCGCCGACGTTGACAACGATGGCTGGCCTGACCTCATCGTCGCCAACGACTCCACTCCCAACTATCTCTATCGCAACCGCCGCGATGGCACGTTCGAGGACATCAGTTACATGAGCGGCTTCGCGCTCAACGAAGAAGGCCGCGCGCAGGCCTCCATGGGCATCGCCCTTGGCGATTACAATCACTCCGGCCGCCTCGGTTTGTTCATCACTACCTTTTCCGACGACTACAAAACTCTCTATCGCAACGATGGCAACGCGAGCTTCACCGACGTCTCCTTCAAAGCCGGCCTCGGCAGCCCCACGATTCCGTTTCTCGGCTGGGGCACTGGCTTTCTCGACTTCGACAACGATGGTCTCCTCGATCTGTTCATCGCCAATGGGCATGTGTATCCCATCGCCGACCAGCGCGACTGGGGCACCACCTGGGCGCAGCGCCCCCAACTCTTTCGCAATCTCGATGGCGCGAAATTCCAGGAAGTTCCACCCGCCACTGGTAGCGGCCTCGCCGCGGTCGTTTGCGCACGCGGCGCCGCGTTCGGCGACCTCTTCAACGACGGCCACATCGATGTCGTCCTCAACAACCTCGACTTCACCCCGACGCTCATCCGCAACGTCGTCCACAACTCCAACCACTGGGTCACGCTGAAGCTGATAGGACAAACACTCACGTCTACCTCCTCTTCTTCCGCCCATTCTGTAGCGCAGGGCGAGCCTTCGAGCACTGCTTCCTTTTCTTCTTCCTCTATAGTGGCCGCCGACCGTGGCGGGCGCCTTTCGCTTCCGCCCGGTATGCCTTCCCATCATTCCTCCAGCGATGCTATCGGCGCCAAAGTCTTCCTCACCGCTGGCGGCGTCCGCCAGCGCGCCGACGTCTTCAGCGGCGCCAGCTACGCCTCTACCTCGGATCCGCGCCTCCACTTCGGTCTCGGCTCAGCCTCCAAAGTCGACAAACTCGAAATCTTCTGGCCTAGCGGCCTCCGCGAAGAAGTCACCCTCCCCTGTATCGACTGCGTCGTGCAAATCGTCGAAGGTAAAGGCTCCGTAACAGGCATCACTCGCTGAGACGCTCTGGATTCCGCCTTATGTAACACTCCTGTAGCTGTTACTTCAAAGGGGGAACACTCTCACCTATCCCTTCTCTTTTCATTCAATTGCCCGGGAACGTGAAGATGACACACCGGTGTATTGACTCCCCGGCCCAGCCTGCAGAAGACTCCCGCCAATGTTTGAGGATACCCCGAGGGGTGTCCGCTCAGTCGTTTGTACTGGTTTCGGTGGCTTTGCGCCGGGTTTGGCTTTTCGCACTGAGGGTTTGCACCGGGCATGAACTCACTTGAGGGGGCGAGTGATGAAGAGCTTCTCGAAGTTCCACAATCCTATTTCCAGTCTGGCGTCCCGCAGTTGGCCTGCATTCTTGGCGGGAGTTCTCCTTTTGCTGCTTTTTTCTTCAACCAACCTTCACGCCCAAGCGGTCAGCAGAATTAACGGCGAGGTGACGGATCAGGCGGGAGCGTTCATTCCCGATGCGAAGGTTACAGTCACCAACGTCGACACGAGCGTGTCCCAAACGACCACTACTACATCAGCGGGTACCTACCTCATCATTGACCTCATCCCGGGCACCTATGCCGTCAAAATCGAGAAAACCGGATTCAAGACCTTCGTTAGTAAGAACGTCACCGTTGTTGGTGGGGCCACATCCACTGTTAACGCCACGCTCGAGCCAGGCACTGTAACGGAGACAGTGGAGGTCATAGCTCCCGCAGTAACGCTGCAGACGGAGCAACCGGAGATCGGTACGACGCTCAATGAGACGCTCTCGCAGGACCTTCCGCAGTTGATTAGCGGGAATAACCGCCAGATTGACAATTTTATCTTTTTGACTCCCGGTGTCACGGGTGGCGGTTTCAGTCACCGGATTAATGGCGGCGTGGACCAGCAGACGGAAGTTATGTTCAACGGCGTTCCCGAAGCGTTTTCAGAGACCGCGGGCTTTACATTTTGGAATCAGCCGCCTTACGACTCGATCAAAGACGTGGATGTGCTGACGGGCACGTTTTCCGCGCAGTACGGCCTAGGCCAGGGCGTTGAGCAGTATCGGACCAAATCGGGAACCAACCTGCTTCATGGCGACGCTTTTTTCTTTTACAGAGACGACAAGCTTTTTGCCGCGCCTGGCGCCTTTTTGGATGTCAATGCAAACAACAGAGGCGTGGTAGACCAACCCAATACGAACATTCAAACCGACTGGGGCTTCTCCGTGGGCGGACCGGTGTTCTTACCAAAAGTCTACAACGGACGAAACAAAACTTTCTGGTTCGTCAGCTACGACAGGTACAGACAAACCTTCGCTCCCAGCGCAATCACTCTTCCCACGCAGGCGGAACTTTCAGGTGATTTCAGCGGTCTGGTCAACCCCAATAATGGAAAGCCGATACTCATTTTTGTTCCCACCGCTTGGGCCTCCAATCCCGTCCTTATACCGTCAGGCTGCACCGTCCCACTCACCGGAGCGGGCAGCCCGGGAACCCAGTGGCCCGGCAACAAAATTCCAACCAGTTGTTTCAGTCAGGCGTCTGCAGGCTTGCTAAAGCAGTTCCCCCTCCCGGCGCCGACCAACACAACCGCGGTAATCAATAACTATAGCCCGAAGACCGTCACGTTGAATCTGCAAACAGACGTCAGCGTCAATGTGGACCATAACATAACCTCGAAGCAAGCCATTCATGGCCTTTACTGGAGGCAGTATTTCCCGCAGCCCAGCAATGAAGACTGGGTCAACAACACTCTGAGCAATTCATTCATTAATACGGTGTTGGGGCGGGCGGCCGATGTCACCTATTCCAACGCGATTAGTTCGCGCATGGTTCTGACCGGTGGTTTTCTGTATGTTTACCAGGGTAATGACTTTCTCCCAACACACCTACTGTCAACACCCCTCGCCGTCGCTCCACCGTCAGGCCTGTCAGGTCAGCCTAATGCTTTCCCAAGCATAAATTTTGGCGGTGGTACATGGGAGCCAATAAGCTGGGGCCCCGGAAACGGTCTGTCATCTACCATCAACCACAAAACAGGGTATTCTTTTTTGGGCAATTTGCTCTACCAAAAAGGCAGACACACCATGAATATTGGTGTGGATATTCGGAAGACGCACCAGGACGACTTCGAGGCGGGCGGCTCCGGTGGCCAGCCGGGAGCCGCAGGCTTATTTAACTTTACCTCCGACGTTACGGCAGACCCAAATGAGCAACTCGATGTCTGCGGACCACCTAGCCCCACTAATAACTGCGTTAGCGCACCCGGCTCTAATACCGGAAACGGTTTTGCCAGTTTCCTTCTCGGTAACGTCAGTGTAGGGGGCCGAGGTGGCGCGGGCAACACCAATCTGAGGAACACCTACGTGGCGCCTTATTTTCAGGATGATATGCAAATTAAGCCTCGGCTTAAGGTCAACTGGGGCGTACGTTGGGATTTGGCATTTCCCTTCAAGAACGATTTCGGCACCAACCAGCTTACGTTCTTCAATCCGAATGCAGTCAATGCCCCTCAGATCAACCCCAAAACCGGTCAGCCTCTCCTGGGGGCGATGGCGGAGCTAGGGACTTGCACGGGATGCATTGGGTGGAGCCACATGGACATGGATTGGCACCATTTCAGCCCTCGTGTAGGGGCCACCTATCAGTTGAACAGCAAGACAGTGTTGCTGGGTGGGGTGTCTTGGTATTGGCTGGACACGGGTGCCTTCGAATATGGCGTCAACAAGGTCGCGGTAAACTACGGGAATAACCTGAACGGCGTTGTCTCGCTCGGTCAGCCAGCACCCCAGATTCCCAACTTCCAGTGGGATACGAAGGCACTCCCGCCGCTGCCATCGCTTGGGTTCAGTCCCACGTTTTTCAACGGTACGTCGATTCTGGGCTTTGCGCAGGTTCACGAACTGCCCAAGCACGTCAATCAAGCGTATGACGAGCAATTTGTAATCGGTGTTCAGCGGGAGTTGCCCTGGAACATGTTCCTTTCCGTTTCGGGAGTGCATACGCATGACCTTCACTTGCCTGCCGCGCTGGAGTCGGGAGTCCAATCTTTAAACTACAGTTTCGTGCAATCGACTTGCCCACAGGGCCCTACGGTCACTAACCGCAAGGCTTGTGTCCTCGGCCAAGCTTGGATCTCAGCCGCTGCTCAGACCTTTATGGCCGGTCAGAACAAGTTTGGTCAGTTCACGTACCCCACAGGCACGTGCGGGAACCCCGGGGGACCCGTCACGTACTTCGTGCCCTATACCAATTTCTGCCAAGACCAAGGTACCGGAGCCCCTCTTTTCGTGGCAGAACTTCCATTTCCGCAAATGCCTTTTGTCACCAACAACTTCGATACTTCGGGAGCAGATAAGTACAATGCCCTCCAGGTGAGCCTGCAAAAGCGCACCGGCAGCGGGTTAACCTACCTGGTGTCCTATACGCTTTCCAGGTACTTGACAAATACAGACAGCGGTTTCTCGACGTTCAATTTCAGAGGTATTGACCCGGGCAACCCGGGGGCAGAGTGGTCCGTAGGAAATAATGATCAGCCTCACGTGCTCACCATGGCGGGTGTATATGAGCTGCCTCTTGGCCCTGGAAGGAAGTTCCTGAACCGCGGCGGTATGGCCATGAAGAACGTAGTCGGCGGCTGGAAGATTGCCATGATCAACTGGTATGAGAGTGGGGCGCCCCTGCAATTGAACGCTTGCCTCGACCAGTTCAACTGCGACCCCCTAATTGGCAACATCTTTGTATTCAACCGGCCGAACCGTGTCTCCAGCAATTTCGGCGTCAACTGGAACAACTATTACAAGGGACTTCCGGTAATCAACACCTCGGCATTCGCTTTTCCGGGAGATTGGACGCTAGGAAATGCGGCGCCACTCTACAATGCCCTGAGAGCCCCGGCTTACTTGGATGAAGACTTCGCACTTACAAAGAAGTTTTTCTTTGGTGAGCGCTTTAGCGGCGAATTGACCATGCAGTTCTACAATGTGCTCAATCGGATGCTGCTAAGCAATGGTCCGGGAGGCACTGTCAACTGCTTTCATGGCGGCGTAACGGACACGAATTTTGGCCAGGCCCGTAACTCTACACAACCCTGCCAAGGCAATTCACCCAGGACGGGACAGGCTTCGTTCAAGATAAACTTCTAATTGGGTCCCAGAAGCGAAGGGCTCTAGATTTCGGATTCCTCATCTTGACGCTTTCTGCCGCAGCGCGCATATTCCAAAGCCGGGGCCTTCGGGTCCCGGTTTTGCTTTGTGGGAGGTTGCGATGAAACGCCAAGACTGACTTTCTTCTCCATGGGAAGGCTCTCTCAAAACGACTTGGATTACTCCTTGGCCTGCTTCTTGGAGCCACGCTCCTTTGGGCAGGAGACAAACCCTTGGAAGACCAAGCCACACCAACAATGGGACGAGGAAAAAAACGCGAAGGGGCCGATTCAGAATGCCATCTTTTTCTTTCCCAAGACCACTTTTTCGGGCACACCCACAATCTCCGTCGGCGAGAAGGAAGTGCAATTCTCCTGCAAGATTGCGGACTCCACGGTACGAGTGGGTTTCAGGCCGCAGGAAATGGTGGATCATTCCGGCCCCGCTTTGTGACCGCATGACCTACGCCCCCGCGCGGCCGCCGTGGCTGCCTGCCACTTTCTTTTTGAGGGCTGGAGAGCGGCCATCCTATAATCCCGGTAGAGGAATTTCGTGTCTCTTGCGTTTCCAGCGATGAGTCGCGGCAGACTTTCTGCGCAATCTCTTAACTTCTTGACTTCCCGCGCCCTGACGAGCACGGCCATGCGGATTGGCGCTTCTCTTTGCATCCTCTGCATCGTGTACTTCCTCTGTTTCCCGTATAGTACAGCGGCAAGAGCGCGAAGCTCCTCGGGCATAATCCAGCAAAGCCCGTCTCCCGCGACGCCAGTCGGAACGGCTCAGGCGAACTCCGGTCCAGAGGTCGCCAAAAATGCGGCCAAGCCTGGCGAACCTCTCGTGCCAGATCCCGCGCTTGCTCCAGCCCGGTCTTTGCTGCATGAAGGCAAACTGAGCGAAGCGGAATCAGCCATAAGAGACTTTTTGCGCGCACACGCGGACTCCGCGGATGCCCATTTTTTGCTGGGTTTCACCCTATTCCGAGAGATCCAAGCAAAATGGCTCGAAGCAGGGAAAGAGGACGTCGAAGCCTTGCGCTACAACACCGCAGATTCGAGCGGCCCCCCGGTTGCCTATCGCGAGGCGAAGGTTAAAGAATCGCTTGCGGAGTTTACCGCCGGAGCAAAATATCATGTTCCTAGCGCATTTGACCTGAAGGTCGTCGCCCTCGATTACATCCTGCTCAAAGACAACATCGACGCCGACCATTGGCTGACGCGCTCGCTCCAAGCGGACCCCCGCGACCCGCAAGCCTGGTATTACCTGGGGCGGATGAAATATAGTACTGGCCAGTTTCGCGAGGCAATTGAGGCCTTTGAGCAGTGCTTAAAACTCGAGCCCCGGAATGTGGAAGCGGAAAATAACGTGGGATTGTCCTATGAGGCTCTCCAGCGGCCCGATGAAGCCATCCAGGCCTTCGAGAACGCCATTGCCTGGCAAACGGAAAGCTCGGCCAAAGATCCCGAGCCGTTCATTGAGCTCGCGCACCTTTACCTGAACGAGAATCAGCCGGAAAAAGCCGTGCCCTACCTCTCGCAGTCCATTGCTATTTCTCCGAACGTATCTAAAGCGCACGAAGAGCTCGGAAAAGCTTACTCTCAGCTGCATCGGCTACCCGAGGCGCAGGCGGAATTGGAAAAAGCGGTTGAGCTTTCGCCGCAAGCTCCCAATCTTCATTGCATGCTTGCTGCTGTTTATCGCCAGCGGGGACTCGAGGAAAAAGCCAAATCAGAATACGATCGCTGCGCCGCCCTCTCCGGCACCCACTCTACGTCGTAGTCCCTTCGTCTCGGCTTTGCTTTGTGGAATCTGGTATCCAGCCGTGGGGCTGCGCGCTGCAGCCTAAGACGTTCTAGCGCAACATGCTGCTGAAGGATTCATTCCACCGTGAAATTTGCCAGTCGCCAGGCCGTGCTTCTTCCCATTGAACCCGTCGCCTGCATTTCGAGGCGGTAACTCCCTTTCGGGAGTTGGTCGATCGGGATCTTCCGTCCAATACGAAGCACGGAACTTCCCGCTTGCTTGTAGGACGCGGCGTCGATAGGCGCGAAATCCTCTTTGATCTTGCCTGTGTTCGAATCGAGAATTCTCATATGCACCGACACGGGCGCGGCTGGGTTTTCCGCGAGCTGCGGCTCGTACACTTCAAAGTAGGCAAACAGTGGTTCGCCTTTTGCGAAGCTTCTGTCGCCGGAGGGGCTAAACAAAATGTCCTTGCTCACCAACGGAACGTACTGTGGAGCAAAATTTGCTTGCGCATTTTCTTTGGCGGCGACGGCTGCGCTCCGAAGGCTCTTGCACAAAGCCACCGAACTCAGCGCCAGTTGCTTGCCATCGTAGGGTTCAACCGTGAGTGGCATTTTAGCTCGGCCGATATTCCACCCGTCGTTGAGAACCACCTCGAGATTGTAATTGCCAGCGGGAAGGTCAACCTGCGTTTCGTAGCGAGTTGGGAGCCAGAACGGGTCAGAACTGTCTAAAGCCGTTTTGATGGCCGCCTCATCCGGGGTAATTTCATTTGCTACATTCGGGAAGGCCAGGGCCAGAGTGCTATTTCCCGTGCCGCTATCGCTGACAGCCACCTTCCCGCCGGTACTCGGCGTGACCAAGCGCGGGACACCGGTCGAAAGATTCGCCGTACCCTTTTCCCACTCTATATACTTGGCTCCGCCTTGATCAAAGGTAGGCCAGTAAGAGGGATAGAGGAGATCGCTGAAGCGCACTGCAACCGTTCCGTCTTCCCTGCGAATCACGCCCATCACTCCAATCCTGGCGTAGAGCGTCCAGTTGGACGGGTCCCACTTGCGGTATAGATCATTCCACGGGAAATGGAGACATAGGTCCACGAAGGACTGGTTTCCTTTAGTGTAGAAAGTTGCTAGTTGAAGCGACAGCGGAATCTTCCCGCGCTTATCCGAAGCCAAAATCCGCTCCAACTCTTTTCCATGACGGGTTCCCAACAAAGGATCGGAGGGAGACTGTCCCGTGCAGTATTCATCGCGGGCTAAGACAAGCAAATTCGGGCGATCCACCTCCACTCGAATTTTGTGACACCCTTCCTTTGCGTCGCGCGGCACATACGCCAGAGTGTGAAAATCCGTGGTCACGAACGGCACCTTTTTAAGACCGCTCAGTTCGCTCAAACTCCATACTCCCCTCGGCGTGTCCGAGGCTTGCAGGTGCCACCCAAGATTATCCCGAACCACAGTTCGCCAGGCAGCTGCCTCGAAACTCCCAATCTGCTGTTCGGCACCGTCCTCAAAAATGCGAAAATCCTCGGCTTTGAGGCCTTGAACTTCCGTCACATCGCAGTCCTTCGGCAAATAGGGTTGTGTGGGCGTCAGCTTGAAGAAGGTAACCACCATCTCGCGCGCGCACGGCATCTCCCCCTTGGGAGCTTGAGCCATCCGCGCTGGGTCGTAAACGAATACAGGAACCAGAACCAGATTAGTCTGGACGGTAAGGTGTGCTTCGGGCGAAGTGGCCTGCGTGGATGCATCAGGCGAGCCTTTGGTCTGTACGACCGCAGCGAGAGCCGCTGCATAGAGCAGCGCAGCAACCGCCAAGAGCATCGCGCGCGCAACATTTCCTCTGCCCATTTTGCTTACCATCATTGCCCGCGACCTACGGATCCCCTCAGTTCTTCTCCTTCGTCTCCGTTGAACTGCATCACAATCCCTTCCAGAGAGCGGGCGTGACAGGATTAGGAGCAGCGCCAATTCGCCGGCCTGCATAAGCAAATCGGCCCATGGGAATTCACCTTCCATATGCGATAGGCTCCTCGCGGGCATTATGTCGCAAACTGCCTTGTTCGGCCAGCGGGATCCACAGTCCATTTTGAAGCACCTGAGGCAGGCAATTGGCCAAGACGATGCTCTGGTGGGCCCTGCGAAAACTCTTCCGTGGATGGTATAGTTTTTGCTCCTAGGCGTTTTTTACCCAGTGAAGCGATGACGAAATCGACGGGACCTGCGCCTCCCTCGCGACGGACGGAATTGCCCGAGCGAAAACCAACACGATTGGTCCCGCTAATCATTTTTCTCGTTGTTATGCTTCTTTCCTATGCTGGATTTCGCTCCTTGCTGGCGCAAGAAACGGCTCCGCGCACAGTAGTGAACCTCCAAGTCATCGTGGTGGACACCGAATCCAAGGCGCAGGAGGCTCTTGAACGCCTAAAGAAAGGAGAAAAGTTCTCTACGGTTGCGGCACAAATGTCCATCGATCCAACCGCGAGCAACGGCGGCTACGTCGGCGAAGCGGAAGTTGCGTCGCTGCGCCCGGAATTGCGCGCCGCGGTCGAATCGCTCCAGCCGGAACAGGTCAGCGGCGTCGTGCGGGTGCCGACGGGCTTTGTCATCTTGAAGTTGTTGGGCAGGAAACAGGAACCGAAGGCGCAAAGCAATACACTTGCCCCTGCTTCTGCGGAGCAGGGCGCGACAGGGCAGGGCATGGGTCCGAACCGCGACCTTCATCTGGCTGGGAAAGGCGCGATTCAATACCCCGTGGATGTGGCGGGGCAAGTCTTGGCCGATATGCTTTTCCAGAAGTTTCCCAAGCCCTCTGGGTGGGAACAGGATCTGCAAGAAGTGTGCACGGTTAGAAAACAGTCGCTTGCTGACGGGATTAAAGCGCTCGAGAAAATGCTGGCCGATACGGCGAAGATGGCGGCTACCACGCCTTTCGACGCAATTCAAACGCACTACGGATTAGCGCAACTCGAGGCCTATCAGGGCAACATGGATCCAGCCATGAGAGAGTGGCAAGCCGCCTACAAACTCGCGGTCACCGATGTGCCGGCAGGGATTCCGCAATTGACAGAAGCTCTCGGTGTCGCTTACTTGCACAAATCGGAAATGGAAAACGACGTTTATCGTAACCCGGTCGACCGATGCACTTTTCCGCCGCGCGCGAGCTTCTGTTACCAGCAGACTAGCGATTCGGAAAAGGCTATCGAGTACTTCACGAAATATCTGGAGCTCCTACCCGAACGGCCGGATGCCGTCCAGGTGAAGTGGCTGCTGAATCTGGCTTATATGACCCTGGGAAAGTATCCCGACGGCGTCCCGCAAAAATACTTGATTTCGCGGTCTGTCTTTGCCTCAAAGGAGAATTTCGGAAGATTCATCGATGTGGCGCCCGTAGCAGGCTTAAATTTCATTTCCATGGCCGGCGGCGTGGTTGCGGATGATTTCGAGAACAACGGTCTCTTGGACGTCGCGGTGTCCAGCTACGACGTGTGCCAGCCTCTGCGGTTCTTTCACAATAATGGCGACGGAACATTTACCGACCGCGCGGCGCAGGCGGGTCTCTCCGACCAGCTCGGCGGCCTGAACATGGTTCAGGCGGATTACAACAACGACGGCTGCATAGACATTCTCGTTCTGCGCGGCGCCTGGGAATTTCCCGTGCGTAAATCGCTCTTGCGGAATAATTGCGACGGAACCTTTACCGACGTCACGCGCGAAGCGGGCCTGGCCGAGCCTGCCACGCGCACCCAGGCTGCCGTTTGGGCGGACATCAACAACGACGGCCTCCTCGACCTTCTTGTCGGCAACGAAAACGGGCCGAGCCAGCTTTTCCTCAATAAGGGAGACGGAACCTTTCAGGACATTTCCGCCGCTTCCGGCGTCAACAAGGTTGCCTTCACCAAAGGCGTCACCGCCGCCGATTATGACAACGACGGCTACGTAGACTTCTACGTCTCCAACCTCTACGGCGGCAACTTCCTGTTCCACAACAATCACAACAACACGTTTACCGAAGTTTCCGAGCAGGCAGGCGTGCACCAGCCGCAATCTCAAACCTTTGCCACTTGGTTCTTCGACTACGACAACGACGGCTGGCCCGACATTTTCGTCACCACCTACTTTTTTTCCGCCGACGAAACTCTTCGCAGTTACCTCGCGCTTCCCGCGAACGCCGAAACACTCAAGCTGTACCGCAATCTGTGCAATGGGACTTTCAAAGACGTGACCGTCGAAGTTGGCCTGAACAAAATCAACATGCCCATGGGCGCCAATTTCGGCGACGTGGACAACGACGGCTATCTCGACATTTATTTGGCCACCGGAGGCCCCGAGTACGGCGCGATGGCTCCCAAAATGCTCCTTCACAACCGCGAAGGAAAATATTTCACCGACATCACCGCTTCTTCAGGCACGGGGGACTTGCACAAGGGCCACGCAGTCTCTTTCGCCGATCTCGCCAACAACGGACGCGAAGATTTATTGGTATCAATCGGTGGGCCGACTCCCGGCGACGCCCATCAGTTCCGCGTGTTTGCGAATCCCGGGAGCGCCAATGATTCGATCACCGTCAAATTGGTGGGCGTCAAATCGAACCGCGCGGGAATCGGCGCGCGCATCCAGGTGACCGTGGAAAATGAAGGACACGGCACCCGCTCGATTTACCGCACTGTCGGCAGTGGCGGCTCCTTCGGCGCCAATCCCATCCAGCAGCACATCGGTCTCGGGAAATCGGCGAAGATTGTGCGCTTGGAAGTTTGGTGGCCCGCCTCCAACTCGCGTCAGAGCTTCGCGAGTGTAGACAAGAACCAGTTCCTCGAGATCAAAGAGTTTGCCAAGCATTATACGAAGCTTTCGCGGAAACCGTTTCGACTTGGAGCTTCGAATCCCGCCAAAACGGACAAAACGGGCAAAACGGGAGATATGCAACCATCCGCGCCCAATCCGCGTTAGAATGGCGCGAATTAGCGAAGAAACGGGAATGCAACCATGAAGTGCCGTCCCTCTCTGCTGCTTTTGCTGCTCATTGCCGCCCCCCTCCTCTCCGCTGAAACGTATTCGGCTTCCGGTTTAGTCCTTCGCGCCGACAGCGAGCATCTTTCTATCGAAGTCTCCTGTCAGGCTATCCCCGGCTACATGGATGCCATGGTGATGACCTTCCCCGTGCACAGTGCCGCCGCGATGGATGGCTTGAAGCCCGGCATGATGATCGATTTCAAGCTGGACGTAAGGAAAGACGCGGCCTACGTCGAGCAAATTCGCGTTCATCGACATGAAAACACCGCACAGGAGCCCATGGCCGCGCGGCAATTGGAAATTCTCGATGCCGCGACCGCTCCGCCCTCGCGTGCCTCCCCGACTTTGGTCATCGGGCAGGCCGTTCCGGATTTCACTTTGATCGACCAGAGGCGAAAGAGCGTCGCGGTCTCCGCCTTCAAAGGCAAAGTCCTGGCAATCACCTTTATCTACACCAGATGCCCCCTTCCGAATTTCTGCTTTCGCATGTCCAACAATTTCGGCGTTCTCCATCAGCGTTTTGCCGATCGCATGGACAAGGACCTGGTCCTGCTCAGCATCACCTTCGATCCCGAGCACGACCAGCCGGAGACCTTGGCCGACTATGCCCGCACCTGGGCGAAGGACGACAGGGGTTGGCACTTCCTGACCGGACGCGCCGATGAAGTGAAGAATATCTGCCGCGAATTCGGCGTGAATGCCTGGCAGGATGAAGGCTTCTTGACGCATTCCCTGCATACCGTGATCGTGGATCGGCAGGGACGAGTCGCAGCAAACCTTGAGGGGAACGAATACACCTCGAAGCAGTTGGGCGACATGGTCGAAGCCGTGCTGCATCGAACTCGGTAGCACGCCTCGGCCCTGAGCCCGGAAGAATTGCGCTCTTAGGATGGCCATGACACGCTTCAAAGAACTACGGCGAATTCAAGAGGCCATTGAGCACAAAAATCAAACAGAACTTGAATGGGCGTTGGGCTATTGCCAGATGCGATGCAAAACAGCCAGGGAAGTCTACTCGATGAGAATGCAGGAAAAGTATTGGCATCAAATGGGGCAGAAGGTCCGTGCTGCTACGGAAAATTCAAAATGAGACTGGCTGGCCGCTGGAAGCCCTTAGTTATGGCGTTGGCTCTGTTGGCCTCTCGTCTTGAGAGCGCATCGGCCCAACCTGTCATCCCGAATCCCCGCGGCTTTTGCGGGTGAGGGATCTGCTTTTCGGCTTATGCGAGAGTTCTCATCGCGGACGTCAAGAGAACCATGACTTAGTGGATTTTGGTTTAGTCGGTTAAACTGAACGCTCTGCAAAAGGAGTCTTCCCATGAAAACGGCCTTCCGGAAAGCCTCAATTCCATTCTTCACCTTCTTGATCGCCGCCTCGCTCGCTTTGGCCAGCGACCCGCCCTGGAAGGGCAAACCCTATCCGGAGTGGAACGACAAGGACATCCAGCGCGTCTTCTCCGACTCCCCTTGGGCGCGCAAAGCCACAATTACTCGCACTTGGGCCGCGGTTACGCAAAAGGAGCTCCCCAACAATCCACAGCTCTCCGGTGCTGGTAGAGGGACGCCTACTCCGGGATCCGCAAACGATAATGCAGGAAACGACTTGACCTTTGATATTTATTGGGCATCTTCCCGCGTCGTGCGTGCGGCCACGGCGCGTAAGGCGATCCTGCACGGGGGAAAGAACGATCTGGATGTCGGTAAGTACGCGAGCCAGCCGCAGGAGGAGTATCAGGTCGTCGTACAGTCTGAGGACATGACTCCTTTCGTTCGCCACGACGAAAAGTCTTTCCAGGCCGGCGCTTTCCTGGAGCCCAAAAAATCCAAGCAGAAAATCGCGGCCAGCCATGTCGTTTACGAGCACGATGAAAAAGGCCAGGTCACCGCGGCCGTCTTCTTCTTCCCTAAGAAAACCGCCTCCGGTGAGCCCACGATTGGCACCGACGAAAAGAGCGTCGAGTTCAACTGCAAGCTTGAAGGCCCCAACTTGCGCGTCAATTTCGAGCCCCAAAAAATGGTCGACAACCAGGGCCCCGCCCTGTGACCTTGGCAGTGGTCTCTGACGTGTCAACTTCTGACTCTCGAAGCGGAGGCTTTGATGGTCCATATCCGACCCGCCGGCCGAATCCTGACCTGTTCCATTCTCGCTCTCATATGGTGCCAAACATGGCTTTGGGCCAAGCCAAAACCCGATCATTACCGCTTTGTCTTACCGTCAGGGTACATTGGCTGGGTCCAAGTCGTATTTGGCGTCCCCCCAAGGCCGCGCCCTACCCATCACTGAAGAAGGCAAAGAACTTGTGGTAAGAGTTGATGATTCGGGTGTGGCTCAAACAGGCCACTTGTGGGTTCACTTCCGCAATCCACGCGATGAGTTCTTCTACCAAATCAATAATCCCAGTGGAGATGAAACAAAACAAAGGACTTTAACTCCCTTTAGAATCAACACTTACGCAAAACCCGGGAGGGGGGCCTTCAGCAAAGCTGGAAGACTCATCGCTCTTATTCCCGACCTGCTCTGCTTTTTCCTTTTCGTGACCTCATTCGCAGCACTGGCTCATGCCCAATCTCCGGTCCAAGGGGACCTTCTCGCCGAGGCGAAGTCCCTTTTCCAGCAAGCTAAGTTCGCCGAAGCCGACCATTCCGTCCGCCAATACCTCAAAGACCATCCAGACTCCGCGGAAGGCCACTTCCTCCTCGGACACATTCTTTTCCGCGAAATTCAGGCGCAAGCTGTTTTGGAAGGTCAGTTCCAGTCCCAGGCTCACGGCTCGATGGGAAGCGCGCGGGCCGCTGCTTCCAGTCCTCAAGCCCCGCCTGTCTCAACAACAGCCCAGGAAATGGCCAAGTCCTCTTTGGATGAATTCACCGCCGGCGCAAGATTCCACGATCCTTCCGCCGCTGACTTGAAGGTGGTCGCTTTCGACTATGTCTTGCTCGGGGATTATCCCGACGCCGACAAGTGGCTGGCGAAGATGCTCGAGTGGGCTCCCAACGATTCCGAAGGCTGGTATTACTTCGGACGCACCAAATACAACCAGAACCGCTTCGCGGAGGCGATCAGTGCGTTTCAGCGATGCCTGAGGCTCGATCCCCAAAATGTGAAAGCGGAAGACAATCTCGGCTTGTCTTTTGCCGGCCTAGGCCGCAACGACGAAGCCGCCGCCGCTTACAAGCAGGCGATTGCCTGGCAGGAGCAATCCCTCGAGAAAAATCCCGGCCCTTATATTGATCTGGGCAGTCTTCTGATTGACGGGAGCCGTCCGCAGGAAGCGGTGCCGTTTCTTGTTCGCGCCATTGAAATCGCCCCGCGCGAATCCCGCGCGCATGAACTGCTCGGGAAAGCCTATCTGCGCATGGATGATTTTCCCAAGGCGCAAACGGAATTAGAAAAAGCCATCGAGCTTTCGCCGCAAACTCCGAATCTCCACTGCATGCTCGCGCCCGTTTATCGCAAACAAGGACTTGCCGAAAAAGCCAAAGCGGAATACGACCGCTGCGCCGCCCTCACCGGCACCCACTCCATCCCGGAGACCCCTCGCCAATGAACCTCTCCCACCAATCCCATCGCGGACGTGTCATTTCGACCGGAGGGACGCCGCTTTTTGCCGTCTCGCAGCGAGAGAAATCTCCCTTCAGTTTTGGAGCGCAAGCCAGAACAATCGTTGCCGAAAATCGAATAGGGTTCTGGCAGGAACATCGACTTGGAGAATTTCTACGGCTCTTTGCTCTTTTCCTGCAACAATTCTTTCGCCCGCTCTGCGGTCTTGGCCCGTGCGCTTTCTTCCAGCTTGCTGAATACTTTCATTTCCGCTTGCGCTTCTTGGGTGCGCCCAAGCGCGCGATACGTTTGCGCTAGCAAAAAGTGTGTGGAAGCTTCGCCAGGATCGGTCTTCACGGCTGCCTCCAAATCCTTCACGGCTTCCGCGTGCCGGTCCAGCTTGATCAACGCCCGAGCGCGGTCCACTCGCGCCCCCATCAGGTCGGGACACGCAGCCAAAGCCTTCTGCAGTTCCGCCAGCGCTTGCGCGGAATCGCCGTGCTGCTCCAGAATAATGTTCCCGATTTTCCACTGTGCATCGCAATTCGAAGAATCGTTCACCAGCTCCGCGCGAAACTGCTCCGTTGCCGCATCCCACATGTTCAGCGCCCAATACGCATTTCCGAGATGGTAGTGCGTGCCCGCCTGCTGCGGCGCAACCTCCACTGCTTTTTTGTACTCGAGCAGTGCGCCGTCGTAATTCTTCATGCTTTCCATCACTTCGCCGGAGATTTCATGGACCCAGACGGAATTGGGATCCAGCCCGTTGAGTTTCGAAAGCGCTTCCTCCGACAATTTCATGTGCACCTTGCCGAGCAAATACCACACTTCCTCATTCTCCGGCTGGCGCTGGGAAAGTTGACGCAAATGCTCCGCCGCGCGCTCGAATTTCCCCAGCTTGATCAAGTCATTCGCGAGGAAGAGTTCGGCGTTGTTGTCCTTGGGGTTGGCGCGCAGCGCGGACTCCAGATTGCGCTCAGCCGCGGCGTAGTCTCCCATTTCATAAAGCGCTATGCCCAACAGCGCTGAAGCCGAAGTCATTTTCGGGTCGAGCTTCAGCGCCTTTTCGAGCACCGCGACGGCTTTCTTGTATTCGCGTAGCCGCACGTAAAGTGAGCCGAGATTGTTGTAGGCAGGAGCGAGGCGCGGCGCAATTTGCAGCAGAGATTCATAACTCGCCGCGGCGCCGGCAAGGTCGCCGTGCGCTTCTGCGGCCTTCGCTTCACCGTAAAGCTTCTGCACGCGCGCATCCTCGGGAGTGGCTTCCGATTGCGCCTTCAGCACGGAACAAAAGCAAACCGTCGCCACCAGGAAGGCAAGAGTGGCAGGAAGACGGAGCCCACAGAAGGAAGCCTTTGCAAGGATTCGGGATAGCACAATGGGTGCAATCTTACATTGGCATGGGTTAAACGCAAGGGATTGCAAACGCTTCCAAATTGGGCGCGCTTGTGCATAGGTAGGGCGAGGGCCGTATTGATTAGGGCATGACGCCGTGCTACGCTCGCGGAACTGCAGGGGTGAACGGTCATGCGAGCGGCGGAGAGTCCCTTTCGAACCCGGGGTTTTGGTGTTTTTGAAGTCGATCTCAAGGCCGCCGAGCTGCGCAAGCACGGCGTGCGCATCAAACTGCAAGAACAGCCCTTCCAGATTCTCTCGCTCCTTTTGGAACATCCCGGGGAAGTGGTGACCCGCGAAGAGTTGCGGCGAAAGCTTTGGCCGGCGCACACGTTTGTGGATTTTGATCGCAGCTTGAACAAAGCGATGACGAAATTGCGGGCGGCGCTGGGAGATTCCGCAGACAATCCCCGGTATGTGGAAACGATTCCGCGGCATGGCTACCGGTTTCTCGCTCCGGTTTATGTGCCGAAGTCGGAGCTTGCGCATGAACATGCGGCGGGACGCGAACTCGCGAAGGAACCTTTTGCAGGCAACGGAAAGCCAGCCGTCCACCCGCCATCGAGGAAGCGGCGGTTTTACGGTTTGATCGCTGTGGGCGCCGTGGCTACCGCAGCGGTTTTGGTGGCCATCCGCGTCTTGCAGCCAGTGACGCTGAGCGGCTCGTCGAGCGTGGTCAATCCACGGCGGTCGGTGGCCGTGCTGGGCTTCACGAACCTTTCGGGGCAACCGCATGAAGCGTGGCTTTCCACCGCGTTTTCGGATTGGCTCACGACGGAGCTTTCCGCGGGCGGCCAACTGCGGACTGTGCCGGCGGAAAATATCGCGCGAATGAAAGCGGAACTTTCTTTGAAGGATTTGGAGAGCTTAGGGCGGGGAAGCCTGGAGCAGATTCACCGGGACCTGGGCACAGACCTTGTGGTTGCAGGTTCCTACGCGACGCTGGGCACAAATCCTCAGATTCGCCTGGACGTACGCCTTTTTGATACGCAGAGCGGGGAAACTTTGTATGCGGATTCCGAGACGGGCTCGCAGGAAGGCCTTTTCGACCTGGTTTCGCGGGCCGGCGAGAAGTTGCGGGCCAATCTGGGCGTTCGAAAGATCACCAAGGAGGAAGCGGTGGAAGTAGCGACCGCGCTTCCTTCGAACGCGGAAGCCGCACGACTCTACGCGGAAGGGCTTTCGAAATTGCGCGCCTTTGACGCGCTTCAGGCCAGGGACCTTTTGCAGAAAGCGGTTGAGGCCGAGCCCGGTTACGGGCTCGCCCATGCAACTCTGGCGACCGCGTGGACGCAACTAGGCTATGACGAAAACGGGAGGGCAGAAGCGAAGAAAGCCTTCGACCTGTCTTCAAATCTCTCGCGTGCGGATAGGCTTTTGGTAGAGGCCCGATATCATGAAAGTTCGCGGGAATGGGAGAAAGCCGCGGAAATCTATCGGGCGCTCTTCCAGTTTTTCCCCGACAACCTGGATTACGGGCTCGCGCTCGCCAATGCCGAATACAAAGCCAATAAATGGAAAGACGCGCTGGAAACATTGGCGGCCTTGAAAACGTTGCCGGCTCCACTGAGGGATGATCCGCGGATTGAGCTTGTGGAGGGAGACGCGGCGATGCCTTTAGGCGATACCAAACGCGCCGAGGCTGCTTACGTAAGCGCGGTGCAGAAGGCTCGAACCTCGGGGGCGTCGCTGCTGGTAGCCAAAGCATTATTTGCCCGCGCGTGGTTGCTGGAAAAAATGGGACGGCTGGATGAGGCGGACAAAGCGATTCAGGGGGCGAGGGACCTCTATCTCGCCGCTCATGACCAAAGGGGAGTGGCCGACGCCGAAACGGGGGAAGCCATAGCCATGATGTTTCGAGGCGACTATTTCTCGGCGCGCCAGCGGTATCAGGAGGCACTGGGAATCCATCAAAACATCGGCAACATGCACAGCGTAGCCGGAGAATTCCATAACCTTGCCGAGATTGCTCTTCTCCTGGGAGATGTTCGCGGGGCTTTGCAGAAATCTCACGAAGCTCTCCAGATGTACCAGGAAGTTCGGGATGATAACGGAATGGCGCTGGCCAAGATCGGTTTAGGCGATGCGTTGTTTGCACAAGGAAAACTCTTCGAAGCGCGCAAGATGTATGAAGAGTCTCTGGATACTTGCCGGCAGAATGGCGACAGAGATCGTGAAGCAGATGCTTTGATGAGACTCGGGCAAGTTCTACGAGCGCAGGGGGATTCCCATGGGGCGTGGGACAGTGAGATACAGGCCAAGGAAGTATTTCAGGAAATTGGCGACAAAACGCCGGAAGCGCAGGCGGAACTGCGCTTAGCACAATTGCTTCTTGACCGGGGTGAAGACAATGAGGCGTTGAAGTCCATTCACCGAGCAGAAGACCTCCTGGCAAAGACGACGTCCCCGAGGGATGATGCGGAGGCCCGCATCCTATTGGCGCACACTCTTATGGCGTCAGGCAAAATCAGCGAGGCGAAAGAAAACGTCTCGCGAGCCATCCAGTTTGCCGAGCGTTCCCACGACGTGGACATTTCCCTCATGTCCCGACTGATGGCCGCGCGAATCGATTCGGTGGCGGGAAGCCCTGCGCAACGAAGAGAGGCCGCAAAACGACTGAATGCAGTTGCGCAGCAGGCAAAAACTGCCGAATTCATGTACGCTGCTCTGGAAGCTCGCCTGGCTCTGGGCGAGATGGAGCTGAAATCCGGGAACCCAAAAGCCGGGCGTGCGCACCTGGAAACCTTGGAGGAAGAGGCGTCAGGCCAGGGATTCCAGCTCATCGTACAAAAGGCAACCGCGGTGCTGGGGGCATTGGAAAATCAGGCGCATGTGCGAAACTAGGCAAGCCCAATTGCCTTTTTGCGGTTTCCCGGTAACGGCAGCTCGCTCCTGAGGAACCGATTGTAGAGGTTTCACCAGCCCAAGAAGGTAAGCCAGAAATATTTTTAAGCGTTTTAGAATCATTGTCTTAGTTGGGAAGACGGGGAGTACAACCGAGTACCTTGACTTACTCGGCGTGGTTTGAAAAGACTCTTCCCCCAGGTCGGCGCTCCAAGGCAAGGTTCTTTGCACTGCTTTCCAGAGAGAGGGTCACCATGAAAAAACGCCTAACCGCAAGTCCATTCGCCCGAGTTCCAGCTCTGACTGTTCTGTTCCTGTTGGTCTCCTGCGCGCCAATGCATGGCCAATCCGGCGCACCAAATGGAAAGACGAGGCTGGCCGTAATTGGCTTGGACCACGATCACGTGTGGGGATTGCTCAAAGACTTGGCGGCGGAGCCGAACGCTGAGCTGGTGGCCATAGCCGACAACCACCCCGAGCTGGCAGACCGAGCCAAGGCGAAAGTGCCCGCGAGCGTGAAGTTTTACTCCGAATATGTGCCGATGCTCAACGAAATGAAGCCGGACGGGGTTATCGTAACAACGGAAAACGACCGGCACCTGGAGATTTTGCGCGAATGTGCCAAGCGGCATATTCATTATTCAACGGAGAAGCCGATGGCGACGACGGAAGCGGACGCGCGCGAGATGGAACGGCTGGCAAATCAGGCGGGCATCAAGGTGATGGTGAATTACTGGAACGCGTGGGTTGTGCCGACGCACGAACTGTATCATCGCGTGAAAGACAACCAAGTCGGACCCGTTCAGAGGATTATCGTGCAATACGGGCACCAGGGCCCGAAGGAAATCGGCGTATCGAAATATTTTGCCGACTGGCTTTATGATCCGGTGAAGAACGGCGGCGGGGCCATCATGGATTTCGGGTGCTATGGCGCGGAGTGGGCGGTGTGGCTGAAAGGACGGCCGGCGCGCGTTTCCGCCGTCACCCAGAAGCTGAAAGTGGACCAGCACAACGCAGTAGATGACGACGCCACGATCGTTTTGGATTATCCGGATGGAACGGCGATTATCGAGGCTTCCTGGGATTGGCCCTACAACATGGGACAGGTCCAGGTGTTTGGGCCAAAGGGCAGCTTGCTTGCGACCGCGAAAGATTTGTTCTCCCGGCCGACAGGTCGGCAAGAGGCCAACATTCCGCTGGAGGGGGAGCGCGTGGCGCTAGACCCGCCGGCGCGCGAAGCGAGCAATCCTGTTTCTTATTTTGTGGACTGCATTCGAAACAACAAGCTTATCGAGGATCCACTCTCCATGAAGCTGAATGTTCAAGTGATGGAAATCCTGGACGCCGCGCGCGAGTCTGTTCGAACGGGGAGGCAGCAAGAGCTGCACTGAACCCGATCGCCTCACTCTAATAGCCTGATCGAAGGTACACTCTCTCCGGTACGCTTGCCCCCATGCCGGGGATAGGGGAGTGAGGATTATGATCGTGCGCGCGGGTGTTGTTTTTCGAATCGAAGCACTCCGCTCTCGTCGTTCGATTCCTTCCCTTGGGTTTCTCCTTGCATGTTTCCCCGCTGTTGCCACGGCGCAATGGAATCCACTGAATCCCGTTGTTGGCGTGCAAAAAGAGCCGGATGGAGTGCGCCTCACGCTAGAGAAAGGAGTCCTGCGCCTTCAGGTTTGCTCCGACTCGATTCTCAGAATGCGTTATTCAGCGGCGGAAAATGTTCCTGCACACCCTGACCTCGTAGTGATCAAGAGCGACTGGCCGGCAACAAAATGGGAGATGCAAACTTCCGATGAGCAAGTCGTTTTGCATGCGGCGCAAATCAAAGCGGTTGTCTCGCGCAAAGATAGTAGCGTTACGTTTCAGGACTCCAGCGGCAAGACGCTCTTCCAACAAACGGAAGTCACCATGACGCCCGTTGTCGTGAATGGCGAGTCGACCTACCACGTAGAACTCTTCTCGAAACTGTGGGGTTCTTACGAATCGTTTTATGGGCTTGGCCAGCACCAGGCAGGAGTATGGAATTATCGCGGGGAAGCGGTGGATATTTCGCAGGACAACACCAACATTAGCATTCCTTTCTTTTTGTCGAGCAACGGCTATGGCATTTTCTGGAACCATGCCTCGCGGAGCCGCTTCAACAACCGCTTTCTTGGCGCGCTCTATCTCAGCTCGGAAGTAGCCGATGAGATGGACTACTACTTTCTTTACGGACCCGAGTTCGACCGCATCATCGTGGGATATCGCGAACTGACCGGGGCGCCGCCGCTTTTCGGCAAGTGGGCGTACGGCTTTTGGCAGTGCAAAAACAAATACAACACGCAGGAAGAGTTGCTTGGCGTGGCGCACAGATACCGCGAACTGCACATCCCCGTTGACAACATCGTGCAGGATTGGTTTTGGTGGAACACCATGGGCGAGCCGGTGTTTGACAAGGCGCGTTATCCCGACCCTCCGGGGATGGCGGAAGACCTTCACAAGAACAATTTTCACTTGATGATTTCGGTGTGGCCTTACTTCCGTCCCGGATCGAAAACCTACGACGACATGGACAGACGTGGGTTTTTCATCGACAGGACAAAAGTGCCGTCCTTTCATCCCCCTCGGATGGCCCTCTATGACGCGTTTAACCCACAAGCGAGGAAATACTATTGGAACCTGATGGACGAGGCGCTCTTCAAGATTGGCGTGGACGCCTGGTGGCTGGACACGACGGAGCCGGAAACCGAGGATCGCGAGACGAATATTCTGGAAACCAACAAAACTTACCTCGGGAATGGCGCGAGATACGCGAATGCGTTTCCGCTTATGACCACGCAGGGCGTTTATCAAGGCCAGCGGAACGAATCGGACAAGAAGCGTGTGTTCATTCTTTCGCGTTCGGCGTTTGCCGGGACGCAGCGAAATGCAGCGGCCGTGTGGTCCGGGGATGTGAATTCGGACTGGGTATTTTTCAAGAAGCAAATTCCCGCGGGGCTGAACTATTCTATCTCCGGGCTGCCGTATTGGACGACGGATATTGGAGGATTTGTTTCGGGCAATCCTGATGATCCGGGTTATCGCGAGCTATTTATTCGCTGGTTCCAGTTTGGGGCGTTCAACCCGATTGTGCGCGTGCATGGAACGCGTTCCACGAATCAAAATGAATTCTGGTCCTATGGACCGGAAGCGCAGAAGATTCTTACAAGCTACGATACGCTGCGTTATCGCTTGCTTCCATACATCTACTCACTGGCTTGGATGACCACGAGCCAAGGCTACACACCGATGCGCGGATTGATTATGGATTTCCGCACCGATGCGCACTCGGCGACCATCGGCGATCAATTCATGTTTGGTCCGGCATTTCTGGTGAACCCAGTCACCGATCCTCGTGTAAATTCCCGGCGCGTCTATCTGCCCAAAGCGAAGTGGTACGACTTCTGGAGCGGCAGTTCTGTGGATGGACCGCGCATGATGGACGCGGCCGCGCCTATCGAAAAGCTGCCGCTGTTTGCGCGCGCGGGTTCGATTTTGCCGATGGGGCCGGAAAAGGAGTGGGCCACGGAGAAACCCGAAGACCCCATCGAGTTGCGCATCTATCGCGGCGCGGATGGAGATTTCACGCTCTACGAAGACGGGAACGACGGCTACAACTATGAAAAGGGAATGTACGCCACGATTCCCTTTCACTGGGATGACGCGAAGCAGGCATTGACGATCGCTGAGCGCAAAGGAGCCTTTCCTGGAATGCTCACCGAGCGCCGCTTTCAAATCGTGTTTGTCGGCCAGAACCACGGCGTCGGCATATCTGCGGAGAACAAGCCAGATAAAATGGTGACTTACTCGGGCAAATTGATAGTGGTGACACCCTAGCCCAGGCTTTTCGGATCGAGCCCAAGGCCAGTTTGAAATCATTACTCAATGAACTCAATGAGAGAAAGCCCTGCCCGCCTGCAAGGATTGGCCGTCTCCTATGGGGCTGCTCTCGCCTCGCGAAGGAGCCGGACCGGTGGACTGGCGAACGACAAGTTCGGGCTCGATGGCGATTTCGGGAATATATTCGCCGCGTTCTTCGATAAGATCTACGACGGTTTGCGCGGCAATTTGCCCCATGCGCAGAAGTGGCTGCCTCACCGTAGTCAACGGAGGATTTGCGAAGGCAGCTCCCGGAGTGTCATCGAACCCCACCACGGAAATGTCTTCTGGCACACGAAGGCCGGCTTCGTGGAAAGCCCACAACGACCCAATCGCGGAAATATCGTTGTAAGCGAAAAGGGCGGTGAAGGGTACCTTCCTTGCCAGCAATTCCTTGGCGAAGGGGTAGCCAATGGCGGGCGTGGAGTCGGTTCCTTCCAACTGGATGGTCAATTCCGGGCGAATAGGGATGTTGAGTTCCTGAGCCACTTCGCGGATGGCGTTCCAGCGGGGCAAAGAATCCGAGCTCAAGCTTTGTCCCTTGATAAAGGCGATGTCTTCGTGCCCCTGGTTTTGCAGATGTTCGAGGGCTAAGTGAGCGGCGCGCTTGTGGTCCAGCACGATATTGGTTACGCCCTCCAGTTGCCGGTGACCAGCAACGGCTACGGTTGGCAATGCCAGTTTTTCGGTAAGGGATGTGTCAGTAGTGATGAAGCCCTCAACGCCTCGCGTCAGGAGCATTTGCGCGTAGGTCTGAAGCAATTTCGGGTCGTGCCGGTGGATTACCGTCAAGAAGAAGTAGTTGTTCCTTCGCAGGTATTCTTCAATGCCACTGATCACCATGGCGCCGTAGGCGTCGCCAATCTCTTCAGCGATGACCCCAATCGTGTAAGTTCTCTTGAGTCGCAGGGTTCGCGCGAAGAAGTTGGGCCGGTAGTTGAGAGCCTGCGCCGCTTGGATAATGCGATTCTTGGTGTGTTCGGGAATCGAGCGGGCAGCCGGCGAGTTATTTAACGCCGCGGAAACCGTTCCAGGAGTAAGACCGAGGTGATCGGCTATGGTCTTGAGGGTGACTCTAGGTTCGGAGCGAACGAGTTGCTTCTTTCCGGGCGGCTGCATCATCTAGGAGCCTCTGTGAAGATACAAAGATCGGGGTAGGGCCAAACATAGCCGACCGCAAAGGAAATGCACGCCCTCGACTCCCGGCTGCTCAACTAGGCGTGATTCTACCGCAATTTGAATGACTACTGCTAAACCTCTCGACGACGTGCCGGTCCATCTCTCATGAAGGCACATCCTCTTTTCCGCCGGGTGATCGCCCTTGCCGTTGCAACGCTGCATTTGTCGCGTGGTCATCATACACCATTGGACGAATTAGAATAATGATATTCTATGGTGCTATGGTGCTTTGCCCAAATCGGACCGGCGCATCCCGATCAGGCCTGGGCCCCTCTTCGTGCCGTCGAGCGGCATTCCATGCAAGTGCGCAGGGCCGTCCTCTCTGCTTCTTTTCACTCTAACTTCTCTCTTCCTTGCTCCTCCCGAGGTGGCAATGATATTCCCAAAGCCGCCTGGAAGCGCCCCATCGGCCAGCTGCTCGAACATCCCGGAACAAAGAAGCCTTCCCTCGATTCCGGCCACATGGATGACGGCTTCTGGCAAGCCGCGCCCGTATCCCGGCGATTTGGGCCCTGAAGATGACTCGCCCACCTGCCAAATGAATCTCTCAAAACTCCTATGAACTTTGCCTAACCGTTCCTCCAACGGCAGGGATTTCCTTTGACGAGACGTTTCTGATAGTTTCTCCGTTGCAACGCATGTTCCAGGCGGTATTCTAAATTCTAAAAAACGGCCGGGTCACAAACCAGTAATGAAGAAACTGCGCTTTCTCGTTTCCCTCACGACCAACGACAACGATTATCAGATCGAGCAGGCACAGTCCGCCGAAGAAGCGGCTCGCAAATTCGGCGTCGAGCTCCGGGTGATTTACGCGGACAATGACGCCATCACCCAGAGCACCCAGCTCCTCAAAGCCATCCAGGCCGAGGAAGCCCACCGCCCCGACGCCATTATCTTTGAGCCCGTCGGCGGCACCGCTCTGCCTCAAGTCGCTCGCGCCGCCGCCTCTTCAGGCATCGGCTGGGCGGTTCTCAACCGCGATGCCAGTTATATCCCCGAACTTCGCAAGTCCTCGTCCGCTCCCGTTTTTGTCCTCACTTCCGACCATCTCGAAATCGGCCGCATCCAGGGGCGCCAAATTGCCACGCTCGTCCCTCGCGGCGGGTCCATTCTCTGCATTCAAGGACCCGCCGAGAATTCCGCCGCCAAAGATCGCACTGCCGGCAGGCAGGAAACCAAGCCCGCTAATGTCCATCCCACTCTTCTTCGCGGCCAATGGACAGAGGAAAGCTCGCAAAAAGCCGTCCGCTCCTGGTTGAAGCTCACAACCTCGCGCAAAGCTGCCATGGACCTCGTTGCTGCCCAGGACGATTCCATGGCCATCGGCGCGCGCAAAGCCTTCGAAGAATTGCCCGAGGAAACCGAGAAAGAGCGCTGGCTCAGCTTGCCGTTTCTCGGCTGCGACGGCCTTCCCAAGACCGGCCAGGCTTGGGTCAAAAGCGGCCTTCTCGCGGCCACCATTTTTGTCCCGCCCAACACCGGCCAGGCCATCGAAATGTTTGTGGACGCTTTCCAGCGCGGCAAGCAGCCGCCCGAGCGCGCCCTCACCGTTCCCGTGTCCATTCCCTCCCTGAGCGAACTCAAGCGCCGCTGACAATTTGAATTTTCTCAATCCCGACTTTGGCCTCCCATAACAAAGCAAACCCTAGAAAATCGATTTGCGGTGCTTGTTTGCGAGTCACGCCGTTCGTATAATGCCGCAGAACAAACGATGGTTTATTCCGGTGTGCGTTTGCCGAGGTGACGCGCATGAGGTCTGTTCCCCAAGACTCGTGGCCCCTGGATTTGTCGCCCAACAAGTCATCACCCCGCAGTTCGTCAATGGACCGCAGACAGTTTCTCGCTGCTTCCGGCGGCCTCCTCGCGGCCACCGTTCCTGGCCGCTCCATCGCGGCGCACTCCTCGGAGGCAACCACCTCCTCCGCTAATCGTGCACCTGCTCCCGCCGGCGACCTGCGCAAGATCCCCATTGGCGTCTTCGATCCCGTTTACGACGATTTTTCTCTCGACGCCATGCTCGACAAGGTCTCAGCCCTGGGTCTCGAAGCTATGGAGATCGGCACGGGCGGCTATCCCAACAATCGTCATTGTCCTCTCGATGACCTCATCAAGGACCGCGCCGCTGCCAAGGCTTGGCAGAAAAAATTTGAAGACCGCGGTATTCGCGTGGCCACTCTTAGTTGTCACGGCAATCCCATTCATCCCGATGCCAGCCTCGCCAAAAAGGACATCGATACCTTCCGCAAGACCGTCCTTCTCGCGGAAATGCTCGACGTCAAAGTCATCGTCGGCTTTTCCGGCTGCCCCGGCGGCACTCCGCAGGACACCCAGCCGAACTGGATCACCTACCGCTGGCCTCCCGAATACGCCAAAATGCAGGACTGGCAGTGGAAAGAAAAGATTATCCCTTACTGGAAAGAAGCCGCCAAATACGCCCGCGACCACGGCGTGAAGCGCCTCGCTCTCGAGATGCATCCCAACTTTGCGGTCTACAACCCGCGCACGCTCCTCAAGCTCCGTGAAGCCGTTGGCGAAGAAATCGGCGCCAACAACGACCTCAGCCATCTCTTCTGGCAAGGCTGCGATCCCGTCGAAGTCATCCATTTCCTCGGCAAGCAGGGCGCCATCTATCACGCACACATGAAGGACACCGTTTTCTTTCCAGAAAACCGCGACAAATACGGCGTCCTCAATTTCGCTTTCGGGAAAAGCGATCTCGACTCGGCCTCGGAAACCTTTCGCGCCGTTGGCTACGGCCATGGGGCCAGCCTTTGGAAATCCATCATCAAGGCTTATATGGAGGTCGGTTACGACGGCATCCTCAGCATTGAAAATGAGGATCCGATCCTTCCCGGGGAAGTTGGCGTTGAGCGCGCCGCCTACGTTTTGAAAAACATTCGCAATGAAATCCTAGGAGCTTGAAAATGCATCGCCGTGAATTCATGGGAGCCTGTGCTGGAGCCGCTTTGACCGCCGCCGCGCGTTCCTCCGTTGCCGCACCTTCCGTTTCTTCGGCCTCGGAAGCTGACGGCGTGCCCTTCTCTCTAAGCATCATGCTCTGGACTGTCTACCGCGAACTTCCGTTTCCGCAGCGCCTCGAAAAAGTGGCCGCGGCCGGCTACCACGCCGTCGAGCTCGTCAACGAGTTCAAAGACTGGAAGCCGCAGGATTTTGCCGAAGCGCGCCGCAAAAAGCGCGAGTTGGGAATCGAGATCGACGGCACCTGCGGCGTCTGGGTTCCTCTCTCCGATCCTTCCAAGCGCGATGCCTTTTTGAAATCCCTTCGCGACGTCATCCCGACCATGCACGAACTCGAATGCTCTCGCCTCATCATGCAGGTTGGCGACAAAATCCCCGGGCTCTCCCAGGCTGACATGCACGCCGGCTGCATCGAGACTCTCAAGCGCGGCGCCGATATCGCCGCCGAAAACAATATCGAGCTGCTCATCGAAAACATTGACCCCGAAGAAAATCCCAAATATTTTCTTACCAGCTCCGCCGAAGGTTTTGACATCGTCCGCTCCGTCGGCAATCCCCACGTCAAATTTCTCTACGATTTTTTCCACGAGCAAATTGCCGAAGGCAACCTCATCGAAAAGCTCGAGAAAAACATCGATCTCGTCGGCCTTGTCCACATTGCCGACGTTCCTGGTCGCCATCATCCCGGCACCGGCGAAATCAATTACGCCAATATTTATCGCAAGCTCGCCGAACTACATTATTCCCGTTACGTGGCCATGGAATTCCATCCCTTGGGCGATCCCGTCAAGGAATTGCGCGAGGCTCGCGAGCTTGCCATTTCGAGCGCCCGCTCCGCGCGTGCGGCGCGTTCATTCGAATCAGAATCCGGCAGGAAGTATGAATCGGCGTGATGTGCTTCGAATGCTTACCGCGGGAGCGGTTCTGCCCGCATTAACTCCGGAACTTTTTGCTTTCTATCAACAGGCGCAACCCGGAGCCTCTTACGCGCTCCGCACCCTCGATCCTCACCAAAACGAGACCGTTGTTTCCATGATCGACCAAATCATTCCTGCCACCGACACTCCCGGCGCAAAGGCCGCCCGCGTCAACGAATTCATTGACGTCATCCTCACCGAATGGGCTAACGACGAGGAGCGCCGCAACTTCCTCGATGGCCTCGCCGATGTGGACAAAACAAGCGGCGCGCTCTTCGGCAAAGACTTCGCTTCCGCCTCTCCCGCCCAGCAGCTTGTTCTTCTCGGTTCCTGGACGAGGCCGCCGAGCGAGCCCGCTCTCGGGAACAGGAAAAAGAACCTCCGCCCTTTTGGGAGCCCGGTGGCCGCCACACGCGGATGCAGGGCGACTTCTTCACCGTGTTCAAGAGCATGACCCTCCACGGCTACTACACTTCGGAAATCGGATTCACGCAGGAGTTGAAGCTGTCAATCATCCCGGGTGCGTTCCGTGGTTGCGCACCGCTAGGCCCCGGCCTTGGTAATGCGGACTTTTAGGGGAAAGCCATGGCGACGCCAAACTACGACGCAATCATTGTGGGTTCCGGAATCACTGGCGGCTGGGCCGCCAAGGAACTCACCGAAAAACGTCTCCACACCTTGGTGCTGGAGGCCGGCCGCCCCATTGTTCCCGAGCGCGACTACGTCGAGCACGTTCCCGTTTGGGAACTCAAGCATCGTTACTGGGATGATCGCTTCGCCCGCGAGCGCACTCAGCCCATTCAGCGCGAGGTCTACTATGCTTGTGACGAATACTCCCACCAGATTTTCGTCAACGATCAGGAGAATCCCTATTCCTTCGAGCCCGGCAAGCATTTTTCCTGGATTCGCGGCCGCCAGGTTGGCGGAAAATCCATCACTTGGGGCCGCCAGAGCTATCGCTGGAGCGATCTCGATTTCGAAGCCTACTTGAAAGACGGCGTCGCCGTGGATTGGCCGATCCGTTATGCCGACATTGCTCCCTGGTATGACCACGTCGAGGAATTTGCTGGCATCAGCGGCCAAGCCGAAGGCTTGCCGCAGCTCCCCGACGGCAAGTTCCTTCCTCCCATGGAAATGACCTGCGTCGAACTGGATTTCAAAGATGCGCTCGCCAAACATTTTGACGGTCGCATCATGACCATCGGCCGCTCGGCGGTCCTCACTCGCGTCCATAAAGGCCGCGCCGCCTGCCACTATTGCGGTGTTTGTCATCGCGGCTGCATCACGCAGTCCTATTTCAGCAGCCTGAATTCCACGCTGCCCGCCGCGCAGAAAACCGGTCGCCTCACCATTCGCCCTTACAGGGTTGTGCACAGCCTCAACTTCGATTCGAAAACGCGCCGCGTCAGCAGTGTTCGCGTCCTCGATGCGCAATCAAAAGCCCGGCTCGAACTCAAGGCGCGCCTCTTTTTCCTTTGCGCCTCGACTTTGGAGTCCAGGCGCATCCTTCTCAATTCCGCGACTGCCGAATTCCCTAACGGTCTCGCCAATTCCAGCGGCGAACTCGGCCACAATCTCATGGACCACCACATGGGCAGCGGCGCTAGTGTCATCATGCCCGGCCACGAAGACAAAATGCCTTTCGGCAATCGTCCCAACGGTTTTTACATTCCCCGTTTCCGCAACGTGGATAAAAAACACAAGGATTTTATCCGCGGCTATGGCTATCAGGGCGGCGGCAGCCGCGAAGGCTGGTCCCGCGGCCTCAACAGCGTCGGTCTTGGCGCGGATTTCAAAAACTCTCTCAAGGGCCCGGGCAAATGGCGCTTGGGCATGGAGGGCTTTGGCGAATGCCTGCCGAATCACAACAATTACGTGGAAGTGCATAAGGAAAAACTCGACACCTGGGGCATCCCTACTCTGAAAATCCACTGTTCCTGGGGCGACACCGAACTCGCCATGTCCAAGGACATTGCCGTTCAGGCCGGCGAAATGCTCGCTGCTGCCGGCGCAAAAGACATCCAGATTTTTCAGCAGATCAACCCTCCGGGCCTCGCCATTCATGAGATGGGCACCGCGCGCATGGGCCGCGATCCGAAGACTTCCGTGCTCAACGCGCACAATCAGGCGCACGACATCAAAAACCTCTTCCTGCCCGACGGCGCTTGCATGGTTTCTTCCTCTTGCGTGAATCCGTCGCTGACGTACATGGCGCTCACCGCCCGCGCCTGCGATTTCGCCGTCTCCGAGATGAGGGAAAACAATTTGTAGGGCAACGCTTGTTTGCTTTGGGCCAAGATTAGAAAATGGATTTGCGCGACAAGCGATCCCGGAGCGTGATTTTCGAGTTTCGAACTTCGAGTTTTCATGCACTGGAGCCGTCAGCAACTCTTTTTTACTGAGAACTTAAAATTTAAGAAGGCTGAGAACTCACAAATGTTCCAGGTAATCCGCTCTCCCAAACAGTACGACGTTTGCATCATCGGCTCCGGCGCAGGCGGAGGCACGGCTGCAAAAGTCCTTACCGAAGGTGGCCTCAATTGCGTCATGCTCGAAGCTGGGCCGGACGTTCATCCCGAAAAGGATTTCAAAATGTTCATGTGGCCGTACGAATCGGCGCATCGCGGCGCAGGCGTTGGCGGCCACGCGCGCGAAAATTTCGGCGAATTCCTGGCGCCCAACGGCGCTTGGCATATTGAGGGCGAGCCCTACACTTCCGCCCCCGGCTCCGATTTTCAATGGTTCCGCTCGCGCATTGTGGGCGGCCGCACGAATCATTGGGGCCGCATCGCCCTGCGCTTTGCACCCATCGATTTCAAATCGAAAACGCGCGACGGCCTGGGCGACGATTGGCCCATCACTTACGACGATCTCGCACCGTACTACGACAAAGTCGAATCCTATATCGGCGTCTTCGGTACCAAAGAAAACGTTCCCAGCGCGCCCGACGGTGTTTTTCTTCCGCCGCCCAAGCCTCGCTGCACCGAGCTGGTGGTCAAGAAAGCTTGCGACAAGTTGGGCATCCTTTGCATTCCCTCGCGTCTCGCCATTCTCACGAAATCCATCAACGGCCGCCTTCCTTGCCACTACTGCGGGCAATGCGGACGCGGCTGTATCACCGCCTCCAACTTCAGCTCAAGTCAAGTCTTCATTCCTCCGGCGATGAAAACGGGAAAGCTCACTCTTATCCCGAACGCCATGGCACGCGAAATCCTTGTCGACAAAGACGGTAAAGTCACTGCCGTCTCTTACATTGATAAGACCACACGCTCCGAAAAACGCATCAACGCCCGCGCCATTGTTGTTGCCGCCAGCGCTTGTGAATCAGCGCGCCTGCTGTTCAATTCCAAATCGTCGTCGTTGTTTCCCGCTGGCCTCGCCAACTCTTCCGGCACTGTCGGCAAGTATCTAACCGATTCTGTGGGAAGCAATGGCTACGGCTATTTTCCGCAACTCGAGAAAATGCCTCCCCACAATCACGACGGCGTCGGCGGCATGCACATGTACATGCCCTGGTGGAAATTCGACCGCAAGAATGATTTTCCCCGCGGCTATCACATCGAATTCGGCGGCGGCCGCGAAATGCCCGGGCTCGGCATGTTCAACGCGCTGAATCGAGAAGAAGAAGGCTATGGCGTGTCGCTAAAGCAGCGCGCTCGCAAAGTGTATGGCTGCCACATTGGCTTTGCGGGCCGCGGTGAAATGATCCCCAACCCCGACACCTACTGCGAAATCGATCCCGAGGTCGTCGATCAGTGGGGCATTCCAGTTCTTCGCTTCCACTTCAAATGGTCCGATTACGAGTTGCTCCAGGCCAAGGACATGCAGGAAACATTCAAAGCCATCGTCGAAACCATGGGCGGCGAATACCAAACCAGAACTTCCATCCATGGCGACCTGCCTTTCGGCATCGAGCCCGGCGGCAGAATCATTCACGAAGTCGGCACCGCGCGCATGGGCGCCGATCCCAAAACTTCCGTGCTCAACGGCTTTTGCCAGGCACACGATGTCAAAAATCTTTTTGTCACCGATGGCGCGCCGCTCGTCACCAATCCGGACAAAAATCCCACATTGACAATCATGGCTCTCTCCTGGCGCGCTTCCGAATATCTCCTTGACGAAGCCAGAAAGGGCAACATTTAAATGGCAAACGAATCCATCTCTCGTCGCGATATCCTTCGGACTCTCGCAGTCGGTGCTGCCGCTGGCTCTGTCCTGCAAGTCATCCCCGCCGAGGCCGCCGAATATGTCCATCAGATGGTCCACAAAGAAAAGTCCGCCTCTCCCGCAGGGAACTACACTCCAAAATACTTTTCCGCCGCGCAATACGCCACGCTCCTTGCTCTCTGCGACATGATTATTCCCAAGGACGAAAAATCCGGGGGTGCCGTCGAAGCCGGCGCCCCCGAATTCATCGATCTCCTCACCAGCGAAAACGATAAATTCCAACTGCGCCTGGGCGGCGGCCTTTTCTGGCTCGATGGCTACTGCACTGACCATTACGGCAAGGTGTTTCTCGAATGCACTCCGGAGCAAAAGAAGGAAGTCCTTGACCTCATCGCCTTTCGCAAGAACGCGAAGCAGGATCCTTCGCTCAGCCAGGGCGTTTCTTTCTTCGCGTTTCTTCGCAACATGACCTGCGACGGCTACTATACCAGCAAAACCGGCATCGCCGACCTCGGGTACATCGGCAATACTTCGCTGCGCGAATTCCCCGGCTGCCCGCCCCTCCCGGAATGACGTCCGCCTAAGGCGCGTGTAGCACCTGCTTTCGCTGCTGTGGAAGTCGGTAAGGACGATCACGTAGCATCCGCTTTACGCAGCTGCCGCTCCCGCGCGCTACTCTCGAAGTTTCAAACAGCTGAGCGATGCGACGCCGCAGCCTTCCATTTCCCGTTTTTCCGGACAAACGTATCCGTGAAGATGATTCTGGCTGTGACCGGCTGGCCTTTAAAGTTTCCTGCCTGCTCGGCGCCGCCCGTCACGACAGCGGAGTTCCCGTACTCGCAGACGTGCATATCAGAAAGCTTGATGGACTGTAGCTTCAGATGGCCTGATTTCACCACTGCAAGAACTCCCTGTTTGTCAGTCCGCTGGCTGTGTTCGTCCGTATCCACATAAGTATCGACAAAAATGGAATCGAGCGCCGCAGAATCACCCTTCACCAGCGCACCTACCCATTTGTTTTCGAGATCCATATGCGCCTGAGTAGTTCCAGTGGCTCCCTGTTCTGCCTTTTTGTTTGTTTGCGCCGATGCCAGGAGCCCCGACAACACCATGGCGAAGACCATGAACTTTTTCATGTTTGTCGCCTCCGTGCCTGGATTCTCGGAGTTATCTCCATTGCAGTCAAGCCATCCGTTGTCGCCATGCACAATAGCGTGTCGGTTTCTTGCTTCCCTCGCTTCGTGCACCATTGCGATGAATCCGGCGTGTTGTTATTCTTGCTCGCCTTGTCCTCCACGCTCCTCGAGCATGACTCCTCTTCCCGGCTTTCGTTGTGGCCGTGGGTTTACCTTATTTCGCTCGGCTATTTCGCTCTGCACATGACGACGGCCACGCGCTACGGCTACTTCCGCGACGCGCTGTACTACCTCGCCTGCGCCGACCATCTCGCGTTCGGCTACGTTGATCAGCCCCCGTTTTTTCCTTTCATTGCCTGGATCGCGCGACATACCCTCGGCACCTCGCTCCCCGCGCTGAGTTTTTGGCCCGCCCTGGCCGGAGCTGCACGCATCGTCTTGATCGCTGCATTCGCTCGTGAACTCGGCGCAAAGCGCTTTGGCGCCGCACTCGCCGCCGCGCTGGCGGCCACTCCCGCGGTGTGGTGGGTCATGGACCATCAGTTCGCCATGAACACCTTCGAAGCGTTGTTCTGGACGGGCTGCGCTTACGCGATCCTGCGAATGATTCAAACGCAAAATCCGAAACTCTGGCTCGCCTTCGGCGCCATCGCCGGCCTTGGACTAGAAAACAAATATTCCATTGCGGTTTTTGGCTTCGCTCTGCTGCTCGGACTGCTTCTCACGCAACAGCGAAAATTGTTGTTCACGCCTTGGCTTTTCGCCGGCGGAGCCCTCGCTCTTCTGATTTTTCTTCCCAACTTGGTTTGGAACATCCGGCATCACTGGCCGTTTCTCGAGCTGATGCACAACATTGGCGTCACTGGCAAGGACATCGCCTATCCGCCCGCCGCCTACATCGCGCAACAAATTGTTATGATGAATCCCCTCAGTTTTCCGTTTTGGTTCGGAGGCCTGCTCTTTTATTTTTTCTCTCGTGGCGCAAAACCGTATCGAGCGTTTGGCTGGACTTTCCTCGTCACCGTCGCGTTTTTCCTCATTTCCCACGGCAAAGATTATTATTCCGCTCCGGCGTATCCAATTTTGCTTGCCACAGGCGCGGCCGCTGCCGAGCTTCTGCTCTCGAGCATAGCAGTGCAGCAAGCAAAGGATCAGCAGACGCCTCCGCAGCCGTCCAAATGGCGCGCTGCCCTAAAACCGGTCTGTTTCACTTGGATTGCCATCGGCGTTGCGCTTCCTCTGCCCATCGTTCTTCCGGTGCTCCCGCTCGATGCTCTCGTGCGCTACCTGTCGCATTCGCCGTTGCAGCCCAAACCCACCGAGCGCAGCTTCGTCGGCACGCCGCTGCCGCAGTATTTCGCCGACGAACTTCCCTGGGAGCGGCAGGTCGCCGCGGTCGCCCGCGTCTATCACTCGTTGTCGCCGGAAGAGCAGGCCAAAGCCGCCATTTTTTGCGACAACTACGGCCAGGCCGGCGCCATTGACTTTTTCGGACCGCGCTACGGCCTGCCGAAAGCCATCAGTGGCCATCAGAATTATTTTCTCTGGGGGCCGCGCAACTACACCGGTGAGATGGTCATTCTGGTCGGCGTGCCGGAATCGGATGCGCGCAAGCAATTCGCCTCCGTCGAAGTCGCCGCAACTTTGAACATTCCTTACGCCTATGCTTACGAGACACGCCCGATTCTGCTCTGCCGCGGCTTGAAGGGGAACCTGCAAACGCTCTGGCCACGCGTCAAGTATTGGCGCTGACCGCTCCCCTCCGTGCTCGCCGTCTGTTGGCATGCGTTCCCACTCTCTTCCATTTTCTATGCCCGACTTTTGCACAGGCATGCACAGCTTTCCACAGTTGAAATTTCAGATTTCGCTTGCCAAGAAAAATCATCAGGCTTACTCTCCGACGCAGATTGAGCCGGGAAGCCTCAAAAACTTAACGGCACAATTGAAAGAGGGCGCAGCGGTCGCAAGGCCGTTGCGCCTTCAATCTTTTAGGGCTCCCTTCTGGGTGTTCAGCTCCCGATAGACCTCCTGAACAAAGGCGTCCGGCGCGACCCGCCCGTGGCCCCACTTCGCGTCGAATTCGGCGGTCGGGCGCTCCGCAATCACTTCGCTCTCCTTGCGTCCGGCATCAACCGAACGCTGCACCTCCCGGCGAACCGCCCTAATCATGTCGCAAAACGCTTTCAGGGCTCCACCGTTCGTCACTTCGCCGCGCGCGGGCACCACGTGGAACCTGGGATCCGACCACGCGTCCAGCATTTTCACGATTCCATCGAGCGTGCCGCCGTGAACCACATCCACGGCCGGATAGCCGTCTCCCGGAAACACTTCTCCCCAGTACACGAGTTTGGCCACGTGAAAATGCACCAGCGCGTCCGCGTCGCTGTAACCGGACTTTTGTTTCACCACGTGGACGGCCTCGCCGTTGAGGTCGAAGCTCATCACGTCCGAAAACGAAACTCGCGGGCGGTCCACCCCCAGGTTCACGAACCGTTCCGACAGCGGCTTCGGCGCCCCCATTACATGCCCGCCGATCCGCTCCAGCGCCTTTTCCTGCATGGCCACGAACGCTCCGCGCCGCCCCCAGCCTGCATCTCCTTCAGAAAGCCCGGGATCCTGTGGCGCAATCAGCACATATCGCGCGGGCGACTTCGTGCGGTTCGCCAGCTCGCGGCTGATTCGCTCCGTACTGTCTGCCGACGGTGTTCCAATGAGCAGCGCCCCGTCCGGTCCCACGGAAGCGATCGCGTTGCCAGTCCTGGTGGCAAAGACGAGCACGTTCGGTGTGACCTCCGTGATGCCCACCGTCTCCTGCGCGCTGCTCGCGGATGGCCACGAGAGCACCAATACAAGGGCCGTTGGCGACGCTGCCAGAATCCTCGCGCCCCTTTGGAAAGCCTTCATTTCATTCTCCTTCCCACGCGTCGGCCTGGTGGTCTCCGACTTTTGCACAATCGCGCACAGCTTTCCACAGTTGAAATTTCAGATTTCGCTTGCCAAGAAAAATCATCAGGCTTACTCTCGACCACAGATTGAGCCGGGAAGCCTCAAAAACTTAACGGCACAATTGAAAGAGGGCGCAGCGGTCGCAAGACGGTTGCGCCCTCAAATGTTTTTTCGTCATCTTTTTGTTCGAGTTTTTTGCCCTCTGACATGGGCATATAATTCTTGCCAGCATCCGTAGCTTGAAGCTGCCCCGCAATCTACCGACTTATCCCATTTCTCTTTTCCTTTTTCCGCTTCTTCTCACTTCACTAGCCCGTAGACTTCCACTTCGTCGCGCGCGCCATAATAGACGCGGCCGTTCACGACCAGAGGAATCACGAACCGCGTGGCCATTGCGGCGCGATCGCGCTTGCTGTTTTGTTCCGAGGCGTAGAGCGGCTGTTCGATATTGTTAGCGTCGAACGCATAGAGCACGGCCGGACGTTCGGCGCCATTCCAGGTTTTGGTCGAAATAGCCCACACGATGGCGTTTTTGTTTCCATCCGAGGAAACCGACGGAGTCGCCCCGGGATTCTCGAATTTAATGCTCGAGCGCGTTTTCAGCTTGAGCTGTCCGTTCTCGAGGGCATAATCGCGCAGATAATCATCGCTGCACGCGAAGTAGACATGCCCGTTCCAATACGCCATCGCGCCATAGCCGCCGCCAGTCATGTGCATCCTCTGCACGATGGCATCGCCTTGTTCGTGAAACTTCCCCATATTGTCGCGGTCGATTACGTAAATCGTCCCGTCTTTCCCTGGTTGCAGCAGCAGGTGGCGATGCGGTCCCGGCAGGTCAGGCAGCAGCAGCGGCCCGCTTGAACCGAGGTCGGCGTCGGCGTCGTTCAGCTGCGCCTGATTAAACGGCGTGAAGTAATCGCGCACCACGAGCGAAGAGTTTTCCAGTCCTAGCTTCAGCAACGTGTCGCCATAGTCGCGGCCACCCCTGGCGGCGTTGAACGTGCCGTTGCCGGTCGATACGTAGACATTGCCATTCGCGTCCGCGCCTGGGCCTGTATCGCTGGCCCAGATGCCGCCCTCGGTGCCGTCCGGCGTGACGTTGAGCACTGCCTTCTGCGCCAGCGTTTGCGGATCGTAGGCTATCACCCAGCCGTGATAAGGATCCACGTCGCAGGAGGAACCCCAGGTGAGAAAGAGAGTGTTGTTTGCAAGCAGCAACGCCGCGCGCGGATTTTCTTTCAACGGATCGAAGCTCACCTGTCCGTTGGCACCGCCGGCTCCTTTGCCCGGTACGGAAGCGGTGATCAGACGGGGTCCGCCGAATTTTTCCGCACCGGTGGTAATCGCCAGCGCGTGCAGGAATTGAAGGTAGTGGTTGTCGCTGAAGAGGTGGCCGACCATGGCGCGCGCCAGGACGTACAACGTGCCGGATTGCAGGTCGATCACCGGCGTGGAGGTGATGCCAACCTCGGGCTGCAGGAAGGGGCATTGCACGTCGCGTGCGGGAACGGTTTCCTCGCCGCGCTTCTTGTCGAGCAAACTCACGTGCCAGAGCGGCGGATCGTTGGGGCGCTCGGCGTCGAACGCGTACACGCTGTCGTGCTCCGTGGCCACAAAGAGGACGTTGTGCCTTCCCTTGCCGGGGATTTCGACCGAGGGAAGGAACAACGGCTGCGCGTACATCGCGCCATCCACCTGAAACGCGCCCAGCTTGCCGAACTGCTGCGCGTTCACATTCTGCGGAGTCAATGTCTTCTCGTTCGGCGTCGCGCCGGTGCGCAAATTGTCGTACTGCGACGTCGCGACCTGGGCTGTGGTGCCAGCCGCGCCTAGCGCCAATGCAACTACTCCCCATGCGACCCTGAGCCGTTTCATTGGTCACCCCATTTTTTGAGGGAGGCAAGCCGTTTCCCCCACGCGTGCGTTCCATTGGACCTAGAGAAGCGGCTTTTTGTGGCGGGGCATTCGATGTGAACGCACGGTGCCCCCGGGGCCCCCCCCCACCCCTTGTTGTAAGGAAGAAAGTTTGCGCGGCAGCCCGTGCTTACGGTGGGGGCGGGCGTCGACGGTGGGAAAACGCCGGAAGTCGTTTTCAAGCACATTCTTTTTCCCACGGATTTTGGCACTGGCTGCACGCGGGAAGCGGCCTTCGCTTTCTCGATTGGGCAGGAGCACGATGCAACACTGACGCTGTTGCGCGTGGTTCGTCATCTCGAGCATTGCTCCGAGGACGGGTTGACGCTCAAGCGAGAGTCCGTCAAGCGGCAGTTACGGGACCTCGTTCCCAGCGGCGCGGAGGCCTGGTGCGAGACGAACTTTCGCCTGGCCGCCGGAGATCCTGCCGGGGAGATTCTACACTTTGTGGAAAAAACCAAGGCGGATTTGATGGTGATGAGCAAAGGCGCGGACTGGCTTGCGGGCCATGTGCCGGGAACGACGGCGTATAAAGTGGTCTCGAAGGCGCATTCTCCGGTGCTGACCGTGAGGTCTTGAGGCAATCAGAAGCAGCCGGTAGGGCGACCAGCAATGTGCGTCACGCCGCCGGTGTTCCCCATTTCAGGAACTCGCTCCAGCACTGACGCACTAGTTGACGACTCCCACGCCAAAGGCGGGGGATTCCTCGGAGTTACTATGCGGCATGGCCACATACCTCCGACGATGTTTCCTGCTTCACGGGCCCACGCCTAAACTCGCGTTTAGGTCCTACTGTGCCTCCACAGGCTAATACCGAGCGTCCCTCGGCTAAGATTCTCAAACCTTCGACGAAAATGTTTACGACGGCATTCTCGTCCCGCTGATGTTCGGTATGGCAACTCGAACACGTCCAACGGTCTTGGAGTTTGAGGTCTACATTCTTTTGGTGACAAATGCAGCACAACTTTGATG
>Ga0209804_1000132_pt1 | contig 63924 bp, 56 predicted proteins | sample GraSoiAngelo_139_FD_185896 | JGI IMG/M metagenome (GOLD analysis project Ga0209804, IMG submission 185896) | Grasslands soil microbial communities from the Angelo Coastal Reserve, California, USA - 14_0929_12_20cm (SPAdes) (version 2) | ecosystem: Environmental > Terrestrial > Soil > Grasslands ... | reverse complement strand
GGAGAGCGTTCCCGTCAAAGTCGGATCGGTATCACCATACGTCTTGCTCTTGGCATTCGGCGTCACTGAAGCGGTTTTCTTGTCGATCGTGAACTCTGCCGTGTTGTAAGTGATCTGGTAATTGCCCAGCACACCACCCGGACTCAGCGTGGCGCTGATCGTATACGGACTACCCCCTACCGTCTCACCCGCTGCGCGGCTGTAAGTCGCCGTCACACCGTCCGCAGCCAGGAACCCGGTCAGCGTTCCAGTCAGCGCCGGATCAACATCGCCATACGTCTTGCTCGCTGCATTCGGTGTCACCGATGCAGTCTTCTTATCAATCGTAAAGTTCGCACCTGTGTTGGTAATATTGTAGTTGTTCAGCACGCCAGCTGGAGAAAGCGTGGCAGTTATATGATAAGGACTACCTGCTACGGTCTGACCCGGGTCGCGACTGTAAGTAGCTGTCACGTTGTCCGCGGCCACGAAGCCAGTTCCAGAGCCGCTAGTTAGCGGAACAGGATCATCATCGCCGTAGGTCTTGCTGTTGGGTTGCGTCGTCCAAGTCGCATTCTTTGCATTGATCGTGAAGTCTGCGCCTGCGTTAGTGACGTTGTAGTTCGAGAGGACGCCCGAGGGGCTCAGCGTGGCGGTGATGTGATAAGGGCCCCCCGTCACCGTTTCCCCTGCCGCGCGGCTATAAGTCGCCGTCACGTTGTCCCCAGCCAGGAAGCCACTTCCATTACCCGTGGTCAGCGGATTAGGATCATTATCCCCGTAGGACTTGCTGTTGGGGTTCGTCGTCCAGGTCGCACTCTTTGCATTAATGGTGAAGTTGGCGCCTGCACTAGTGATCTCGTAGTTGCTTAGCGCGGCCGTCGAACTCAGCGTGGCGGTAATGTGATAGGGGCCGCCAGCCACTGTCTCGCCTGCAGCGCGGCTATAAGTTGCCGTCACATTGTCAGCAGCTAGGAAGCCGCTGCCACTGCCCGTAGTCAGCGGATTAAGATCCGCATCGCCGTAAGTCTTGCTAATTGGATTCGTAGTCCAAGTGGCAGACTTCGGGTAGACCGTAAAGCTGGCACCCGTGTTGGTGATGTTATAATTCGCGAGCACGCCAGCCGGAGAAAGAGTGGCGGTGATGTGATACGGGCCCCCCAGCACCGTCTCGCCCGCCACACGAGTGTAAGTCGCCGTCACATTGTCTGTAGCTACAAAGCCGGTTCCGCTGCCAGTGCTCAGCGGATTCGGATCCGCATCTCCATAGGTCTTGCTCGCCGAATTGGTCGTCCAGGTAGCATTGATCTTGCTGAGGATATCGGTGATCGTCGTAGGGGCGATGTTGTTGTAGTTGGCCGTGCCAGTGAAGATCCAGGTGTCGCTACTATAGGTCCCGGCGTTGGTGTGCATCGTGTTGCTGACGTCAACAGTGCCGACGGTCGCTCCCGTCTCACCGCATACACCGGTGATCGACGCGACGGTCGCCGTATGCGGCTGGCCATCATACGACACGTTGTATGCGGACACCACAACCGTCGCATTAGCCTTGCCGACAGTTAACGAGGCAGTTCCGCTGCCGGCGGCGTAGGAGCCGTCACCTGCAAAGCTTGCCCCAACGCCCGAGACATACGTTCCGGCGTTAACCCCACAAAGGCTAACACCCGTTAGGGTTGCCACACCGCTGCCATTGGTAGTCGCGCTTCCGACAGGTGTGCCATTCCGCGTGAAACTGATGGTCTTGCCGCTGACGCCCGACGCGCCCGATGTCAGGGTGGCGGAGAAGCTGGTGGTTCCGCCGTAAGTTCCGGAAGCGGCGGCCACAGTGACGGTCGTTGGTGCGATGGTAGGCGTAGGTGTCGGGGTAGGCGTAGGTGTAACCGTAGGCGTTGCTGTTGGCGTAGGCGTAGGTGTGGCTGTAGGAGTCGGCGTGGGCGTGGGCGTGGGGCTCGTGTAATCCACGAGAAGAACGGGCCCTTGTGTCTTATCAGTTGAAGTATTCGCCTGCGTTGAGCCGTACGTGGCGTCGCTATTGCTTTGGGCAAGTCCAGGATCACTCACGCGCCAACCGAAATTGGTGAACGTGCCGGCTACGAACCCTGCAACATCGCTGGTAACCGTCCAACGCATTAAACTGGGGGCGGCCGTCACTGTCTGAGAGTTGGTGGCGCTCCCGGCGACAGCTGGTTGATTGTTCCAGTTGATGCTGGTGTCGGTCCAAGTGGCAGTCACGCGATACACATCGTGGGTTCGGTTCAATGCGCTGCCACCCTCCGCGGAAATGCCCATTCGGAGCTTGGCGGAATTGATGGTTCCCGAAATCCCGGAAAGGTCGAAACGGAGAAACGTCCGCTGCTCGTCAGTGCCGCTTTTCTTGGCCACAATAAGCGTGGTTCCCGCGGCGTTCTGGACCGTGTTTGGATTCTTTAGATCGACATAATTATCTGCCAGAGCGCCGATGACCACGGCACGGGCGACATCAAAAGTCAGGGTCTGGGTTGGGGTCGACGGGAAGGTCGCGCCGTTGCAGGGACCGTTGGCGTTAGCCTCATAAAGCTTCACCTGCCAAATGCCGCTGGGACCTGAAGACGGAACAAGGAAAGAATCCGCCAGTGTGTTTGGTTCAAATTGGGCGGTCTGGACAACGGTGTTGGATGGGTTCACCCACTCGACCTTGTAGCATCGGTTTCCGCTTTGTCCGTTGAAGGTTGCGCCAAGATAGACTGTCGCGCCCCAGACGAAGGCGTCGCGTTTGATCGTCCGCCCAGAATTCTCATACAACGTCCCGGTAACGTTATCGGTAAAGTAAACATCCGCCTGCATCGCGGATTGTGCGCCGACAGCGGTCACATGGAATTGCACTCCGAGGTGCCGCAGCTCTACGATGAAGTACGGATCAACGACGAACGCGCCGCTTGCGTCGGCGGTGACAGTGGTCCCGTATTCCCATCGCTGGGTCTCATTGTCAACGGCGTAAAGATAAACGGCTTCGTTTGCTATCCAGCCGGACCCGCTCAGTATAACTGGCTCATCCGGGTAATAATCATCCCTGTCAGTCCAGATCCGCGCCGGGTTAAAGAGGGCCATGCCCATGAACAGGTTGTTCGTGTCCGCCCCACCGGAGATAAGGATCTTCTTGTCGCCGGGAAGTTCCGTGGCGCTCTGACCATTGCGCGGCAATATGCTGCTGCCCGGTACAGATGTTTCATCGAACGCGACGAACGGCGGAGTGGGAGGAACAGTATTCGCATCGTAAAGACCAGCCACGTCAGAACCGAGCACGAGAACTTTTCCGTTCACCAGGAGCGTGGTGCTGGTTGCGCCTACATCCAGGCTGCCTTTGGGCGTGATCGTACCAGTCGCGGGATTGTATTCGTCAATCGTGTTTCCTGCGTCTCCTTCGAAAAAGAGCAGTCGCGTGTTGCTGAGCTCGAGCGCCCAATGGCCGGTACGCGCTCCCGACATCGCTGCCGCTTCGAGCGTGAACTTTTGATCGGAAGGAGTGAAGAGCTCCACGGAATTTGTGTTGCCGCCAGCGAGCAACACACTGTCGTCGGTAAACAACGTAGCGGTGTGCCCACTGCGCGGCACATTCAGGTTCCAAAGCGTGGGGGAAAATAATTCCGTGGTAGGATCAAATATTTCTGCAGTACCAGTGCCTTCACCGCCGGCGATAAGCACTGTGCCGTTACTCAGGAGCGTAGCGGTGTGCCCCGCGCGCGCCGCGGTCATCGTCGAAGGGAGCACCTGAAAGCCAGCGTCAGCGTTTGCAGGATCAAAAATCTCTGCAGACGACAATGGACCACTGTCGCCTGTACCTCCAGTGACAAGCACGCGGCCATCGGCCAGGCGCGTTGCCGTATGATCTGCGCGCGCGGTGGAGAGCATCGCGCTAGCGGTGGAGGTTTGCGTTTCCGGATCAAAGATTTCGGAAACTGCGACGAGGTTCCCGGCGCTGTCATGTCCACCGGTGATCAGAATGCGGCCATCGGATAGCGCCGTCGCGACATGGCTCGTGCGCGGAATAACAAGAGAATCGAGTTGCTCCACCTGATGAGAACTTGAGGCGCTCACCAACGTTGCTATTGCCAGTGTGGCGCTGGCGGTTAAAAAGGCAAAAAATCGCATGCCTGCATTGCTTGCGTTAGGGGATATTTTCATTTTTAGATTCTGCTTTGCTAGGGGGAGCTGGGGTTGGTTAGGTACGATTACCCAAGCGGCCGCGATTGCGGGTCCGCTTCTTCGTTACAGCTGCGCGCGACTTGCAAGTTGATCCCCGTAGAAGAAGGAGAAGGCGACACAACATGAGTTCTGGCGCCCGGTGCGAAAAAGCGCTGCCGGGCACCGCTCTGGGGGGCATTGCCATATCCATTCTCACCTCTTATTACGGCAATGGCGGAGCCAAGTTCTCGGAAAAGTGAAGATTCGCTGTAGGGGGACCTCCCTGATTTTCGTGTTAAAATCTCCCTAGGGGACGATGTTAACACACGTGAATAATTTGCTACTTTCGGTTAGGAAAGTCCTACCACGTAGTAAAACACGAATATCGTAGCGCGTTTGACTCGGTCGCTCCCGCTCGCTCGGCGTCCGTCGGCTGCCCGCCTAATTAGTTCGGTTAGCGTCTGACACAGACGCCATACAATTAATTGATTGGCCGTGGTCCCGACGCCCTGCGGAATTCGCGTCTATTGGACTCCAGTCGTGATTCAGATCGTCAGGCGGCAGGGAAACGCACGAGTTTCTTTTTGCCGACCGCGGGCAAAGCGTCCTTCTTCGGCGGCAGAAAATGTTCCTCTACGTATTTCGTGGCGCACTCGACCAGATCCCGCCCGGAACTTAGGCCGAGTTTGTGTTTGATATTCTCGCGATGGCTCTCAATCGTTTTCACACTTAGATTCAGCGAATGCGCGATTTGCCTTGTGCCCAGTCCCGAGCCAAGCAAATGGAAGATGTGTAACTCGCGGTCGGATAAGTTCGCTAGAGCAGTCTCCGACCGCGATGACTGATTCGCAGGCTGCGTCTCGATCGATTTCTTGAATGCGCGTATGGCCACATCGCGGCTGACATAAATTCCGCCGCTCAGGATATCCCGGATGGCGGCCAGCAGCTCTTCCTTGGGCGCTTTTTTCATTATGTAACCATTTGCGCCAGCACGCATGGCGCGCTCGGCGAAAATAGTTTCCTCAAAGGCGGAATGAACGAGGATTAGCAGACTCGGGTGTTCAGCTTTGAGCGCCCTTACAAATTCCAAGCTGTCACCGGTACCCAGGCGGAGTGCCGTCACCAGTAACTGAGGCTTGCATTCCGCGAGCTTGTTACGTGCATCCCGAATGTTGTCGGCTTCGCCGCACACAATCATATCCGGTTGAGAATCGAGGTAATCGGTGATCCCGTGGCGAAGCAGCGGATGCTCTTCCAAGACTAGAATTCGTGTTCTCTCCGTGTTCTCTGGGGCGGACATGCGGATGTGATTCGCGATTGCGCTTTTGCCATTCAGCCGATGCTCATGTCAAGCGAAATCATGTGACGGGATAAATTGCTAAGCGAGCTAACACGGCCACGAATCAAATACGGGGCATCACTACGCCGAGGCTGGCTTGATCCCAATTTCCCGGCTCGGCGGATGCCTTCCACCTGGCTATTTCAAAAAGAGATTCATGCTGTCGAAGTCGATGATAGCATGACGGTTGTACAGTGTATCCATCCCCAGGATCCCGCTGATTCTGGCACTGCTTTGCAGCAACGTGAAATTAGGCAATGCCGTAACGCCAAATTTCGCTGGCGGCGTTTTGAAGCCGCCAATCTTAAGGTCGTTGATTTGTCCTGCACTAACTTTGCGAGACGTGCCACGAGCAAAATGCGCAGACACTCGTGTTGCTTCCACCGGAACGCCGACCGATTTAAGGAAAGCCTCGTGGAAAATCGTAATAAATGCGCCCGTATCGACGAGCAAACGAGCGGGTTGCCCGTGAATCGAACACGGCACAGTTAAGGCGCCGTTCGCCTCTCGCTGCAGGGGGATTTTGGTGAATTTCTCCGCCGAAGCAACGGAACTGAGATCCATTTGTCGTGTTTGATCGACTTTAAAGAAAATAAGTTTCGTCCGGCAATTGATCACGGCCTTATACCGGGCGAGAAGATCCAGACCGAAAACGCCATCAACGCGAGTGTCTCCAATATAGGAATGGCTGGAATCACGCAGCGTCACCAGCGTGCTGCCAAAATTCATGCTGCCAGCTATGAGACTTTGCGCGAACCCAACGGGAAGCAACTGGCCATTAATTCGCGTATACTGGAGATAGCGCAGATCGCGCTGCGACGGTCGCACGCCAAATGATTCCGCCGAGGCCGCATCCAAGATGACCTGGTTGGAGCCGGTATCGACAAGCAAATTTGCGCGCTGCCCGTTGATGCGGACGGACATTATCATTTTGTTTAGAGGGCTGTAGTGGACTCGAGCAGCCTTGTATCCATTTAGCTGCGTCGGCCGACTGCCTTTCACCGAGGCCGCGGTCGAAGACGAAATGATTACGAGAACAGCTAAGACGATTCGAAAATGCCGAACGCGCTTCGACATTGTTTCGTCATTCGGATCATCCGTCACATTCCCGTTGGGCAATCGAGGAAGGTCCATGGAACTTTGAACCGTTTGGACAAATGCGCCGCGAGCGCTTTTACGCCGAAAACTTCGGTGGCGTAATGTCCACCGAGCAGGAGATTCATCCCAAGTTCGTCGGCCGCTACCGCCGCCCAATGTGGCGCTTCGCCGGTGATAAAGGTGTCGATCCCCTCCTGCGCAACCTTGTAGATTTCCGAGCCGGCGCCGCCGGTAATGATCCCGATTGTTCCAGTTTTCTTTGGACCGAACATGAAGGCTTTTACGGAACCACGCAGTGCTTTTTGTAATTTGCGATCCAGTTCATCGCACGGCGACGAAACGCGCGCCTTCACGCCAATCAATTGACCTTTTTCCTCGAAGAACGGCTGATTCGATTTAAGTCCGAGTGCTGCAGCGAGCTGCGCATTATTGCCGAGTCGTGGATGCAGGTCGAGCGGCAGATGTGCACTGTAAAGCGCAATGTTGTTTTCAAAGGCGATTTTCAGTTGTCGACACAACGTTCCCGTCACCGGTCGCAGACCTGGCCAAAACAGACCGTGATGCACGACCAGAAGATCGACATTCTGTTTTGCCGCGGCTGCCAAGACCCGTGTCGAGGCGTCAACGCTCGCTCCGATTTTACTAACGCCTCCGGAGTTTTCGATCTGCAGACCATTAAGCGCGTTGTCCCAGTCGCCTATTTCACGAACGCGCAGAAAATCATTTGTATAGTTAACAATTTCAGAGAGCGACGTCATGATTGCGTTTCGTATTGCACGGCGAAGATCGACAATCGCCCATCGATCCCGCGGACTTCCTGTGGCGGCAGTTCCTCGAAGCTGAACGAATCACCGGAACGATCTCGCACCGCCGCCGTCACCAGCAGCGGTCTTCCGGTCGTCTTCGTCAGCCCCTGCATACGCGAAGCGATATTCACAGTGTTCCCAATGGCGGTGAACTCGAGTCTTTGGGGCGAGCCGATGCTGCCCACAATCGCCGGCCCCGAATGAATTCCAATTCCGATTTGGATTGGTGCGCGACCTTTTGCCGCTAGATCGCCATTTAGCTGTCCTACCGCGGACAGAATTTCTCGGCCGGCGCCAACTGCATCGCCGGCGTGATTAGAGCCGGAATCGCCCGCGCCAAAAATCGCCATGAAGCCGTCGCCTAAATATTTGTTTACCATGCCGCGATGTTTTTCTTCGACGACTCGGACCGTTACCCGAAAAAAATCGTTCATTACCTCAACCACGTCGCTCGGTGCAGATACGCTCGTTCGTGCGGTCCAGGAACGCATGTCCACAAACATCACGGTGATCTCTTCCTCAACTCCGCTCAATCCGGGGTCGTGCGCCAGAATTTGTTCGGCTGCGCGCTTGCCGACGTGCAACCCGAACGTCTGACGTAATTTCTCTTTGTCTCTGAGTTCGCGAACCATGTTGCCGAATTCTCCCAGCAACCGCCCAAATTCATCCGCCCGCGCTACCCCGAGATCAACATCGAACCTGCCATGGGAAACTGCATCCGCTGCGGCACGCAATTGATCGATCGGTTTCGCGACCAGCCAGCTCATCATCAATGCGGTGAAAATTCCGAACGCAATACCGACGACACCTACAAAAACCGCAAACCACTCCGCATTTATCATCGGTGACCGCGGTGCAATCATAAGCAATAAAAGTGAAGCGATCGGGCAGATCGATGCGGACACGGCCCACAACATTCCCCGGCCACGTAATGAAAGTGTAAAGACATTCGGCGTGAGATCGGCGCGTTCGCCTCTAAAGAAGACGGGAAACAATCCCCAGTAACTCGCCAGTTCGACCAGAAAAAATGAATGCGTCACTGCGATGAATCCGGAAACGCAGAACGAAATCGGCAAATGCATGAGCAATTGCGGATCAAGTGGATTTTGAACGTGCAGGAGCGCGCCAATAAAAACGGGAATGCACAAAAACCAGGCAACACCACAAATTGCGGCAGCAAACCATGGCAGATGAATCAGTCGACGGCGCGCGGTCGCAAGTAACGCAGGATCGACCGAGGATCCCGCGCAAAGACGGTGGAACAGATCACGAAACGAGAAAATTCGGCTGAGCCACAAAAAAACGCCGATCGGGTAAACCGCGAAGTTGTAAACGACGACGGTTTCAAAAAAACGCTGCTTCAAGGCGGGAGAAACAAGTAAGGGCTGAATTACAGTCGTGTTGTACCAGATGTTGAACGCGCTCCCGAGAATTTGCGGAACCACCGGCGCGAGCGCGGTAATGAGAAGACCGTAGCGTTCGCGCGTTCGGGTCATTTTTTCGGCAGTGTCCATGGTCGAAAATAATCGAGCAGAATTAAGCGGCCGCGATTTGCTTGTTCGCAATCGTGACGTACCCGGGGGAAATCCGTAAGCGGTCCGAATTGAAATCCAGCGTCCAGCGGCCGAAAAAAATTGTCCTGGTGACTGGGCAAAATATAGCGTGGCTCCAAATGTTCGAGCGCACCGGGCAATCGCACCCGTGAATCTGGTAGTGCCATGCCCAGAATTGCGAGATCGACGTGCTCACGGGGTGGTAGCTGCGCTGGCGTCCCACCAGAATCGATATAAATGCGCTGGCCGCCAACTTCGATGAGAAACGCCAGGGGTTCGCCACACATCCAGTCAGCCGGACGCTGCGGCGGGCCAGCAGCGTGCGTTTCAGGTTTATCGAAAGGCACCTTGCCAAAAAGGCGATCATGCGTGGCAGCTAACACGCGGATCTTCCACGGCCCAATCCGCCGCACATCTCCGGCTGTCACCGAATCGCCGGATGAAGCGCCTGCTCGTTTCGCAAGATCGACAGCTGAGGCTGAAGCAATGAGACGAGCGTGAGTTCTCGACATGACAGTCGGAACGTCGAGCAGGTGATCGAAATGCCCATGAGTGACCAGAATCACTTCGGTCTTGGGCGCGAGATGTCGCATTCCCTCTGCAACGCGTGGCATGTCCGGCTGAAGGCGCGAACCAAGTGCGATACTCAAAAGATCAACACGCGAAAAATAGGGATCGACCAGTAGAGCGTGCCCGTCGAACTCAAATTGGTAACCATTGGTGCCAAGATAAGTCACGCGCACTCCATAGCGCGGGGTGGTCCCAGAATCCCTGGCGATCAGATCAACATAAGAATTCAGCCCCGCGCCTAAAACTTGCGCAGAGAATCCGAGGAAAAGAAGAAGCGCGCCTTTCAATCCTTTGCAGCCGATTCTACCGAAGCGTTGTCTCGCGGCCAACTGCAAGTTTGCTTGACGAATTCCGCGTGCCTGCCTTCAATGATTGAAATGAGTGTGGAGTACACGGATGCACCTGCTGCCCGGCTAGAACCAAGCGCGGGCGATAAAATGCCCTGTCCATACTGCGGGCATCTCCTGCCGAAAGATGCCGAACGCTGCGACCGATGTGATTGGACACGCGGCGCAACTGAAACTGCGGAAGGCAAAGCAAGCGACGCCATCGCAGTTATCTTTAGTATCATTCCGGGCCTGGGACATATTTATAAAGGACACAAGCTTGCGGGGTTTTTATGGATGTTCGGGGCGATCCCGGTGGGGATTTTTGTGTTATTGGCAGCTTTCGCATCTGCCGGCTGGGGCCTTGGTCTCTTTTTCTTTTACCTCATCGCAGTAATGCTTCATGCGTACGCAGTGGACGATCGCGTGCCAACACGAGAAGACGAGGGCGAAGAGTACTGATAATGCGTCACATCGTTGAATTGTTAAATCGTGAATCGAGTCACGAATCTCAATTTTCGAATTACGGGCGCCTGAAAATCATTAGCCGATAATCCACGTCACCTCGCCAGCTGACGGATTGACTCTCGACGCTGGAAATTGCGGGTCCCCTTCGAGGACGCGCCCGATTAAATCAGCGTTTTTCGCCGCGCCGACCAGGAAACAGATGTGCCGTGCGTGATTGATGAGCGGTAACGTGAATGTCAATCGCCAGGCATCTAACTTTGGAACAAAGTTCGCGACCACTCGCCTTATCGTTTCATCTAACGCAGCAGTGCCAGGAAAAAGCGACGCCGTGTGGCCATCATCCCCGAGGCCGAGAAGAATCAGATCATGGCGATAAATGGGTTCGCCTCGCTGCGCGGCCAAAAAATCGAGTTGATCCTGATATTCCTGCGCCGCCGTTTGTGGATCGATTTCACCGCGCATGCGCAGGATTGATTTCTCAGGAACCGCGGCGGGCGCGAGAAGAGTTTCCCAGGCCATTCTGAAATTGCTCTGTCGATCATCCGGGGGGACGCACCGCTCGTCTCCGAATGTAATTCGGGTCAAATCCCACGGCAGATCGTGCCCGATTGCGGCAAGCCGGGTATAAACCGGAGCGGGAGTGTTCCCACCGGAGAGCGCAAGCCGGAATTCGTTGCGTTCACCAAGGGCGTTATGCGCCTGGTCAAGAATGAACTGGGCAGCGTCGACAGCGAAGTTCTTCGTTCGAATTACCTGCCGATCCATTCGCGATTAAAATCAGATCGCGCAATGTGACTGTCCGCGCTTTTCCAGATAACGCTGATGATATTCTTCTGCGCGCCAGAACGCCGGCGCAGGTTCAATTTGCGTTACCACTGGCCGGCGAAAACGTCCGCTCATATTAATCTTTTCCCTGGATGTTTCCGCCGCCGATTTTTGCTCGGGCGAATGATAAAAAATTACTGAGCGATACTGCGTTCCAACATCGGGACCCTGCCGGTTCAATGTCGTGGGATTGTGGTTCGACCAGAAAACGTCCAAAAGTTCATCGTACGCGATTTGTGATGGATCGAACTCCACTTCCACGACTTCGGCGTGGCCGGTCCTGTCAGTGCAAACATCTTCGTAGGTCGGATTCTCTTTCGTTCCGCCAGCGTAACCGACTGCTGTAGACAAGATGCCCTTCAAATTGCGGAAAGTTTCTTCTACTCCCCAAAAACAGCCTGCCCCGAACATTGCCTTTTCCGTTCTCATCAGAAGCAAAGTGGAACGATTATCAGAACGGTGCAACCGTCAGAATGGTGCAACCGCTCGAGATGTCTCCTCTGTTCTTTTTTGCGCTAATATTGCCCTAAAGTCTTAGTAGCCAACGGTTGCCGAATCTGGCAGAACAACAACAATCCTTGTCAGGAATGAATTCCTCCACCACGACTCTTGATCAAACTCGCCCGATCTTACCAGTGCGTCTTCTCAACGGCTGTGGCACCTTGCTGGACAAAAGCCGAATTCCACGCGCTCCCATTCGAGCAGTTGATTTGATCAAGACGGCAAAGCGCCGTTGCGGTCTTGATGATTTTGGCGGCGGCGATTTTTTCGAGGGCCTCGCACGATTGATCGATTCTTGCCAGCGCGAGTCCCAACTCAACCTGATCGGAAGAATTGTCCTTCGGGCCGATCTCATACGGACGTTGTGTTCACGCTTGTTCATGCAATGGGATCGGAAGGCGTATCCAAGCATCGTGCGACAAGAAATTCGCGACCCGCTGTTCATCGTTGGTTTGCCACGCAGCGGTACGACCCTCTTGCACACCCTGCTCGCTTTGGATCCCGAGCACCGAATTCCCCTCACCTGGGAAGTCATGACGCCGTCCCCACCTACCGGCGATAATGAGAAGCGACGAATTCAACGGGCAATTAGCAGTTGTAATTGCTTCAACTGGTTGGCGCCCACATTTCGCCAAGTCCACCCGGTTGGTGCAGAGCTTCCGCAAGAATGTGTCAGTCTCATGGCGCCCACGTTTATGAGTGATCAGTTCGACGCGATGTATTACGTGCCTTCGTATCGGGCGTGGTTCTTTCACCAGGATTTGCGACCGGCATACGAATATCATCGCCGTTTTCTTCAACATCTGCAGGTCCGGCGCAGTGCGCGGCGTTGGGTGCTCAAGGCCCCCACGCACATGTTTGCCCTGCCAATTCTGCTGGATGTTTACCCTGATGCGCTTTTCGTCCAGACCCACCGAGCGCCGCTCGATGCCATGGCTTCGGTATCCAGCCTCATAACGATTCTTCGGCGCGTATTTAGCGATGCGGTCGATCCACAAATAGTTTGCCGCGAGGCTATCGACTACTGGTCGAAAACACTGGATAGATTCTTGCAAGAGCGCGGTCGATTAGCAGAGCATCGCATTTGCGACATAAATTATGTTGAGATCCGCCACGACCCACTCGTAGCGGTGCGACGCATTTATGCGCACTTCGGTTGGTCGTTGTCCCAGAAAGTGGAGCAACGGATGCGTCGAGCGCTGGCGAGCCAGCCGGAGGACCGATATAAGCTTCATCGGTACGATCTCTCACAGTTTGGGGTGCAAGAAGCAGAGAGCGCCGCTCGATTTGCGGCCTATTGCGATCGGTTTGGCCTGGCCGTGGGCAGGAAACGTACATCGAGCGCTCGAGCGGAAAAACTGGTTAAGAGGTAGGGCAAAGAACTCGGGCGCCCGACTTTCCCGCCACGCTGGGTTACGATTAGGCCGCACTCTTGGAAGAATGGCTGCTTGAGTTGCTGGAACTGCTGGCATGAGGAAAACTTCGCTGACATGACCTTTGAAGTGCGCTGCGCGATTACCGCCGATCATCCCAGCTTGCCTGGGCATTTTCCAGACGCGCCTCTCGTGCCGGGCGTATTGATCCTCGATGAAGTGCGCGCAGCGTTGCTTGATTGGCAGAAAGACTATGAGCTTGCTGCGATCCGGACGGTTAAGTTTCTGCAGCCACTAAAGCCCGAACAGCAGTTTACGATTTGCTTTTCCGCGAACAATGATGACACGAGTGAAGTCAATTTTTGCTGCCGCATCGAAGGGCGCGTAATAGCTGAGGGCCAACTTGAAGTTTATTGCAGGACAAAGGGGACTTCGTGAACGAGCCACTCTCCGACGGACAAACATTTAAGGTACAACCAAGCGATCCGCGTCTGGCTGAATACCTGAAGGGATACCCACCTCAAGTATTCAGTGAGCGACTCTATCAAAGCATTGAACTGATGGAGCGTTACAGCGTCGAAATGGCTATCGATCTGGCGCGCCGGTTGAATCTGGTCGACCACCTCGGCCAGTGGCGATCGGTCGATGACTTGTGTAGTCGCCTTTCGTTTCAGCCCTCTTTCAAGTTCGCATTACATTGGATCCTGGAACGTCTGGTCGAAATCGAATGCGTTGAGGCACGGACCGACGGGAACACTCGTTTGTACCATCTGCGGTACACGTTGCGGAAACCCGATCTCGAAGGCCTGCGTGCGGCAGGTCTGCAAATTGATCCTGCGAACGCGGCGACTTTGGATTTACTCGATCACGCCGCGAGCCTGTATCCAGTTGTGGCCAATGGCGAACAAAGTGGTGATCGCAATTTGCTCGGTCCGCAAGGCGTGCCGCTGTGGCTGAATTATTTTCACAACGACAATTTAACCTATGCCGTAAACAACTGGGTGGGCGCGGCACTTGCCGCTGAGCGTGTTTCCACTCAGCATACGCTTCGAATTTTAGAGATCGGTGCGGGCCCCGGCAGCGCCAGCGAAATTTTGCTACGCATATTTGATGAACGAGGGCTTTTGCCACGAGTGGAACGTTATCTTGTCACAGAGCCAAACGCGTTCTTTCTGCGATGTGGCCAACGCAAACTCGCAAGGCAGTATCCTGACCTGTCGCTTGAATGGGCCGCGCTCAATCTCGATGCGCCTTGGAGCACTCAGGGCATTAACCCAGGTGAATTCGATCTGGTATACGCCGTTAACGTAATGCATATCTCCAGGGATCTCCTGTTTAGTTTGAACGAAGCGCGCTCGGCTCTTGCCAGCGACGGATGGCTCGTCATCGGCGAATGCCTGCGCCCCTATTTCAATCAACCAATCTATCCCGAGCTGATGTTTCAAATTCTTGAGAGTTTTACAAATGTCCAGACAGATCCAGAGGTTCGGCCGAATCCAGGCTTTTTGACTGCCGAGCAGTGGCGGTGCGCGTTTACTCGCGCGGGCCTTCAGCGCGTCGAAGTTGCGCCCGATATCGATCGCATTCGCGAGATTTATCCCCACTTTTTTACTGGTGCAATTTGCGGACAAAACGTCGCGTCTGACAAATGACTTCGGACGTTCTCGAGACGAAAACCCCGGAGGCGGCGCGTTGGTCGGCGTTGCCGGAACGCGGCACACTCCCTTCGCTGCGATTGCTCGCGTGGATCGCAACGCGCATCGGGCGTTGGGCAGGAAGGCTGCTGTTATACCCGATCACATCTTATTTTGTAATTACTGCACACGCGGCGCGTCGAACCTCGTACCAATATCTTAAGCAAATCCGAGGCTACCCAGCGCACTGGTGGAATGTGTTTCGTCATTTTCATTGCTTCGCCGCGACAATCCTGGATCGCCTTTACCTGTTGCGCGGGGAGTTCCAGCGTTTTGACCTGGAGCTTCACGGCAAAGAAGTCCTTCACGGTCGGATGGAAAGCGGAAAGGGCTGCATCCTTTTGGGTTCACATTTGGGAAGCTTCGAGGTGTTGCGCGCTCTGGGCGTGATGCAGGGAAACTTTCCGCTCAAGGTTTTAATGGACCCAACGCACAATCAAAATATCACCGGGTTTTTGGATGCGCTGAATCCGGTGATCGCCAGCACCGTAATCGCGCCGGATCGGGTGGATACTTTGCTGACGGTTAAGGAAAATTTAGATGCAGGATTCTTCGTCGGCACTCTAGGCGACCGGGTGTCGAGCGATGGTAAAACAACCCAATGCCAATTCCTTGGCCGTCCAGCAGCGTTTCCGGTCGGCCCAATCGTGCTTGCCGCCATGACGCATTGTCCCGTTATTTTGTTTTTCGGTCTCTACCGCGGCGGGAATCGCTACGAAATTTACTTCGAACATTTTGCCGACGCGATCACATTGGATCGCGACCGTCGGGCTGAGGAGATCCAGCTGTTGATGCAGCGCTACGCCGGGCGCCTGGAGCATTACGCGCGCATTGCGCCTTACAATTGGTTTAACTTCTATCCTTTTTGGAACCAGCCTCCACGGCGTTAAAACGTTACTGGGTTTCGAGGATTACACCTATGTGCATGCTCCGATGTAACCCGGTCGCATCTCTATAAATCACTTAGGTCTGTTTGATGCCTAACGATCTGCCGATTAACAAAGCAGAAATTCGCACATTGATTCCGCACTCTGGTCTGATGTGTTTGTTGGATCAGGTAACTCAATGGGATGATCGATCGATTACATGCGTCACTAACACGCACCGTGATCCCGCTAATCCATTGCGTCGCAACGGACATTTATCTGCGCTTCACGCTTTCGAATACGGCGCGCAAGCGGCGGCAGTCCACGGCGGATTGCACGCTCGCTCTGTTGGCACAACCGCGCTACCCGGCTACCTGGCGGCACTCCGCGACGCGCGCTTGCATGTGGCGCACCTGGATGACATCCGATCGCCGCTGCAGATTTCCGCCAACCGTTTGTTTGGAGAAGGCAGTAATACCGTTTACGAGTGCCGTGTTTCGGCCGGCAACCGTTTATTAGCAAATGGGCGCATTACTATCATGCAACGTACGTGAGTGCTGGAGCCGCATACTGGTGAGAACTGTGTCCGAGACGCCTAAGGGAGCCGTGGCTACAACCGCGTCTCACATCACGATCCCGCCGTCGACGCACAACACTTGGCCGGTGATGTAGCTGGCTTCACTCGACGCAAGAAATGCCACCGCGTTGGCGATGTCTTCGGCTGTACCCGTTTTGCCAAGCGGAATTTTTGATTGGATGGAATTCTTGATCTCATCGGAAAGACCCGCAGTCATGTCTGTCGTGATGAACCCGGGCGCTACCGCATTGACAGTGATATTGCGGCTCGCCAGCTCGCGGGCGAGTGACTTGGTAAGACCGATCAAGCCCGCTTTACTGGCCGCGTAGTTTGTCTGCCCGGCGTTGCCCATCAAGCCGATAACTGAACTGATGTTGATGATGCGACCGCCGCGGTGTTTGATCATCGCGCGAATGATCGCCTGCACAAAACTGAACGCGCCGCGCAAATTCGTGTTAACGACCGAATCCCAATCCTCGAGCGACATTCGCATGGCCAGCCCGTCACGAGTCACGCCTGCATTGTTAACCAGAATGTCGACCCTGCCAAAATCGTTGAGAATCTCGGCGCCGACTTTTTGAACGGCTTTATGGTCTGCGACATCGACCGCGTAGCCTTTCGCTGCATTGGCGCGGATTGCATTGATCTGGTTTGCGACGTTCTTTGCGTTTGCGTCTGTGCGGCTCACGCAGGCTATACGCGCTCCCTCGTTAGCCAGTTGCAAGGCGATAGCTTGTCCGATCCCCCGCCCTGCCCCGGTTACAATCGCAACTTGATTCTCAAATCTCATACAGGCTTTCGATCTTAGACGGTAGCTTTCGACATTGCTACACGACCACTCCGTAACGGCGTTGGCGGCGCCCAAATTCTTCCACGGCAGCAACGAGATCTTTCTTTGTAAAGTCGGGCCACAGTTTAGGCGTGATGTACATCTCGGTATAAGACGTTTGCCAAAGAAGGAAATTGGACAAACGCATTTCGCCCGAAGTGCGAATAAGAAGATCCGGATCGGGATAGTATCGCGTGTAGAGATGCTTACTGAACATCTCCACGTCGATCATCGCCTTGTCGATGTGGCCCAGCTCGACGGCACGAAGCAAACTTTTGATGCCATCAATGATTTCGAGACGCCCGCCGTAACTAAGGGCGAGGATAAGAGTCAAACCGGTGTTGCCGGCAGTTTGCTCGATGGTTTTATGAAGTTGTTCCTGCGAACTCCCGGGTAAATCAGTCAACCGTCCAATCGCCTGAAGACGCACGTTCTTCTCGATCAATTCCGGCGTTTTCTCTTTTAGGAATTTGTCGAGCAAACGCATCAGCGCGAGCACTTCACTTTTGGGACGTTGCCAATTCTCAGCGGAGAAAGCGTAAAGGGTGAGATACTCCACCTTTAATTCGCCACAGCCTTCTACGCACTCGCGAACAGCCTGGGCACCTGCTTCATGTCCTTTGATGCGTGGAAAACCGCGGCCCTTCGCCCATCGGCCGTTACCATCCATGATGATTGCAATGTGACGAGGAACGCTCTTCACGTTCGATGGCATGACTACAAAACGATTGTCTCACCGCGTGCCGGCCCGACGCTAATCATGGACAATTTTGCTCCGGTTAATTCGGAAATGTATCTGACATATTTCCTCGCCGCAGGAGGAAGCTGAGAAAAGGTCTGCGCAGACTGAGTAGAAGTGTTCCAGCCACGCACCTTTTCATAAATTGGTTCGCAATTAGCCAGCTGGCTCGCGGCGCAGGGCGGAACATCCAGGCGTTTCCCGTTCAGACGATAGGCTACGCAAACCCGGATCGGATCAACATGATCCAGTCCGTCAAGGTTGGTGATAGTTAGCTCGTCGATCCCGTTGATCATCCTGGCGTAGCGGGTTGCCACGGCATCGAACCAACCGCAGCGGCGCTTGCGTCCGGTTGTCGCGCCAAATTCGCGCCCCAAGCCGTGAAGCATTTGAGTCAATTGCATATCTTCGGTAGGCAAGGCTCCCTCACCTACGCGAGTCGTATACGCCTTCATCACGCCTACTACGCGATCGATCCGATTCGGTGGCACACCGCTGCCCGTACACGCGCCACCCGCAGTTGTATTTGAGGAAGTCACATATGGATACGTTCCATGATCAATATCGAGGAATGTTCCTTGTGCTCCTTCGAAGAGAATCTTTTTGCCCCGCTCCATGGCGCGATGGAGATACACCACCGTGTTGCCCACGAATGGGCGCAGTTTTTCGCCTGCCGCCAGATAGCTTTCATTGACCTCTCGAAAACTGACAGGCTTGGCGCCCAGCGCCTGGAGAATTCTGTTGTACTCGATCACTTTGGCCTGCAATTTTTTCGAGAACACAATCGGCTGCATCAAATCGGACATGCGCAGGCCCGTACGCGCTGCCTTATCACCATAAGCCGGGCCAATCCCGCGTTTGGTAGTTCCAATTCTGGTATGGCCTCGACGCAGTTCCCGCTGCTCATCGAGCAGGCGGTGGTAAGGCAGAACCAGGTGAGCGCAGTCGCTGATCAGTAAATTCCTGCCAATTGTGACCCCTAGTTTGCGCAAGCCATCGATCTCGCCGAGCAATGCAATCGGGTCGATAACGACGCCGTTTCCAATTACGCAAACCTTGCCGCGCCTCAGAATTCCCGAGGGGATTAGGTGAAGAATGTATTTAACGCCACGATGGAATACAGTGTGCCCAGCGTTATTGCCGCCCTGGCTGCGAACAACGATATCAACCTTCGCGGTAAGCACGTCGATAATCTTGCCCTTACCTTCGTCGCCCCACTGCGCTCCAATTAAAATCGTATTGGCCATTGCAATCAGAAATGGGCAAAAAATTTTCCCGATGCATCCGGCAGGACACAGTCGGGACTGCCTACGAATAATATGTTGGCCAACGCTGGACGCAACAGATTTTGCGTCTTGACAGATTCTCTTGCTCTTTGTCCTGCTCCTGCTCTCGCTCTTAGAAACAGTACTCAAAAGAGCATGAGAAAGAGTAAGAGCGAAGCCTCCGATCAGGGTACGGGCGTTTGCCCTTTAGGCGAAGGAGAGGCACTTGGCTGCTCTCTTCCGGATTCCATCAACGTTGGCCGCACAGCGCCACCCGCCTCTGGCTTCGCAGTTCGTGAACTTCGCCGACGTGATGTGCTCGTTTGTTCAGAACGAGCTTCCTTTTTCGCCGGGCTGGGAGTTTCCGGGATTGTTGGGGTTGAAGTCGGAGCAGCCTCGGATTCTGATTGGCCAGATCTCCTCGTTTGTGATGGACTCGGATTGTTCAGCCGCTCGGCGGCCAGCGCTCCCGCCATTCGCATTTGCTCAAGAGTGGGCTCTGCCGATGTAGATCTCTTGCCCCGCGATTTAGGCTTGGTTCGCTCCGGGGTTGGGGATTCTGAGGGAGTTTGCTCTGGGGGCGGAGCTGCTTGCTTGGGAGCTTCCGGTTTCGTTTCGCGAGCGACGATTACTTCCTGCGCGTGCGTCTGGCCGGCGAAGATAAAGCTGCAAAGCAGCACGCTGAAAAATCCCCTCGGCATAAATCGTCGTGATAAACGACTCCAACCCATTCGCAAGCCCCCATTCACAAGACGTTCCGACCTTAACCAGATGGCCGCGTGACCTGGATTACAGGCAACGGAAAACGCATCTTTAACTCGTTTTCCAGAAAAATCTCAACGTGATGTAATCCGTATTGTTGAAACTGCACTCCGCCAAAATAATGGACGTTGGTCGCGTGCCCTTCCATCTCTTTTAGGTTGAACTCAACCTCCGCTTGCGCGATGACCTGCTGCTCATCTACGCCAACAATGCGAGATTTTTGCCGAAACTTGCCCGAGCCGCTGCACCACCGCGTCCAGATGCAGAGCCGGATGTAATTGATTGGCAGAGCGGGAGCAGGAATTACACTCAGCACGCCAACGAGAGTTTGCATTCCGTTGATCTCGCAGCGTACGTCCTCGCAAAGAACAGCGCTTTGCAGGTCCGGAAAAATAACGTCGGTCCCCATCGGTAATTGATTTACATGATCCCGCGAATTAGCAGCGTCAATAATCCGATACCGAGCACAATCCGATAAACGGCAAACGGCACAAACCCGCGCGCCCGCACCCAATTCATAAACCATGCGACCACGGCCAGTGCTACGAAAAACGAAATGATAAATCCGATTCCGAGCACGATCCATTCATGAAGATTCATCGCTAGCGGGGCAATATCCGTTTCATGATGATGCGGCATCACTGTCTTCAAAAAGTCAAATCCCGTAGCCACGACCATCGTCGGCATCGATAAGAAAAACGAAAACTCCAGCGCCGCTGGACGAGACAGGCCGGCGACTTGCCCGGCAGCGATGGTGGACATCGAACGCGAAGTACCGGGGAAAACAGCAGAAAGAATTTGCGCTGCACCGATCCATATCGCCTGCGGCAGGGTCATTTCTTCCATGTGCATCGTGCGTGGCCGTGTGAAGACGGCATCAACGATCCACATCACGATTCCGCCGATGAGCAGGGCGAAGGCCATCACCCAGAGATTTTCCAGGTTTTTGCCTATTTGTTTCGTAAGTGCCCATGCTGGAACTGCGGTTACAACAAACGCTATTAAGGTAAGACTTAGAGGATTTGTCAAAATGGTGCGATCGCCGCGCTCGCCTCTAGGGAACGTGCGAACAAACTCCAGGATGCGGTGCCAAAAATAAACCGGCAACGCCAGAATCGCGCCGAGCTGGATAACGATCGTGTACATTTTCCAAAAGCCATCGTGAAGATCGATATGCAGCAACGCTTCGCAGATACGCAAATGCGCAGTTGAGCTTACTGGGAGAAATTCAGTCAGCCCTTCGACGATTCCGAGAAAGACTGACAGCAGATATTCGTGCATGAGTTGAATCGTTGAATAGTTAATGGGTTAAGACGTTAAAGGGATGCTCCCTTCCCGGGAACTCTGTAGGTTTGTAACTTCTCAACTTTTTAACTCTCTAACCTTTTAACAGCGTGAGCTCGCGCTCACAGTGCCTCCGTTCCGCGTTCGCCTGTCCGAATGCGCACCGCTTCTTCGACCTCGGTCACAAAGATTTTCCCATCGCCGATCTTCCCCGTTTTGGCCGCTCCCAAAATTGCCTCGACAGCCCGTTGTGCGCGGTCGTCGGGAAGAACCATTTCGAATTTTATTTTCGGAAGGAAATCGACGGTGTACTCCGTGCCGCGATAAATCTCGCTGTGGCCCTTCTGTCGGCCAAATCCTTTTACCTCACTAAGAGACATTCCTTCTACACCTGCCGCCATCAGGGCCTCCTTCACCGGCTCTGTTTTAAAAGGCTTGATGATTGCCTCGATCTTTTTCACCGCGCCAAAACTAGAACTCGCGTACCAAATGGCAAGCAATCCGATTCAAATGATACGACCTGGGCGTGTTCGCTCGACTACACCCCGAAGTGAATCAATGTTGGATCGCTTTGGTATTGCGATTGTTGATAAGATCTTCCCGTTTCGTAGGAAATCTGTCCTCGCATGACAAACGACCGCGCATCATCAAAGTCGAACATTTGCACGCCTTCCTATGAACGGACTGATTCCTTCAAGAAGAGATTACGACGTTGAGTACCGCACCCGCACAGTTGCCCTCCGTTCTTAGCAGCTGGCCTGCTCGTCATCCTTTGGTCTCTTATTTCCTCATCGCCTTCGGTTTCTCCTGGCTCATGTTTCTGCCGGGTCCGCTCGTGTACTACGGCATTATAAATCTGAGGGACGACGTGATCCGCTTGTTGGCCATTGCCGGCCTGCTCGGACCAATCTTATCGGGATTCATCATGACTGCGGTTACCGAAGGGCGGCCCGGTATCGCGCGCCTGCTCCGCCGGATCGTGTGCTGGCGCGTTGGGATTCGATGGTACGTGTTCGCTCTCGTTGGACTCCCTGCAACGATGGTGCTTGCCACTTTCATCCGGCCCGGTGCCGCGGAGTCCTTCGATATCTCCGCGCGGCCATTCTTTTTGGACTACCTGCGTGCCTTCATCTCGATGGTTCTCTTAGGAGGACCGCTTTTCGAGGAACCAGGCTGGACCGGCTTCGCGCAGCCTCGTTTGCAGCGATTACGTGGTCCTTTGACCGGAGGCCTGATTCTCGGCAGTCTGTGGGCTCTGTGGCATTTGCCTGGATTTTTAATCCCCTCCCAGGACGTGACGGATATACCTCCGAGGGGCACGATCCTCGAATTCGTCGTGTTCGCCCTTGCCCTGATCGGTCTGCGCCTGATCATCGTTTGGGTCGTCAATAACACGAGGAACAGCGTCTTTATGGCAATATTGGTACATGCTTCCTGGAATACTTTTTATTCCGCCGCCCTGATTCGATTGTTTCACTCTCCAATCGTACTCGGAAGCTACGCGAATCTCGCGATAGCCGGATCCGCGTTAACGCTGGTGCTTATTGCGGCTACGCGAGGACGAATGGGTTATCGGGAGGAGGCCGAAACAGTGTTTGACCAGGCAGCCGCCGCGCCATGAAGACGAAAGTCAGATCGCGTTTGCATGACTTGGGCTCAGAGCTGATAACTTCCGCCGATGAGGTTTGTTTTTTTCGTTTTCACAATCAGCGCAATCTCGATGTTCGTTCTCGCAGAAGAAGAAACCACGCCACCACCCCGGGTGTATCCCGTCGCATTGCCGAATTACGATGAGGAAACGGCCACGCGGTTGCAGATTTTTTTGGACAACAGCGATTTCGGGCCTGGGAAAATTGACGGAAGAATGGGCGAATTCTTTCGCAAAGCGCTAATCTCCTATAAGCATGCGCACGCCATGCCAAAGACTGGCGCGGTCGATCAATGGATGCTCGATCAAGTGCCCGTGACTTACACCACTTATACGATCAGGGATGAAGATCTGAAGTTCGTGGGCAATGTGCCGGGCAGCCGTGCAGAGCAGGCCAAATTAAAATGGCTGCCTTATACGTCCCTGCTTGAGTTCGTCGCTGAGCGTTATCATTCGGCCGAGTCTTACATTCAGAAACTCAATCCCGGAAAAAACTGGGAGCACCTTCAGTCGGGCGAAACTTTAAAGGTGCCAAATGTATTGCCCTTTGAGGTTGAGAAATTCACCGAGGGAAAAGTCCCTGAAAATCCGGCGTTCGCTTCTCGTAAGATTTTTGTCGACACCTACGAACATCTTCTGGAGGTGTTCGACCAGGACCAACTCGTCTGTGTCTTTCCAATTACACCGGGATCGAAAACATTGCCGGCGCCGGTGGGCACCTGGAAGATTCTCGGTACGAATGTCTGGCCGTGGTTCCGCTACGATGAAGGCATGCTCAACCACGGCGTGCGCACAGAAAACTATTACAATCTTCCACCAGGTCCAAACAATCTCGTTGGTGTTCTTTGGATGGGTTTGAACAAGCCCGGCATCGGCATTCACGGCACCAACAATCCCGAGACAATCGGCCGCGCCGCCAGTCATGGTTGCGTTCGCCTGGCGAACTGGGATGCTGCGCGCGTGAAAGACCTCGTAAGTGTAGGGAATACTGTTCTCATTTTCTGATCCTCCCTTTGTCATCCCGAACGAAGTGAGGGACCTCGCAAAAGATGATCGATCACACAAGTTACGAAGAATGCGCCAGCTCCAAATGTGAGGTCCCTCGCTCGCGCTCGGGATGACACGGCGTAGGCAATACGCTCCTCATTTTCTAGGTAGGGACGGACCGCAGGGCCGTTCTGGCGCGCTCGGCGAGCGCGCCCTACCAAATTTCTCGAAAAAAGTTCGCGCGGAATCGCGCTGTCGAACGTCTAGGCTTTAGATCGACCCAATGGATCCTAGTGAACGCGAAAAATATCAGGCAGCCATTCATGGCGATCGCGAGGCATTCGAAATGATTATTCGCACCCATAGCCGGACGCTTTTCGCCATTGCTTACGGCGTTTTGCAAAGCCGCGAGGAGGCAGAGGATGTCGCACAAGATTCGCTGGTCAAAGCATGGAAAACACGCTGGCGCGTGCGCGATCCGGAAAAATTTCCGGCCTGGCTCGCAACGATTGCGCGACACAAGGCGCACGACGTTTTTCGCAAACGCCGCACCGTTCCTTTGTCGGAGCAAGCGACGGAACCGATCGAGCCAGAGCCAGCGAACACGAGTGCTCTAGATCAAAAATTGCATTCCGCACTCGCAGCGTTGCCGGAACTCCATCGGGCTGCGCTCACGTTGCGCTATTTCGAAGAGATGGATTATCGCACTATCGAAAACAGCCTGGGTCTAACCAATGGCGCGCTGCGCGGCATACTCGGCCGTGCTCTGACTTCAATGCGCAAACAACTTCGTCCAGCTCTCACTCCAATGGACTAAACGTATGGCAACGATCCACGACGAAATTGACAGCTGGCTGGCCGCCGATCTGCACGGCGAGCTTTCGAACAACGAACGGAACGCGCTTCACGCGCATCTGCTCGATTGCGCCGGGTGCCGAAAAACTCATCAGGAAATCAAAACTATGAACAAAATTCTGGAAGAAACCCTTGCTCAGGAAAAACCCGATCCAGCGTTTGAACAGCGGATGCTTGCAGGCTTTCGCAAACGCGCCCCGCAACGAGCCGGACTCGTAAAACTGCTCGTCGATCTGATGCGTCTTCGCGCCGTTCAAATTACTGCAGTTGCTGCCGCGTTGCTCGGGCTTGTGCAGATCGGACGGATGATCACTGGCGAAAATGCGACCTCGCTTCGCAAACGTTACGCGGAGGCAGAAGTAGCCGCACCGCAGCCGCCCGAATCACGCCCAAGTCAAGCCGGCGCTCTGGGTAGATCAGGCGGAATCGCCGCTGGGCGACCACAAGATTTGGCGATCGAGGCGCCGGCGCCGCCGCCCGCAACCAGATCAAAATTCCGCGAAGAGAGCAAAGCGGCGGCTGCAACGGTTGCCCCGGATAAAGCCGAGCAGGGGGAGACTACTGAGAGTGAAGCGTTCGCCGCAACCCCGGAGAGTCCCACCAACGCCGAAGAAGCCGGAAAAACTCGAGGTGAATCGCCTGCTCCGGCACTCGCCAATCGCAAACTAATTCGCAACGCAATCGTCGAACTGGAGATCCTCAGCTTCGATAATGCTGTCCAAAAAATCACTGCAGTTGCAAACGAAGAACACGGTTACATCGCTACAACAGATTCTGAGAAACAGGCAAATGGGAAGCTACGCGGTCAAGTCGTCGTCAAGGTCCTGCCGGAAAACCTCGATCTCTTTCTGCAAAAGATTCGGAGCCTTGGCGAATTAAAAAAACAGACACTGGGCACTGAAGACGTGACCAAGGCGTATTTCGATACCGATGCGCGCCTGAAGAATGCCCACGTGATGGAGCAACGCCTGATCGACATGTTGAAAACCAAGACCGGCAAAGTTTCCGATTTGCTTCAGGTGGAGAAAGAACTGGGCCGTGTCCGCGAAGAGATCGAGAAGATGCAGGGCGAGTTAAAATATTGGGATTCGCAGGTGCAATTCGCCACGGTGACTATTTCGCTAGCGGAAAAGGACATGGAAGAGCCAGCGGCCTTCCTGATCAGGGAGCGCGCTCAGCTGGCACTCTACGCGCCCGATGTGGAGAAGACTTACAACGAGATCAAGAGCCTCGCCTCGCCAAAGGTGCAGATCACAAACGCACAACTAAACCGCGATTACTCCGGACGTGTTTCAGCGCAGATGAGCATGTTGATCGCGCCGGAAGAAAGCGATGGTGCAATCGGCCGTGTCAAAGTTTTTGGGCGCGTGGAAAATTTCCAAACGCAAACCCAACGCACCGCGCAGGGCGGCAATCCCGCGGCCGCGGGATCGGAAAATGCCAGAACCAAACGTGACAAGGTGGAACTCAACATCGCCATCTCACGCGAGGAACAGGAGCAGGCTTTTCAGCAAACGAGCCTGCGCATTCGCACGTCGTCAGTGGACGAAAAGGCAAAGGAGCTTCGCGCTCTTACAGAGAAGCAAGGGGGACGCGTTCGCAGTTCTACTTTCAGCCGCGATCCGGATGGCCGAGCCGTGGCAAATGTTTCGCTACGCGTACCGATGAAAAATTACCTGGCGATCATGCAATCGCTCGACTCGTTAGGCAAAGTTGAGAACGTGAGCGTGCAACGTCAGGACCGTACGGATGCGCAAATCGATGAAGCAAACGCACCGGCGGACGTTTCGATTCAGGTTTACAGCCAGGGCAATATCGTTACCGAGGAGAGCGGCTTGCTTGCCACACTGCGGCGCACACTGGCGCAAAGCGCGGGCGCAATCATGTGGAGCTTGCGCATGATTGGTGTGGCGATCGCTTTTCTCGCGCCCTGGGCGATTGCAATTGTTGGTGTCATTTGGGTCGGGCGACGTATAATTCGCGCGAAACGATAGGCGTTGGCAATCATGCGGCTTTGCCGCCTAATGTTCGCGCCTTCGGCGATTCGTCTGCCATCGTGTTCAGGAGAAGCCGATCCACCGTGCTCCCACAGAACCGGAATCATTCTTGCCCGCAGGCGCAACGAGTCATAGGTTGCTGATATCGGAGATTGGTGATGAAAGCTCAAGGCGGTATCAGCTATAGCAATGCGGCGGTCGCCGCTTGTCCGAAACATTTACTTCAATTCGCGGTCGATCAGCGGTACGACGATTACACATCGGTCGATCACGCGGTCTGGCGATTCATCATGCGCCAGAACATCTTTTTTCTAAAAGAATACGCGCACAAAGTTTATTTCCAGGGTCTGCTTGACACCGGCATCTCGTTTGAACGCATCCCGCGTATCGAAGAGATGAATGACATTCTGGCCAAGATCGAATGGGGCGCGGTGGCAGTGGACGGTTTCATTCCGCCAGCGGCGTTCATGGAATTTCAAGCCTATAAGGTGCTGGTGATCGCCTGCGACATGCGGCAAATCCAGCACATTGAATACACGCCGGCGCCTGACATCGTGCACGAGGCCGCTGGTCATGCACCGATCATTGTCGATCGCGAATACTCAAATTATTTGCAGCGTTTCGGTGAGGTCGGTGCAAAAGCAATGTCTTCCCGAAAAGACTTCGAGTTATATCAAGCGATTCGGCATTTATCGATTTTGAAGGAGCGGCCGAATGCTGATCCGAAAGAAGTCGAGGAAGCAACCAAACTAGTCGAACATCGCCAGAAAAATCTCGGCGCGCCCTCCGAAATGGCGCTGCTCTCACGTTTGCATTGGTGGACGGTCGAATACGGACTCATTGGCACACTCGAAAATCCGAAAATTTACGGCGCAGGTTTGCTTTCATCGATCGGTGAATCGGTGTCATGCCTTGAACCTGAGGTAAAGAAGATCCCTTACTCCATCGATGCTCAGAACTGCCCGTTCGACATCACGACGAAGCAACCGCAGCTCTTTGTCTGTCGCGATTTTCAGCACCTGAGAGACGTGCTTGAAGAATTTGCCAGTAAGATGGCGTTTAGGGTCGGCGGACTCGAGGGCATCAATAAAGCCATCGAATGTAATAATACTGCGACTTGTGACTATTCGTCCGGTCTTCAAGTCAGCGGGATTTTCACTGAGCTCATCACAGACGAAGACGATTCCGCGATTTACCTGCGAACATCCGGCAAGACCGCGCTCGCATTCCAAGGCAAAGAACTCGAAGGCCACGGAATCGATTATCATAAAGACGGTTTTGGTTCGCCGATCGGCAAATGGAAACAAACACCAACGGCGCCCGAGTTGCTGACCAACGATCAATTGCACGCGCTTGGAATTGTTGAGGGTAAGAAAGCGAAGATCGAGTTTGTCGGCGGCGTCGTTGTCTCAGGGAAAGTTGAGAAAATTCTGCACCGCGACGGGAAACTGTTGTTGATCACATTCTCAAACTGCAACGCGAAATACCACGACCGAGCCCTGTTCGAGCCCGAGTGGGGTGTCTACGACATGGCCGTCGGCGAACGAATCGGTTCGGTCTTTAACGGTGCTGCAGATAAGGACGCTTACAATCAGGTGGCGTTGATTCCAAAAGAACGCACCATCAAGGTTCCGTCCACGCCGAAGCGCGAACGCCTAGAGAATCTTTACGCGCAGGTGCGCAGGATTCGCGAGAGCAAAACCGGTTACGAGCGGCTCGGCGAAATTTGGGAGACACAGCAGGCCGAACATCCGGAGGATTGGCTGTTGTCGATGGAAATTTTCGAAATTCTCGATACAACCGACCAACAACCAGAGTTGAAAGCCAGGATCGAGAAGTTCCTTAATGAGAAGACGGCGAAAACGAAAGATCTTGCGACGTTAATCAGTTGGGGATTCCGCCTGGTTGGATATCACAAGAAACCAGAATTCCAGGCGGCGCTGCACACTTCGCCGAAATAAGCGTCTATACCGGCGCTTCGCCTTCGCATGCCTACGGTCGTGCTTGCGACTCCGCTACGCTTCGCTCGGAATAACAGATGCCGGTGATCGCCAGGTTGTTCTCAACGCTTTGTCATTGGCGCCTAGTTTGTTCCTAACGCGTTTGTGTATTTGTCTTTGTCCGATCAGACGGCAACGAATCCGCCGTCTGTTTGACGACCAGACTCGAGCCATAGGAACCCGACACGTGGCCGTTTCGTGCGAAGTCACGCATCATGGCAAAGTAGCCTGGCGCGTATCGGGTCGAGACGCGTTCGCCATTTGAAGCGAGTTCGTACTCGGTCATCCCGTGCTCCGCATGAGGAAATAGGGCCAGCGTAATCGGTTTCCCTTCGGCGATCAGTATCTTGATGCGGCGACTCGTCTCAGCGCTGGGGGCTTCGAAGTCGTCTTCTCCGAGAACCCACAACTGTGGCGCCTCGACTGCGCGAAGCGTAGGCATCGGGTCATAGCGGAATGGCGTCCCGAAGATGAAATCCTTGCCCTTCTCGCGTATCTCGGACGCTGTGTACGGCAAAATGAAATGCGTATAATTGCCATGGATGTCCTTGTACCAAGGCTCATTGCGGTACTTGGCTCTTATCGCATCGAAACGCTCGAAACCTTTGGTGAAACCGCTTTCGAATACCGCCTCCGCAGCGGCTGCTACTTCAAGTGCTTTCGAAATCTCCTCCTGACTATGACCTTTGAAGCCCATCTCAAGGGCAACCTCCTCCTGGTCTTCGTCAATGACAGAAACAGCCAATCCAAAACTGACAATAACGAAATCGACGGGCGCGTGCGTTGCGGCGAGCGGCGCGACCCAGCCGCCCTGACTACCACCTTGATATCCGATCCGGGCACAGCGGGTGCCAGCAATTCGCTTCGCTTCTCTCATGGCAGCGACGGCGTCATCCGCGAGTGTATCGAAATCCTGCGTATATTTGCCGTCCGATCCGCCGGTTCCGCGTTTGTCATAAACGAATGCGCCAACGTTCTCGGCCGGTAACAGTCGTTGAAGCGCATACGAATCGCGCGCAGAATCCCGTTCCGCCCCGTGAATGAGAACCACGAGCGGGACCGGATCATTGCTCTTCGGCATTACTAATCTACCCGCGAGCTTAACTCCGCCACGGCCTTCGAATGCCGTATCAGTCACATCGAACGGGATCCGATGAGCTTTCTTACCGTCGAATTCGATTTCACCCGTCGCGCAATGAGTGAAAGACGTCGTGTGTCCATCTGGATGATCTGTCCATCCCAATGTGCTTGTCCACGAACCGTCGCCCTTCTTATGCAAGACCCCGGTTGTTCCATCGAATTTGCGCCAGCGAAACGTGTCGCCTTCGGATCGCGCGATATCGACGATCTCTCCGCCCGAAAAGCGATAGGCTCCAATTTGGCAATCACCAGCCGTGCCGCCTTCCGATTCGTCGGCAATAGCGGCACTCATAAGAGCTGCTGAGAGAGCGCAGACGATCAATCGATGTGACATGGATGAATCGTGAGACGTTGCATCTCTGTTTGTGATGCAATCCGTCACTAATTTGGATTCAAAATGTTCACCGATGATGCTGAGCGCGCTTTGCAGAGCTTTTCGCCTATTCGTCCTTCCTTTTTGTTGTGTGGAGCGAATTCGAGACGTCTCTGAATATTTCTTAGAGATTTGATTCGCTCACTTCCCGTTCGCTCAACCTTCGGTCTTCCCGTCTATGTCGCGGCTTCCCCAGCCGCTTCATTCTCGACTTCGCTCCGAATGACAGACTACGCGTCAGACAGTTTCGTCCTTGAAGTGGCGTTTGCCCTTTAACGCCTTCGCGTATTCGTCCTTGCTCAGAATATTTTCGTCGAGCTGCATGTCAGTACGAAGAAAATTTTGGAACCACGTTTCAATACGTTGTCGGTCGCGCAGTACCCCCTCGGTGATGTAATTAGCGTCGATGTTGATGCAGATCGCGCCAACGATTCCAAATTCCTTTCGTTTGATTGGGATCGTTGTGCATTTGAATTTTCGCGCGCCGATGTTCAGCTCGTAATTCAATTTCTCTTCGTTGAGGAGTTGCCGGCGTTTGAGATCAATCAACAGATTCGTTGTGCCGTCCCGCAAATGCCGGCCCGTAACATTGTTTTCGAGAGTGATGAGCGAGTGCGCGGGATCGGCTAAATTGTGCAGCAAGATCTCGATCCCAGTATTCGGAAACGATTTTCCGATCAAGCGCACAATCCGCTCGTAGTTTTCGAGGAATTCGTGCGTGTCGTCGGCGATTGTCTTGCCGTCATACTTCTCGAATAGCTGCGCGTAAGCCTTTTGCTCAGCGGGTTCGAGTTGGGCGCGCACATTATTTTGCTCGCCGATGAAAATCAGTTGCCGCGCGGCTATGTGGTCTTCGTTTTTGAGAAAATAATGGATCCCCAGCCGAAAATCCTTTAAATCGAACTCGCCGAAATTTTCGCGGGTGACCGTGAATGGATAGAAATCATACTCCTCCAGGTTTCTCCCAAACTTGCGGCGTTGTTCCTTATATTTGCCCCAAAGAAACCCCGTTACGAGAAAGAGCAGCGAAACGAGGATCGACGCGATAACATTAACGCTGAGCTCGCTCTGCAGAGCTTTAGTCATAGGACAAATCTTTTCCCTACCGCCTAAACGTTCAATGCGCAACGCTCAACGTCCAACGCCCAATTGAAGGCTGGTAGGGCGCGACGCGGGGTGGAACCAAAGGACGGCTTCCCGCAAACAGCGGGATCCCTACCAATATGCTACGTTCTTCGTAATGCGAACCGGTTATTCGCCGTTTCCCATAAACGCAGCCTGACGAGTTGCTGATTAAGGCGATTATCGATTTTCGGCCAGAGGGCGCGCACAATATTTTCTCCCGTTGAAGGCGCATTCCGAAAATCCTCTGTTTCCAAATCGAGATGCCGATCCCGCCACGGTTCCAGCGATTCCTGAATGGCTTTCCTGAACGCAACAAAATCGTAGAGCGTTCCGCTGCGCTCATCGTAGTCGCCGCCGATTGTAGCTTCCGTCAGGTAGCCATGGCCATGCCCCAGCGGATTGTTGCACTTGCCGTAAAGCTTTGCGTTTTCGGCATCGGAAAGAGTAGCAGCGCACAAACGGTGTGCTGCATAAAATGCCATTCGCATCCCAAGAAAGATGGCTCGGTTCTTCCACACCTCGACGAAAAAATCCGAACGCTCGTGCAGGCGTACACGATCCAGCGGAGTCATCGAGCTCGCCCGTCGAAAGATGTAAGCGCACAAACTCTCGGTTGTGACGGGACGATTTGCCAAACCCGCAATGTCTTCATTGAGATAGCGGTGATCGAGTTCCTCCTGCAAAGCGTGCAAACAAGCATCGATCACATCGTAACGAACCAGCGGCAGATCATGGGCGCTGAACGGATTCGTGGATCGGTACGTCAGTCGAACGCGATAATTATGCCCGTGAATCGAAGTGGCCGGCCCAAACAAACGCGCATTTTCCTCAGCGCTTAAGTGAGGCGACATGGTTTTGCGAGCAGCTGAAAATTCGAACCAGTAGTTCGCCTCACAGGCCCCATTGGAATAAAAAGTCGCGCTTCGCTCGGGCGACTCAGTCAGATGACAGGCGACAAGTTTTGCACTGTCGTTAGAAAATAATGGCGCAACATCGACATAGAGTTGCCTCGCAATATTTTCGGCTGTCGGTAGAACATCACGGAAGGAAGGATTGTCCGCGTTCAGAAACTTGTGATCAAACCGCTGTCGCACAATCCTGCTCGAGCGCTCCTTGATCTCGCTGATATTAATCAGCATTCCGGTAGCAGGATCGACGGGACCGGTGAAAACGAAATAGGCGGCGTAATTGCGACCGCTTCCGTGGCGCGCTTTCGTTTCGGGACCAAAGACGGCCAGATTTTCGTTGTCGCTCCATTTAGCAACATGTAAGCGACGGGAAGCCGAAAATTCGAGTCGCTTGCTGACGGTCAGAAGCATAACGTCATCCTCTCCTAGGCACACTGTCAGCCGCACAATTAGTCAAACATTCTTTTGACTTACTCGGGATCGTCATCATCTTTAAATCAATGAAACATATAGGCTGGCGAGCGCGGTTATTCAAAAGCACGAGGGGAAAAATCCTCGACCTCTTGCGAACAAGAGAACGGACAGTGAACGAACTCGCGGCAGAGCTGCGCCTGACTGATAACGCCGTGCGAGCACACCTTGCCAGCCTCGAGCGCGACAGACTCGTGTCCCAGTCAGGCATGAAACCGGGAGTTCGCAAACCGCACGCTACGTACGCTCTCGGGCCCGAAGCCGAACAATTGTTTCCGAAGGCATACGGGCGACTGGTCTCGCTGCTGATGTCGATATTCTCGCGCCGGATTAAGCCGCAAGATTTACGCGCCGGAATGCGCGCCGCTGGGCGAGCCGTAGCCCGGGAACATCTGTCTGACTTGAAGGGCAAAACCCGCCGGCAAAGAATTGACGCTGCACTGCGCATTCTCAAAGAGCTGGGCGGCGCGGCCGCGTTTCGTGAAGAAGATGGCAAGCACTTCATCCACGGCAACGGCTGTCCAATCGCTGCCGCCACGGCGAATCATCCTGAGGCGTGTTTGCTGGCGGAATCACTGCTCACCAGCGTCATTGGCGCACGCGTGAAAGAATGTTGCGTCCGGGGGCCAGCGCCTTCCTGCCGCTTTGAGGTGAAATAACCTACATCGCTGCTTTCCGCACCGGCTCGAGCGCACGCTATGATTCGCTGCCAACCTTCTGGGCCGGATGATCCGGCACCTGGATCTGCGGGAAAAGACATCCAGTAATCGCGCCAGTTTCGTCTTGATAAGAGTAGTTTCTTCGCATAAATAGTCAAATAATGTATTGACTTATTAGGACAAATCGAAAAATTGCTTGTTATGAGCACAACCATTGATCAATCACAAGCGGCAACCAGCACGGCTGTGAGTTCGCCGGCTTACCAAGCATACCGTATCCTTCATTTCGGATTCACAGTTGCTCCTATCCTCGCTGGCTTGGACAAGTTCTTCCATCTGCTGGTCAACTGGGACCAGTATCTCCCCGGAGTTGTGACGAGAATTTCACCCATATCGCCGCACACGGTGATGCTTGCTGTCGGTGTGATTGAGATTGTGGCTGGAATTGGGGTCGCGCTTAAACCTCGAATTTTTGCTTACGTAGTCGCCGCCTGGCTGGCGGTGATCATAATTAACCTATTACTGATTCCGGGCTACTTCGATGTGGCGCTGCGTGACTTCGGGCTATTCCTTGCCGCTCTCGCACTGGCTCGGTTGAGCCAGCAATTCTCGCGCGGGTAACTGATTGCCAGAGCCGAAAGAGCTCATCCCAAGTTCCCGCGGCATTAGAACGCACACAGGTGGATCGTCTTCTCAGAAGACGATGCCAAAATCATTCGCCCACGGCGCAAGCTGATTGACGGAGTATCCCATCCGCAAAATTTGGCGGCAAGCCGCGTTTGCTATTGCCAACGCGTTGAGGACAACGCGTTCCACCTGCTCCACCTAATCTTTCAAGAGCGAGAGAAATTCGGAACGTGTACGGGCGTCTTCTTTAAAAGTGCCCAGAAGACAGGAGGTCTTCATGACCGAGTTCTGTTTCTCAACGCCTCGCATCATCATGCAAAGATGTTTCGCTTCCACAACGACGGCCACGCCCGAGGGTTGTAAGCAATTCATGAGCGACTCGGCGATTTGGGTTGTAAGATTCTCCTGAATCTGCAAACGCCGCGCGAATACATCGACAATGCGCGCCACCTTGGAAAGACCAATCACCTTCCCGGCTGGAAGGTAAGCCACATGCGCGCGACCGATGAAGGGCAGCAAATGGTGCTCACACAGCGAATAAAGCTCGATGTCTTTGACTAGGATGATCTCACTCGCCCCGGACTCGAAAACGGCCCCGTTGATGATCTCATCGAGATTCTGCCTATAACCTTGTGTGAGAAACTCCAGGGCGCGCGCCGCCCGACCCGGGGTTCGTTGGAGACCTTCTCGATTAACGTCTTCCCCAATGCTTTGAAGCAGTTCGCGGTACGCGTTCGCAACTCTGTCGAGATCTCTCTCTGGCAGGCGATTGCTCTCGCGTGTAAAACCTTCCCCAATATCAAGATCGGAATTATGACGCTGAATCATGTGTTATGTTTTGATTTAGCGTAGCATCAAGGAGTAGCGGTCTCTAGTCCGCGGCATCGCGTTCGATGAACGCGACTCACCTTATTCAAGCCAGCTTTGCGGATATTTCGGATCGTCCAGCGCGAGCGAGTCCTCAGTTAGTTCGAGGGTGTGTTGGGTGTCGAACATCACAGCCAATTCTTCCGTGCGTGTCGCCTTCCTGCTTGCCATGATCGTGCCCGGATGCGGCCCGTGCGGAATCCCGCGAGGATGCAACGTAATCGAACCACTTTCGATCCCGCGCCGTGAACCAAAATTCCCGCGCACGTAAAACAGAACTTCATCCGCCTCGACGTTGTCGTGTACCCACGGGATTCTTACGGCTTCCGGATGCGTGTCGAGCATTCGCGGCGCAAATGTGCAGACGACGTAACCGCGAATTTCAAAGGTCTGATGGATTGGCGGCGGTTGATGCAATGTTCCAGTGATCGGCTCGAAATCCTGCGCGTTAAATGTGAATGGGTAGAGATAGCCGTCCCAGCCGACCGCATCGAAGGGATGCTGTGCAAGCGTCACTCGCGTAAGGCGCGATCCATCTTTTACAAGAACATCAACGTCTTCCTCCTTGTCGATCGTGATAATCTCGCGCGGCGCGTGAAGATCGCGCTCGGAATACGGCGCGCCCATTTTGATTTGCCCCTCGTGATTCAGGTAACGTTGCGGAATTCGAACCGGGCCGACTGATTCAAGAATGAGATAATCCTCCTCTTCAATCTTGTCCGGCACGAGGCGGTAGGTGATTCCACGCGGAATAACAATGTAATCCTCGGCGCGGTAAGGCAGTTTTCCGAAAACAGATTCCATCACGCCGCTGCCGTGAAACACGAAGATGATCTCATCGGCGCCGCCGTTTTTGTAATATTCAAATTTATCGTACGCTTTCGCCGGACGCGCGCGATAGGCAATCACATCCCGATTAAACAGCATCGGAACGCGCCCGGTGTACAGATCGCCGCGACGCGGGATATTAGCCGTCTTTAAGTGATGATGTCGCAGCGGACTATCGGTTACCTTCTTTGGTTCCCAATGTTTGATTAACTCGACGTTGCGCACGCGCGTAGGCGGACGCAGGTGATACATGATCGAGTACGCCTCATCGAATCCTTGCGTTGTGAAGACGTGCTCATAGGCAATGCCTTCATTCTTATACGTCGGCGCCGACCCGTTGCGGTGAAACCAGATGTGATGTTTCCTCGGAATTTCGCCCAGTCTTTGATAGTACGGCATAGTCGCTCCTCCTTCTATTCTGTCATTCTGAGCGCAGTGAAGAATCTCTGATCGGTCGGCACTGTTTCAGATACGCCACGACAGAAGTAAACAATCTGAGATGTTTCGCTTCGCTCAACATGACAAATTACAGATTACCTCGCGCTTCCTGTTCGCGTTCGATGGCTTCGAAGAGCGCTTTGAAATTGCCTTTGCCAAAGCTCTTCGCGCCTTTGCGCTGAATAATTTCGAAAAAGAGCGTGGGCCGATCTTCTACCGGCTTGGTAAATATTTGCAGCAAATAACCTTCATCATCACGATCGACGAGAATGCCCAGCTCCTTTAAGGCGTTCAGTTCTTCGTCGATGTGACCCACCCTATCGAGCAGCGTGTCGTAGTAACTCGAAGGGATGTTCAGAAATTCAACGCCCCGCTTTTGCAGATCGGTCACCGTCTCGATGATATTGTTTGTCGCCATGGCCACATGCTGGACACCTTCGCCATCGTAAAATTCGAGATACTCGTCTACCTGCGATTTCTTTTTGCCTTCGGCCGGCTCGTTGATCGGGAACTTCACGAAGCCGTTGCCGTTGCTCATCACTTTGCTCATTAGCGCCGAGTATTCGGTAGAAATGTCCTTGTCGTCGAAGGTCAGGATGTTTCGGAACCCCATTACGTCCTCATAAAACTTCACCCACGGATTCATCTGCCCCAGGGCGACGTTGCCCACACAGTGATCCACATATTGGAGGCCAGTCTCCGGCGGATTGTAGTTCGATTCCCATTTACGAAAACCTGGCATGAACGGACCGCGATATTTTTCGCGCTCAATGAAAAGGTGGACGACATCGCCATAGGTGTGGATCCCACTCATCACTACCTCGCCATGTTTATCTGAGAGCGTTTTCGGCTCCATGTAACTCTTGCCACCGCGCTTCGTCGTCTCTTGCCATGCTGAGGCTGCATCTTCCACCTTCAACGCCAGCGCCTTGACGCCGTCGCCATGTTTGTAGATGTGATCGGCGATTGGATTATTGGCACGGATGGGAGTAGTCAGGAGCAAGGTCAACTTATTCTGCCGAATCGCATAGCTGGCGCGATCTTTGACCCCGGTTTCCGGCCCGGAATACGCCAGGCTTTGAAATCCGAATGCGGTTTTGTAGAAATGCGCCGCCTGCTTGGCGTTCCCGACATAAAACTCGACGTAATCCGTACCGTGAAGCGGTAGAAAATCCTCTTCCGCTGCTGGCGCAGCTTTCGGTTTTTGAGTCGTCGTTTTTGGAGCAGCAATTGTCGTTGGCATAATGACCTCCTAACTCTTTCGCGCTGAGCGCGCCACTAAATATAAGATCGACGGCAACCCCTCGCAAGGGTGGCAATCGCCGTGGCGACTTGATTTCGCCCTCGCTCTGAAACGCATTTTTCTTCTGATTGCCAGCTCGCAACCGGCGAGATTTAGAAAGGTTCACGAACCCGACGTGGCGGTTTCGCTAGCGCGCATGACTTCCGTCATGATCGCGCCCTGCCGTCACGGAAACATGTACAACAAAAAAGGAACGGCACATCACCAATTCCTTTTCTGCTTTTTGAATGAATGACTATCTCAATGAGACATCGTCTATGCGGAATGTCGTTGAGAGCGAAAAATCAGTCGTACAACGGAATTGCAGCCGGATGGTCTGACCTCTGTAAGCAGCAAGGCTGAAGGATTTTTGTGAGTAGTTTCCAGGAGTCGTTTTATCCCTGTTGCTGTAGGTCGCGAGGGTTTGAAGTAACGTGCCGCTGGTGTTGCGGACTTCCACGTACAAGAAATCATACGCGTTTGTCGTGCCCTCGCTGGAGCTGCAGTTGAACCAGAAAGTCAGGTTTCCGGTAGCCGTCGTGGGAATGGCGACTGTTTGGTAAACCTGCCCGGACACATTATTATTCACGCCGAAATACATGTAGCCCGTCCCGCCGTGAGGATAGTTGCCATTGTTGGTATAAAAGGCGCCGGCACCCGATAAGACCCATGGCGATATGCTGCCTTCCAGCGCACCATTGACGATCAATTGAGTCGGCGGAGTTGCTGTGGCGGTCGCCGTCGGGGTCGGCGTAGAAGTCGGAGTAGCTGTGGGTGTAGGTGTTGGCGAAACAGTGGGCGTCGGAGTGGGCGCGCCGGTTGCCAGCTTGAAACTGCCAATGCGGGTGCGCCAGTTATATGAAGTGGTCGAGGAATAGTATTCGTTAGTGTACCAGAACGTCGCGTCGTCCACCGGATCGATCGTCAAAGAGCTGTAATCGCCCCAGCGATTGCCGCTGCCGGTTTGGCTGCCGGCGCCGTCATACAGATGGGCTTCGCCCTGAGTCAGAGTGTTGATCGGGTCTGTTGCCAATCGCCCGGCATAACGAAGCTGGGGATGGATACTTGAGCTTGAAGCGCTAAAGCCAATGGCGAGATTTCCCTGTCCATCCATCGCCGCACTTCCCATCCAGCGCCAGGTTGTGTCTGGCTGGTACGTGCTCTGCTGATAGACAGTGACCGGGCCGGACGTCACATTGCGCAGTTCGAACCACCGCAGACCTGCCACCCCGCCGGAGCTTACGCTGTAGGTGCCGACGACGGATTCGTGATTGCCAAAGTTTCGATAAGCCAGCCGAAACATCAAACGATCCCCGATGCCATCGAGATAATTTGAGCTGGTCACTCCACTTTGCGGCACACAGGCACGGCTCGTAGGACAAAGCGCAGTGAAACCAGCCGACGGCGGATTGGCAAAGGTGGTAAAGGTCGAGTTTGCGGGGGTAACGAAATCCACGTGGAAGTGATAGGTGGTGTAATTCGGATTAGTGGCCTGGCCGGGAAATCCTACGAAAGTGTTCGGAGCGCCTGTGGGCGGCAAGGTCGGCCCGTCGAGATCTGCGGGCAGAAAGGGATCGATCGATCCACCGAGGGGTCCGACCGGACTAACAAAGGTAGCGGGTTGCCCGGCCAGCATCTTCGTCCGATCAAACGCGAAGGGCTGAGGGCCAAGGTAAGTCGTGCCTGACGCGTTAAACACGTTCATGCTCATGTAATAGGCGTCGGGCCATACGCTGATGTGAGGGTAATCAAAGAAGTTCGTGCCGAGATGAAATCCATAGCGGTAATAGCTGCCGGTGGCATCTGAAGTAGTGGAGATCGCCACGCATTCGTCAGTTACCGCGCTGCCGGAGCCCGCGAATTGACTAATTAGCCAGCGATTGGCCAGATGATCATAGAGCATGACCGGATCGCCCTTTCCGCCGCTTTGGCAGACACCGCCAAATCCGCTCCAAATAGAAGAAATGCTATTGGGTCCCAAAACTGAATTGCCGGTGGCCTTATCAAAGACTTGATAACCTTCGTTGACGATTTGCACATACTGCGTTGGTCCCACGGCTCCGTTCGTGTCAGGCGGGGCGCAGTTGCAGCCCACGCCGGGAAAAGGAATGCCGTCGAAGGTCCGGATGGGAACAGGTATGTTCACCCCCGGAAAGCCGAAGCCTGTGACATGCGAGTTTTGGACGACTGGGTCAAAACTGTCTACGTGCCGATAAGGTACTTTTGGATTCTCATTCGCCTCCTGTTCGGCCCCGCGTCTCAAATCGGACTCGCTCCAGGCAGGCATTTCGCGCAGCGGTGGGGAAACATCGTTGTGATAAGACGCGCCAACCTGGACAGAATTGGCGACGGCGTTACCTGCCCCTTGGGCCAGAGATTTCGTACCGAACGGGCCACTAATCCCGAGCAGCGCCAGAAGAAGGCTGAGCAAGCACAACAGACAAGCGAGTAGACGCGAAAGAGAGAACGCAGAGTTCCGAGGGGTTGTTTTTTTCATATTATTTCCTCCATATCATTGGTCGACTAACGCGGCGATGCTATGGAGGCCCGTCTGCGATTTTCAAGCCTTCTAACATTATTTTTTTGTAATGTGTCGGCATAAGTGCCTAAAGGTAGAAACCGCAGCACATGTCTGAAATGTCGGCACGAGTCGACCAACGAATTGCTCCCGATCTACACGAGACAAACATTTATATTTCCGCTGCCCATCTGTCGGAGACGATCAAGATTTATGCGGCGGCAACGCGAAATTCGCGATCGCGAGGAGACACTCGCCAGGTCGCGGTGGCGACCGTTACGGAGATTGATCGCGTAACGCGCGCAATTTTAGGCGTAGTGCATTTAACCGGATGAATCCAGTCGCGTCACTTTGATCATACGCAGATTTTTCGCCTTCCATGGTCGCAATTTTTGGATCGTAGAGGCTCCTGGGACTCTTGCGTCCGGCCACAATGACATTGCCTTTGTAAAGTTTGAGCCTAACGAGTCCGCTCACGTCGGATTGCGTCTCTGTGATAAGCGCCTGGAGCGCCTCGCGTTCGGGAGAGAACCAGAAACCGTTGTAAACCAGTTCGCTATATTTTGGGATGAGGCTGTCGCGCAAGTGCATCATTTCGCGGTCCATTGTGAGTGCTTCCATTTGACGATGGGCGAAATGCAAAATTGTGCCGCCGGGTGTCTCATACACGCCGCGGCTTTTCATTCCAACAAAACGGTTCTCGACGATGTCCACGCGACCGATTCCATGTTTGCCACCAAGTTTGTTGAGCATTTGCAACACCTGAAATGGCGACATTCTGGAGCGCTGAGCGCCTGCAACCCCTGAGGCGACGGGCTCGCGGGAGCTCGCCGCTCCATTCACACCAATGCAATTGCCACTGTCAAATTCCAGCTCGATGTGTTCTGGTTCGTTAGGCGCGTCTTCCGGAGCAACGCTGAGTTTGTACATGGCGCGCATTTCTTTTGAACTGGCGTCAAACCACGGATCTTCGAGCGCGCCGCTCTCGTAACTGATATGAAGCAGATTGCGATCCATTGAATACGGTTTTTGCGCAGTCGCTTCGACCGGAATTCCGTTCGCTTTCGCGAATGCAATCATCTCGCTACGGCCAGGGAAGTGTTTACGAAAAACTTCTTCCCGCCATGGCGCAATCACGCGCAGATCGGGCGCAAGCGCCGCGGCGGCTAATTCGAGGCGAACTTGATCATTCCCCTTCCCCGTCGCGCCATGAGCGATCGCGTTGGCATTTTCGGCGCGCGCGATCTCGACCATTCGTTTCGCGATCAACGGGCGCGCGATACTCGTGCCAAGCAGATATTGTCCCTCGTAAATCGCGCCCGCCTGGAACATTGGGAAAATGAAATCACGCGCGAATTCCTCGCGCAGATCTTCGACGATGCATTTCGATGCGCCACTCGTTAGGGCTTTTTTCTCCAAACCGTCCAGTTCTTCTTCCTGGCCGATATCGGCGCAAAAGGCGATGACTTCAGCCTGATAATTTTCCTTGAGCCAACGGAGGATCACGGACGTGTCGAGGCCGCCGGAATATGCGAGTACGATTTTCACGGATGTTTGATCTTAAGGCTGGGGACGGCGCGCCTCTTTTCCTTTTGTCATCCTGAGCGAAGCGAAGGATCTCTGATTGCTTTTGGATCGACAGGCATCAAAACAATGATCAGAGATGTCTCGCTTCGCTCAACATGACAGGCTTAATCGCCGAATGAAATATCCACGTCACCCGCGGTTTGGACCATTTCGCCGTTAGGCGGAACCAGCTTGAGCCGATTGACAGCTTCCGCGATCGGCACCTGACGCACCTGATAATTTTGGTAACTTACCATCGAACCAAAATGTCCTTCGCTGGCTAATTGGACAGCTTTCACGCCAAAACGCGTTCCAAGAATTCGATCCAGGGTCGTTGGTGCGCCTCCCCGTTGCAGATGACCGAGAACGCAGCAGCGCGCTTCTTTTCCAGTGCGTTTTGCAATTTCCCGCGCCACGATTTCCCCGACCCCGCCGAGACGAAATTCGCCGCCTTCCACGTCACGCTTTATCTGTTCGCCATGTTTTGGTCGCGCGCCTTCAGCGACCACCACAACTGTTCCCAGATAACCAGCCGCCTCACGCGCCTTGACCACGGTGGCGATCTTGTCGAAATCGAATGGAATTTCTGGAATCAAAATAATGTCCGCCCCCCCAGCGATGCCGCCATGCAACGCGATCCAGCCGGCATGGCGTCCCATTACTTCGACCACCATGACTCGCCTGTGGCTGGTCGCCGTTGTATGCACCCGATCGAGCGCGTCCATTACGACAGCAACAGCAGAATCGAATCCGAATGTTGTCGCAGTGGCCTCGAGATCGTTGTCGATTGTCTTGGGGACGCCGATGCAATTGATGCCAGCTTCCTGCAACTGCTGCGCCGTGACCATCGAACCATCACCGCCGACAATGATCAACGCCCGTACCTGAAGCTCATCCAGTATCTTCTTTGCGCCTGCAATGATGTCCTCAGGCACAATCGTCCGATCGCCAGCACCGACTTTGGCAACGAAATGCCCGCGATTCGTCGTGCCGATGATCGTGCCGCCCAGCGCCATGATCCCGTTAACGCTTTGGCGATCGAGAATAACATGATTGCCGGGAGGAAGAAGTCCTTCGAATCCGTCACGAAAACCAACCACTTCCCACCCAAGTTTCTCCGCCGCCAGTACCACGCCTCGCAGAACCGCGTTAAGTCCGGGGCAATCGCCACCGCTGGTCAGAACGCCAATCCGTGGCTTCATTTTTTGCAATCGAAGGACCGGTCTGCTAAAGCATTTTCTTTGAATCGGCGACACGACCGCCGGCGGCCCATTGATCGTATAACTGCCAACCGCGTTGTAAAAGGGCTGTGCCTTCACCGAATCGATTTGTGCTGCCCAGGAGCACGATCATCAAATGACGTGGATACACTGTTTCCATCTGACCCTGGCGAACAACTTCCGCCTGACGATTGGCATACAGGATCAAACAATCACCGGATCGCGCGGTGCGACCTGTTTTGACTCCGTCGATGCCCATTTTTCCCAGGAGTTCGTTTGTGTTGCGAAGCACGTAATTCAATCGACGCCCGCCTCGATCGAACGAGATCTGCCGTTCCTTTTGCGACACATAAAAGCGGAAACTCGCCTTGTTCATCGCATAGCGAGTGAGGCGCGCCATGTCTTCGGCCGTTGAATACGGCAGTGGCTTGACCTTGTAATCGACGCCGTGCGGATTAACAAAACGCGTGCGATCCATCTTCAATTGTTTGGCCAGCGCATTCATCTGGGCGACGAACGAATCAACTGGCGTGTATTTCGAGCCTGCCTCACCTGGCGCGAGCGACTCTAGCTTCGAGCCAACGTGGTACGCGAGCGTATAGGCCGCAATATTATCGGACTGAACAAGCGCAGCGTAGAGAAGATCTCGCAGCGTGATGCTATCGCCCGGCTGAAAGCCAATGTTGTTTTCCAGAGTGCCGGCAAACGCCTCCTGCGGGATCGTAACTGCCTGGTTGAGGTCGCCCGATCTGCGTTCCGCCCAATCGAGCGCCACACTTGCAGTCGCAATTTTCATCAGGCTGCCTACTTGGAGTTTTTTCCTCGGTTCCTGTTCTTCCAAAATGTAGCCCGTCTGCGCGTCGGCGATGAGATACGCCTCTGCGGCAGCAGCGGAGCGCAGAAGCGCCATGCTGACGAGAAAAGCGGAAAAAACGGTAAGAAAACGACGTGTCAAATGCATAAGAACCCTCGAACCGCAGCACCTTAATCGACGCGTTCTGATTCGCAAACGCCCGTTGCAACGCGCGCTATCTTGTCAAATATGGATCGGCTTCTCTGAAAATGCCAGTCCGGCTCGGACCGATGCCAAACGATCGCCGAAGGCGCATAGAGATCAGCCGGCAAAGCCGCACCTAATGCCAACGCGTTGAAGAGTCGCTGCGGCGACCGTTCCACCTTTGCTCACGCCGTCTTCTGTGGCATTCGGGCCCGACTCACCAGTAACCGCATTACAAAATAAATGATGATCGCCGAAGGAACCGCGAGAAATAGCGACCCAACGAAGGCTGGCCAAAAGGCAGGCCAAACAACCCGTGAAAACACATGCCAATCGATGTAGTCGCGCAATCCGAATTGCCGCAAATGTATGCGGCGTGCGGCCGGGCGGTCCAAGGTCCAACACCCCAAATGGTATTCGGCAACGTAGATCGCGGGCATCGCCCAAATCAGTACATCGTGCAACGTCACTGCGATCGCAGCGGCGATTTTGTTGCATCGGCAAACCCATGCCACTGCGATCGACAATAACGTTTTTAGCGGATAGAGTGGTGTGAACCCGAAAAAAATTCCGATTGCCGACCCGAGAGCAATGGAGTGCGGGGTGTCGGCAATTGTCATCAGAGTCATGTGATGCATCACCAGCCAGCGCTTCAGTCGCGCAAGCGATCCTGGTAACCGTGACTCATAATCCCGTGGAGATTTCTGCCCGGGACGTAGATCGTGCACTCTGGAATCTAAGCTAAAACAGCTCCCCTGTCTGTGCCGGCGTCTTGACGATTTGACCAAGCGCCTTGCGCAAACGAAGCGCCGCATGCGGGGCGTAATCGAGATTGTTGTTGTTGAAAATCACATGCGACTCACGTGCTTCCTTCGCCAGCTTTCTGCTGCGTTGTGCGACCTCCGCGATTTCGCTCTCGCTGTAATCGTAATCGAAACGCGCGGCCACAGTTTTGCCAGTGATGTAGGCCTTTTCATTGCGTCCATGCAGCCGCAGATATGCAACCTTCGAGTTCGTCACCTCATCCACGTCCGATGGCATGACCATGAAATGATCCGACGCAGGCGCGTCCACGTTCACAAAGGTTGCGTGATGCTTTCGCACAAAATCAATTGTCGATTCCAACTGATCGCCGACTGCCCAATTGCGGTTTCGAAACTCAATCGCAAGATCGTAATCGCTCAACATTTCGATCAATTGAATAAGCTCGCCTAACTCATGTTTTCGTGGAGAAAACGCGGGGGAAAGTTGCAAAAGAAAGACGCCAAGCTTTCCTGCATCGTGAAAAATCGACATCGACCTCAGAAAAAACTTGAGCACTGCTTCCTGCAAGTCCGGCGTCGATTTCACAATTCCTTTCGCGTTTGTCTCTGCGAACTTTTGCAAATCCGGTGGTAAGAGTTTTGCCGGCGTCGAGTGGAATGAGAACAGCTGGTGCAACTTTACGTCGAACGTGAAATCATCCGGCGTCGCCGCGCACCAGCGTTCCACCATTCTCGGTTCCGGCACGGAATAAAATGTCGAGTTCACCTCGACCATTTCGAAATGCTGCGCATACCACGGAAGCCGCTCGCCAGCCGGCATCTTTTTCGGATACCAGCGCTCGACAAAGCCGGGATCCGACCAGCTTGCCGTGCCGACGAGAATTTTTCCAGTTTCTGTCTTGGCGGAAGATCTTTTGGTCACGAATCAACGAAGTCACACGCTGCTGCGAACGCAAATGAGACTCACGAGCGTGACATTTGAAATTTGGCTCCAGCGGTAGGATTCGAACCTACGACCAATCGGTTAACAGCCGACCGCTCTACCACTGAGCTACGCTGGATTAGATTTTTGGCCCGACGGCGGGAATACAGTTTGCCAAGAGAATCACGAGCGGCAAGTCGTTTCCAAATCTGCAAAATTGATTTGGTTGCGGGGGCGGGATTTGAACCCGCGGCCTTCAGGTTATGAGCCTGACGAGCTACCAGGCTGCTCCACCCCGCGTCCCTAAAATAGTTGTGTGATCCCTTCTGTGCAAATCGAAAAACTGATTATTCAAGCACGAACGGCCGCATTGGCGTCGCCATGCGAATGATCTCTACCTGTTTAAGACTGGAGCCTTTCGGGCGAAGAAAAACTTGCATCGAAGAAAAGTCTCGTAACCGTTCCAGTCGAACGGCGGTCTTCATTACGGGCATCAAATGGTCATCCGGGCATTTTTTGAACGACTGTTAGCTAGCGAGTTCGCCCGGCGCGCATTGCTTGCATTTCTCATCGTCGCACTTTTCCTCGGCGGGATTCAGCTACGCCGCTGGATTGGAGAAAGCACGAGGCACGTGCGTTATCAGCACGACATCGTCAATGCTTTTTACTGGGGCAACGAAACCCTGAAAGAAACGCGGCGCCTATCGCCCGACGAAAGTACGGCTAATTCATTCACAGGATTCTGCCGCGGCTACTTCGCACTTTATGATCGAGTTAAGGATAGGGCGTACCAGAGCGATTATGGTCTCGACTATCCACCTCTTCGACTTCTGGTCATGGCGATCTGGGCGAAGGAGGTGCGTAATCAATTTCCCGGAGTCGATGACGGGCATCCAAAGCTGGTCAACCCGTTATTGAAGATCAATCTGTTATGCGAACTGCTTTCCGCGGTGGCAATTTTCTTCCTGGTGCGTCTGTGCGTGCAGCGATGCTCACGAACAACGCGGTCATCCTTGCTTCCTAGTTTGCCGTTAAGAGATCGCGCTTCGATGTGCGGCCTCGCTGCGGCGAGCGTGGCATGGCTTGAACCCTCCATGATTCTCGACGCGCACGGCTGGCCACAGTGGGATGTATGGATCCTGCCGTTTTATCTATTCGGCGCGCTGGCAGCGCTGAAAAATCGCTGGTTCGTGTGCGGTTGTCTGTTGGCCGCAGGCGCAATGTTTAAGGGTCAGCTGTTATTCGTGACGCCGTTTTTTGTTCTTTGGCCATTATGGCAAAAAAGATGGAACCACGCGCTGTGTGTAATCGCAGGGTTCACTGCCACTGCGGCAGTAATCGCGTCACCGTGGCTTCTACGCACGCCGGCGGCCTGGCTCGCACTTGCTGCTGTCACTGGTGCTAGCTGGTCATTCATTCTGCAACGCAAGTTGCCACATCAAATTGCCTGGATCAGCGGGATTACCGGATGCGCTGTGTTTGTGATTGGCGCCTTCACTGGCGGAAGCTTCGCGTGGTTGCAAGTCGGTTTTCTGTACGGCAGCGAGCATTACCCCTACCTTGTCATCAGTTCATGTTACAACCTTCCATCACTTCTCTCCCAGCTTGGCTGGTCATTGAAGGATCCATTCTGCTCGGTCCATTTTGGATCTCTACATTTCGATCTCACACTGCAATGGACGTTGCGGCTGCTCTATCTTGGCGCACTCACGGTATGCGCGTACGGGGCTGCGCAGCAGGTTCGCAATCGCGACCCTCGCGTCCTGATTGCGATCACCGCTCCGTGGCTGCTGATGTTCACGCTGCTGGGACAGATGCATGAGCGCTACTTCGTCTGGGGTGCGGTAGTTAGTGCCGTCGCCTTGGGAGTCAGCTTCAGATTGAGCATCATTCATTTCATTATCTCCGCGGCGAGCACGGCGATGATTGTGCACGTAATGCTGATCGATAAGAAGCTCGAAGCAACGCTCTGGGCGATTGACCTGCTCAAGCACATCCGACCTTATGCGTCCGTTTTGGTTCTGGCCTGCGTGGCTGTTTACGTATGGAACACATTACGGATGCCAGTCTTCCAACGTCGAGCGCCTCGACCAGCAGAGTCACCTTCGCTCTCGCTGGGACCGGAGCCCGAGGAAGCCTGATCATAGGTGCGCTAGCTCATTTACCTGCGCACAAATCGGTGCCCATGCCGAACATCTCCGAGAGATCAGGATGCGGCGGGCTTATTGGCGTGCCAGCCGGCGGAACAAAAACAAACCAAGGATGATGAAAAGAACATTGGGAAACCAGACGAGCAGTTCCGGGTGCACATGCGGATTTCCACGCAGCGTATCGCCGATGATGACAAAGAGAAAGTAGGTCGTAGCTACGATCAAACCCATAGCGAACCCAATTGAGGTCTCGCGACGATGCGCCGTGACGCCAAGCGGGACTCCAATGATCGCGAACGCAACACACGCGAACGGAAATGAAAACCGCTTATTGATTTCGGTGCGGCTGGCGCTGCGTTCGCGTACGTTCTCGCTTTTTAATTGCTCCAGCAATTGTTCGATGGACAACGCAGATCGGCTTGGCCGTTTTTTCTCTTTGTTGTAAAGCTCCTCGAGGCTGATAGGCAATGTGCCTTCGACCATATTGATTCCGTCGCGTATCTTTCGCAGGTTGGTCGGGTCCTTTGGGTCGCGCTCTTGGTAACGCGCCTGATAGAGGTGCATAAGGATTTGCTTGTTCGCCAAATCGGCTTCGAGCATGCCGGTGCGCGCGTAAGTCACTTTCACCGGCAGCGAATTCTGGTTCAGCTCGAACACGGTGATGTTCTCAAGCTTGTTACCCTCTTTTTTCCCAACATAGATTTTGCGCCCGGGAAACTGATCGATCACCTGATCGCTGCCAAAGAGCGCCATTGGATTGCGCGTGGCGAGATCGAAAATGGTGCTGCGCAATTTTTCCTGTGCGGCGGGCGCAACCTGCACGTTGAGCCAGAGGCACATCACAGTGCACGCCAGGGCGACGCCCCAAAGCGAAAGGCACACCCGGGGAACACTCACCCCGTTCGCCCGCAGCGCGATCAATTCGTTGTCCGCGGAAAGCCGCCCGAACACGAGTAGAATCGCCGTCAATAATCCCCAGGGAATCGTGAATATCAGTGAGAATGGCAATACGTAGGCAATGAAAGTGATCAGGTATTCCATCGGCACGTCGTGATTCACCAGCAACGGAAGAAGCTTGCGGAAAATATTTCCGACGACTAGCACAAGGCTCAGCACGGCGATGGCGAACAACACGTTCACAATCAGCTCACGACTAACAAATCGATCGATCAACTTCATCTTCTTGCGCAGAAGCTAGCACAAATCGATAGGCGCGCCGCGCTGCAGCGCTGGAGCGTCCAGCAGGCTGTTCCTACAAAAATCTGGATAATTTGCTATCATCAACACATCAATGAGTGCCGGGATGTACGATGTCGCAATTATTGGAGGCGAACCGGCTGGCAGCAACGCGGCAATCTTACTCGCGAAAACGGGCCGGCAGGTAATCGTGTTTGAGCGGGAAAAATTCCCGCGCTTCCATATTGGCGAATCGCTCGTGTCTTTTAGCACGAAGGCGTTTGCGCCGCACCTCTCGCTCGTGCCGAAGAAAGACCAAGCGCCAGTATCTGCCGAGACAGCTGGCGTTATGTCATGAGTCCGTTTACGGCCCACAGTGCCGTGGCTACACGGTTTGCTCCCCTTCTGGTGATTACCTTGTTTAGCGTAATAAGTTGCGCAACTGTTTCACACCATGAATTATCCGAACCAACAGACGGATGGCAAACCAAGAGCGGTCAGCTCATGTATCGAACACCGAACACGACGCTCATTGGCGAGGCACTAGTCCGCTTTTCTAGAGCTGGCGACTTCGAATTAACGGTCTCCAAAGGACCGGGAGTCACGCTCCTTTCGGTGCGGCAGGATGCGACCTTCGCTGAAGTGAAAGGGGGATTGGCCCGCCAAGGCTGGTCGGGGCCGGTCGGACAAGCTCCACCCCAATTGCGCGGTTGGCTCGGGTTGCGAGATCAATTCCTTCACGCCCCGGAGCAAAAGACCCTGCGATACGCATCCGGCAACGAGACGTTCGTATTCCGATTCTGATTAACACCGGCCTTCAGACCGGTGCATATCGTACTGCCAACGGGGCCAGCCGTTTCAACGGCTTACGTACTAGAGCAATCTAAAAAAGCCGTTGAAAACGGCTCAGTCGGGGGGATTCGCATGTTCACCGGCCAAAAAAGGCCGGTGTTAACGAGAGACTTGGCTCAGCGATTGTAAAGCCGCCGCGATTACAGAACACTACCGCCGTTCATGCACATTAGTGATTTCATCGCCCGAACCATAACCCAGCGACGCGCGCTGGTGTGGGGCAGCGTGGCTTTGCTGACCATTGCCTGCATCGCAATTCTTGTGACGTCGCTGCAACTCGATTCTGAAATCTTCAATGTTTTACCCGGCAAGTTTTCGTCTGTGCAAGGTCTCAAGATTTACGATCGCGATTTTGAGCAGACGCGGGAGCTTACGTTCGCGCTCCAGTGCGACCCGAAGGACGTGGATAAACTGGATGAGTTTGCGCCAGTGTTTGCCGAAAGATTGCGACAGCAGCCCTGGTGCACGCGCGTGCTCTCCGGTTCGCCAATGTCCGCCCCTGATGGAATCCGCGATCTTCAATTAATCGCAGTACCTCTACTTCTCAATCTGAAGCCAAACGCCTTCCGTGAGACCATAGCGGTCCTGCAACCGGAGAAAATTCGCGATCGACTTCATCGCTTGCGCGAACAGATCGAAGCAGGCTCACCGCGTCCGGAGTTCGAGCTTTCCTTTGATCCCCTCGGTCTGATCGCGCCAGCGCTGAAACCCTTTGCAGAAAGCACGATCATTGAGCAGGAGCAACCGCTCACGTCGGCAGATCGCACGATGCGCGTGTTCCTGGTGGTGACGAATCAGCAGTCCATCAGCGCCTTCGAATGCCAGCGTTTGATGCGCGAAGTAAACAAGTTTCGCGCAATCGCCGCCGAGGGATGGAATCCCGAATCGCATTCGGGATTGCAGGTCCTCGTGACCGGTCGCTCGGCCTTTGCATCGGAAATTTCGCTGAGCATGCGCTACGACGTCGTGGCGACATTGCTGGGTTCGGTCTTCCTGGTAGGCACAATTTTCTTTGTTGGTTTTCGCCGATGGCTTCCGCTACTGGGCATGGCTCTTTGCCTTCTCCTCTCTTGCCTGGTTGCTCTAACTCTCGGGCAACTCCTTTTCGGGCGACTGAGCATGATCAGCGTCGGTTTTTGCGCGATTCTCGTCGGCCTTGGAGTCGACTTCTCGATTCTCACAATCGGACGTTATCACCAGGCGCGCTCAGATGGAGAACCGCATCGGCAAGCAATCGCAACGTCGATAGCAAAACTTGGACGCGCGATTTTTTTCGGTGCACTCACCACAGCAGTCGGTTTTCTTGCCCTGGTTCTAAGTGGTTCCATGGCTTTCTCGCAGTTGGGCGTGCTAATTGCCATCGGCATTTTCGTCGCCGGACTCTTTATGTGTTCGATTTTGTTTTTGTTTGTTCGCGAGCGACAGGCAATTCCTCATGATTGGCTTTTCGAGAGCGTAAGAAAGTATGTGCGCTGGATCGTTCGAAAGCCCGTGCCGATGCTGCTTTTTTCAACTGTGCTTTTGTTAGTCCTGACTGCGATCGGCTTTTCGCCAAATCCGCCGCTTCATTTCGAGACCAACACACGTTCGCTGCAACCCAGGAACATTCGCGCAAGTCAGGCGCTGGAGGCAATCATGCATGAAATGCCAGTACGCTGGGAGCCGGTATTGGCGATTGTGCGCTCGGCGAATCCGCAGGAGCTGCACGATTACTGGCAGAAAATTGTCGCCCATTGGCGAGAACTCCAGGCAGCAGGAAAGATCAAGGGCTTCTCCACTCCGGCTGCGCTTTGTCTTTCACCAGATTGGATGGAGACAAATCGGCGACAGTTGAGCGCGATCAATTTCCCAGCAGCACGCGAGACACTAGACCAAACTCTCGATGCTGAAGGATTCAGCCGCGATTCGTTCGCGCCAGCGTTCACCCTGCTTGACGACTTAAAACGCCTGACCGATCCCAACGTTCCCTTGCCGAACTGGCGCGATCAGCTGCCAAAATCATCCAGCTGGTGGTTCCTGGTTGATCGCTACTTTGGTCACGATCCCGCGTTGACTACGGGGTTCGTTACAACGAACCAACCGATCTCAGCCCACGCCCAAAGCAAAGACCTGGAACGCGACCTGCAAGTACCCGGGGTTCCGATGATTCTCTCGGGGTGGAGTTATGCGCTCGCCGATTTGCTGCCGTGGTCGCATCACCAACTCCTGCTCATCAGCGCGCTGATGGCGATCTTCGACATCTCGTTGCTGGCCCTTTTGTACCGGGATTTTCGTTTGTGGACGATCCAGGTGATCACACTGGCGTTCGGGATTGGAGCAATGATCGCTTCGATGAAGTTGCTGCACATCAATTTGAATCTTCTTAATGTGCTCTCGTTCCGCCTCGTACTAGCAATCGGCGTGGACTACGGGATATACGTTGTATTGGTCTGGCAAAAGACGCGGGAGATTGAGCATGACGTTGCCGGCGTGCTGAAGCCCGTCTTGCTCGCTGGTTTGACGGCAGTGAGCGGGTTCGCCTCGCTCGCCCTTGCACGAAACCCAGCGCTCACCAGTCTCGGTATTGCGTGTGCCATTGGAATTTTCTGGAGCTTGATGGCTACGATTTTCTTTGCTCTCCCCGCTATGGCGGCCAACCGGCCAAAAACCTAATTCGGGAATCGCGCGGCCCGTCATGCTTCTGCAAAAGCTTTCCGGTCAGTGAAACGCTGCTAGACTGGAAGCAAAATGCGCTTACGCGGGTTACTGTGGTTTAACGCAGTATTTTCCATCATGCCCGTTGCGCTTTGGGCGAGCGCGGTTGTCGAAGGGCGTGTAGAACTTCCGAAATCACATACGGCTCCGGTCCAGGCAAAACGCTACGAGATCGTCACCAAAGGCGGCGTACTTTCCACTCAACCTCCCCTCGCGGTAGTTTACCTCGACGGTGCTTTTCCGAAACTAGCTTCGCTGCCGACGAAACAGGTCGCGCAAAAGGATTTGACGTTCGTCCCAGCGCTTCTTCCAGTCCCGGTTGGAACCAAGGTTGAATTCCCGAATCTCGACGAGACTTATCACAACATCTTTTCCTATTCGCCTGCGAAACGGTTCGACCTCGGCCGTTATCGCCCGGAGGAACGTCCTATTCCGACACAAGTTTTCGATAAGCTGGGTCTGGTCACATTACGGTGCGACATTCACGAACATATGCGCGGGCTAATCCTGGTTTTGAATACGCCGTATTTTGTGATGACAGATACCGACGGGCACTTTCGATTAAGCGGACTTCCTGCAGGTCGTTACACGCTTAAGGCTTGGATCGACAGCAGGACCACGCGCGAGAAACCCGTGGAACTGAAAAACGACCAGACGCTCCACATCGATTTCCCATGAGATCGGCGGTTCAAGCCAGAGACGAAGGTGTAGCAAGCTTTCGAACCCGGCTGTTCACCGCCATAATGGTTATCGTCGCAACGCTGACTGCTTTTGGTTTCTACCTGGCACAGCGCAAAGTCACAGCGGACGCGGAACGAAATTTACAGGAGAATTTCCAAGCGGAGCTTTCCTCGCTGCATAGGCTCGAAGAATTACGCCACGCAGCGTTAGCGGAGCGCTGTGACGTGCTTGCGGCCAAGCCACGGATCCATGCGGCCATGGAAGACAATGCAATCGACCTGTTGTATCCCAGCGCAAAAGACGAACTGCGCGACCTAATGGAAGGCGACGAACCGCCGCCCGAACAGGCGGCCCCATCGTTACACGCGAAATTTTATCGTTTTCTCGACAGCACAGGCGCGGTCATTAAGCCGCCAAATCCGTACGACGTGGGTGAACTTGATGCGAAAACGGAAAGGCAACTGGCCTTGAGCAGATTGCCCGACACGCAACAAACCGGTTACATCCGGAAAAATACTGAAACCGGCGGAGGAACTATCGACGAAGTGATAGCTGTGCCGATCTTCTCGAGCTACACGGGCGACGTGATCTCGGCACTCGTCATCGGGTTCAAACCGCTTGAGCTTGAAGAGAAAAACGCTGAGGTGGGAATGAGAAGTGGCGTCTGGGTAACTGGGCAATTGCATTTGCCCTCGCTCCCGAAATCTGCACAAGCATCGCTCAACGAAAAAATAGCCAGTGCGGTCGCAAATTCTGATCGCGAGCAAGACAACTTTCGCGTCAATGTCGACGGCGCGCCTCAGCTCTTATTTTACAAGCGGCTTAATCCTGGATCGCTTTTTCCAGCGGCTTACGAAATTTGCGTTTATCCGCTGGCCTATTCGATGGCTCAGCTGCATCGCCTCCGCTGGCAGATTGGCGGCGCCGGCGCGTTGCTCTTGTTAGGCGGTTTCGTCGCAAGCCACGTGGTTGCGCTCAGGTTCTCAGCCCCAGTAAAAAAACTTGCGCTGGATTCGGAGCAAAATCGCGCGCAACGAAAACGCGCCGAAGCCGCGCTTGCTTCGACCACGCAGGAATTGGAAAGGTCGGCCCGATATTCTGCCGATGCCTCCCATCAGTTAAAGAGCCCGGTCACGGTTCTTCGCATCGGCCTGGAAATATTGCTGACGCGCGAAGGTTTTAAGCCGGAAGTTTATGAGGAGCTATCCGCCCTTCTCCATCAAACGCACCGTTTGACTGGCGTGATCGACGACTTGCTTCTTTTGTCGCGCATGGATGCTGGACATCTTCAAATTGCGTCCACACCGGTCAATCTTAGTCAGCTGGTTGATGAGTGGCTTGACGATCTTAGCGCGCTTCCAGATTCGCCTGATGTGAAAATCGAGAAGGAATTTACCACCGGTTTATTTGTGGCCGGAGAAGAGCGGTACACGTCCCTCATTGTGCAAAATCTCCTTGAGAACGCACGAAAGTACAATCGGCCCGGTGGGCTGATTCGAGTCAGCGCCTCCCGCGCCTGCGGGAGCAGGAACGTTGTGCTGAAGATTGGGAACACGGGCCGCACCATTCCACCCGCTGAAAACATCTTCGAGCGCTTTCATCATCGCTCGACGCCGTCCGCCGCGTCGGGCCACGGGATCGGTTTAAATTTGGCGCGCGAGCTCGCCAGACTGCACGGCGGCGATTTATGTCTGGTTCGCTCGGAAAACGATTGGACTGAATTTGAAGTGCGCTTTCCTGCTTCGGACGGGGTTAATGCAGTTGCATGAAGCTGCGCGTCCTTAGCCTGTGCGCCTTTGCCTGCACGGCGTGCGCATTCGACATCGATGATTTTTTCGACCGGCTCGACACCGCGCTTACGATTTCAGCATTTCACGATAATCTGCGGGCCCGATTGAGCGGCACTCTCGATTTGGAAATCTATCACTTCGAGCAGCCGGCGCCTGGTCTGATCGACAGCAGCATCGACACGCTTTTTAATCCGCGTTTGACGCTCTTTCTCGACGCACAGGTCGGCTCTCACATTTATTTCTTTTCGCAATCGCGGCTCGATCGCGGCTTTGACCCGAGCGATAACGGCGCCCAAATTCGGCTCGACGAATATGCGCTGCGCGTGACGCCTTGGGACGATGGTCGCTTGACGTTGCAGATTGGCAAATTCGCCACGGTCGTCGGCAATTGGATTCCCCGGCATCTCTCCTGGGAAAATCCATTCATCAATGCGCCGTTAGTCTATGAAAACCTCACGTCTATCAGGGACAAGTCCGCGCCCTTTTCGCTGTTCGACTTCGTCTACGGGTTCTACTACTACCAAAAGTATGCGTTCAATCCGGTAATCTGGGGTCCTAGTTATGCGAGTGGCATTTCTGTATCCGGCCGGCTGGATCGATTTGATTACGCTGTGGAAATGAAGAATGCGTCGTTATCGTCGCGTCCGGAATCCTGGAACGTTACCGAGAATGGCTTTGAGCATCCGACGTTCAGTGGGCGTCTCGGTTTCCGGCCTAACGAGGCGTGGAATCTTGGTTTCTCAGCGAGCGAGGGCCCATATTTTCGCCGTGAAGCCGAAACTACGCTTCCGCCTGGGCGCGACATCGGCGATTACCGGGAATTTGTCCTCGGACAAGACGCGGGCTTTGCCTGGCGCCACGTACAGGTGTGGGTCGAGTTTTATGAAGCGCGTTTCGAAGTGCCCCGGGTGGGAAACGCAGACACCTTTGCTTACTACGTCGAAGCGAAATACAAATTTACGCCACAATTCTTCGGCGCGATTCGCTGGAACCAGCAACTCTTCGGCGATGTCAGTAATCCAGACAGCGGAAGCGTTCGCTGGAGTGACGATCTCGCGCGGATTGACTTGGCGGCCGGTTATCGCTTTACATCACATACTCAATTGAAGCTTCAGTATAGCTATCAACACGAAACCACCGGCCAGGGGAGAGACAATCACCTGGTTGCAGCTCAACTTACAACGCGGTTTTAAAGTCCATCCCTGCTTTGGAAAGATATGCATATACTGGTTGTTGAAGATGACACTGGATTAGCGCGGCAAATTGCATCGGCATTGACGGAAGCCGGGCACGATCCAATCGTCGTCCATGACGGCGAAAAAGCTCTCGATAAAACAAAGGCGACGCCGTTCGATTTGATTGTGCTGGATATTATTCTGCCTGGAATCGATGGCTTCGAAGTCCTCCGGCTTCTGCGTGCACAACATCTTACCAGTCGTGTACTGATGTTGACGGCACGCGGTGAAGTAAAGGACCGTGTTACCGGGTTACAACTCGGCGCCGATGATTATTTGCCAAAACCATTTGCAATGCGGGAATTGGTGGCACGCGTAACTGCGCTGGGGCGACGGTACCCGGAGGAACCGGTACTTAAGCTTCGTGTTGGTGATTTGACGCTTGATCTGGCAAGCCATGAGGTGCACCGCGACATACGCAACATTCATTTGTCTGCGCGCGAGCTGATGCTGCTAAAGGTACTGATGCGGGAACCGGGCCGCGTGTTCACACGTACTGAGTTATGCGAGCGAGTATGGGAACACCCACACGAATATGACACCAAGTTGGTGGAGGTTTTCATCGGACGCCTGAGAAGAAAAATCGGCGATCCTCCGCTCATCCACACGGTGCGCCATGTAGGCTATACCATCGATTCGCGTGAGCACCGCTGAGACACCTCCGACGGCCACGCCTACACAGCGCTTGGAACGCCATCTCTACACCCTGCTGTAGCCACGACGCTGTGTTCGCCGTTTGCCACGGGCATTGTCGGCAAGGCGCCTCTACGCAGTGATGCGACTACATATTTACGAGCCAACTCGGGAAGGAAAAGTAACAACGGCGTTACTTTTCCGATACGCGGCCAAGCACCGATCGGTGCGATTCTCCCTACATAAAACAATCATTAAACCTATGAAAACAACTTCTCCTTACATTAAAATTGCCTTGCCTTTGTTTGCGGTGGCAATTCTAACAGCTGCATCTGCGCAAGCGGACACGTATTCGTGGACGAATTTCCAATCTGACATCGCCGGTGTTGCGCAGCACGTCGATGAAAATCTTGTTAATCCGTGGGGTATGGCAGCCTCGGCAAACGGCACGATTTGGGTTAGCGATAACGGCACCGGTGTTTCCACCCTTTACCATCAGGATGGCACTGCCGTCTCGCTGGTCGTGACGATCCCAACGGCCGCGCGAAACAGAGGAACAGGAAATCCCACTGGTGTCGTCTTTAACAACACGCCGTTCTTCCAAGTGACAAAAAACGGAAACTCGGCGCCCGCTTTCTTTATTTTTGCCAGTGAAGACGGTTCCATTTCAGGTTGGAACCCGAACCTGGACCAGACAAACGCGATTATCGCGGTTGATAATGGCAGGAACCGTGGTCGTAACAGCGCCGTCTACAAAGGCGCGACACTAGGTGTGGCCAACGGTCACAATTTTTTGTATGTAACAGATTTCCACACAGGCAAGGTCGAAACCTATGATGAAAGTTTTCACCAGGTTAATCCGGGCGGCTTCGTCGATCCAAATCTTCCGGCGGGCTACGCGCCGTTTGGGATCCGGAATTTCAATGGCGAAATTTTTGTGACTTATGCCAAGCAGGATCACGCCAAACATGATGACGTCCCTGGGCCTGGCTTTGGCTTTGTTAATGTGTTCGATACCAGCGGCAATTTCCTCAGGCGCCTGATCTCAAACGGCAACCTCAACGCCCCATGGGGACTTGCGCTTGTGAATGGCGAACTCTGGGTCGGCAATTTTGGTGACGGCCTCATCAACAATTACGATCCAGTCACGGGCACTTTTATCGAGACGCTCATGCGCGCCGATGGAACGCCCCTCCAATTTGACGGCCTGTGGGATCTTCTCCCTCTGGGCAACGGAGTCTTTTTCACCGCTGGAATCGCCGACGAAGAACACGGTCTCTTTGGCATTATCACTGAGGACTAGAATCGACGATAACAATAAGTCAGCGAACGCACTCATCACGAGTCCGATACTGAGGAGGACTCATGCTATAATAATGGCGTGAGGTCGCCAGCGCATGGGTAGGGGGGCGGGGTCGTTCCAATTGGACACACCTGCCTACACTGCAGTCACCTCCAGCACGCGAAGGGGCCGGTATGACCTATGACGCTTTCTTACACCGTGCGATTCTCTTCGGCGGACAAGACAACAACGGATATTTCAACGATACTTGGGAACTCATTCCCTAAGGCTTCCGATTCAGTCGGCAATGCATTGTTGGGGTCTAACCGGCAACGGTGACTTTATATTACGCAACTGTGCGCTCACTCTTTGTGGGGCCGCACTAAGCGCTTCAATTCGCTTTTGCCGCGGTTTCGATTTTGGCTTCGTCCGCATTCCAGGATGCCGGTTGAAACCCCGGTAGTCTTATTAGATCTTTTTCGTGTCGAGGTATCGAGCAATTCCAACAGCCGTCCCTCGTAAGAATCACACATCGGGGACTCCCCATTTGGCTGGATCCACTCGGGATGTTGGATCCGCAGGTCATTGTGAATTTGTTGAAGCAGGCCTCCGTAGGTGTCGACTTGGTGAGCCATGACCGTTGATTCAGTGCAAGGTTCAAATGTGCTGCCGCAAAGTGTCTTCTCCAAAGCCACGACGGAATCGCCGACCAGCGGTGATGCCATGAGCGCGCGTCAGTAACCAAGTGAGACTAGCCCCAAAGAAGCCCGACACCTGTTCGCGTTGTGCGCGACGCTGGGTCAACTCCATCACTTTGCGGCGCTGGTGTTGCAGCAACTCGGCCAGCAGTCCGCTTTGAGTAAGGGTCGCAGTGGATGTTGAAATGTAGTTAATCTTGCTTCTCATAAACGACCTAGTTGAACTTATCTCAATGTCGTTGCCATTGCGTGAGCCAACAAAAGGACCGGCCATACGACGGTGGCTGCAATCACTCCGAAGGCGACGAGCTCAGATAAATAATTGGGCTGCGCCCTATAGGCGTATCGATCACTGAAGAAACGAGAAGCGCGAGCGCGCAGGGAATTGGTAGTTTTCATGTTTACAGGAAGTCCTTTCAGCACTGAGATGACGATTTTCATGACGATAATATCGACAACCATTTGGGTTGGTGTGTTGCACCGGAAAGGTAACGCTGCTGTCACTTTCCGCGGACGTACTAAACATTTAAGATTGTCCAATCAACTTCTGCGCGGCAATCGCATCGTGACTAGGGCGTGTCGTCGACGTCAGAACAGCGCGACTCGTTCGAAAAAATGCTGCGGTGTTTTGTCACCTGGAATCGGTGCAACAAGCTGCGAGGGAGCAGCCAGAATTTACGGGGACTTATCCTGGCGCGGTGAAACAATCAGTCAGCACGGCGCTCCAATGACCGCCTCTGCCTCCAGCCTCGCAGAAGCTGGAAGGTTCACGGTTGCTTTTCTTGGCAGAGTTTTTGGAAAGCAGGATCGGCGCGTAAAGGGTCCCAGAGTGGGTCGAGCCTAAGAAGAGCTGGCGTGATGGGCGCTGGGCTATAAAGCCAGCCACCATACGGCGTTTGTAACAACCGCGTGAGAGTTGAGATCGCACGACTATTCTCGCCAATAATCATCTCAACTAGCGCCAGGTTCTCTTCGAACCCGGGTCCGGACACCCGATCTTTGCTACTCGGCACAAGCCTGATTGCCCGCTCCGCTTCGTTGATGGCTGAGCCCTTCTCGTCGAGTATGGCGTAAGCCACGGCCAGCGCCGACGCAACGAAGGCGTTATCTGGTTGATCCTTGCTGAGCGGTTCAAGCGTGTTGCGCGCCTGTTCAGCGGCAGCTTTTGCTGATGTGGTGTCGCCGGCTACGCGCTGAATCAACGCCAGCCCCCCCTGCTTGATACCCTTGTCGATGCCAGAAGCAAAGTGGAGTCGAGCTTGTCGGGGTTGCACGAACCGGGTGGCCTCGGTTTGATTTCGTTCAAGTCTCAATTGGGCCAGCTTGATGCGAACAGCCGCGTCCGAATTCGTTTGTCCGTTTACCTGGACCAGTAATTTAGCGGCTTCTTGCAGGTTACCTTCGGCCTGGTAGATGCTGGCTTTTAACGCCATTAGAGATAACTCATTAGGGACGATATCCAGTGCCCGATCGTAGAGCTTTAGCGCTGTCGGAAATTGTCGGAGCGCGGCGTAAGTCCATGCCACTTCAGTCAGTAACGCGGTGTTCAGCGGATCGAGGGCGAGGCCCCGCTCCCAGTAAGCAACGCTTTCATCCCAAAGTCCCTCGCGTCGGGCAACTGCGCCAAGGGCGTATGAGACCTCGCCGCTACCTGGCAACATTTTGCTGACGCGCTCGAAGGTGGTCTTGGCCAGCTCGTAATCGCGCTGCACCCAATATTGATAATAAGCCACGAAGAGCAGGGTTTCGGGCGAGCTTGGCTGCAGTTTCTGCGCATTTTCTAAAGCTACTTTGGCTGAATCGCGGCGAGCGGCAGTTGTGTCGTTACGGTTAAAGTAAAGAAGCGCATTCGCACCAGAAAGCCGCGCCCAAGCGATGGCAAAATTCGAGTCGAGCTGTACCGCCCGCTCATAAAGACCGATGGCTTTCAGCAGGGCATCGCTCGAGTAGTTGCTACGTGCTTCAAAAACCAACCCGCGCAAATAGGCATCGTAAGCTTCGGGATTGTTTGTGGGTTTAGCAACCAACGCTTGCTCCTCACGACCGGTCAGCTTCGCTTGCAACGATTCTGCGATTCTTTTGGCGATTTCGCTCTCGACGCTAAAGATGTCATTCAACTTTCGATCATAGGTCTCGGCCCAGAGCTGAGAGTCCGTTTGAACATTAACTAACTGAACATTGACTCGAACCTGATCCGCCGCTTTCTGGACGCTACCCTCAAGGATGTGCGCTACGCGGAGCTGCTTCGCGATCTCCGCGAGGTTGCCAGGCTTGCTTTGATACCGCTGTGTGGAATTGCGCGAAATGACTTTCAAATCCGCAATCCTGGCGAGGCGCGTCCGGATTTCCTCCTGAATACCGTCCGCAAAATAGGCGTTATCCGGATCGCTGCTTAGATTCTCAAACGGCAGCACGGCAACGCTTTTTTCGAGGATTGCTGGCGTTGCCGCAGGCGCTGGTTGTAAAACAGCTTTGCGCCACGGATGCCACAGCCAGTAAACACCGATTGGAAGCGAGCTGATGATTAAACCCACGACGGCGAGCAGCCAGACTCGACGCTTGTTGGCACCGGAAAGGGTCGCGACAGTGGGAGCCTTCTTAATCGCGCCTTCTTTTATGTCAAAAACCCAAGCGAGCACGAGCGCCACTGGAAAACCAAGCGCCACTGCAGTGATGAAAAGCGGCAAAATCCACTCCGGCGCGTGGTAAGCGGGCATGACCGTCGCGCTAATCTGGACGACGAGCCAGGCAACTATGGCATAGCCCACCGCGACGCGATAGACCTTCCGTTGTTTCAACTCATTGAAGAAGGAGCTCATCGGAATCCCCTCGCATACGTCGTGTCGAGTATGCAATGCACGACGTGGAGCTGCAATGGGCCTACGTCAAATTCTCTATCTTCTCACATTGTGATGCGATTCGCGTTTATGGTGCGGCTGACAATTTGATTGAGATGCCCCGAGTAAAAAGGCCGGTGCAAAGAGTAGTAAGCTTGCGGCGAATTGCCTCGACAAACTGGCGAGATATTTCCGAAACTCTCCGAATATGAAAACAAGCATTCCACCAGTTCTAATTTCATTTTCAATTGTCTGCTTTGCGCTTATCCAAAACGCGCAGGCGTTAAATCCGCCACCGGATGGAGGCTATCCCGAGGGCAACACGGCAGAAGGGCAGGCCGCTCTTTTTAGCCTCACCACCGGTGTTGCCAACACCGCAGTTGGTTGGCTTGCGCTCAACACCCTCGACACCGGCAAACTGAACGCGGCGATTGGCGCAGGGACTCTCATCGGTAACACGGCAAATCAAAATACGGCCACTGGCGCGGGTGCTCTCTTCAACAATGGTACCGGCGGGAACAACACGGCCAACGGAGTATACGCGCTTTTTTACAACTTAGAAGGCGGCGACAACACGGCTATCGGTATTGCTGCACTCCTTAGCAACACTAACGGCAGCAACAACGTTGCATTAGGCAGCGGCGCCGGCGCCAGTGCGACAACGGGTTCAAATAACGTCTATGTTGGCGCAGGGATGCAGGGCGTTGCTGGCGAAAGCGACGCCTGTTACATCAAGAGCATCTTTGGCCAGACTTCTGCCACCGGAATCCCAGTCCTCATTAACTCAAACAACAAGCTGGGAACCACCATGTCCTCAAAGCGCTTTAAGAAAGAGATCAGACCGATGGACAAAGCGAGCGACGCACTCCTGGCGCTAAAGCCAGTCACCTTCCGTTACAAGGAAGAAATTGATCCGACAGGCACTACGCAGTTCGGACTTGTGGCCGAACAGGTAGAAAAGGTGAGTCCCGACCTGGTAGTGCGTGACCCGGAAGGAAAGCCCTACAGGGTGCGCTACGATCAGGTGAACGCGATGTTGCTCAATGAATTCCTCAAAACGCACAGCAAAATGGAGGAACAGGAAGCGACCATCGCCCACCTAAAGCAGGAGTTGCAAGCGACGGCCACGCATCAGCAAAAGCAGATTAAAGCACTTACTACGGGCCTGCAGAAAGTGAGCGCAGAGCTTGAAACAACGAAACCCGCACCGCAAACGGTCCTAAACAATCACTAAAGCAGCTAGGTCGCTGCGCTTTAGTTGTTCAGTTCTAACTTCATTACATCAAGCAGGCAAAGCCGGTTTCACGGCCCGACCAAGCTCCAACCGGCTGGAAGGGATGGGCCTAATGCTGCACTAACGAAAATGTTGTTAAAAAGATACCAGATAGCTGTCTGACGAGTGGCGGGATTATAAACCACATAGTCCGGATGCCCGTCACCGTTGAAGTCCGCAGTAGCCACTAACGCCCACCCACTGGGGATGGTCGGACCAAACGCGCCTCTGATGAATGTCGATCCTGATAGGTACCAAATCGCTGTTTGGTGATTACTGACATTGAACAACACATAATCTCTATGGCCGTTGCCATCAAAATCCGCTACCCCCACCAGGCTCCAGTTGACTGGAAGGGTTGGTCCGAAGGCGCCACTAACGTAAACGTTGTTGTTCAGATACCAGATCGCCGTTTGGTTACTGGTCGAATTGAACAGTACATAATCCGGAAAACCGTCGCCGTTAAAGTCAGCTGTTTGCCTCAATTCCCAGCCATCGGGAAGGGTTGGCCCAAACGCGGTTGAGACGCGTGTTGGCCCTGACATATACCAAATCGCTGTTTGATCAGTACCGGGATTGAACAGTGCGTAATCCGGATGCGCGTTTCGATTGAAATCCGCGACACCATCGAGGCTCCAGCCGACTCTGATGCTTGGCCCGAGAGCGCCGCCGATAAAAACATTATTGTTGAGATACCAGATCGCTGTTTGAAGCGTGCTGCCGTTTCGAAGCACGTAGTCCGGGTGACCGTCACTGTTGAAATCACCCAGGGTAGCCCAGGTCCCTGTCAGCACGTCGTCACCGATACCCACCGCAGCTTCGCTTGGGTCTGCAGGCTGGGGCGCGGTTTGCGAGTCTGTCTGCGTTTGTTCTGTTGTCCCACCGGGTTGCAGCGCGTTGTTGGAAATCATGTTTTGCTCCGGCAAATCCATGTGACCGGCGAGCGCAGAGAGTCCGAGGGCAAAGCTACTCGCGAAAATGATTGAACCCGCTCTCAAAAAGCCTGTTATCGAACTTGTCTTTCTGATCATAATTTTACCCCTTTCAACACATGAGGTTCGCATCAGCCCGGATCGCTGCTCGTATTGATTTTCGGCGAAATACGCCGACGGGCGGCTCACAATGCGAAACGCTCGTGCAATGTCGTCGTGTCGCCGCTCCGGCCGAAGCTTGTGGCAAATCTCGAATCCCCAAAAACGTTCTTTATCCGCAGGCGTTGGTGCGCTATCCAACAATACCGAAGGCGATGATAGCAGAGCCATCGGTGTTAACGCCCTGCTTTTCAACATCAGCGGCGACAACGATGCGGTCTTGCGGCGTCCGGCCGGTGTGAGCGCGCAACCGCAGCGAGTCCGTTCGATGGCGGACTTGAAATGGGCAAGACTGCACCACAAGCGCCATGCTTAGTCAGTAAAA
>Ga0209804_1000131_pt1 | contig 64063 bp, 79 predicted proteins | sample GraSoiAngelo_139_FD_185896 | JGI IMG/M metagenome (GOLD analysis project Ga0209804, IMG submission 185896) | Grasslands soil microbial communities from the Angelo Coastal Reserve, California, USA - 14_0929_12_20cm (SPAdes) (version 2) | ecosystem: Environmental > Terrestrial > Soil > Grasslands ... | reverse complement strand
AAAGGAGATGGCCAGGAAGAAAGCTATTCGCCAGTTTCCGTTTCGCTTGCGACCAGACTGCTTCGTCCGGGTTGAGTTGACGGCCTGGGCCAGCGTGCTTTTGGGTAACAGCTTGGGTTGCAGTTCCTGGGCCCGTTCCTTCAAGCCTTTCCAGATTGCGGGGGCTTGTTCTTGGGATTCAATTACCAGATTATCGGCGGCAGGAAGCAGCTTTAACGAATACGATGCTTTGCTCCGATATCTCCAGGACGGACGCTTCGAGATCGACAATAACCTGGTTGAGAATGACATTCGCCCCACCGCGGTAGGTCGCAAGCGATGGCTGTTTATCGGCCATCCCCAGGCGGGGTGGTGCAGTGCGGTAATTTACTCGATGCTGATCAGTGCTCGGCGAAGAGGCCTGAACCCGCAGACTTACTTGACCGATATCCTGTCGCGGTTGCCCGCGATCAAGATCTGGCGATGAAGAAATCCTATACCGACAAGCAAGGCCAGTACTTGGCATTCATTTACTACTACAACAAAATCCACGGGTGCCCACCGTCGGAGGCCGAAATGCAGCAGTACTTTCGAGTCCGCTTTCTAAATCCGTGACCGCCGCCAGTTCGCATGCGTTTTGCGAATCCGTGATTCCCGGCAGCCCCTGTGCTACGAGGAACCATGAAACGAAAAGTAGCGCTGAAGATTACACATGAAGCAAAATACTTTCCATAAATCCACGATGTGATAATAAACACTCTGGGAAGTTATTCGACATTTTTGAGAGCAGGGGCCACAACTTGAGTTCTAATAAAGCCACCATTCCCCTCGCCCCATGTCGCGAATTTATGGCCGTCGCGGCCGATCAGTGCCGTTCCCACGATCAGACGGAATATCGAGCCGAGGTGGTTCCCGCTTCCGCTTCGCAGCTGTCCTCGGTGTGTGGACAGGCGGCCCCACAGCGTCATGCTTCCGCCCGCTTTCAATGCATGTGTACCGACGCGCACGATGCGCGGGCCTGTTCCTGTGTCGGATCGTTTTTCACCGGTTTCGCGGAAGAAGTAAACGCCGCGTTTCGGCCAGTCCATCCGTCCCGAGCAATCCGCGAGCCTTTTAGCGCCGCCGATGTTTTGCTCAAGCATTGCAAGGATCGAATAGAAGTGTTTGAGATGGTCCAGCCGTACTTCATTCATGGGTAACGGCCTTCGAACCCTTCGGTACTTCCGGCAGCGGCTCACCGGCGAGACGCTTTTCGACGAGGCGTGCCACAAAATCCGCAAACCGCCCGATGTCCTCGCCGACACTCGCCTTTTCGAGCGAGGCCATGTAGGCCTTGCGCTGCGTCAGCGGGATCACCGTCCATGGATATCCGCCGGCGGCCATCATCGTGTTCATCAAAAACCGGGCCATGCGGCCGTTCCCGTCCATATATGGGTGAATGTAGAGGAAAATGAAATGCCCGAGGACCACGCGGACAGCGGGTTCGGTTTCTTCGGCCAGCAGATCGAAAAACGCGGGCATCGCGTCCCTCACCGCGTCGCGGTTCAGAGGCACGTGCATGGACTGTCGGATAAAGACCTGTCCGTTGCGATAACCCGCGAGATCGGAAGGTTTGAGAATGCCGGCGGTGACGCTCGGCGCAAACATCTCCCGATACCATTCGCGATGATCTTCCTCCGCAACCGTACCCGGATTTTCTCCTTTCAGGACCCGCCCGATACTCTTCTCGACGACCTGGAAAGCCTGCCAGTAGCCGCGCGCCGCCATGGCGTTCGTCTGTTCACGATCCTGCCCGTTCGCTTCCGGGTTCCACGAACCGCTTCGAACCCGCTCGATCAGTTCCGGGGTGACGCGATAGCCCTCGATCGAGAGAGAGTGGTAGGCGTCCGTTACATACGCTTCCTGGACACCCTTGATATACGCGCCTGTGTTTCGGGCGAGGCCCGGCGCTTTGGGAAATCGCTCGACAATAGGCTGACGCATCTTGTCCCAGAGCAGCCTTATGCGGTTCACGTAAGGCGATGTTTCGCGCGTAGGCAGCGAAAGCGATGGACGATCGTTGAACGGATCGGATTCGCGCACGTCATAACCCGCAGCCGCCATTGTCTTCACGATCTCGTCGGCCAGACGGTCGCGGCCGCTGTTGCGCAAGGCACCCGCCAGCCGACCGGCGATCACGCTATGGCCACCTTCCAGCAAACGCGCCAGCAGCCCCGAAACGTCACGGACCATTGCCAGCGCCGCCCGCACGTCCGTCGCATGGTTGGCGAAATACTGCGGGGAACTCTCGATCAGGGCCGATTCCAGCGAGAAGAGCCGTAGGCCTTCTTTTTCCTCACGATCAGCAGGTGCGGGCAATGCCGCCCGCACATCCAGCAATGACGTGCCGTGCGGGAGCGGAACAACCTTGTTGCCGCCCTTGGGAGACCTGACGAAGAGCTGGCGCGGAACCGTCCAGTTTCCGCCATGCAGGGACAGCGACTGCTCCGGCGACAGGCTCCAATTTTTGCGAAAGCGCGTTTCCAGATAAACGGCAGCGAAGCGCCAGAACGAGGCGTACCAGGCCGTGCTGTCGCCGTCCTTTTCGTCGGGCCGGCTGGGAACATACCAGCCCTTCATCACCTCGCGCAGAAAGCCATTGGCCCTGAGGCGCTCCCGGTGGGTACGCGGCATGTCCTTCGCCGGTATGGCCGCGGCGCCATTCGCGTTCTGAAGCTTGTGGAGGAGTTCAAGCGACTCCGCAAGTTTTTCGGACGGTGTAGCCATATCGAGATTCCTGTGCGGTCCTTAGGTTATTGCGTCGGACGAATATTAGGTTTTCGTGCCGTACACTTATTAGGTTATTACGTTGTACCATAATTAGGTTATAGTGTCGAGCGCTCCTTAGGTTTTTGTGCAGGGGCCTGCTACCGGAAGGGACTACCCTACCTGGTCCACCTCCTTCCTCAGGCACCTCCGTGCGGGCTTTGTTTTCTCGGCAAGTCATATGATTTGAAACGAAATCTCGGAAGGAACGCAGGTAGCGACGGGGAGGTAGGGCTAGGCGCAAGGCGTGCGGCTTTGGGTGCCAGGCTGTGGGCTATAGCGGCATAGGTCCAGGAGTCGTGCCTACCTAGAAAGCAGGAAATGTTCCTCGCGTATGACAGGCAACTCGGATGGGTACCTACTCGACCGATGGGCCGTTAGGGGACTCGACATCGTTTCGCTGATTAGGAAGTGAGAGTTAGCTTGTGGCCACTCAGTTGCGACGCACCAAGGGAGCGCCACAGCTTGGCACACAACCAGAGCGTCAGTCTTCTCCACTCCAACGGGGCAGCGTAGACGCCTACACTGTCCTGATAGGCCCCGGGTACTGCGCCACTAAGGAGTCGATGGTCAACAGCGTAACACCCTCGACCGTCGCTTGTGCCACCAGGACCCTGTCGAAAGGATCCTTATGAATCGGCGGCAAACTCTCGGTGGCAACGACATGATCGCTGATGATTGGTAACTCGCTGTACCCGTTGTCCAAGAGGCCGCGGCGCAGCAGCCGCGCATCCACCTTCAAATCTTCCCGCCCCAACCCGCGCTTAATCGCCACTTCCCATAAACTAGCCGCACTGAAGAGAAGCTCGTTGTCCGGATTGTCGATCAAGGTTCGAGCTCGTTTTGAAAGCCGCCTGGGTTCACCGGCGGCCCACAGAAGAAGATGTGTATCCAGCAGCAGTTTCATGCACCACCGCCGAAGATTCGCTCGATCTCCTCCTTGCCCATGCGGTCAAAGTCGTCCGGCACAGAGATCTGCCCCGCCATGAAACCGAGCCGCCGTATTTGAGTACCGGTGGGCGTGCTAAGGGCAGTGACTTTTACGACAGGCTTACCGGCCTTGGCAATAACGAACGCCTCACCCTTTGAGGCCTCTTCTATGAGTTTTGAAAGCTGAGTTTTCGCTTCGTGGATGTTTACTGTTTTCATGGTGTTTTGAAAATGAACTTAGTTTGATTGGTTTAGTCTACCACCGATCTAGCCGGATGGCAAAAATAGTAGATGGACCTCAAGTGTTTCCGCCAGAACATGTGCGTTGCTAACTGCTGGAGGCCTTCCAGTCGCCGAATCAGACACACAACTGGCACACGCGCGGCCGGAATCTTCAGTATCTATGCGGGTCTTCGCCGTTGGCTGCCTGATGGAATATCAGTCATTCAGAGAGCTCGGAGCTGACGTTCCGGTTCCGCTTACTGGCCTCAAAAAGACGCCCTCATCTTGCAATGCTTTTCGCACGGCAACGGCCTCTGGATCGTTAATCGCCAGCACCGCGATCGTTACCCGTCCAATCTGTGTTCGCGCTTTCAACTCAGGCCCGTCCCAGGCGAAGTGCTCCGCCCAGCCGTCGCGTCGGGGATGGAAAAGGCGCACAACTTACCGACGTGATGGTTTTCGGGTGGGACGTGGAATGTGCTGTAAGGCGCTTCCGCTGTACCCTCCGTTTCAATCTTATCGACCGGCACACTGTAGTCGAGCGCAGCTCGTACGACCTCCACCTCTGGATGTTGATAGTGCATCGCAGTTTTCACATCACGGTGCCCCATCGTTCTCATCACTGCTGCCAAGTTTCCTGTGCGAGTCAGGATCCTGGTGCCGTAGTCGTGGCGTGCACAGTAGAGGACTAGTTCCTTCGGTAGTCCAGCTTCACTGCGAGCCTGGCGAAACAAATTGCAGATCGACCTGAGGTGTCCCCGGGGCGGAACGCCTTGAAGGAAAAACCCAACCATCCTTCCTTGTTCCGCAGCGTGTACTGGGAATCTCGAAGACCCGCCGACTCATTGGTACGAGCCTTCGGCCCTCTGGCGTTTTGCTATCGGGAACGAAGATCACACGGTTTTGCCAATCGAGATTCTCGATGCGCATCCGAAAGAGTTCTCGCTCATTCCGTCATCCCGGTATCGCGCATCAGGATGACAATGTCACCAAAGAGGTCTCTGGTTCGTGGTCGCCAGTTGCAGCGAGTACTTGCCACCAACAGTCTCTCCTCCGCGTCATCGTCGAGTCTTAGGGATCGTCCATGTTCCTTCATCAATTTGACTTTTGGGCAGCGAGCGATAAGTTTCCATTCCTCAGCTTTGTGCAGCATTCGTCTCAAAGTTCGCAATGCGCAATTCGCATTGGCGGCTGAGCCTGGAAACCTCAGTCGTTCCGTGTCCTCGGTTGTAATGTCCGGCAATCGCATGCTGAAAATTGACGTCACCTTCAACAGACGGCAGCCATTCTTGTAGAATTTCCTGGTTTTGTCTTCCAGTCTGGCCTCTTCCAGCCAAGCTAGAAATCGTTCAGATAAGTCGCTCAGCACAATCGGCTTGGTGGGAAACAAATCCCCGTGCTCGAGTGCCCGGGCGAGTTTCATGCTGGCCACCTTCGTGGCATAAACTGCCTTGGTTTCGCCGGTTGATCCACGATATCGCTGACCGCGCACCGTGAAATCGAACCAGTAAAACCGGAATTTCGCTTTCTTAAAGAGCTTCACGAGTTCCTCCATTGCAGCCCGCACGGAAGCAACTCGTGGGTTCCATTGATCTGGTCAGTGGAACAGCCTTATGATAGTTCACCAGTGCCGTCCATACGTGGATTGGCGCTAGGTGTGCTCGTCCTTGCTCCTGGCGGGCTACTGGAGAAAAATGAAAACATGCGGAGTACCGGCGAAGCCAGTGATCGCGACGCAACGAAGAGAATTGGTGATGCTCTGGCGCAATCTTTGGAGCCCTGGTTGTGGCACGCTAGAGAACCTTGATAATGTTTCGTAGAAGTGAGAACGTGAGCCAACAATGATTCACAAGGCCAAAAATCTCTCTCCCGACCAACGGCTTGCCATTGAGAGTCTGCTCGGCCGCTCTATTCGCGAGAATGAAGAAATTATCATTCGCACCAGCGAGACGCCCGCCGCGCCGAAGTGGCTAAGGAAGTCCTGGGACACTGCTCAGGAGGAGGGATTGGACCGACTACCCGCGGAAGACATTGACGCAGAAATCGCTGCTGCCCGAAGGGCCCGCCATAGCCACAACCACAGCGAGCGATGATTCGAATCGTCGTCGACACGAATGTCCTCGTTTCCGCCCTGCTTCAGCCCAAGGATTCCCGGCAGAAATACTAATCGAGGCGCTTCGAGGTGAGCGAGTCCAGCTTTGCGTAAGTGCGGACATTTACGCGGAGTACGAAGAGGTCATCCGGCGCCCCCGATTCAAACGGAGCGAATGGGAGGTTGACGGCGCGCTTCGTGCAATCCGCGAACAGGCTCTGTGGGTCAAGCCTTCGCAGAGGATTCGCGCGTGTTCGGATCCAGATGACGACATTTTCCTAGAATGTGCGCAAGCTGCGAAGGCCCACTTTCTCGTGACAGGAAATCTCAAACATTTTCCATCTAGTTGGGCGGATACCAAGATCGTGACCGCCCGGCAACTTGTGGACGTTCTTGCACATTTTAAGTAGTGGGCAGTTTGAAGAAAGATGGCATTTCTGCAAATCGCTGCAGCGCGGATTACTCAAACCAGCTCAAGCCGATAAGAGCCGCGCACACACCTTCCAGTAAGACACACTTCCCGTCTGCGTCCTGGAGCTCGCAAGATGTGGAGCGGCGGTCGTGGTACCTGGGACCGGCGTTGGGAGCTTCGATCGCGGCATTAACGCGTCAAACATCAATACAATGCTCACAAACTACAACAACTCGGTCGCTCTCCATTTAACGCCCGCAGGTCAGGTCCTCGTCCAGAATGGATTATTCACGGCGGCTCAACTTGGTGTTGGCAATTCGCTCTGTTACAACAATCCAAGCAACATGTCAGTAGATTCATTGTGTGCGGTGGCTCCCCCTGTGGCGCTTGCTCCGCTAGGCCAAGTCGACCTCGCGTGGTTTCGTGCTCTCGATTTGAAAATCGCGTGGTCTTACACGATTCGTGAAGGAATCACACTCCAGCCAAGTGTCGGATTCTACAACCTGTTTAACTTTGCAAATTTTGATCTGCCAGGCGCTGCACTCAATGGCTTGTTGACGGGAGCGGCTGGACAAATCAATGGAACGACACACGCCAACCACAACGTGGGTCGTGTTGGAGTTGGGACCGGGGTTTATTCACTCGGGGCGCCACGGCAAATCGAGTTCGGTCTCCGTCTAATGTTTTAGGTCATTGAATCTGGAAGAGTCGGCATTCGCAAGCCTGCAACAATGATGAATTGATCGTTTTTCCATAAGAACCGAGGAGAAGACTTCTACGAGGATGCTGGAGCAGGGGACTCAAACGCCGTCCCCTGCTCCAGACCTCATCCCCGGCTAGGAAAGCGATGTCCCAAACTCAATCCAATGGCACGTGTGTCATTCAAAACTGTCTCAGCATGGGGGTTCACCCCAAAGGGTTCACCTCAATACAGTGTGCCATGGGTGTGTCGTCTTTGTTGATTGAGTTGTGCGAAAGTCCATACATTTCCAGCATCTCGAGCAAGTGCTTCCGTGCGGGCTTGGTTAGGGACAAGTTGTTGATTGCGAACCTTCTTGCCGACTATCAGCAACTTTCAGCGGATAATCGGCCGACAGTCGTTCTCGCAGCAGCTCGTGCCCCGGGCTTCTGCACATACCGCCACTGCGAACAAACAATACTCAGATACTCGTAGCCGAAAGGGAGGTGGTATAGCAGAGGCGCTGAGCGGAATCGAGGTCGATTACACAAGCTCGAAGCTAGGAAGTCGGAGTGCCTTTTGGTCAAACGTCAGCGTGCGAGTACATCCTGCGCGCGCTCCGAGCTCTGCGATCAGCGCGTCCGCGAATGATCCGCGCCCTTTTTTTAGCGCAACCATGGCAGTGAAGACTTCCTGCTCGTTTTCGATCGCCAAAACCTCGACCTGGAGCAGGCGTTCGACAGCGGTCGCGATTTGCTGAGCTGTCAGACCATAAGCGCGATCGAGTACCCATACGGTTTCGACCATTGCCACGACGCTGACAAAACCCGGATTCTTCGGTGTCAAACGACGTTCTAGAATCTCCGTGGCCTTGGCTGACTGTACCGGGTCGTCCTGGGTGAGATAGCGTATCAGGACGTTGGTATCGAGCCCAATCATCGGTGTCGTCGCCGCGGATTTCGACGCAAAGCACCCTCGGCAACCGCTGCGGTCATTTGCTCGGTGGTCACAGGCCGGGCGTTCCGGGATTTGACCATACCACGTATCGCCGACGCTGGGATTTTCGGCAACAACACTACAGTGCCGTCGGGATGCACGAAGAACTTAATCCGATCACCCGGCCGCAGCCCAAGATGTTCACGGATAGATTTCGGGATGGTGGCTTGGCCCTTGACGGTGATCGCGGATTCCATCTTTTTCCCCCATTACATATTAGCAAATGTAATACCACAGCCACTGTCTGCACGTCAAGCCAGGGCATTTCACCCAGCGTCCTACACCCAAGCAGACTCGTGCAGGGCCTCTTATCGGTGGACCGCCTGCGGTCGCCACGTGCGATGATCTCGCCAACTTTGCGAGTGATAAAGACTTTCCTCCTTGGCTCGCAAGACAGGCACACGGGGCGCACACTGCCAAAGGCGCAAGTCATGGATTCATCGATTGATTCGGGTGAAGACGACTGCTGGAATGTCAGACTGAAACCAACGTGATCCCGGCAAGCCGAGCTGCCTGCCGTAGCTTGTCATCGAGGGTAGCCAGCGGAAGTGCTCCGCGCAGGGCGAGCTCGACGTAAGGCGCATCGTATTCCGTCAGCTGTTGTTGCCGCGCCACGGCGAGGACCTGATCGAACGCACGATCAGGATCAACGGTTTCAACAGAGATGGGAAGCTCCCTAATGCGACGAAGCAATGCTGTTACTTGCGCCACCGAAATACGCTTGCGGCGCTCCGCCATCAACAAAACATTCGCAACTTCCAGTGGCCAATTCGCCGGCGTGACCACCTCCGCCCCCGCCGAAAAGCAGGCATGGCTCTTGAAGCCCTAGCTTTAGCTATGGGGCGTAGTCACGAGATCATCTACGATCCCCCCTGCCCTGCCCGCCCCTGCCCCTGCGGCTAAATGGGCGTAGCACCTGCAAGATACCCGTAAGCAGCATGGCCGGAGTCGGCGGGCATCCTGGAATATACCCATCTACGGGAATCACTCGGTCGACAGGGCCGACGACAGCGTGGCTGCCGCCGAAGATTCCGCCGCTGCAGCCACAGGCCCCAACCGCAACCACCAGCTTCGGAGAAGGCACAGCATCATAAGCATTTTTCAACGCCGCTGCCATGTTTCGGGTAACTGGGCCGGTGACCAGCAGCATATCTGCATGCTTCGGGGATGCGACGAAGTGAATTCCAAATCGCTCCAAGTCGTAGTAGGGGTTCGTGAGGGCGACGATTTCTGCCTCGCAGCCGTTGCACGATCCGGCATCGACTTGCCGGATGTTCAGCGCCCGCCCGACCAGGGCACGAATCTCATCTGCTGTCTGAGATAGGGCAGGCTCGTCCTGGACAACTTCGGCTCGACTTTGGATGTCCCAGCGGCGAATCAGCCCTTCCTTGGCCACACCGCAGACGGCGACTTTTTCCGCGTACCGGAACGCCCCACTGCCGGCGGCGACGCAGCGGTGGCACCCAATGCACTCACCGTAGTTAAGAACCAGATGTGTTCGCCCGGCGGCCTCGTCAATTTTCAATGCCGCTGTCGGACAGGCTGCCACTACACGACGTGCAATCTCGTCGGTAAGCAAGTCCGGTTGGACATCCGGCATGCGGCTTCCGGCCGCGTTCGAAAATAATTCGCTGACTGAAATCAGCACCTGGGGGCTTCTGAGACTGCGCTTGACGGCGTCACCGATCATCTTCCGCACCTCATCGATCACATCCGGAGTACGAGAGATTGAAGCTTTTGTTGATCAGAGGGAAGTCCGCAATGATGTTGCCGGGCATCACCAAGGGCAGCGCGGGCCAATTCTGAAACGAAGGTGATTTGATGTGGCAACGCGTGATTTTCCCGTCGCGTATTCGCAGCCAGTAAAGAAGCTCGCCCCGTGGCGATTCGACTGCCGACAGAGCCTCTGCGTTCCCCCCTAGCGGCACGGGGATAAGAACTGATCCCGCGGGAAGTTCCTTCAGCGTTTCATTGATCAGGTGCGCTGAGATGGCGGTCTCCTCGATTCGGATGCGCGCGCGTGCGAGCACATCTCCGTACTTGTAATGTGGGATGTCCACGTTGATGTTGCGATAGCGGCCGCTGGGATGATCGCGACGGAGGTCAAGTCTGATTCCGCTGGCGCGCGCCGCCGGCCCGACGACCGCCAACTGCCTGGCGATTTCGGCGGTCAGGATTCCCGTCGATTCAAAGCGGTTCTGAACGGACGACGTGTGCAGGATGAGGCGTGCCATCTGCGCGAAATCGCGGGCCGCTGCCGCGACGATCCGGCCGAACTCGCCCGCTTCGGCAAAGGACAAGTCACGGGTGACGCCCCCCGGCACGGTCATGCCGCGCCAGAAGCGCGTACCGAAAAAGCGGGTCGAAGCCTGGAGCAAAGTTTCCTTAATGCGCGCGGTGTACGCGGCCGGCACACTGAATCCGACATCTCCGCAGAGAGCCCCGACATCCCCAATGTGGGCAAGCATGCGCTCCAGTTCCAGTCCGATCAGGCGGATGGCCTGCGCCCGGGGTGGCACAGAGATCGCGAAGGCGTTTTCAATTGCCTGACAGCAGGCCACGGCGTGGGAGAACGAGTTGTCGCCGGAAACCGATTCGGCAATCATCACCGCGTCCATCAGCGGAGTGTTCTCGAAGAGCTTCTCCGTGCCTTTGTGGGTGTAGAAGTGCCTTAATTCGAGATGGAGGACGGTATCGCCGACCACACTGAAGCGAAAATGCCCAGGCTCAATGATGCCGGCGTGTATGGGGCCGACCGGCACTTCCGAAACTCCTTCCCCTTGCACCTTGAGGAAGGGGTAGCGTCCGTCGTCGTCGATCCAAGGCACATGCGAAACATCGTCGATCATGGGATAGACGTTTTCCGGCCAATTTTCATGCAACAACAGAGGACGCGGGTCAGGGTGCCCGTCGCACTCGATGCCATACTGGTCATGGAGTTCGCGTTCGTACCAGGCGGCCGCGGGGGTGATCGGCGTTGCCGAAGGAATGGGTCCGGTGACCGGCGAAGTAAGCATGCGGTATTCGCGGCCGTTCACATCGACGAGGTAGTGTACGTGGCGTCCGCCGCTGTCATCGGTGCTGCCAAAAATGGAGACCAGACGCGTGTTTCGGGCGCGCAGCAGAGCCAGCGCTCGTGATATGCCCGCTTCGGTATCGGGAGGGGTCACTGTCATGACTGCAACACCGCCATCGCTCCACGCAAGACGGCAGCGAAGGCCGCCGGGATATGTATGCCCAACACCACCAGGCATAGAGTGCAAACGCCCATGACGACGAACCAGGAAGCTTGCAAAGCCGGCTGCACGGGAACATCCTCCGGCTTTCCCATGAGCATATGCTGGAAATGGTGGAGCAGCGCGCCGAAGACCACGGAAATCGCCGCCAGCATCAGCACGGCAATGAAATAGTGCGCCGTGGAAAAAGCCCCAGTGAGAATCACGAGTTCGCTGACAAATAACCCAAAGGGTGGCATCCCGGTGATTGCCAGGGCGCCCAAGAAGAGGGCGCCGCCTGTCCAGGGCAGCGAAAGAGCCATGCCGCGAATCCGCTCCATGCGGAGGGTGCCAAAGTTTTCTCGAACATTGCCGGCCGTGAAAAACAGAAACGTCTTGGCGATGGAGTGATTGAAGGAGTGCAGTAAAGCGCCATAGAGTCCCAGCGCGCCGCCCAGACCGACGCCGATCGCCACAATGCCCATGTGCTCAATGCTGCTGTAGGCGAGCAGGCGTTTCAGATCGCGCTGCACAATCATCAGCAGGCTGGCGACAACGATGGAAACAGCGCCAAATATCAGCAGCAGAGTATGACTGAAGCCGCTGCCGATGGCCCGCGAGGTGATCGCGTCAAAACGCAGCAGCGCGTACATCGCACAATTCAGGAGGACCGCGGACAAGAGGGCGCTGATGGGCGAGGGGGCCTCGGCGTGGGCATCGGGCAGCCAGCTATGCATGGGCACAAAGCCAACCTTGGTTCCGTATCCCACCGCCACAAAAACAAAAGCCAGTTTCAGCAGTTCTTGTCCCCCAACCAGACCCGGAGCGGCGTCGATCAGAGTGCCCCAGTCGAGCGCGGATTGGGGGCTGACTCCGCCCTTCACCGCCGCCAGGTAGAGCGCGATGGTACCGAACAGCGCGAAGGCGATGCCCACCGTGCAGACAATCAGATACTTCCAGCCGGCCTCGACCGCGCCTTCGGTGTTGTAAAAACCCACCAGCAAGGCGGATGCGAGGGTGGTGGCCTCAACAAAAATCCACATCATGCCGAGATTGGCTGACAGGTAGACCGCCACCATGGTGAACAGGAACAAGAGCACCAGTCCATAAAACCAGCGGAGAGAAGAAAACCTTCCTTCCGGAACATGGCGGAGGTATCCAGACGAATAGACGAGCACGAGCGCCGAGATCAGTCCCAGACTGAGGAGGAAGAACGAAGTGAGACCGTCGGCGCGCAGATAGCGCCCTGCCCGCAAAACGCCCTGGGAATGGATGCTGACCACGGTAACGCCGATAGCGACCAGTTCCAGCCCGCCGGTTGTTAGCGCGGTGCGCACCACCAGGCGCGGATCTCGGCACAGGAACACGACCAGCGCGCCCGCCAGCGGAATAAATAATGGGAGAAGGAGGATCATCGATCAGCCTCTTAGCCGCCGCAGCTTGGAAACGTCGAGGTGGTCGAAGGTGTCGCGGATGCGAAAGACAAACAGGCCCATCAGAAAGACTCCCATCAGCAGATCGAACACGATGCCGATCTCGATGACCAACGGCATGCCAAAGGTGGTGGTCAGAGCAGCCAGGAAGATTCCGTTATCCAACACCAGGAGCCCGACCACCTGCATCAATGCCTTTTTACGGCTCACCATCAGGAAGCCGCCCGTCAGCACGAGTGCGACCGCGGCCGCGAGCATGGCCTGGTCGCCGCCCAGGACCCCGACATAGGGCCGCACCGCAAAGAACGAAAGAAGAATGAGTCCGGCGGCAATGAACACCGATTGAGAAGCCGAGGTCGAGGAAGAAACGTCACGCGGCGCCTGCAATTCTTCGACGATGCGGTAGAGCACGTACGGAATCGCAACCACTTTGACTGTCAACACCAGGACTGCAACCACGAAGCCTTCCGCCGAGTGGTGCATGCGGGACACCGCGATGATCTGTGCGGTGATGACCAGCGATTGCACGCTGAACAAAGCGATGCAAGTGGAAATCCGTTTAGCCGCGGCGATCAGCAGCACGGTCATGAACAAGAACACCCCGGACGACGCCAGCGCCTTGGCCGCAGCGGTCTCAAATAATCCCATCATTCACCTCATCAGCGCGGTAAAAACCACAGCGAGGATCGCCAGCGCCGATGCCACGCCGAGAAAATCAGGAACCAAGTACATCCGCAATTTCGCAACACTGCTTTCCACCAACGCGAGTGTCAGTACGAGTGCAGCGATTTTCAGGAGCAGCACCAGCGATGCAACTACCAGCGCCAGCGCCGAGAGGCTGCTCGCTATTCCCCAAGGGACAAAGAGCGCGATCAGCAACGCCATGACCACGGTGAGCTTGATGGCGCTTGCCCATTCAATCAGAGCGAGGCTCGGTCCCGAGTACTCGAGGACCATGGCCTCATGAATCATGGTCAGTTCCAAATGTGTGGTGGGATTATCCACCGGGATGCGCCCGGTTTCTGCGATGGCGACCAGGGCCAGGGCCATAAACGCCAACGCGTGAACGGCTGAGAACTGAAAGAAGCTTTGCCCGATCGTCCACTGCACCATTCCAGCGATACTGCCGTTATGCGCCAGGATGGCCACCGACATCAGCGCCAGCAAGAATGGAGCTTCCGCCAAAGTCGAAACCAGGGCCTCCCGGCTGGCCCCCATCCCTCCAAAGGAACTGCCGCCATCCATCGCGCCCAGCATCAGAAAGAAACGCCCCAGCGCCAGGAAGTAGACGAGGAAGATGAAATCCCCGCTCACCCCCAGGAGTGCCGAGCCGTGCAGCAGCGGGACAAACGCCGCGACCACCAAGGTCGTGGCAAACACTACGATAGGGGCGAGGCGAAAAACAAAGGAAGCCGAATCCGGGACGAGGTCCTCTTTGCGAAAAAGCTTTACGAGATCGGCGTACGGCCTCCAAACCGTCGCCCCGTGCCGATTCTGGATTCTGGCTTTGAGCCGGGCAATCACACCGCGCACTAGCGGCGCCAGCAAAATGAGCAGCAATACCTGGACCGCATTCATCGCCAGTGTCATACCCACCTCATGAACATCAGCAATGCGATCAGGGCCGCGAAGATGTAGAGCAGGTAGACCTGAATATTGCCGGTCTGGAGTTGTCGCAAACGGTTGGCTGCCGTGACGATGGCGTCCACACCGGGCCGATACAACGACCTTTCAAAAGAGGTAGTGCGAACCGACCGGTAGGAGATCGACGCCGGGAAATACGGCTGGTCGGCAGGGACCACGTCCAGCGTTCGATCCGCCTTGTACACCTCGGAGAACACTCTGCGCAGCGGTTTGGAGAAAGCGGTCGATGTGTACTCCATCCGCCCGTCCAGGCCGGGGAGTCCGCAAGCCCAGGTCGCGGTCAGCTTTTTCGCTCGCTTGAATGCGGCAATGCCAGCCACCGGCACCAGAACAAACAGCGCGATCCAGGGAAGCAGGACGGAAAGGGATGCTGCCGTTGGCGGCAACGCTGCGCCCGGAAGTAGTTCCTCGGTGAGCGTGCCCAGGCCGCGCAGCACCAAGCCGGGGAAAATTCCAATCACGACGCACACCGTCGCCAGCACTCCCATGCCGGCCTGCATAGGCAGCGAAACTTCATTCGCACTTTCGGCCTCGCGACTCCGGGGACGCCCGAGGAAGGCAACGCCGTATACCTTGGCAAAACACGCGGCGGCCAATCCGCCGATCAACGCCAGTACGCCAGCCGCCAGGGGCAGGACGATGGCTGCGGAGAGATTGGTCATTTCCGAAGCCGCCAGAAAACTGCGGAAGGTGAGCCATTCGCTGACGAAACCGTTGAACAACGGCAACCCAACGATGGAACAACAGGCAATCAGGAACGCGGCGCCGGTCAGACGCATCCGTTTCTGCAATCCACCGAGTTCTTCCAAGTCGAGCGTGTGAGCAGCGTCAGAAATTGCGCCAGCACCGAGAAACAGAAGGCTCTTAAAAATCGCGTGGTTCAAGCAGTGGAGCAGGGCCGCAGTGAGGGCGAGCGCTGCCAAGATCGAAACATGGTTGGCCGTAAACACGAGCGCCGACCCCAGGCCGAGATAGATGATGCCAATGTTCTCGACGCTGTGATAAGCCAGCAGGCGTTTCAGATCATGTTCCGAGATCGCGTACAGCACACCCAACAAGCCTGACACGCAGCCTGTGAAGAGCACCAGATATCCCCACCAACTGGGGCCGCCGCCGAGAAAATCAAAAGCGAAGCGGACAAGACCGTAGATCGCGGTTTTGAGCATGATGCCTGACATCAGGGCCGACACTGGACTGGGCGCAATCGGATGCGCTCTTGGCAGCCACAGGTGCAGCGGCACAATTCCGGCCTTGGTTCCAAATCCTACAAACGCCAGCAAGAAGACGGCGGTGCGCATGGGTGGCGGCATCAAAGTCGCGATCGCCCGCATCTCTCTGAAGTTGCCGGCATGTGGCAGGAACAACAGGAAAGCGCCGATTACGGCTGCCGCGCCGGCATGCATCATGAGCAGATAGATAAAAATGTTGTGGCGCCGTTGCTCTGAGTCCCCGTCCATCAGAATCAGGCCGGCCGAGAACAGAGTCATCAATTCCCATCCGAACAGAAACGCAAAAGCCGTGGAAGCGGTTACGACCAGCACCATGGACACGAGGAACAGAGGCAAGAGCACCCACAGCCAGTGCCGGCGCACTCCGGCATAGTGGCGCGGAATGTAGGAGCTCGAAAACAGGATGACGGGCAGTGCCACAGAGCAAATCAGCAGTAGAAAGAACGCGCTCAGCCGATCCACGCTGAGTGCGAATGAGAACGATGCCACTTGAGAAACATCGACCGTAAACCTTTGCCCACCCCAGAACCCCACCGCTGCCACAGCGACCCCGGCCGCTAACGATCCCATCAGCAGCACGGGTGGGAGGGCGCACGCCTTGGTCCAGCGGCGGGATATCAGAGTCACGACCGGGACCGAGAGCATTGCCACCAGGAACGAATTGAAAGCCAACTGCGTCATCGGCGAAGTCCGTCCGCCGGATGAGAGGACCGGCACCGGCCAACGGGGAATTTCAAAGGCGCGGACCGCTTGCGGTCGGAGACGAACGTGTGGCTCACTTCTCCCCCGCCGCGCTGAGTTGAGAAAGGAGATCCTTGATATCTACCAGGTGGTTGTTGAAGACCTGCCGGGCGTCGTCCAGCAGGCGAAAGATGGCTTGGTCCGGCACGGAGTAGTACACGTTCTGACCTTCCTTCCGCCCGACTACAATGCTGCTCTTTCGCAAAACTGCAAGTTGTTGAGAAAGCGTACTTTGTTCAACTTTCAGGCGGGAGCTGAGCTCATTTACGCCGACTTCGCCTGAACGCAGTGTGTCCAGTATTTTCACCCGCATCGGATGCGCTAAGGCTTTGAAAAACTCGGCCGTGAATTGAGACAACTCAGGCATACCGATTATCTATGAATATTTGCATATAGGATCATTTAAATCAATATGACTTTCGTCACCCGGTGCCCACCGAGTGTTTTGGGGCGCGCGAGACGAGTATACGAATGTAGGCTTCCGCCTGTTTTCGGATCGGCTTGAAGTTTCGCGCCATTCGGTCGACGCCAATCGAGATGCAGTCGACGAGCGAGAACGAATTCAAGCGTTTCGCGAGCACCGGGGTAAACACGCCCCCAATGCCAAGACGACGGAACACCCCAGCTGCCATGCTCTTCGAACATGCATTCGAGCAGGCGCTTGGCGCGTATTTCCGCCAGGAGGATACAGTCGGAGTCCGGTTCCGCGAGTGGTCTGCGTGCCAGAACCTAGCACGAAACGAGTTGAAACAGGTGGGATGGACCAAGAGGCTGGAACTAGCCAAGGTGGCGCGTAGGGACCGAGTGCGCTTCGATTGTGCAACCTGGTTGCACAAAGCTCGGGAAATGCCGAAGGAAGAGTTCAGGCGGGAAGTCGAGAGGGAGCTAACGGGAAAGGAAGAACCACACGAGACCATCTACTTCAAGGTGTACAAGAGCCAGATCCCGGTGATCGAGCAAGCGTTGGAGACAGCAGCCCTGATGCTCGGTAGCGAAAAATCGCGCGGGTACTGTCTGGAGATGATCTGTGCGGATTTTCTGGCGGGAGCAACCTTGGACAACGGGAATCCGGAGATACTGTTGAATTCGATTCGACAGCTCTTCAAGTTCTTGCCCGGCGAGCAGAAGCAGGAATTCCTTACGCAAGTAAAGCACAAGGCTTGATGAGCCGCATTTGGCCAAAGCAGCCGCGGCTAAGACTGGATCCTGAATCCTACAAACAGCTTTGTCGTGATGTGTTGCAAAGAGACGCGTGGAGGTGCCAGGTCTGCGGCACACGGTCGAACCTGGAAGCCCACCCCGCGGCCAAGGCCTCAAGCGCAGTGACCCGCATCCGGAAGAACAAGCTATCCTCCAAGCTGCGCCCGAGATCACGGATTACGTCGCTGCTCTGAAACAACGTAGTCGCAAGCTGGTGGTGTTAGCTCTACGTCAACTGCTCCGCCTAGTCCGGGAATATCCCCGGGAACCTTTCTTAGCCGCGGTGCGGGAAGCCTCCCGCTATGGCCTCTACGACCTGGATCGGTTGGCACGAATGATTTTGCGCCGCGTGCAACGTGATTTCTTCCGGTTGGACGAGCAACCCGGCGATGACTGAAGAACTCGAACAGCTGCTCAAGAATCTCAAACGGCGGCGCATGCTGGAAATCTATGAAGAGCAGCTGCACGCCGCCGAGAAACAGGACGTCCCCTACTCCGAGTTCCTCACCCGCCTGCTGCGCGCACAGTGGCACCACCGCCAGGAGACCGCCTTGGAATATCGCATCCGGCGCGCCAACCTGCCCGAGCGCTGGTCGCTGGAAACCTTTCCCTTCGACCGACAGCCCGGGGTGAGCCGCAAACAGATCCGCACTTTTGCCGAACTGGACTTTCTGGCCAAGGCGGAAAATATAATTTTCATCGGCCCCACGGCAGTGGGCAAAACCGGGTTGGCTTCTGGCCCTACGGGCGCCCTTGACAGCCCCCGCCGTCTGCTGCCCTGGTGCTGTGGGTTGCGATGATACAAATCGGTTTATGAATGGTGTTCCCTGTGGTGGTCAATTCAGCGAAGCACTACTGGGTTATTCTTGGCGAGCGCCGTCGGCGCTGGCGACTGCGGCTTTGATGGTGGGCTCAGACAAATCTCTAGGCTGCTGTTGGGAGATGATCTGTGCGGACTTCTTGGCGGGGCGAAGCTGGATAGCGGGAATCCGGATATTGACCGGAGCTGGAATGTCCTCACCGCGCCCGAGTTGCTGCAGTCTTTCGAGTTGGTTCATGGCTTAAAACATAACTAGGTCCACGGGCTCACAATGGTTCTCAGGGTGGCCTCGAAATCAGAAGCATTCCGTGTGACAAGAGTTAGTGCGTGGACTTCTGCGGTGGCAGCAATGAATGCATCCCGCGGTTCTATCGGGCGGCCCAGAGATTCGCTCCGGGCGACAAGCCTCCCACAGGTGTCGGCTATTTCAAGGTCCACCGGCAGGATTCTTCCCTGAAAGCGCGCTCTCAAGTCCTTCCGCAACCATCCATCGAGGCGGTCGCGTCGTCTGCCAGTCGCCAAGCGCTCAATACCATAGCGCAATTCAGTAATGGTCACCACACTGATGAAAACGCTCTCCTCGTCTGCCTCCGCCAACCAGGCGAGCAAGCCCGCATTGGGCCGTGCTTTCATTGGCTCCGACAGTACATTTGTATCTAGCAGAAAATTCATAGTTCGATCTTACGCAGGCGCACCGGGAGGCGCCTGAGCTTCAGCCCGGAACCACGCAGCGGTGATGTGGTGAGAAACTCTGCCAAATTGCCTTTCCGCCTGGCTTTCCGTTCCCACTCCTCTGCGGCAACAATCACCGCCGTCGTGCGGCCGTGTTTGGTGATTTTCTGGGGTCCCTCGGATTGTGCTTTATTTATCAACTCACTGAATTTCGCCTTCGCCTCTGCCACGGTCCATGCATGCGTGCTCATAGCCCACCGCCCCCATTAGATCGTTATGGTCATAATAGTCATTTTTAGGTCTGGCTGCAAGAAGGCTTGCTCTCCTGAGCACGGTCATCGTTCTGACAGGCCTACTTTAAGGACTAGAATGTGGTCTGCAGGGTTTCAGTACAGCTGGTCGAAGTCAATGCACAGTAGGAAGCGGTCCATCTGAAGTGAAGATCCTTTCATGGGTACGACAATTACTGACGAGCAGCGCCAAGAGTTCGCACCGCTGATGGAGAACACGATTCGTCAGCTCGGGTCAGGCCATTTTCTCCCACACAGCGGTATTCGTTTCCCGCCAGAACCCTTGTACCAGCTGTTCCTACGTAGGCCTGTGTCTCGGTCAACCAGCAATCGTCGAAGCCAGACTCGTGCGGCAACCAGGAGTCGATCTTGGTCTGTTTGACGAACTTACGTACTAAGGTGACCGCAGCGAAACGTGAATCAGTCCGCGTCCGCAAAGGGGTTTACGATACGTACGCCTGCGATCATTTGTCCTGCACTTAGATCCTCCGAGAGGATCTGGCTTGCACCACCCTTGAGAGCCGACGCCACAATCAGTGCATCCCAGAATCCGATTTGGGCTTCATCTTCGATTCGAAATGCAGTCGACACCTCAGCAGGTGTGGTGTCGATGCACCAGGTTGCATAGCTGCTCACGACAAGGCGAGCCGATTCTCTCGATATTGGACGCGTAATTTTTCGAGTAACGTTCACGTAAAATTCTTGCAGTACCTGGACGCTGAGAACACCAGTCCGTTCGCTCCAGAGTTCATGGAGGACACCCTTTGCAGCCTTGTGCTTTACGTTGGCATCGACGTCGTGGGCGTAAATCAACACATTGGTGTCCACAAAGGTCCTATCGTTCATGCAGTTCGTCCCGGCTTGTGCGAATTACTCCGCCCATGTGAAAGCCTTTCTCGAGAAGGTCCCGAGCCTGGCGTTCGGCACGTTCATATGCTTCTTCACTCCCTACGAGGAATTCGATCTCCTGGGCGAGTAGGCCACTGATGGAAGTCTCCCGCCGGGCAGCAAGAATCTTTGCCTTCTTAAGTACCTGCCGACTCAGACAAATGGTCACGTTCTGCTTTCCCCCGCCTCGCGTATTCGCCGCCATACTTTCCTTTCTCCTTCGTTGTCACGTAAAATACGTGTACCACGTATGCGACGTGGTGTCAAACGTACCATGATCTGAGGGGCGAAGGTCCATGGGTTCTTTCTGCCGCTTGCCGTTTAGCATATGTCTGACATTGCAGATATAATATGGATAACATTGCAACGGCGAGTGAGGCCAGGTAGCTGACGACCCAGTCGAATCAATAGCTTGCCAAGTACGAGCTTCGCCGCACCATGCCGGAAACAGGTGGGATCTAAGGAGGCGTTGGGTTCGCCGTTTCTTCGGTGTACCATTGCGGCCATGAAGGGAGTTGCACCCAGGTCTCGCCGACGATCACGACAGCCTTTAGCCTCCCTTCGTTTGTGTAGCCAAAGAAGAGCACGCACATTTAGAGCGATATGCATTTCAGTGATTTAGGCGCGGGAAGTCCGCGGATTCTCATGCCCACGGGTTGACGACAGAAACCGCGACATCCTCGAAGTGCGCGATATTGCGAGTTGCCAGCGTTGCATGATGGGCGAGCACGATACCCGCAATCATTGTGTCGCGCAGATCACCGGGCCGACCTTTCTTGTGTCGAGTTAACATCAGATCTGCGGCCTGTTGCGCAGCAGGCGCATCGAATGCGGCAACCCGCTGCTCAATCTTCTCGAGAAGCCCGCCGAATGCCTGCATCAATAGAGATCTTCTCTTCCCTGCGGCCATGATCTGCAATCCGAACTGGACCTCAAGAATTGTCACGGACGTTGTCCAGATCGATGTCCGGGGCTGCCCGTCCAGCCAGTCAATGACCCTTCTATCTGGAATCTGACGCATCAGCGCCGAGAGCACGTTCGTATCCAAAATAATCATGGCTCAAAAGAGGGAGGCCTAATCTCCTGGCCTCGCAGTTCGGAAAGGTCCGACTTAAGCCCCACCTTATTGAACAAGGAAGAGATTTCCGTACCCAGCCCAGCGGTCGGAATCTCTTCGTCATTCACGGCATTGCGGAGGATATCTCGCGCTTCCTCCTCCATGCTGCGACCGTGTCGCCGGGCGCGGCGTTGCAACCGCACCTTCACTGCATTCTCAATGTTTCGGACGATTAGTTGCGCCATACCTTGATCCTCTCTATGATATCATGATATCATATTAAAAAACTACACTCCTGATTTTGCAGCTAGTTAGCCCCTGGAACCGAGGGCGCTTTAGTTTCGCCATTTCTTCGACGCAACAATGCGCGTATTATGAAGAAAGCACGTGCACGCAGGTCTCGCCTGTAACAGTCACCTTACCTGGATCATGGCTTCCCAGCCCGCGACCGCTTAACAGGCGATGCCAATCCCCAGCAGCGGCGCGTTCGCCTGCTTCAAGGCGGAATGAACAAAACTGCGTACCGACTCCGCATTTCGCGGCGACGGCGCCTGCATGCGGTCCAGCAATTCGCCGCTGCCGCTGACTACGGCAGCTTTGATTGCGGTGCCGCCAATGTCGACGCCCAGCGCGAGTGGATTTTCCTCACGGCGCGAACCCGTTTCGCTGGTTTCGCTCACAGTGATTGTGCATTATACGCATCGTATGCAATTCTACTGAGCGCAAGCAGCCCCCATCCGAAACGCTGCAAGTGTTCCATCCTGAATTGAGGAGATGGTCGTATGCCGAAGAAGCAGGCAGATGAAAGGGCGCCCAGCCGGGGCGAACCCACTGCCGCCTCGTCATTCTTTGATCAGGCTATGCAGCTCCTCGAGAGGCTGAAGCGCACAGAGGCTGACGTAATTCAGCAAGCCGCTGATCTTTGCACGGACCGGATCGCCAAAGGTGGACTGGTTTTTCTCTTCGGTAACGGCCACTCGCGCATGATGTGCGAAGAAATGACGCCACGGCAGGGCTGCTTTCCCGGTTTTGTCGCCCTGGTCGAGCTCGCGCTTTCGAATCACTCAGCCATCATCGGGGCAAACGGCCTGCGTGCTCCTCTCTATCTTGAAAACTACGAAGGCTACGCTGAACAAATCCTGAGAGGATTTCACTTCGGAGAGAACGACGCTTTCATTGTGATTTCTACGAGTGGGATTCGACCTGTAGTCGTCGAAATGGCGATGGGAGCGCAGCAACGGGGCTTGCCGGTCATTGCCATCGTATCCGTCGCGCATTCCGAACACACGAAAGCGGCGCACTCCTCCGGAAAGAAGTTGACGGACTGTGCCGACATCGTGATCGACAACCAGCGTCCGATTGGAGATTGTGCTTTGCAGCTGTCCGGCCTTGACTGGCATACAGGCCCAGTTTCCACCATCACCGGCGCGATGGTCATCAACATGATTCGCTGCGCCACGGCAGAAGGGTTGTTACGCCGCGGCATCGTTCCCACTCTGCTGCCCAGCCATCAATCCGTAGGGAGTGTGCGGGCGGAAAAGCAACTGGAAGCCTTTTACGAGGCTTATCGAAAGAGCCTCGCCCATCTGTTCGAATAAGATCACCAGCGTCGTCAGCGTATGGAAGATTCTTAAGACTACTCAAGAGTGGAGGATCAGCATGCCGGTTCTTTGCAAACGCGCTCTTTTTCTTACACTGGCAGGCCTCATTACGGCCGCACACATCGTGCAAGCGGCCGAAACCTATGCTGTGTGGACCGAGCACGGCGTGGAGGCCAAGATGCGCGATGGCACCACGCTTCGAGCCGATGTCTATCGTCCAAAGGCCGAAGGAACGTTCCCCGTGCTTCTTGAACGCACTCCCTACGACAAGCGTAACTCCGCTGCCTTTGGCGTGAAGGCTGCGGCTCGAGGTTACGTCGTCATCATTCAGGATGTCCGCGGCCGCTACTCCTCCGAGGGCGACTGGTACCCCTTCAAGAACGAGTCGAACGATGGGTACGACACAGTTGAGTGGGCCGCTACTCTGCCCTATTCCAACGGCAAAGTAGGAATGTTCGGTGGCTCCTACGTGGGTGCGACGCAAATGTTGACTGCCATCGCGCATCCGCCACACCTGGCCGGGATCTGTCCGGTGGTCACGGCCAGCAACTATCACGACGGATGGACCTACCAGGGTGGAGCTTTCGAGCAATGGTTCAACGAGTCCTGGACCTCGGGCCTTGCTCAGGACACGCTGAACCGTTCTGTGGCGAAGAGCACCAACGCTCTGAACGGAATGTGGAAGCTTCCCCTCACCGAGTATCCGCTCTTTGAAGTTCCAGTCTCGGATGCGGGATTGATGCGGAGTATCGCTCCCTATTTTCTGGACTGGCTGGCTCATCCCAACTATGACGACTATTGGAAACGCTGGTCGATCGAAGAGCATTTTGCCGACATCAAAGTTCCCATGCTCACGATCGCCGCCTGGTATGACATTTTTCTCGGCGGCTCGCTGCGCAACTACATGGGCGTTAAGGCGCACGGCGGAAGCGATGCTGCCCGCAACGGCCAACGCCTGCTTCTAACGATCGGTGGTCACGCCGGTTCCGGGCGAAAGATCGGTGATGTCGACTTTGGTCCGGCCGCCCAATTCGACGAGGATGAGACCACGCTGCGATGGTATGACCAAATCTTGAAAAATGCGGGCAATGAATTCGCCGGCGCGAAGCCGGTAAGAATCTTCGTAATGGGTGCCAATCAGTGGCGCGACGAGGAAGATTGGCCCTTGGCCCCTGCTCGCGAGACGAAATACTTCCTGCACTCCGCAGGAAAGGCAAATTCGTCCAGCGGGGATGGCACTCTGTCGGTCACAGCACCACGTTCGGAGTCGCCCGACCGCTTCCTGTACGATCCCGCCAACCCGGCTCCGACCATTGGCGGCCCCTTATGTTGTGACCCGAACCATCTGAAGCCGGGCCCACGCGACCAGCGCCCGGTGGAAGCACGGCAGGACGTACTGGTGTACTCGACGCCTCCGTTGTCGCAAGATCTCGAGGTGACTGGACCGATTAAGGTCGAACTCTTTGCCAGCTCATCGGCGGTCGACACCGATTTCACGGCCAAACTAGTGGATGTTTCACCGGAGGGATTCCCGCAAAATCTGACGGAAGGAATCGTTCGCGCGCGCTATCGCGATTCTCAGGAACAGCCGACGTTCATGAATCCCGGACAGACCTACAAGTTCACAATTGACGTCTGGTCCACAAGCAACGTCTTTCGCAAAGGCCACCGCGTGCGCCTCGAGATCAGCAGCAGCAACTTTCCTCGTTTCGACCGGAACCTGAACACCGGAGAAGAAAGCGCATCGGCTCGAAAACCGGTGAGCGCAACCAACACGGTTTACCATGACGCGGAACATCCCTCTGTGCTGGTGTTGCCGGTTGTGCCGATACCATGAGACAGTGCGAATTTCGAAGTCGTGCAATCTTGCCTTCCTTTCCACGGTGTCCGACCACCTGATCAACGTGGCATCCGGTTGCGGAAGAAGCTTGATCCTCGGGAAAGTTTCCGAGATCGCCGTCGCAAGAGTGAAAGCACCTTCTGATCCTGCCACTGCAATGTCAGCTGGAGGGCTGAACTTTTCTCGGGTGAAACGCAACGTTGAAATCATCGCGCAGAACAAGGGGCTGCTGCCGACGCCCGACCAGCTGGGTCATTACGGATACAATCCCAATCTCTCGGCCTATGTCGAGATCATTTCCTATACGAAGCTCTTGCGCGACGCGAAGAAACGAAACTGCGTTCTCTTCGACAAATTGCATCTGCCCGCGAACTAAGCCGGCACCATCAACACGCGCAATCTTTCCGCCGCACCTTGTTCGCGCTGATACCGATCATTTGCGAGCAGCCGCTCATCCTCTGTCAGATCTGCCACAAATCCGAAGCCTCTCATCTCACACAATCGGCCGTGATCCTGTCACGATCGAGGACGATATTCCGCCGCAAGAGGTCCCGCAGATCGATCCCGGTCGAAATCGCGGCCGTCCTGGAATTTGCGGATCAGCCGCGCGGGATCGAAACTGTCCCGCGCCTGCCAGAGCTTCAGGACGACAAGCCGGCGGACCAAGGCCCGATCGAGCGGCCGGGTCGCGAACATGCCGAGATCGTAAATGTGCCGTGTCTTGTTGCGCCGATAACAGGCCCGAATTTTCTCCGCGAGGATTTCAGCGAGCGCGAGGCAGGTCAGTTCGGCCGGCACAAACGGGAGGAACCGGAAATAACTTTGTTCGATCTGCGCGCGCCGCTCTGTTGGCAATGTGGCGTTTCCCGCCGGCCGATCTGGAGCATGATTTCGCTGCCGCCCTGGTTCCGGTCGTGCGTGTGGGTGGGATTGACGCCCCAAGATAAACCATCCTGCGTCTCGTAATACCCTTCCTCCGGAATCCCGAATTGAAAGCCATGGAAGGGCTGTTCGAATGCGGCCATCATGTCGAGGATCACGTCCTCGTGATCGTGTTCTTCAAGGCCGGTGAAATCGAGATCGGTAGAGAACCGCCCCTGATTCCCCAGGAACATTTTTCGCAGGCAGGTGCCGCCCTTGAAGGCCAGTCGGTCCAGAATGCCGCGCTCGGAGAGGAGCTGCAGCAGGAACGTCAGCACAACTTCCTTCTCCGCGATCATGATGTCGCGCAGCCCTGATTCGACGGCATAGCGCTGCACCTGCGGCTGCGTCAGCATCTACGCCCCTTTCCTGATCGGTTTTCGCTGGCCTAGCCCGGCACTGCCGTGCAGTTCCTCGCGCGGGACATTCACGAACAGGCGCCACTTCTTGTCATAGCCGATCGCCTGCGCGACAACACCCTCGCGGGCCGGATCTGGCCCGAGCCATGTCTTGCGGCTTTGGGCGGCCAGATGCACCAGGCACTCGCGCGCGGGCGGCGGCACATCGGCCTTGACGTGATCGGCGAGCCAGCCGAAACGCCGCACCAGAGCCGCCGAATCAATCCGCTGGAGGCTCGGCCAGCAAGCGATGCCGGGGTTGAAGATTGATCCCGCCGATCAAGACAACGCTCGTCTCCATCGTCAGGGACTCCTCGAGGTCACGGCCCGGTTCTCGCCCTAGGGTTTCTTCGGAGTCAAGTCACAGGCCTGCTTCACGCGGGCAAGATCCAGGCCTACTGGGGAGAATTCTGCGATTTCGGGTCCGTTTCGGCCGGGAAGTTCCACTTTGAAGATGCGAGCGCCCATCAGCCCCCGGACAGTACCTTTATCCATTGAGAGGAACTGACCGTGGATCCAGTTCCAGCCGTGATAGCTGTGCGTACCGTCGACACGGACCATGACCTCGATCTGCGGCTGTCCAAAAAAACCGGGCCGATTAGGCGGTCCCAGCCGCATACCGGGATCGAACGTGGCATTGGTGTACTTCCTGTTGGTGCAGACAAATTCGACTCGTGGCTTATAGTCCAGGTCCTCGCTCAGGTAGTTATCCGACCGAAGCTCAAAGCGAACTCGCCTGGCGCCGGTCATCTTATCTTCGGAGTGAAACTCCACCCACTTTCCCCCAGCGCTGGTCCCGTCACTTTCGCCCTGGTAGGGACTCATCACCGTGGTCTGGGCGGCGAGCGCTATGCCCGCTCCCGAAATCAGTAACAAGGTCGAAAACCAGGCCAGCGGTCCGAAGTGCAAACGGCATCGCTTATGGAACTGTGAAGCTTTCAAGCCTTCTCCAAGTAGGGTCCTTAGAGCTATTGAACCGGGCAAGACTAGGGGAAGTTGCACGGCGGGTTCCATTTGGCACCGGAATGTGACCCGAAGTGCGGCGGTCTAACGCGGTGAATGCTAGAGGTTACACCAGCCCGGAGTGACGAGGACTGGTTTGGACCCCTCTTAACTGGCCGAAAACCACCAGCTTGGTGGAATTGAGCCACCGGACGGTTGTACGCCGCGGCTTATGCTTGCATGCTGTTCGAAGCCGGGCACATATAAGAACGTTGCAGTTAGAGGTCCGGCGGCGATGTGCCGCCTGTTGGCATTCGGTTTGCACGCCTGGAGCGGGGGTTTGTCTAGGCAGGATGCACACGGGCCGTAATAGGTCCGGTCATGGTCTCTGTGTTCCGGTGCGACGGGAAAACGCTTTCGAAAGACGTTCTCGGGAAGGCCAAACAAAGCAGAACCCGTGCGTTAGCGCGGGAATCCGACCAACACGATGCCCGACCTCCACGCGACTTCCTCGATTGAGATTATCGGCGGCCACGCCGGAAAGGGGTTCGGCTTATGACGAAATTCGCTGCTCTTATTAGAACCCTTGTCGCAGTCTCTGTTTTCACAACTCTCGGCATCGTACCGATTCCGGTTTTCGCTCAGCGCGGGGGCGGTCACGGCGGAGGCGGTTTCCATGGGGGAGGAGGCGGCGGATTCCGTGGCGGTTTCCATGGTGGCGGAGGTAGGGGATTCGGCGGGGGCGGGTTCCATGGCGGGGGCGGGTCCCACGGCGGCGGGTTCCATAGCAACCGAAGTGCTGGAATCTACGGTGGCAGCTTCCGCGGTAGTGGCAGTTTCCATGGCGGCGGCTTCCGCGATGATCCACGGGCGGGATCCTACGGAGTGGGTGGCCGTTCCTTTGGTGGATTCAACGCGTCACGGAACATGCCCGGCCGCAACGGCGGCTTTCGAGGCAACTCCAACTTCGGCTCGTTTGGATATCGTTCCTCATTTGCAAGTCGCTCGGCAAGTTTTCATCCCGCGGTGAGGGACGGCCAGTGGCATTCGTTCGGCAACTTCCGCAGCTCCGCTTATTCCAGCGGGGGACGTAATTCGCGCGGCTGGACGAATGCTAACTTTCGAAGCCGCAACGGCGGAAGGTACGACGGAGCGTGGCACTCCTTTGGCCCGTCAGGAGGGACTCTATCACCCAACGGGACCCGTTTTGCAGGCGGGGCTGGTGCGGGGGGAAATGCACGAATCGAACCGACGCGACCGGGGATTGGCTTGATCGGAGCACACTCTGGCAGCTCGGCTTTAGGCAACTCTAACTTGGGTGGGTTGCGTTTCGGCCACTCTAGGTCCGGATTCGTGCTAGGGAATCCACGAATCGGATCAACCACGTCCTTGTTTGCGAGCTCGGGATTTAATGGTTCTCGCTTCGGTTTGCATGGTGGTTCGAGCTCAACATTCTTTGGCGGCCTGGGGTGGCACGGAAACGCCTTCGGGCCCTTCCGCACGGGCTATAGGTGGGGTGGTTATGGTGGGAGAGGTTTTTCGCCGGGCTTCGGCTGGGGCCACCGTTTCGGCTGGGGTTGGGGCCTAGGCTGGGGCTGGGGCTCGGGAGGTTGGGGATACGGATGGCCGTTCTGGGGTGCCTACTGGTGGACGCCGCACTGGGCATACAGTTGTAATCCGTGGTGGGATGACCCGTTTTGGTATTGCGCGTGGCCGGCGTCCAGCTACTATTACTATCCGGGTCCGGGCTATTACCTCTACGATGATCCGCCGGCTTACAATCCGAATAGCTCGTATGTTTTCGACTCGCACGACTCCGGCGACTATTTGACGCCTGTCTCACACGATGATGACCTCCACCTCAATATCAAAAATATCAAAGGTGGCGATCGTGTGGACGATAGCTCTCAGCAAGATCGGCAGGCACCGCAACCGGAGTCAGCGCCCACCAGCCCGCCACCGGAAACGGTCGCTGAATCCGCGCCGAAATAGGGCGTGGACGGGTTCGGCTTGCGTCGCCTTGCTAGCGGGTGAAACCTTAGACGAGACCGGGCTTGACTGGGGTCCGCCCCCGATTCAGAACCGACGATACTGAGCCGGCAGCCGGTTAAAAGTTTTCTTCTGTGAATAGACTCGATTCTGCGTCGGGCCTTTGCCACTTCTGACCGGTTCGGGAAGAATGTAATGAAGTCCTGATACTCCGGTTCCGCGCGCTTGAAGGCGCGTTCCGAGTGCCACGCCTCGGCTACGGAAAGTTTCGCGCGAGGCACATAAGCCGAATCTGGATGACGGTCAATCAGCGTCCCTAGCAGCGTTCGTGCCTCAGCGTAATCGGATCTCGCCATAGCCTTCTGAGCCTGCTCAAACAGCACCTTGTCCGTGGCACCACCTCTTGCGCCACCTCCTGCCTGAGCATGAGCGGAGCCTAATGGTATCGAGAAAAGCGCGCAGGCCAAAACAGCTGATGCGCTTGTTCGATGTTTCATCATGCCTGCTTTAGGCCGCCACCCGTTGAATAAGGACTTGCCATAAAGTTCACTGCTCACTACACATTTCGGATTTTACGATTTCCAGATCACTTCAGATCACAGGTGCACAACCACTGGGCAAGAAGCGTGACCATCACTCTCGCAGGCCGTTGCAATCCTCTGGCCTCGGTGCTACTGCCGTTCAATCGCGTTACTTTGTACCGCTCCAGCCCGGTCGAGGATGGCTACTGGGTGATGCTCAAGCCACTGTCTCCGGGCAGCCATGTGATTCGCTTTGGAGGGGCCTTTGTGTCCGGCCCGGCCTCTGGCTTCTCGGCTGACACGACGGTCTATCTCACTGTGCAGTGAAGCCCGCTCCCGAGCTTGCTCCCGTTCGGGCGGCTGACCTATTTATCAATCTATACGTTGAGACAGGGCGAACAGCACGCCAGCGAATCGTCGACCTCCGTCGAGAAAATCGAATCCCGATCGTGAATCAAGGATCGATAGGGATGATCGCTGCGTACAGCTTCTCCAAACTGCTATGCGAGTCAGAGAGCGTTCGCCCTCCTTGTCGCTGCCATTAACCCCCTTTTGGTTTACTCTACTGCAAGCCCGGTTCCCGTGAGAATGAGCTCTTGCGGACTACCGCGAGCGTTGTCGTTAACAACTACCGCTCCCATTTGCATCCCCGGGACGCCAGGGGTAAACACGATACTGATGGCGCAGCTCCCTCCTCCCGCGAGGCTCCCGCCGCACGTACTGGTCTGGGCGAACATGCCGACGGTATGGATACCTTCAATGCTTAGTGCTTTGCTGCCCACGTTGTGCAGCAAAACAGTTTTGTGGCGGACTGGGTAGTCCCAATAGCTTGAGCCGGGAAGGTCAGAGTCGTTGGCACAAAACTCACGCCGGGCTCCCTCTTCAGACCGATCTTGAGGACAAAGACGTCCTTGACGCCGCCCGCGTCTGGCTGGAAGCTGTGAGGTGTCGTCGGGAAATTGGCAGATTGGTAGGCCCCGCCACGTACGCGTTGCCAACCTCTGGCAACGAAGTGCCGGAAGGGCTCTTCTTGGTGCGGGTCGCCCGAGTCCAGTACCAGTGGCACCCCAAAAAACCGTACTAATCAGTTCGATTCAATTTCCTCGAACCGAAGCCGTACTCTGGGCAATCGATTACGGGACGCATCTAGTGCACATCCAAGGCGCTGTGGAAGCTAACCTGGTTCCTGCGCGATTTCGGCTATGACCCCGAACTGTTCAGCCACGACGAGATCGACGGACACTTAACGGTGTGGGGCGCGCCGCCCCGGGATATGTACTTGACAGCATATATGTAGTGTGATACATAATATGGCAACGACCTGGGGAGTTCTCCTCGATGAGGAGTTTGAGCCAGAATTTGACGCTCTGCCGCAAGACGTGCAGAACGAGCTACTTGCCCATGCCAAGCTGCTACAGCACTTTGGACCGCAACTGGGGCGTCCGCGCGCGGATACCCTCAAGGGATCCCGTCACGCGAATATGAAGGAATTGCAGTTTAATGCGGCTGACGGTGTGTGGAGAGTGGCTTTCGCCTTCGACCCGAACAGGAATGCAGTTCTCCTGGTTTGTGGCGACAAGTCAGGCGGTAGCGAGAAGCGGTTTTACCGCCAGCTCATTGAAAAGGCTGACAGTCGCTTTGACGCGCATTTGGCCCGGATCAAGAGACGAAGGGAGAAGCGGAAGCAAGAGGGGGAGAAGTAAAAGCATGAAGACTCTGGATCAGAAGATTAAGGAATTAAGTCCCGCCCGACGTAAGAAGATCAAGGAACGTGCGGCTCAGCTCATCGCCGAAGAAATGTCACTTCGCGAGTTGCGTCGTGCGCACAAACTCACGCAGGAGTGCATTGCGCAGACTCTGGGGATTGGCCAAGACCAGGTTTCCCGGTTGGAACAGCGCAGTGACCTTCTGATCTCGACGCTCCGCGGCTACGTGGAAGCGATGGGAGGCCGGCTCACGCTGGTTGCAGAATTTCCTCACCACAAACCCGTGGCGCTATCTGGTATTGCGGCGCTTGATACAGATACGGATGCGCGACGCGCGGAAGTATCCGCAGAGTAAGCCCACAGTTGCCGGGGCGTCGGTCTGACAAGTTCAGCCCAGAAAGCGAAGCCAGACAGGAAGGGGCAGAAACCCTGGGCATGTCCTGTATGTCCAGAAGATCCTGCCCCTCTGGCTCGACCCGAGACTCAACCGCCGAATCGCTGGTGCGGTCAACGCTACCTGGATCTCCAGCCCGCTCTGCAGCCGGAGTATCTGCGCGTCTCCGCACAATTAGTCCACCCGAGTAACGGACGAAGGCCTCGACAAACAGCAAATTCCGAAATGTCCGCGGAAACCTCTCCACCATTGGCAGAGCCGCGGAAAGGGACGAGGACTCGGATAGCCGCAGGAACGCAGAAGCGGCAGTCCCCGTTCTCGTCCCGGCGCTTTCGCCGTTGGCGTCACACCGGCCGACTCCAACTGCATTCTCCCTACAGAAAGAGAAATCTGATGAAGGCATCTGCTGTGGCAAGTGCACTTCGTTCCCTTGTGGTGGTGTGACTTTACCCATAAAATGGCCGCCCCCACTGTGCCTTGAATCATAAAATGGCAGTGAAATGAAGCATAAAATGGCAGTGACGAGCTTATGCTTCCTCATCCGCAGCAATCGCCACGGTGCCTCAGTTCCTCCCTGACCTGGCGAAGCTCTGCGCGACCTTCCTCAAGAGTGGTGTAATCCGAACTTGTCAGAAGTGGACGGAGCGTTTTCGAGTGATCTTGACGCCCCTGGCATGCAGTTGATAGGCCGCCTCTCTAATCTCCACCTGTGCCCGGTGTCTCCTTGCGACCGCTTGGATCTTCCGGTAGTCCGCGAAGCGCTGGGCGATAGCGTGACACTGTTCGGGAAAATGCCGATAAATGATGGGTTTGTCATGATTGGTGCGTTTGATTACCTGATGAACGGACGGCGGTGGATTCTCATTTAGTGCTGCCTGGAGTATCTCCAGCACGTCGGCAGGTTTTATTCGACATAACGGTCGGCGCGCCTTCTTCGACGTGGGCTGCTCCTTGCTGAACTGCGGCGGGAACGAACGGACAAATTTCTGCGGAAGGGGCGTAGGGGCTCCTCTGAGCAAATCCAGCAATGGCATCCCAATCCGATATGACAGGCTCAGGAGTGACGGGAACTTCGGCAGAGCTTTGCTGGTCTGCCATCTTCCAACGTCGCCACGGCCAGCCTCCATGGCACGTGCGAAGGCGCTTGCATTGCCATCCGTTATGCGCTCGACGCACAAGTCTATGATTTTCGCAATGCCGTCTCTCTCCGGAGGCGACTGCAATCGAGGAGCGGAAGCCAGGACCTCTCCCAGCACGGTCGTGGTCCAGTTCTTCCACTGCAGCTCATCATTCGTTAGCGCTTGATTATCTGAAAGGGCGTCCGCCGTCGTCGGTGCCAGGCATTGCCCACACCGTGAACAATGTCCGGGGCGCGTGCGTGGATCCAGGATACCGTTCTGGCGTTTGCAGAATGGACACAGAAAGCATAGGACGGGTGCTGGGAGTAAGGAAAGTAATAAGCACCCTCGAGATTGCCTTTGCCAGAAATGTCCTCCAGCCGCACCGAGCGTACGACTCCAACGACTCGAAACCACACCGTGTGCTCATCGGTCTTGCCAACGTTAGCAACTTTCAACACCGATTACGCCCAGAATTTCCAATGGCATAACAGCGGGCTGAATAAATAGCTTCGGAGTTGTCTTCATCTGCTTGTAAATCGGGGGCCCAGCTATCTACCAGCGCTGATCTGAAAAGCCAACCATTAAACAGATTGGCGTTCGAAATCGACCACAACCAGAGTGATATCGTCTTCATGGCCGCCGCCATCCGTTGTTCCGGACCACTGAGTTAATGCGTCCACGAATGCGGTGAGAAGGGGAGCTGCCGCGAGATTGGATTGGCTCCCCAGGAACTTGAGGCAGCCAGCTGTGCCAAATTCCTGTTGCGCCGCGTTCTTAGCTTCAAGGACTCCGTCGGTGTAGAGAATGCAACGATCGCCGGGGTGGAGGGGCCGCTCGAGGGCGGGATACGTAGCGTCTTCGGATATGCCGAGTAACAGGCCATTCGATTCGATCTCGCAGAAGGCCCCTCTCCTGTTAGGGCCCGCTGAACCGAACAAGAGAGGCGGATGACCGGCAGCCGCGTAGCGGAAGATCTGTTTCTCGGCATCCACGAAAAGATACGCCGCCGTCACGAAATGCGTTTCGAACTTGCCGCAGAGCGAATGATTTATACCTTTGAGGACTTGTGCCGGATCGGCGGCACGGGCCGATTGTGCAGTGAACGCAACCTTGAGCATTGACGCAATCAGCGCCGCAGGGACACCGTGACCCGTAATATCAGCCACCAAGATGCCAACGCGTTTTTCGTCCACGACGATGAAGTTATAGAAATCTCCCGCAACGGCTGTCATCGGTAAATAGCGCGCCGCGATCTCCATCCCGGCTATCTGCGGGATACGGCGCGGCAGAATGGAGGACTGAATCTGACGGGCGATTTCAAGCTCCTTCTGAATGGAAAGAAGACGTTCCTCGTTGGAAAAAGCGCGAAAAGCCGCCAGGTATCCGAGGGAGCAGACAAAAACAAGAAAGCCGACCGGCTCCAGGCCACGCGCGCGGACCAGGCCAAGGTCAATGAGGTTGCTGTGCACCACAAAGAGGCCAAAGACCACGAATCCTGCATACACAACTTTGAATTCGCGGGGAAGGCGCTGGCCGGACCTCAACGAAAAGGGATAGGAGGCCAATAGGACGCAATAAGCAACAACGATGACGTCGTTGGCTATCCGCATGGCTCCCTCGCTGAAGCCGTACAGACCGGCAAACAAACGAGCTGTCCCAAAGGCGACTTGGATGTCAACTACCCAGCGCAGTAGCACTCTCCAGTGTGGCTGAACCGTCTCGATGAGAAACAGGGTCAGCGGGATCACAATGAAGCATTCCAGGACCAAGTCGAAGTGTTTCCAAATGCTTGGTGAACCTGGCAGAAGAAATTTCACAATGCTCTGCCCGCAAATCAATCGAATGCCATAGAGAAGAGAGAAGAGACTGAAGAAGACGAGGCTTCGATCGTCGGTCTTCCGCCGTATAAATATGAAGAGGGTAAGCCCGACGAGACCAATTGAGAGAACAACAACCCCGATTGCGACGCCAGTAAGTTGCCACCGTAGCTCGGCTACCGACTGCGACACGGGAGCAACGGCGAGGCCGACAAAGGTCACGTGACTTGAAAATGAAACCATGTGCGAGACCTCGGGAACAGCACGACCCGAGCAGGGTAGCTCTGCATTATAACGAGATCATCCTCTCTCGAGGCCCATCGTCGATAACACAAGAGTCTTCGGTGGCGTGATCGGAACCGTTCGAGCGCGTGATGCAGATCACTGCGAGACTCTTCTTTAGACGAGTACGAGTACTTCTCGATCAATCGGAGAAGGTGTGTACGTATGAAGCCGGGTCTTGGGCGCGCTTTGGGCGGATGGCCTCGAACCGGCGAGGATCTGAGGTGGCGTGATGGTTTATAGCTATACGCAGATCCGCCAATATCTCACCTGCCCACGTCGATATCGCTATCGTTACCTCGACAGCTGGCAGGAGAAGGACACCCGAGCTGTCATGCTCTTCGGACCTGCATTCGAGCCGGCGCTTGGCGCCAGGAGGATCCAGTCGGAGTCCGGTTCCGCGAGTGGTCTGCGTGCCAGAACCTCGGGCTGTACTATTCAAATGGCGACGCCTGGGAACGCATGCTGCAGCAAGACATCATGCTCTTGGACCCCTCTGCCAAGATGACTGTATCCGAATCCATCAACCGAGGCGCCGCCTGCAGATCAAGTTCACGCGACCAATCGGCCCTCGTGCACAAGGCAGGAGTGGATCTTGGTCGGTTTGACGAACTTTCGTTTTAGGCCAATGCCGATGCCGCCGAAGCTCAATCGCAAACGAGCCCTGTTCGTATTGACGAAGATTGACGAGATCCTCGCCTGGGAGCAGAGGAAGGAAGCCGAGCGGGACACACGGTTCGTCGAGCTGGGCCGGTACCTGTGCGAAGTACGAGCGGGCCAATACTGGCGGCTGGAGAATTTGAAATCCTTTGATGAGTTTCTGGAAAGGCGGTTCCCGGAATCGCGGAGGAAGGCGTACTACCTGATGTCCATCCACGAACAGCTGCCACCACAAGCACGAAACGAGTTGAAACAGGTGGGATGGACCAAGGGGCTGGAACTAGCCAAGGTGGCGCGTAGGGACCGGGAGCAGTTCGATTGTGCAACCTGGTTGCACAAAGCTAGGGAAATGCCGAAGGAAGAGTTCAAGCGGGAAGTCGAGAGGGAGCTAACGGGAAAGGAAGAACCACACGAAATTATCTACTTCAAGGTGTACAAGAGCCAGATTCCGGTCATCGAGCAGGCGCTGGAGACGGCAGCCCTGATGCTCGGTAGCGAAAAATCGCGCGGGTACTGTCCAGAGATGATCTGTGCGGATTTTCTGGCGGGAGCAAACTTGGACAACGGGAATCCGGAGATACTGTTGAATTCGATTCGACAGTTCTTCAAGTTCCTACCCGGCGAGCAGAGGCAGGAATTCCTGACGCAAGTGAAACACAAGGCTTCATGAGTCGCATTCAGCCAAAGCAATCGCGGCTGAAACTGGATCCTGAATCCTACAAACAGCTTTGTCGTGAGACCTTGCAAAGAGATGGCTGGAGATGCCAAGCCTGCGGCAAAACGTCGAACCTGGAGGTCCATCATCGACAATTTCGCAGTCGGTCAGGAGATGACTCCGAGCAGAACCTCATTACACTCTGCACCGGCTGCCATAGAACTTTGCATTGAGGCAGATGGTGAGGTAATGCGGAGGTGGTTTCGCGCCTCGCCTTAGGCGGATTCACTCGGCAGTGTTCGATCTTACGCTGCCGCCAAACGCCGTCATGAAGACACAGGTTATTCTTTCCTCATGAGAGGATCTGCCTGAGTGATGCTCCCTTTCGCCAGCTCGGTCTCGATCTTAAACTTCTGCTTGGGTAGGAGGGTGATCTCGGTCTCGAAGCTTTGATATCCAGGCAAGGCGATTTTGATGCGGTGCTTTCCCGGGCTCACCAGCATAGCTCGTCCAACCCCGGTAAACTCGTGGACATTGCCGACAAAACCACCGTCGAGAAAGACCGCGGCCCGGTCGGGTGTAACCTGGAGCTTGATTTCAGATGTTACGTTGGGAAACTGAACGCGAGGGTCTCTCTCCATTTTCACTGTGAGGGTGAGTCGCTTATTTGGCTCTACGACCACATTGCGGATGAAGTCCGTATAGCCAGATTGACGCACTGCAATGGCATGTTCTCCCGGCAGCAGGAGGATCTTCTTGTCGTCCCTGAGCTCACCCAGGTAGCCGACGTATTGCCCGTCAATCCAGACGCCAGAGGTCTTCTCTACTTTACTGGGGCCGACAAAGCGGATTTCTCCCAAGACTCCGTTCTGCGCGAAGCAGGTGCCGCCGAGAAAAAGAAGGATCCAGAGCGCCGCCAGACCCAGTGTCTTGAATTTGTTAGGCATAGCCATCGCCTTTCACAATTGAGTGATTCTCGACGTTACTCCACGCCATAGCGGAACAGCAGGGCCAACGGCACCCTGCGAGAGTTTGATTTGTGGAGGAATCGATAAGGCTAGCCTACCATACCTTACTAGCGGATCGAGTTGGGAAATACGAGATGTTGTGCCTGGAGGCGGACTTACCTCGTGCCGCTCACCAAGCAAGCGGTTGGCTGGAAGATCCATTCATTGTCGCGGTAGTGCTACGATGGGCCCGGCAGGAGCAGGGTCTTTCGTCCACACGAACACCTGTCTCCAGGCTTGAAAATGCGTGGAATGGAGTGGGATCGACGACGGAAGGGACTTGGCGGAACTGGCCCGGGCGGAGGGCAGCGGTTCGATTGTGCAACCTGGGTGCACAAAAGCCGCTCAAAGCCGAGGGAGGAGTTCAGGCGGGAGGTGGAAAAGGAACTGACCGGGCGGGAGACCGAACCGCACGAGCTCATCTACTTCAAAGTCTACAGCAGCCAGATCCCGGTGATCGAGCAGACCCCAGAAACAGCGGCCTTGATGCTCGGAAGCGACAAATCGCGCGGGTACTGTTTGGAGATAATCTGTGCGGACTTCCTGGCAGGCACAAACCTGGATAGTGGGAATCCGGAGATATTGCTGCAATCGGTGTGACGATATTCTTAAGTTCTTACCGGGTGGGCAGAAGCATTCGCTGTGGCAGCAGATAGGCCAAAGAATCTTGGGAAAACGAAGTTGGCCAAAGGCACCACCGGTTCGCCTCGATTCAGAATCCTACCTTCGACTCTGCCGCGACATTCTGCAGAGGGACGGATTCCGTTGCCCGTTGTGCGGCAGTATGCAGGATCTCCAGGTTCACCACAAAGAGTTTCGTGGCGGCTTCCCCGAAAGCCTCGCACAAAGTCACTTCCCCCGAGCGAAGCATTTCTCTGTCGGATGAGGATTCGAGCGCAGTTGCCGCAGAGATTCTTTCGTAGCTCCTGGGACTCCGGCACAAAGCTAAAGCCAAGAGGGACTCTTGGCGCTAAATATCAGGTCAGGTGTACCGGGATGAGCTTCATCATGAGCCCATTCAAATGGACCTTCATGCTCAGTGTATTCGGGTGATTCTGATTCCCGAATCTCAGGTGTGCGATTGTGCGCTTAACGGGAAGTAGTTGACGCTCCCTGCCAGGTTAATCTTAAGAGTCATCGACCACCCGCACCTCTCCTCAAGCGGCCTCTCCTGACCTATGTCTGAGCCGATCTTCTTGGTTTAGAGGCAGTTTTCGTCGTCGGGGTCCCGGCAGAGTCGACTCCGCTTGCCCGCTCTAGTGCAGAGCGAGTTGCCCTAGATAGTGGCGATCGGCAGCCTTCAGCAGCAGAGCGCCACCATCGGAACTGCCCTCTCGCTGATCAAATTGGGCCACCACAGGCTTGCAAAAAATTCCTGGGAACAACAAACATTGTGTTGTGCTATCGTCAGACACGAAGAGGCCTCCGGAAGTGCTTTAAACAGCGTCTCGTCAACCTGTTTGTAGCACAGGAGGCTTCTCTCGTCTTAGAAATCACGAATTATCCGGGCTAGCGAGTCAATTCGTCTACGGTAACCGAATCACGCCAAATGCCTCAAGGCAGATTCTCTATTACCTTGTCCGAGTGGAGCCGATTTCTGCGTTGCTGAAGAAGGCTTCGATTTTGCCGACAAGCCACCTCGGACTGGAATGTCTATGAGCACAAGACGGCGGTTCCGCCAACGTCACTCCCGGCCTCTACGAGCGAGAGCAGGGCGAGGGGGCGATTCGCAGCGGTAAGCCTGCCGCGGGCTAGCTTAGACGCTTCCGTCGCAAACCCATCCCTACCAGGCCTACCAGCGTGGTTCCGAGCAGCTGGAGAGTGCCTGGCTCGGGTACCGCGGAGACTTTGGTAAGTGTGTAGAGGCCCTGATCGGTCCACACATCCGGAACCAGCGAATCTACGCTAAACGTTTGCGGTACTGGTTGAGGTATTCCTAGTCCGGCGGCAGCGCTGGGATCAAATAGCGTCAGTTGAAATGCCGGATTATTTGCTGGGAATTCGTAACACCAAGCGTACTCGTTACCGTTAGTACAGTTGGGGATTGCTGTGATATGGAAGCCAGCAATCGTTATATCCGCCGCAAGGACATTCATTGATGTTGTATTCTTAAACGACCTACCGAGTTGATGGTTTTCGCCTGTGCGCTGATTGTTCGGCGCGTCAGGACATCACCCAGTTTGATTGCGGTTGTGCCTCGCCGACAATGGGTACGAACGGTGTAAGCGAGTGAAGCAACCAACTAAAAGAGCTCGACTTTTGTCGCACCGCCGGAAGCAGAAGCGAGTCGAGCGTCCCGTGTAACCAACGCAGCTCCGAGTTTTTCGGCAAGCACGATGTAAGCAGCATCATAGGCAGAAAGATTATTACGCAGTTGCCAAATGCGGGGCAGGAGCACGAAATGAGCATACCGCTGAATGCGGAGATCCAGCAGATCGCGGACCGCCTCGTCAGCACGGTGTACAGGGACCACTCCTTGCCGTGCCAGGCGCCGCAGCACTTGGGTCACCTCCAGATCTAGAAGGTGGGGCGCGTGTAGGGTTTGGTTAGACGAATAAATTCGCTTCTCAATGCGATGGCCCGCAGGCGTCTGAAGAAGCCAATCAACTGCGGCAGACGCATCCAGGACGATCATCGTGCCTCGCGCTCTTCTCTTACCAAGCGAGCGGTATCGATCTGCGCAGAAACTGGCTTACGCCCATGCAGGCGCTCCCGCAATTCTGCGAGCGTCGGTCTCTCCGCGATTTCTTTGATCTCTACTAGCAGATAGTCCGAAAGGGACATGCCCGCCATGGCAGCGCGAGCTTTTAACACTCGATGCAGGGCGTCAGGAACATTGCGAACCTGAATCATTTTTGACATGCTACAAGCATACTTTCATGTTAAGCACATGTCAATGATTTGCGGCCCAAACCTACCCAAACCGAACGAGTACGAGGACAAGCGCCGACTGAGAGAAAAAGCGGAACAATGCCGACAATGGATCGTACGCTTGAACACCGGGAGATGGGTGCCCTGAGCCGGTGGTGAATGCAATCGCGACTTATCGCCAATTACGTTTGAAGTGCACGCTATTTGAGGAACCGAAAGGTTCGAACGATATCATTCAAGACCGCTTCAACCTTCTTGCGGTCGGCATCGGTGAAATGTGTGACCCTGCCGCTTTCATAATCTTCTTTCACGTAACCGCCTGCGGAAATCGACAGCGCAGTGCCAAGCTCATAGCACTTGCCCTTGTGAAATGTCCTGAAAAATCGGACGTCACTTACCGTCCCGGCTGCGACCCCGTCCCTTGACAATGTTGAGAATCCGACGCCATTGATGACGGTCGTCGATACCGGTTCTGTATACGTGCGGAAGCTCAGGCAATCGGATCTACTGGTGACACGCTGCGCGGAACCTCTCACGTCCAGCAGTTGACGAGGATAATCCACCCAAAACTCCGTGGGGCCAAAGTCGCTGCCCTTGTACATCTCACGAGGGTACTGAAGACACACAATGAAGTCTTGGCACAACCAGCCTTGGAAATGTTCCGAGTCGGCGGTCAGAGAGAACCATGCTGGATATGAGAATTGAAATGTGCCGTCGGGACTGATGTATGTGCGTTGGGCTGAGGCTCTGTCCCACAACCGTGCGGTTGCTACGGCGGCGACGCCCAACACGAGAATGATTACGGAAACCAGTGCCAATCTCTTCACCCGGCACTCCAAGCCTCCGGCATTTTACCCCGCAAGGGCGGGATCTGCTGTGATTGTCGAGCAAGGAAGTTGAGATCTTTCGCCGAGGAGATGAGATCGTTTTGCGTGAGAAGGACGGAACCATGGTTCGGGCGTTTGATCTGCTGGCTAGGCTGCCGGATGATCTTGAACTCACAGGACGCGACAAGGACCGACCGCAGAAACGCCGGGGGCTCTGATGGAGCCCCGCTATCTGTTGGACACAAATATTTGTATTTACATCCGCAAGAAAAGACCGGAGGAAGTCTTGCGGCGATTCCGCAAGCTGCGCCCCGGAGAAGCGGTGCTTTCGGTCATTACTTATGGAGAGCTGCTCTACGGGGCAGCAAAAAGCCAGCAGCGCAGCGCAGCGCTTGAGCGATTGCATGAACTTGTGAATTTGCTGCCTGCACTTTCCCTGCCCGAACGAGCGGCCGAAGCCTACGGCACCATCCGTGCCCAACTGAAATCCAAGGGCGAGATGATCGGAAACAACGATCTATGGATCGCCGCGCATGCAGTTTCAGCGGGTTTGACTCTGGTCACAAACAATGCAAGGGAGTTCCGGCGCGTGCGTGGACTGAAAGTGCAAAATTGGACCACTTAGCGCGCGGAATTCTGCGAACAATCCAAGCGCCCTAGAGCTAATTCACCCCCTGGCGCACGAGTCACGAGGACATTGTCGCCTCAGTTACACGAAATGTCGTACTAAGAGGCATTTTGCTCCGAAAATAGAACCGCCTAGCCGGTTTCGTTTCTCTCTCCGCTAAACAGCTGCAGTATGTTACCGGCGCGTGGTAGGCGTCGGTCGCGTCCCGAAATCCTTCTCCACTTCGGTAAAAGAATTCTGGACGGCGCTAGCTGGCTTTCCTTTTCTCCGGACGAGCATTCAAGCGCAGCGGCGGTAGAGAGTAATTTCGCAGCTTAGTTTTGGTCCTGAATCAGCGATTCATTATTAATAGGCCCCAGCGGAGCGGCTTTGCATGTTGAATCGCCGGGACATAGCGCCTCGCTCAGGCTTTACCGATGCCGATGGAGGGCGAGGCGGAAGCGTGCTCCAAGAAGCTGGCCTCTTCGAGCAAACCTGCTCGAAGATCGTCAATCAGGCGTGTTACACTCGCTCCCCGGTTGCTTGATTGCGGAACGGAGCGCTGTTCTGTGCCAGGCGTCTTAGTAAGGATCAACACCCTCGGGCGACGCCAGCCTATCGAGGGCGATATATAAGGATCCGAGAAAGCATCGCCACCTCTCGGTCAAAACCGTGAATAAAAGAACGTTCCTCAAACTTGTTTCTGCGTTGATGGCAACGCCAGTCCTGCGTGCCCTGCTCGCCCGGGCGTCCGGGGACAAACTGAAAAACTGGGCGGGCAATTTCGAATACAGCACTGATCAATTGTATTCAGCGAGCTCCCTGGAACGGGTCAGGGAATTTGTCAGAAAACAATCCAGCCTGAAAGTCCTTGGCACCCGTCACTGCTTCAACAAGATTGCCGACAGCAACCACCATCTCCTCTCCCTCAAATCTATGGACAAGGTAATCGCGCTCGACCCCGAGGCACGCACCGTAACCCTCGAGGCCGGCATGAGCTACGGACAGTTGTGTCCCTATCTCGACAGCAAGGGTTTTGCCCTGCACAATCTCGCCTCGCTGCCTCATATTTCTGTGGCTGGCGCCTGCAGCACTGCAACTCATGGATCGGGAGACCAAAACGGCAACCTGTCCACAGCGGTCTCCGCATTGGAATTCGTCGTTGCACCTGGCGACGTGGTGAAGATCTCCCGCCAGCAGGAGGGCGAAGCTTTTCAGGGGGCTGTAGTCGGACTCGGCGCCTTGGGCGTGATCACCAACGTCACGCTCGATATTCAGCCCACTTACATGATGCGGCAGTACGTGTACGAAAACCTACCACTGAGCGAACTGAAAGACCACTTTGACGCCATCACATCCCGGGCGTACAGCGTGAGCCTGTTTACCGACTGGCAAAAACAGAGTTTCAACGAGGTCTGGCTGAAAAGCCGCATGGAGGAAGGAAAACCCTTCGACGCACCACCCGAATTTTTCGGGGCGAAACGGGCCAGCAGGAATTTGCACCCCATCGCTGAACTTTCCGCCGAGAACTGCACCGAACAGATGGGCGTACCCGGTCCCTGGTACGAACGGCTGCCGCACTTCCGCATGGGATTTACGCCCAGCGCTGGCAAGGAGTTGCAATCCGAGTACTTCGTGCCCCGCCGGCATGCCATCGAAGCGATTCTTGCCGTGGAACGGTTGCACGGCGAGGTTGGTCCGTCCCTGATGATTTCAGAAATCCGTACCATCGCCGCCGACAACCTCTGGATGAGCCCCTGCTACAAACAGTCCTGTGCGACCCTCCACTTCACTTGGAAGCCGGACTGGCCTCGGGTCAGCAAGCTGCTGCCGGTGATCGAAAAAGAGTTGGCGCCATTTGAGGCCCGTCCGCACTGGGGAAAGCTGTTCACCACCTCCCCAACTAGGCTGCATTCGCTTTACGAAAGACTCCCTGAGTTTGTGGAATTGAGCAGGAAATACGACCCGAAGGGCAAATTCCGCAATGAGTTCTTGAACCGGAATATCTTTGGTATGGGGTCGTGAGCTTCCTATGGATGAACCTCGGGAGACTTAAAGGGTGATCCTGAGGCGGGCCACTCGGGCCTGACTCTTAACCGGGAACCAGCCAGTTAGACAAGTCCCTCGGCCAGAGACAACTGGCTTGCATGCGATAGCCCCGGATTGTGTCCGGAACTTCTGGGTCCGCAAGGATGAAAGCGGTCTCCTCCTCCGGTTGGTCCATCTCGAGACGGTGATAGGGCTGGGAATGGGTTACGAGCCGTTTCAACTTTAAGCTTCTCAGCTCGATCGTTTCGGGCGCATTCTCGGCGAAGTCGCCACTGTTTCCCAGGAACAGCACAGCGGCCGCCTCTGGATACTTGTGTTGCTTGGAAAGAAAAACTCCCAGACCAGCTAAGCTAGCGCCCCCCCATCCTTGGGATTGCCTTGGATTACGGCGCGCCAAGCCGTGGCAGCTTCCGGTAATTCTCCCTGCTGCTCGAGTGCCATTGCGTCAGCCGGACTCGCAGCCTTGAGCAACTCGAAACTGGGAGAAGAGGAGTGCCCCCCGCGATGGTGATTGTCCACTGCTTCATGCAGGCAACCCCTTTAGGGGCAACTCATCCGAGGTCCTTCACTATTATTATTATCGCAACTCTGGGACCGTGCGCCGAAGCACAGAGAACATGTGCCTCCGTGAAGTGAAATTTTCCCGCCCGCATCGGTCGACGATGCGGGCGGAAAAGATTGCAATTGGAGCGACCGTCTAGAAAATCAACTTCGCTCCCAGTTGAAACTCCCTGGGATCAAACGCTCCGGTGATGGCGCCAAAATTGCCGGCTCCCACATTGGTGCTGATGCCACCGCCGTTGTAATCGCCTCGGAACTGAGTGTGGTTCCAGGGATTGAAGCTCTCCACCCGGAACTCGAAACGACTTCCACGCTCATCGCTGATCACGAAGCTCTTGAAAAGCGACAGGTTCCAGCTGTCACGACCCGGGCCGCGCACCAGATTGTGTCCCAGGTTGCCGTAACAGTCGGGTCCGGCCGAGCAGACCGGCACCGAGAAGGAAGACGGATCGAACCAGGCGTTGACAGTTTTTGGATACTTAATCGATCCCGCCAAGTCGGGGCGGTTGCCGGAGTTCGGAATGACACTGGCAGCATTGCTGCCGTTGACACCGATGTTAAGCGGCGCTCCCGATTGCATGGAAACGATTCCTGACAGAGACCAGCCACCGACCGCGGTCTTCATCAGCCGATTGCCGCTCGTCCTCAGAAATGGGATGTCGTAGACGAAATTTACGAATGCGACATTGCGGCGATCGTAGATGGACGGTCCGGAATCGTACTGCCAGCCCACATAGGGATTCGTGGCGTTGTTGAGATCGCCGCCGCTGCCCGTGCTGGTAGTAGCGTCCATGGCTTTGGCGTAGGTGTAGCCGAACTGCAACTGGAGGTCGCGTCGGACCTTCCCGTGCAGATCAAACTGGAGTGAATTGTAGTGCCCCTCGGCTTCGTTGTAGGCGAGCCGGATGGGACCGTACCCGGCGTAGTTGTACAGAGTGTTGATATTGGGCGCCCCTGGAGCAAGCAGCCTGGGGATATCGGAGATGGGCGGGAGATTGATCTCCCGGTAATAGTTCCCATGCCGGTTCTGGCTGCCGACATAGGAAACCGATAACACGGCGTTCGCTCCCAGTGACTGTTGAACCCCGGCACTGTACTGGTAGCTCACAGGTGGTGGGTAGCTTTTCGCAATTCCGGTTTGGCCTACCGCCAGTACGGGCAAATTTGCCGGGGTAATGAGCGAGCCATTGGTGACGTCAAGGCGCGGGTCGGAGAGGGAAACGTGATTGAGGGTAGGGCTGGCGTCGAACGGAGTGTTCGTGGCGCCGTTGTACATGTCGTTGCCCTGGATGCGCTCGTACATGATGCCGAAGCCGCCGCGAACAACGGTCCTGCCTTGACCGGTGAGGTCATAGGCAAAGCCGAGGCGAGGACCGAAGTTGGCCCAGTAGTTGTTCACCAGGGTCTTAGGGATGCCCCCGACACCGCCAATGCCCATACCGTTGGTATAGAACTGTAAGCCCGCGAGGATGGGGTCGGGACTCGCGCCAAAAGCGGCGGCGGGTGTGGCAGCGGAGCAACCCGGTCCGACCGCGGTGCAGATGGTGCCGTTGACGGTATTGATCACCGCCGCATTGGCCGGATTGTAGAGATTGGGGTAGAAGTTGGCTGACTGCTTGTTGGCCTCATACGTGTGCGGAATACCGTCCCAACGCAATCCCAAGTTGAGGGTGAGGCGGCGGGTGGCGCGCCAGTTGTCCTGAATGTAGGCGGCCCAGGAAACGTTATTCCAGTGCCCGCTGTTCTTCACCGCGTTTTCCGTGTACTGCTGGCCGTAGCCAAGCAGGAAATCGGCAAAGTCCAATCCGCAGGCCTGGGTCGAGGAGCGAACGCAGCCGCCCGGAGTGGTGAAGGAACCGTTGAAGTTAAAGTTGCCCTGGGTATTCGCGAACCAGTCCTGAATCTTCTTGTAAAGGGCCCAGCTGAATCCAAATTTGAGCTGGTGGGCACCTTTCGTCCAGGAAATATCTTCGCGCAACTGGTAATCGTCGGCCTTGTTGATCCAAGGCATCCAGTTGACGGTGTAGTTTGAGCCCGTGCTGCCGTTCAGGTTGACGGACGGAATACGGCTGCCAACATTCGGCCCGCTAAACAAGCGGTTGAAGGTGAAGCCCGAGGGCGCGGAAGTCAGGCCGTTGGGAATGATGTTGATGCGGTTGCCGTTGTAGTTGAACGAAGCCTCGTTGAGCAGAGTTGGGCTGATGACGTAGGTGGTGTGAACCACGGCACTATAGGAAGGATTCCCGAAGGTGTCGCCTACCGTAGGTACGTTGTCGCCACTCCATTGACTGGTGCCATAGCCTTGGGAGATTTGCTCAGAAATCCAGTGTCCGAACATAGAAAACTTGTCGGTGAAGCTGTGATCAACGCGAGCGATCTCCTCCCGGAGATTGGTAGGCACGTTGTTGCCGCCAACGAAGTTTCCATCGCTGCTCGTAGGCAGAGGGAAGATGCCGCCGTACTTGCCACCGGCCGTCAAGAGCGCTTTCGCGTTGTTGTCGATCATGCAGTCAGGAATGATGTTGCTGGGAAATGGCGATCCGGGAGTAACGCCGGCGGGAGCAGCGCCACCGGGGCAGTTCGCAAACTGAATAGAAGCGGGAACACTGGCGGGATCCACAATGGAGACAGGCTTCCCATTAGGCAGGCTGGTCGGTAGTGTTGCACCGACTCCTGCAACCGGATACCAACTGGCAAGAGGAACAGGCTGATTGAGAACCTGGCCCTGAATCAGGCTGCGCCACTCCATGTTGTAAAAGAAGAAAGTCTTGTGATCTGACTTCCAGAAATCAACCGGGCCGCCCACGTTGAAGCCGTAAGTATTGAAGCGCAGTTCGGCGACCTTGGCGGGAGCGCGATTAAAGTAGTTGCGTGCATCGAGGGCGTCATTGCGGACGAACTCCCAAGCCGATGCATGGTACCTCTTAGTTCCAGACTTGATGACCTCGGTGATGGTCGCAGCCGAGGAAAGACCATATTCGGCGCTGTAGTTGGAGGTCATGTTACGGAATTCCAGGAGGGCGTCGAGGGAAGGCATAACACTGCCGCTGCTGCCGCCGCGGTCAAGGTTCTCGCCCCCATCGAGGATTTGGAGATTGTGGCCGGCGCGCTGGCCGTTGATGCTGACGGTGTTGTCGCCGCCGACTGGCACTGGATTGATGAAATCGCCCTGCAGGCTGGACGCGCCGGGTGCAAGAGCAAACAATGTGAAGAGGCTGCGTCCGTTGGTGGCAAGTTGAGTGACCTGCTGGCCGGTAATGAGGTTGCTGACTTCGCCGGTCTCCGTTTGCACGGCAACCGCATTGGCCTCGACGGTCACTTGCTCTTGCGCGCTACCGATCTGCAACTTGAAGTCGATCCGCAAACGGTCTCCCACTGTCAGGGTCAATCCCGTCTGCTCGGCGACCTTGAAACCGGCAGCCGTGGCGCGCATGACGTAATGGCCAGCGCGTAAATCTGGAGCAACGTACTGGCCGTCGCTGCTGGTTGGCGCGGTGCGCGACACTCCGGTGTCGGTGTTCGTGATCGTGATGGATGCAGTCGAAACGGCGGCCCCAGACGGGTCGGTCACGGTTCCGACGATCGTGGCGTCCTGGGCCAAGGCTTGAGCCGCGAAGATGATTAAGAAGACTGCGAGGAGAAACGCCAGGCGAGAACTACGGCGTTCGATCGCTAGAACGATATTGCCGGCAAACCTGGGGGAGAAGAATTTCATTTGGATCCTCCGAATGAATTGGTTGCGCCTAGTGCCCCGTCGAAAACCCTAGTTTCCAGTACTTAGCGTTGAGACATTTGCGGTCATCGTAAACGTTCACGGTGTTACATCCGGCGATGACCATTGTCAAGAACAAAAATCGATATTGCCCCTTTTGACACCTTTGGTGCCATCAATCAGGTCTTCGAATCCGGCAGGTTGCAGGTATACTGTGGCTGCACCAGCCTCGGGGGTTCGGAAAACAAGCTAGTGGAGAGTCCTCTGGTTCCAATGACAACGGGGTGCATCTCGATGTTGACAGGGTCGAAGACGGTCTCAATCTTGGTTCTTATTGCCTGCTGGTCGGTCCATTCGCAAAGCCAGCAGAAGCCAGAAAAGCCGGGTCCGGGCAGCATACAGGAATTTCCGGTAATCCTCGAGGAAAATGTGATCGCAGGTAAAACTCCGGCCGGAAAGAAGCTTCAGGCCAAACTCGCAATCGCAACCTGGGTCAACGGTGTCGTTGTCCCGAGAAATGCAAACTTCTCTGGAGAGGTCGTCGAGTCATCGCCCAAGACTGGCACAGAGCCTTCGCGAATCAGCATTCGCATGGACCGAGTGAACTGGAAGAACGGATCCGCTCCCGTCAAGGTTTATTTGACTTCCTGGTATTATCCCAGCGTGGCCGAAGCGGGGCAGAATCTGCAGTACGGGCCACCCCAACCTGCGTCCAGAACCTGGAACGGCGCGGGGGCGTACCCCGATCCAGACTCACCGGCGTATAAACCGTTTCCGCAAGCCGATTCGGACAAAAATCAGTCAGGTCCCGACACAACCAGTTCAATGACTTCCAAGCACCGTGTGGTGATGAAGAATGTCGAAACCCAACGAAACGGCGACGGTGGGATCTCTCTTGTTTCAAAGCATGCCAACATCAAACTGGACCGGTTCACCATGTACGTGCTGGCAGCGGGCGATCCGGCGCCGGCAAGATAGTCGCGTCTCCCCAAGCCGGCTTTGCTAGAACTCCTGACGCCATTCTTAAGCGCGCTTCTTGACCTCGCCAATTCCCTGTGCTACAAGCGACGGCCGACCGTAATCGTTAACGCAATAACCTCTAGCAATCGACCAGCATTCTTGCCAGGCACTCCGAAGGGGCAAGATGCGGAGGAGAATCCATGGAAATGCGCATTCGAAGCACTATGCCGGTGGCTTTTTTTCTGTTTCTCATCTTCGTACGTGCGGGTGCCCAGACGGCGGGTGGCGCCGTATATCTGGACCCTTCCCAGCCCATCACTGTGCGCGTTGATGACCTGGTGAAGCAGATGACTCTCGAGGAGAAGGCTTCGCAGTTAGTGAACCAGGCGCGTGCTATCCCGAGACTTCAGGTGCCGGCTTACGACTGGTGGAGCGAAGCCTTACATGGGGTAGCCAATGCCGGGACCGCAACAGTCTTTCCGGAGCCGATTGGACTGGCGGCCACGTTTGACGACCCTTTGATCCATGACATGGCGATCGTGATCGGTACGGAGGCTCGAGCGAAACATCACCAGGCGGTGCGCGCCGGAAGGCGGGACATTATGGAGGGGCTGGATTTCTGGTCCCCGAATATCAACATCTTCCGCGATCCACGTTGGGGACGGGGCCAAGAGACCTACGGGGAAGATCCCTTTCTTACGGGGCGCATGGGGGTGGCCTTCGTAACCGGGCTGCAGGGGGATGATCCGAAATATTTGCGGGTCATTTCGACGCCAAAACATTTTGCGGTGCACAGCGGTCCCGAGCCGTCGCGGCACAGCATTGATATTCAGGTATCGAAGCATGACATGGAGGACACTTACTTGCCGGCGTTCCGCGCTGCGGTGACCGAAGGCAAGGCGGAGTCGGTGATGTGCGCTTATAACCGCGTCAACGGCGAACCAGCCTGCGCCAATGCTTTCCTGTTAGAGGACCAGTTACGCGGTGCCTGGAGGTTTACGGGTTATGTCGTATCAGACTGCGACGCGGTGGTTGACATTTATGAGGGCCATCACTTCGTGAAGAGCCAAGCCGAAGCCGCGGCGGTTTCGCTGAAGAAAGGGATGGACAATGAGTGCGCGGACTTCTTTACCGTGGCGAAAGACAGCCACGATTATCAGCCGTACCTGGATGCCGTGAAGCAGGGACTGCTGATCGAAGCCGACTTGGATGTTTCCTTGAAACGGCTCTTTACCGCGCGCATGCGGCTGGGTATGTTCGATCCTCCAGAGATGGTGCGGTATGCGCAGACGCCGGAATCGGAGATTGACAGCACCCCGCACCGCGAGCTTGCGCTGAAAATCGCGCGCGAATCCATGGTGCTCCTGAAGAACGATGGTGTGCTGCCTTTGTCCGGAAGCGTAAAGAAGATCTTGGTCGTGGGCCCGCTGGCCGAGTCTGCCCAGGTGCTGCACGGCAACTACAGTGGGACGGCTTCCCACGCGGTCACCGCGCTGGAAGGCATTCGCAAGGGGTTTCCCGGAGCCCAGGTCTCATTCGAGCCTGGAACCAACTTTCTGCGCGAGCATCCTCTGATTCCAACTTCGATGTTATCCACCGATGACGGCAAACCCGGACTCAAGGGCGAATACTTTTCCGGAGGGTTATCTGGCACGCCGCAGGTAGTTCGAGTCGATCCGTTCGTCGATCTTCAACTCTCTCACCCGGATGCCCATGCGCTCCCGGCACCCGCCGGCATGAAGGATTTTTCAGTGCGTTGGACAGGATTTCTGACACCCACCGAATCGGGCACGTACCAGATAGGGCTGATGGGTTCGATGCAGCGCTTGTGGCTTGAGGGAAAGCTTATTGTGGATGACGCCATCCTTCATGATCCTAATCCTCAACTGGCGACCCTTCAGCTGACGAAGGGCCATCGTTATGCCGTCAAAATTGAGTATTTGGCCGGAGGACGCACAACGAAGTTGATCTGGCTCCTTACCAGCGCTGATCCACTGGTGGAAGCGGTCTCTGCAGCGCGGCAAGCAGGCGTTGTGGTCGCCGTGGTCGGGATCACCTCAAAATTGGAGGGCGAAGAAATGAAGGTCGACCTTCCTGGATTCCGCGGCGGCGATCGCACCAGTCTCAACCTGCCGGCAGAAGAAGAGGCTCTCCTTGGGGCCTTGAAAGGGACGGGCAAACCGCTGATCGTGGTACTAATGAACGGCAGTGCCCTCGCCGTCAATTGGGCCAATGATCACGCCAACGCCATCCTCGAAGCTTGGTACCCGGGAGAAGAGGGTGGAACTGCCATTGCCCAAACTCTGGCCGGCGCCAACAACCCCAGCGGACGATTGCCCGTGACGTTCTATAAGGGAGTGGAGCAGTTGCCCGAGTTCGAAGATTATGCGATGAAGAACCGGACCTACCGCTATTTCAAGCAAGTACCTCTGTATCCATTCGGCTACGGGCTTAGCTACTCGAAATTCGAATACAGCAATCTGAAGTTGTCGAGCCCGGAACTGGAGGCCGGCAACCCGCTCACGGTCGAAGTAGATGTGAAGAACGCCAGCCCACGCGCGGGCGATGAAGTCGTGGAACTCTACGTGAACTTCCCCAAGCTACCGGGTGCGCCCGTGCGTGCGCTTCGCGGCTTTACCCGCGCTCACCTCGATGCCGGCGCCGAGCGCCACGTGAAGTTCGCGCTAGAGCCTCGTGACTTGAGCTACGTCAACGAAGCTGGGGATCGGATGGTTGGAGCCGGAGACTACATCATTACTACGGGGGGAGGGCAACCGGGAACCGCCGCCGCGCCAGCCGAAGCTCGGCTGTCCATTCGCGGAGAACAAAAGTTGCCGGAGTAAAATGACACGAGGTACGCGGGTGCCGCTCCGGAGGTGAAGAGTCGCACATCTCCCTGCTCGCTGGCCGCATCCTTGCTGCTGGGGGCTGGGGCGCGCTCGTGCCGGCACGATCTCACTCACCCGCGCGCCAGCGGAGCTACTCCGAATGGTTGATGAAATGCGGGATCGATTTTGCGGTAGGTATTAAGACTGCGCCGTGCATTTGTCCCGAAAAGCCGGCCTAGTCAATCTCGTCGGCGTCGAGTCTTCGGGAATCAAGAGAGGAATCCAGAGCTTTCTGGACCGCTAACCCGCAAGCTCGCCACCCGTCACCGGGATCTTGCCCTGCCCAGCCGGGCCGGAGACTGAGGAAGGGCTGGTGCTCTTTCGATCCGGATGCAACAACCTTGCCAGTCTTGTCAATCACGAGCGCTCGTGTTTCCGCCCGTGCCTGCGTTAATACCCGGATAAGCCTTGTTTCCTCGTCTATTTAGCTTTCCATAGCGCAGCCGCTAAGCGAAATCTCCTGCTAGATCGCCTGTGCTTCCCGGGATTGATCGACTTTCTCCTTGAGCGCTTCCCGCGACTGTCTCTCGAGAAAGAAGTCCAGATTTCCGCGCATCACCAAGTGCGGCGCGAGTGCGACTTGATGAGATCGGCTTACTCCCTCCACCAGAAACTCGTGCAACATACGAAATGCCATCTGGCCCTGAGCGCGCGGGCGCTGGTAGATAGTCGCGGCGACAGCGCCGGATCGAATCTGAGGAACAAGTTCCAGGAACAGGTCGGTCGTGATGATAGTCAAACGCTGCAAGACATTTGCGTCGCGGGCTGCGTTCAATACCGGAATCGAGGCTTCCGTCGTGACGTAGACTCCGCACAGGTCGGGGCAATTTTCAAACAGTTTCCGGCACTTAGCGTACGCTTCCCTCTCCACGTCATGGTCTTCGATGGGCTTTAACAGACGCAGCTTGGGATAAAAGGACCGCAAAGTATTTTCAAAGGCGGCGTACTTTTCGGCGTGCTCGGTGATGGCCATGTCAAAAAGGGTGACCGCGATCGACCCCTCCTGTCCGTTCAGAAACCTTCCCATAAGATCGGCGGCAATCGATCCGCTGGCCAGCGTGTCAATCGCTACCATGCCCAACCGGCCGCTGCCGGCAGCGTCGGTGGCTACACATACAACGGGAATCCGTGCACGAGAGGCGCGGCGTATCCATGGGCGCAAAATTTGAGGGCGGCTGGGGAAAGTGATGATCCCATCTACTTTGTCGCGGATGGCCGATTCGAAGGCCTCTTCTTCTTCTTTCCCGAGACACGGGTAGGTTCGGAAATCGATTTCGACATTTTCCAACAGGATGGATGCGGCTTCCTGGCGGATACCTGCCCTCACGTCGTCCCAAAACGATGTGGTTCCCTTCAGTGTGTTTACCGAAATTCGCAGAGTCTTTTTGGAAGACAAGTATCTCGCAGCCAGGTTTGGGCGATACCCCAGGGTCCTCACCATCTGCAGGACCCTCGTTTTGGTCATGGGGCTTACGCCCGGATTGTCGTGGAGGGCTCGATGCACGGAACCGATTGAGACACCCAGCGCCTTTGCAATGCCCCGGAGAGTTGTGGAAGGTTTGCCCATTTCCTGCTCGTGTCCCGTTCAAGCGGTCCAAATACGAGGGAAATGTTTAGACCGCCCGGGAGCGTAAACGTTAACGGAAGTGGCTCAAAAGCGCAAGATTAGCTGCCCATTGATTAGCTGCCCATTGACCAACCGGACGAAAGCTTCCCATCAAGGCCTTCCCCTGAGCGAGGCATTTCCCGGTCGGACAAGAATTCAGGCGCCGTGGGGTTAGAGAATATGTCGTAGCTCCCGAGCTTCGGCACAAGGCTAAGTCAATGGCACTTCATGAGGCTTACCGCGGTGGTGGTCGATCTTCACCCTCGTCGGTGCTTGCTTGATCTGGTGTCGCCGGTTCTGATCTCGCCAGTTTCGAACGCTCAATGCGACTGGCTGGCAAAATCTGCCACTGCCCTTCAACGCCGCTACGAAACGAATGAAGCGGCATGCAAGGCTCTCAGAATTCCTCCGCAAGAATTTAACTCCGCTCATGTCTCTGTCGAGGACGAGTACCTAAAGCAAGTCCCGATGATCAGCTCCCCGCGAGAGGAAGCATGGCTCGAAACGAGTCACGATATGCCTAGTATATTAGGCTAACTATGCTGAGGCTGCACTCCATTGGCGCTCAAATAGCGTCCAGACGGAAGGCTCTCGGGTTTAGCCAATCCGCGTTGGCTGACAAGGCCGGTGTGAGTCGGGCAACGCTCGAAGCACTGGAGAATGGCCGATCAGGTGAACTTGGTTTTTCCAAAGTCGCCAACATTCTGTCGGCGCTCGGCCTGGAGTTGAAACTACACGAGGCAAACCTGCAACGGCCCACTTTGGACGAGCTCTTAGAAGAAGATCGCGATGATGAAGGTCTGGACAGACGCCGCTGAGGCAGGCCTGCTGGATCGGCAGCGGGATCGCGGAAGCGCTTTTGCGTACTTGCCTGAGACAGTCCCACAGCGTGCCGTCTCCGTTACCATGCCCGTGCGGCTTCCCTCCTGGGACGTGTCCTTTGGCCTGCCGCCAATCTTCGAGATGAACCTCCCGGAGGGCGCGTTGCGGGAACGGCTGCGACTCGCCTTTGCGAAGGCGACTGGAACCTTCGATGATTTTGATCTGCTCGCCATTATTGGCCGCTCACAAGTAGGCCGCATACGGTGCACCGGCGACCAGGAGCGGCTTAACGAGGATGTTCCTTTTCAGTCGGTAGACGAGATTTTGGCAAGTCCTCGCGACGGAGACTTGTTTCGTTACCTCATCGGGAAGTTCGCGGTCTTCTCAGGCATCAGTGGTGTCCAGCCGAAGATTCTTCTGCGCGACGAGAACGCATCCCTGACACTGGCAAACGCACAACCTCGAATCTCGCCGAGCTGCAGGGGTGCAACTCACATCGTGAAGTTCTGGGAGCCAAATGAATTTCCGCAGCTCGCGGGCCAACGAATACTTCTGCCTGAAGGCCGCAGAGCATTGCGGGCTGGACGTACCTCGGTATCGGCTGGCAGAAGACGGAACGGCCCTGGTCGTTGACCGTTTCGACTTGCGTCCAGATGGTACCTACCGGGGATTTGAAGATTTTTGCGTTCTGAACGCGAGAAGAACGGATGAGAAATATCGCGGCAGCTACGAAACGTCAGTCATGAAACGGTTTCAGCAGTTCGCAAACTCACCCGCCGTGCTCGCAGAGGTTGAAAAACTATTTACGCTGATCGTGCTGAATTGCGCACTCCGCAACGGCGATGCTCACCTCAAGAATTTCGGCATCGTCTATGACGACGTGCTCGGTGAAGCTCAACTCGCGCCGGTCTATGATCTGGTAACCACTTCCATCTATCTGCCCAAGGACAGTCTGGCGCTTACGCTCAACGGAACAACCCAGTGGCCCGACAGCAAAGCTCTCCGTCGGCTCGGCGAAACTCGAATGACGGGAACACCCGCAAAAATTCGCGCGATCCTTGAGCGGATCTCGGACGCCCTTTCGCAAACAGAAATCGAAGTTCGGTCATACATCAAGGAACATCCCGACTTCAAGGAAGTGGGTGAGCGCATACTGCAGGAATGGGTAAGGGGCCGGGAACTCTCACTTCAAGCCGGCTAATGGCTCGTGCCCGCTTGTTGCTGGTGGTACGAAGACAATGATAACTAACGTTATCAGGCTATGCCACTTTCTCTCTAGCGGGATCAATTCTCGTTAACGTGACCTGGACGCAGCTGCAGGCAAATAAGGTATCTCTCTGAATTGGCCAAATTTCTTCATACGCGACCATCAAGTCTACTTGTGGTCGCAGGCCTCCGCACCCGGTCTGGAGCGGGGAATGCCGTCCTGCGGTTAATAGCAAATCGTCGGCTTGTGGCATTCGGCGACTCCTCCGCTCTTCTTAGAATATAGAAGATGTACTGAAGCGCCCGGAGCAACGTCTGGCTCACGGTCTCGCGCCGGATGCGATTGACGAATCCCTGGCAGAGCTTGCGGCATTAGTAGAGCCAGTCGAGGTACATTTCGTCTGGCGGCCGCAGGTCCGGGACCCGAACGATGAAATGGTCCTTGAAGCGGCTATGAATGGCCAGGCTGATGCTTTGATTACTTAGAATGTTGCGGATTTCGCGTTGGCTGGCGAGCGGTTCCGAATTCCAATTCTTCGCCTGACCTACTCGGCTGTGATTTGCGGGTAAAGGATAGGCGGGCGCACGATCTCCATATTGACTTAACGTTCATAATAATATACATTAAACGCTTTAGCGACCATTATTATGGACATTAAATATGAGGACCAGCCGATCATCCGTCGTGATGCCGCTCCCCGTAAGGCATGCGCTGCGCAAGCTCGGGCGCGACATCCGTGACGCCCGGCGGCGGCGGCGCATCCCGGCGGCCATCGCGGCGCAGCGCGCCTCGATCAGCCGCACGACCCTCGTCAAGATTGAAAAGGGCGATCCCGGCGTCGCGATCGGGATATATGCCACAGTCCTCTTTGTGCTCGGCATGGCGGACCGGCTGGGCGATCTGGCCGCGCCAAAGAACGATCCCGTGGGCCTGCAGCTCGAAGAAGAAAACCTGCCGCAACGCATTCGCCTGGCGCGCGGACCGAAACGGACGAAAAACAAGTGATGGACAGAGAGGCTCTCGTATACGTCGATCTCGAAGGCGTCCCGCACCTGATGGGGCGTCTGTGGGCCCGTACGCGCAAGAACAAGGTCAGCGCCACCTTCGAACACGACAAGACATGGCTGGAAAATCCCGCGCGATTCTCTCTGGAGCCAGCCCTGCAGGTTGGTCCCGGCCCGTTTCATACGCCGGCAGACACGCCCATGTTCGGGGCCATTGGCGACTCCGCGCCCGACCGTTGGGGGCGGGCGCTCATGCGCCGCATGGAACCGAGGCGCGCGGAGCGCGAGCGCGGGGTGCCGCGCGCGCTCCAGGAAATCGACTTCCTGCTGCTGGTGGACGACGAGGCCCGTCAGGGCGCGTTGCGCTTTGCGGAAAAAGAAGGCGGACCCTTCCTGCGTGAGGGGAGCGTCAAGCGTATCCCCCCGCTGATCGAGCTCCCGAAACTGCTCTCCGCGGCCGAGCACGTCATGGAAGAGAAGGAGACCGAGGAAGATCTGTGCCTGCTGTTTGCGCCCGGCTCCTCTCTTGGCGGCGCGAGGCCCAAGGCTTCCGTCAGGGAAAAGGACGGCCATCTCGCCATCACGAAATTCCCACGCCAGGACGATGAAATCAACACGGTGGTCTGGGAGGCGGTCGCACTGGCCCTGGCGCAGAAATCTGGCATCCCAGTTCCCCAATCCCGTGTCGAAAGCATCGCCGGCAAGCCTGTGCTCCTCCTGCGACGCTTCGACCGCCAGGGCGAACGGCGTATCCCGTTCCTCTCCGCGATGAGCATGCTCGGATCGAAAGACAATGAAACCCGAAGCTATCTGGAAATTGTTGACGCGCTACGCCAGCACGGCGCCGCGCCGCAAGCCGACATGGAAGCGCTGTGGAGGCGGCTGGTTTTCAACATACTGATCTCCAACACCGACGACCACCTGCGCAATCACGGCTTTCTGTACGAAGGCCAGGCGGGCTGGCGACTGTCGCCCGCTTACGACCTCAACCCGGCGCCAACCGACATCAAGCCGCGCATTCTCAGCACCGCGATCAACGAAGACGACAACACGGCCTCGCTCGCGCTGGCAGTGGAGGTGGCGGGATATTTCGAACTGGACCTTGGCAAGGCCCGCAAAATAGCCGCACAGGTCGGTAAGTCCGTCTCTAAGTGGCGCGACGAAGCCGCACGGCATGGTCTCGCCAAAGGCGAAATCGACCGCATGGCGTCGGCATTTGAACATGATGATCTAAAAGCGACTCTCGCAGCGCGGTAAGTAGAAAGAGCAGCACGATGAAAATCTCGGGAAGAACTGTCAAGCGGCTCGGAAAAATCATCACGGGTGACAAGGGCGCGCCCAACAGCAATCGCCTTACGGTTGCCCCTTAGATGGGTCTCGGTTGATCCGAAACTGTCCCTACCGAGAGCTCCTTTCTGGATGGTTTGTGGTAAGCACCCAAACCTTACTCCAAAAGGGGCGCCCTCTTATATTGCGTCTGCTGGGGCCGACCATTCTTCTCCCGCCCATTCAGCTACTCACGCCACCTTGGCTGATGCCGATTTGACCTGTTTTTTCGGTACATTCGGTACAACCGTGGGTGATTGGGTGGCAGATTACTCCAGTAATCGATGATGCTTCCAAATCACTGCATCCCTCAATGGTCTGTTCGACAATCGGAACTGCTGGAGGTGGAACGCGCAATGCGGGGTGGCGAAGGTTTGGACAGTCATCTTGATATGCCTGTGAACAACCACAGCCGAGAACCGGTCGAGAGGAAGGTGGAATTGGAAGTTCTTGGGATACCTTTCGCCAATAATTCACGCCCCATGTGGATTTACGATCGTGAAACCTTCGCCTTCCTTGAAGTGAACGATGCTGCCATTCAGGAGTATGGATTTTCTAGCCAAGAGTTCCTGACGATGTCGCTGCTTGACATCCGTCCGCCTGAAGATGTACCGAAGTTCCTCGAACAAGCGCGGCTCGGGCAGCGAAGCACAGCCGAAGAGTGGCGGCACAAGAAAAAAGACGGAAAAGTGTTTCCCGTAGTCGTCACCAGTTGGCAGCTGACTTTTCGCGGGCGTCCAGCCGAACTAGTTCTCGCTAGAAGGGATAGTTTTGGGCGGTGAGCCAACGAGGCGCTTGCCACAGTCGAAGTTGCAATCATCACAGGTTCAGATTCTTTAGGTTCTGGACGATTCGTCTTAATTCGGCCTTGCTTTTCGCCTCTCCCCAGCGGCGTTGATGTTGTATGCCCCTTCCTCGCCTAGTTTGGGCCATTCCGGCATGACTGCGTCAATCCCCTTGGAGGCAGGAAGAACTTTCTTTAGACACTCCAATGACTGCCAGAGTCCTATGCAAGCCCACGGTGAACGCTTTGCTGGAATAGAGTTGGCGATTGGACGAGAGTGGATCTTACATCACGCTCTGGGCAAACTGGGCCTGTCGTACTCTTGGCAGAACACGCGCTGCCGCAGGGCTGTGTTCTACATCTGCCGCACGGACGCGCTCACAGCTGTGCGCGGGGATTGACTCGCCGCTTTGGTCCCAGTGTTTTCTTTGTGGACTGCTTCCTGTTGGGACGACTGGCGGACAGCTTGGCGGTGGGTACGCTCGTCTGGGCGAGATCCAATCCGAACAACTCAGAAAGATCGCCGGTAGAAAGAATGTTCGCGGAATCGGTTCCTTTCTTTGTCAAACGAAGGTCCGTGCCCGCGCTGCGGATGAGTTCGTTTTCGTCCAGCTTGTGAAGCCGAAAGAGAAGCTCAGGCTGCCGGTCGAGGCGCGCAGCGATGCCGTAGAGCACGGCGGCGACATGTTTGCACATGAAAGCCCAGTCCGGGCAACTGCACGAGAATTTAATTTCGTCTGGCGCCGGGAAGAGTCCGGTCTTCTCCCGGCAGATTCGCTCCATGACTTTTTCCGAGAGTCGGCCTTGCAGCAGTTCCACGAGAGAATCAATAGCGCCGGCGCAGTCTCTGCGGATAGATTTCCACCGCGACTTGCCAACTGGAGTGATCTTCACCTCGACCTGGTAGATGGACGAGCCGCTGACCAGCGCCTGAACTTCGCCCGGGTTGATCTGCAGATCGATCACTGAGCCGTTGCGTGCGTAAGTACGCCCGCGGGGCAGACGATTGGCAAAATCACTGTAACGCTCGAGGTTTTCGCACCAAGCCTTTCCCCAGAACGTCGTAGCAATCGCGCGGCCTTGAATATTCACCGGCGAGACGGCGTGTCCCTTCTTCCGCAATTGCTGAATCTTGCGCTGAGCCTGAAGCTTGCGCTCGGCCATGGACACCCGCGGCCGCCATCCCCAATCGTAGTACCCCAATTATGCCTCCGTCTGTGCGCTCTTCAGATCGAGCGCGACCAGCTGTAACAATTCGTCATCCTTCATTTCGGTGAGCACGAGATCGGCGCCGCCATCGAGCAAGTCTTTCGAGAGTTGCTGCTTCGATTCGATAAGTTTGTCGATTTTCTCCTCCACCGTACCGCGGCAAACGAATTTGTGCACCAGAACATTTTTCGTCTGCCCGATGCGGAAGGCGCGATCGGTCGCCTGGTTCTCGACCGACGGATTCCACCAACGGTCAAAGTGCACCACATGCGACGCGGCGGTAAGGTTCAATCCTGCGCCTCCCGCTCTCAGCGAGAGCACGAAAAAGCCAATCGTCTCATCCTCCTGGAATTGACGCACCAACTCTTTGCGTTTCCTGACGTCTGTCCCGCCATGCAGAACCAGACCGCGCCGTCCGAAGCCCGATCCCAGGAACGTCGCGAGCGGCCCGGTGACTTCGCGAAACTGCGTAAATACCAACACTTTCTCCTGTTTGGCTGCAATGGTCTCGGCGATTTCGCGCAAGCGGGGCCACTTGCCGCTGTCTTCCGGACGCCACTCGCCGTTGCCCAACCACTGTGAAGGGTGATTGCAAATCTGCTTGAACCGCATCAGGAACGCCAGCACCAGGCCTTTGCGCTGAATCCCTTCGACCTCTTGAAGTTGTCGTGCCAGTTCCTCGACTGCCTGCTGGTAGAGCGCGGCCTGTTTTGGAGTAAGTTGACAGAATGCCTTGACCTCTGCTTTGTCGGGTAGATCGGCGATGACCGATTTATCGGTCTTCAGTCGCCGCAGAATATAGGGCCGCACCAGTTCGCGCAAAGGACGGTACGGATTGTGCGGTCTGGCCGCGAGCGTCTTGGCAAAAGCTGTGAATTCCTTCGCCGAACCGAGCAGGCTGGGATTGATGAAGTCGAAGATCGACCAAAGATCGCCCAGCCGGTTCTCGATGGGAGTGCCGGTTAGGGCAAAGCGAACGGCCGCCTTCAGTTTCTTGACCGCCTGCGTCTGCTTGGCGGATGGATTTTTGATGGCTTGCGCTTCATCAAGCACTAACAAGTTCCACGAAACATCGGCGATCCAGAGAAGGCGGAGCAGAGAGCCGTAGCTGGTGATCACGAGATCCACGGTTCCGAGTTGATCCGGCGTCATGGACCTGAGATCGCTGGCGGACATCTCGGAAGGATGTGCAACGATTGCATTCAGGCTCGGCGCGAAGCGTTCGAGTTCCGCCGCCCAGTTGGCTAACAACGAAGTGGGCACGACCAAAAGATTCGGGCGCCGAGTGGCATCGGATTGTTGACGAAGGATGAGCAACAAAGCCAAAACCTGAATGGTCTTGCCCAATCCCATGTCATCGGCAAGACACCCGCCGAGGCCGAGTTTCGCCAGCAGATACAGCCACTTGACGCCGGCTAGCTGATAAGGACGCAGCGTTCCTTTCAGCGCCCGTCCGGGATCGACATGCGCGAGCCCCTCCTGGCTGCGCAGGCCTTTCAACGTTTTGGCGAGCCATGGACCGGCGGCAACTTGTGCCCAATCCGCTTGCGAGGAGTCAGAATTCCCGTCGATGGCGGCGTCAGCGCCCGCAATCATACGCATGGCTTCTTGAAAGCTGATGCCGTGCTCAGCGGCTCTACGCTCGATCTCGCCCAACTGAGCCAAGGCGCGGCTCAACCGCTCGGCATTGACTTCTACCCAACGTCCGCGTACCAAAGCCAGGCCCTCGGACTGTTTGAGCAATTCCTGAACCTCGGACCCTGTGAGCTTCTCGCCGTCGAGAACGACTTCCAGGCGAAAATCGAGAAGCGCATCCCGCCCCAGTCCCGATGGTGGCTTGCCACCCACTGTGGCCGTCACCTGCGGGCGGGGAGGGCGATTCCCTCGCCAGACCGCCGGCATACGTACGACTACCCCGGCACTTTCCAGTTGTGGCACATCCCGCAAAAGCTGCATCGCCTGCGCCGGCCTCCAGCGCAGAGGATGGAAGATCTCTCCCGCGTCAACCATGGCCTTCAGCCAGGGACAACTTTCGGCTGCTCGCTGCACGGGAAGAAGTAAAGAGAGCAAGCGCTCGCGATTGGACGCACCGGCGTACTCGCCCAGGGCCTGGCCGAGCGGAACATGCTGAGCCTTGGCATGTGCCGAGAGCCGCGTTGTGTAGGTAGCAAGAAAGGCGAAGGGCGCGGCCTCATCCTTGCGGTTGTCGGCAAGATTAAAATGGACGCGGCCGACCAGGTTCCACGCCGAATTACGCCCTTTCAGAAATTCTTCAACCCCGCATTTTGCTTCCCACAGTTCGGCAGCAAACGCTCGGTCCAACGCATGCCAAAGATCGCCTAAAACTGCCGCGCTCAGATATTCGGCGCCCGTCATCGGTGGCGCTGCCAACACAAACTGATCGAGTTCTGCGCTGGCGGGAGGGGGGATATGAAGGCTATCGGCTTCGGCGGCGGCGCCGGGTCGGGTGCAGACGCCGGTCACATACAGCGCTGCAAATTCTCGCCAGAAGGACAACGCCGGCGGCAGGGCGACGCCCACCTCATTCGCACCGAGATGGAGCAGGCCGTGCCCCGCTCCGCGACCAAAAGCCTCTTGAATGCGGTGCGCAAGCTCGGCCTCCAGCAATGAAGCGTCATCGTCTCGCACCAGGAGCAGCCGGCCATGGGGCGTAAGGTGTGGAGTTAGAGAGACCGGCGTCATCGTTCCGCGGGCCAGAATAACAGATGCCGGGAGACTGTCCGCTTGTGAATATCACCCATCTGGCTGTGGAAGAGAGAAGGAAAAGGCACAGATCAACCTAGCCGGGATTGCGCCACGATTCCAGCACTCGATCGACTTCATCGCGAATCGAAGCGCGCGCCTCGTCGCGATAGCAGCCTCTCATCAGAAGCTGATCGTACCCCGTGTGACGATGTCGAATATGCGCAATCACAGCCAGGGTCAGCGCTTCCTCTTCCAGCGACCTGCCCGCAGCCGTGCGCCCGACTCGTCCGCTGCCCCGCCGTGCTGTGTGCGCCGCTATGGTTCGGGCTTCCGCGGGCGGGCAACCGGGAAACAACCTGGATATCTCCCGCGCCATGTCGGCGAGAAGATTCTGATCCTGCTCGGCGCGACGTTCCCGGTCCCGTTCGCGACCGAATGCACGCACTTCCGTGTCCGCGAGGCACTCTCGTTCAGCCTGATCGAGCGCAGCCTCGGAAACCAGAATGCCCTGCCGTTCGTATCGCTGGCGCGCCCGGCTGAAACGGACAACCACGGCCCAAAGCGGGCTGTACTTCCTGGCTCGGCGTGTCAACGCGGCATCTCCGCTCGCAAGGTAAACGAGCTCATCGAGGTCGGCACAATTCATGCAGAGTCCGCGCTCTCCCTCCTTGAATAGAAAGGACCCCTTCCAAAGCTCCTTGTTGCATTCCGAGCATCTCGACTCGCGGAGGAGGGAAAAGACCAACAAGTCCTTGGATTCACCGGTCCCCACAATCGCGTCTTTCTTCTCTTTATCTACGTTCATACGCGAGCACTGGTTGCTCCAGACATCCTGCTGCCCGACTCTTGAATAAACACGATGCAGACAACATGTTGCTACAAAAGGACAGCTCTTGTGAATCCCTTCGGGAACTTCGAGTGGACCTCTGACATGGGGCGCGCTTTAAACTAGCCTTACACTCGTCTAACAAGGGAACTCTTATGGCCACGCTCTAGGACAGCAACACGGTCGGCGCCTACGAGGCAAAAACCTATTTGCCGGAACTCCTGGAAAAGATTGAGGCGGGTGAGGAAATCACGATCACCAAACACGGGGCACCCGTGGCCAGGCTCGTGCCCGTGCAAAAGGGAGTAAGACCAGAGGAGCGCGTCGCCGCCATTGATCGGATCCAGAAGCTGGCCACGGGTTTGTCCTTGGGCGGATTGAAGGTCAAGGACCTCATTCGGGAGGACGGCCGATGAGTGCAGCGTTTGTGTTTGATTGCTCCGTCGCCATGGCCTGGCTGTTCCACGACGAAGCGACACCGAAGACGGCGGCTTTACTAGCACTAGCCAGGGGGCGGAAAGCGCCCTGCGGCGGGCCACACTGTCTCGCGTGTCTTGGCCGAACTCGTGTCGCTTACGTGCAACGTCTCGATGAACTCTTCTCCGTAGGCGGTGCGTGTTAGGTGAGCGTTATTGACCGGCGAGCGGGGGCCTTGGATCCGGCGGAGACGGGAATGATTCGAAGCTCACCGCGGAATCGCCGTCATCGACGCGCGGTGCCCCGTGGACCGATCCCAGTATTCAATCCACCCTAAACGAATTCCGTTCACCCCTTCGACCAACTCCCGGCTGGGAGCCTTGCCGTGATCTATGACCAGAACCATGCCGGTATTGAACTTCCTTTGCGAGTGGTTCACATCCGGCTGTCGTGGCCCTTCTTGCGCGATCACATCCTGGACAGTGATCTTGGTTCGCTCCGCCTTGAACACCGTGCGGCCGTT
>Ga0209804_1000127_pt1 | contig 65346 bp, 62 predicted proteins | sample GraSoiAngelo_139_FD_185896 | JGI IMG/M metagenome (GOLD analysis project Ga0209804, IMG submission 185896) | Grasslands soil microbial communities from the Angelo Coastal Reserve, California, USA - 14_0929_12_20cm (SPAdes) (version 2) | ecosystem: Environmental > Terrestrial > Soil > Grasslands ... | reverse complement strand
ACGCAAGGTCAATGGCTTCCCACGTTAGACGATCCCGCGCGGCGGCGGCAGCCCGTTCGGCCACGCCAAGCGATTCAGAATCGCTCCGGTGCACGAATGCAGCAATTCGGTCTGCTATGGCGTCTTCGAGGTGAAGGACCCGCAGGCCGCCGGCGGGCGTCTCAATCTCAGCGAATTCAAATATCGGGTGTTGATCGATATACGGCCTATCCGCGACGATGTCCAGCTCATACGTGGTGTCGACGATCGATGCCCGAAGTGTATTGAAGAGTTTCACCGCATACGGTGGTCGAGTGGAAGTGATGGGAGTCGGGCCTGCCGGCAAGAGGACGCTGCCGCGAACCGCGAGAGGATCCCTAGTGTTTCGCGATCGCTGCTCTGTATGCCGTTCCGGTAGGAGTCACGTCACCGTTCCTGAGCGCCGCAGCGGATGCCCTGGCCGATTCGGTCATCAACGTCTGGTTCGACAGCCGGCCGGCTTTCTCGTAATCCAGGTACGCCCAGAAAAACTTGCTCCAGAAGGGCGACAGGTACAGCAGGTGTTTCCAGTGGGCAAACCGGGTGAGGGAGACGAGGAACTTCCGGTCGAGAGGGCCCCAGAAGCTGAATGTGTCGCGCGCGTAGATGGCGTTGTCGAAGGCGGCGTCGATCTTTGCGAACTCGGAATCGCGCTGCTTTTGCAGCCAGGCCTCGCTGATGGCCACGGGCTTGCCGCAGGCATTGGCCTGATCCGTGTAGGTGATCAATCGGTTGAGCAGGTCACCGTTGACCGGGTAGACGTGGAGGTCGACGAAGTCGATGCCGATCTGACACAGCAGCTGCAGATACGCCTCCCCATCCTGCTGCCACGTGCCGATGCCGGCCCCCAGCCGTGTTGTCCCCACGCCGGATGCACGCAGCTGCTCCACCAGGTGAGCGGTCATGCCCGAAAAGCCGTCGGGCGTCGAAATGTCGGGTCTTCCCGTGAGCTTGCCCTGGGTGTCGGGCTCGGACCCGAGGTTGAGATAATCGGGCCGGACCTCGCGCACGATCGTCCGGACGACCTCCAGGCGTCCCGCCACGATATCGGGACTGCTCAATGTCTTGTAGTACGGCAGGAGGTTCAGTCCCGAGCCGCCAGAGTATACTCCGCCGAAGAGGACCGAGCTTTCGACGATCAGCCTCATATTCCGCCGATGGATCTCGCTGGAAAGGTTGCGGTAAAAGTCGATGAACCTTTGATCGTCCCCGGGGTCGCCATTGAATTCGAAGAAGGGGCGGTACAGCAGCGGGAATCCGATGCAGACCGTGACGGCGCGCACGCCGAGGCTCTGCAGCCGTGTCAACTCCAACTTTGCGCCCTCGAACGCGCGAGGATCGAGCAGCTGGCGCCCGCGGTTGCAGTTGGCGACCAGCAGCTCCGCGCCGAACTGAACGTCGGAATGCCGCCCGTCCCAGCTCCGGCCGACCCTGGCCTCAAAGGCCGAGACGTTCCTGTCCATCATCGAGTAGAGGTCTTTGTACTCCCGGGGAACGCTCGGGGGGGTCTGGGCTGAGGCCGGCGCAATCATCAGGAGCGCACCGATGATCGCAAGTGCTCTGGCCCCCATTGGAAACCCTCCCCCTTTCCAGAGAGGCTGACTCGTCGTGATGACCCGGTACAGTCCGCCTCCGGAGCGCTATCTTCTTTATGCCCTGAAGAGGAAATATCCCGTCCTGGAGATTGCCAACGGGGGGGGCGGTGGAGAGGGGAAGACAGTTTTCGTATGCAATCGATGGGTGACCCGGTCCCCCCAAGTCAGCGGGGGACGGTGGAAGGGGCGAGGGGATGGAGAGGCTAGGGAAGGCCGGCCAGATAGAGGCGTACCGCGCGCACGACGGGCGGCTCGTGGCCCTTTACGTGTCCGGGGAGTTCAGCGACTACACGAGTTTTCCCCCGTTCGTGAACACGCCGGAAGAGCAGGCCCATCTGGCGCAGGCCTACAAGGTGATCAGCCCGCAGCGGGAGCGCGAGACCAAGGCGCACGTGACCGCGGACGAACTGCCGCTTCAGGTCGTCATTCTCAATCGCGACCCCGGCTCGTACGTCCGGCCGCACTACCACCCCAACGATACGCCGGCCGTCACGCGGACGCGACACCAGATCCTGATCTGCCAGCGCGGACGGATGCGGGTGGGCCTGTACACGACCGAGGGGGTCCGGGTAGGCTACGTGGTCCTTCGGCCCGGGGACTTCGTGCTGAGTTGTGAGGGACACTCGCTGGAGTTCCTCGACCCGGAGACCAAGGTGATCGAGATCAAGACGGGTCCCTTCCCCGGCAGCGACGCGGCCGACAAGGTGGATCTCCATGTCGATCGCGATCCGGCGCCGCTGGCGCCTGGGTAGACAGGCTCCGGCACGCTTCTTGAAAGGACCGTCACAATTCGCCCGCGGCCGCGGCGACATGCTGCCGCAGCTCACCGGCCGGCCGGGGGAGGAGCGCGATCGCCCTCCCCGGGCAGCCCGTTGCGCCCTCTACCTTGATGGGCAGGAAGACGAAATGCGCGCCGCGGGGAGGGAGACGCTCCAGGCCGGTCAGGTTCTCGATGTAGCGCATTCCCCGCCTGAGCCCTGCGACATGCGCGGTCACCGCGTCCTGGGCCGCCCCGATGCTCGGCGCATCGAGGCCCACCGTGATCACCCCTTTCGCGTGAATGTACTCGACCGTCTCTGCCGTTGGCGCCGGCCAGCCGGGTCCCGACCGCGTCACGATGGGATCGAACGCGTATGCCCGGCCGTCGGGCCATGCCCGATAGTGTCGATCCCACCCGGTGCGCAGGAGCACGATCTCACCAGGCCGGAGCGCGCCGTGGGCGGCTTCCCACTGCCTGAGGTGCGCCGGGGTGATCCACGGGCTTGCGCCCGGCCCCCCCTGGGCGGCAAGCGCGCTCACATCGATCACGGCCGCCGGACCGATCAGATCCCGCAGTAGAATCTGTTCGCCACTTTGAGTCCCGAGCGGGCCTGCGTTCGGCAGCCCCGAATCCGGCGGAGGGATGAAGTGGACCGGCGCGTCGACGTGGGTTCCGCAGTGGTCGTCAATCGTCATCCACCGGATGTGCACGGGCCCCATGTATGCGTGGACCGGCGATGGATGCCCCGCCTCGGCGAACCAGTTCCACACCTTCTGCTGAAACGGCATCTGGGTTGGCCACCAGCACGGCCACCGCTCGCCCGTGGTCACCGAGAGATCCACGATCTCGTGTCCGCTCAGTACCGCCGCTAGCGCTCCCGCATGGTCCTCAGGCTCATCCATCCCTCGTCCCTCCGCGTTGTAGCACAGTGGCAAGTATTTTCGTCACGGCAAACCACGTTCCTCAACGTCCGATCACTCGATGGGTTAGCTTGGATGCTCTGATGTTTAGGACAATAAAACACCATGAGGAGAGTGCCTGCATCACTGACCGAAAGAGTCCGCTATCACCATTGGGCTGATTCCTTAGACTATTTTTGTAGATAATAGGGTCTTTACCGTATTCAAGTTGGGCCAACCCTTGCTAGTCTTTACCTTAATCCTGGACCCGTACTCGGGGGCGGATGGGCTCAGAGGGGGGTCCTCTGCCGTTCGGTCCTGGACGCAAGGGGAAAGAGGCTCCGGATCCTATCTGCCCTTGCCGTTCCTCCCCTGCAAGAGAACGAGAGGGGGTGGGCAGTCCGCTAATTTGCGGCAGAAGAGCATCCTCTGGAAGTCGATCGCGGCCGTTTCCATCAACCGTACTTTGGAGGGTCTCGATGCGATTAGCGATTTCTCGCGGTTTGACCATCGTCTTCTATGGTGTGCTGTTGGTCGGGATGCTTGGATGGCCCGCGCCGACCAGGGCTCAACTTGGAACCACAACACTGGTAACTACCTGGACCACGACGGCGGCGCTTGCGGACACTGGGACGCTGGCAGCGGGGAGTAGTGACGCTCTTGACGCATCGGCGCTCGCAGGCAATATCCCCGCGGCATTGCTCGCCGGGGATGTCCTCCATGCCACCACGATCGGTTACCCTAACCAGATTGACTCCGAGGCTTCGCTTGCCGATCTGTCCCTGGGCGCCGCCGGGACGACGATAGGCGCCGCCTTCGTCATGGCCCGAGCCTCGGAGGTCCTTGGCAGTGCGGGTGCCGGCAGTGCAGAAGTCGACAACCTCTCGATCAATGGGATCCCCGTGGTGGTGACCGGTGCCCCGAACCAGTCGATCAGTATCCCGGGTGGCGGCGCGATGATCCTCAACGAGCAGCAAATGCTACCCGACGGCACTATCGTGGTGAACGCGCTCCACATCACGGTCCCCGGCGTTGAGGATGTGGTGATTGCAACAGCGACGGCCGGCTCCAGCGGCGGGCGAGCGGCGGCCGTGCGGGCCAGCTTCTGAAGGCTGACCAGGGCGTCGCTAGGCGGGTTGGTTGCTCCAGAAGAGCGGCGCGGTCCGAGCGGCGCGCACCAAGGAATCGTCACGATTCGAGCGGAGGAGACCGATGCGTAGAGTAGCCTGCATATTCGCAGTAGTCGTACTTGGAGCAGCGCCGTTACTGTTTGCGGGAGACTTCGCCGGGGCCCAGGCTACATGCCCCGCCAGCGGAGGTGATTTCCTGACAGGCGGCGGCTTCATCATCCCCACCACTAACGGTGACCATGCGAACTTCGGAGTCGGCGGCTCATGCAAGGAGGGAGGGGACGGACATGGCTTGTGGGGTCATCTGGAGTACATCGACCACGGCGTGGGCCTGAAAGTTCACTGGATCATAATCACGGCATACTTACCAGATCCCGCTGGTGACCTCAATGCCCGTGTCATCTGCGGCAGGGCCAGTACAAACCTGTACGGTACCGCCGACTTTGTGGTGCGGGCCGCTGACGACGGTCAGCCGGGCAAGGGGGTTGACCAATTCGACATCGCAGTGGTAGGATCGAAAACCTATACGACTTTTACGGACGGGTTTCCCCACGTGTTGATGGGGGGGAACATCGTGCTCCACAAACCCAACCCTGCGGGGCCCTTTGGTGGCCAATGCCCTCTAATAAAAATGGTCCCTGTCCCTAATCTCCCTGTCTGATGTGATGAAACAAGGACTTGACCCTCGCCTCCACGGGTGTGTAACGATCTCCTGGCGCAATTCACCAGTCTCTCGGGCGGGGCCGAGTCAAGGATTTGGACGCTTTTCGCGGGACTCAAGGGATACGAACGGACGTTTGGTCTAAATTGGAGGCGTTCGGGGCATCGTCCACCTTTAGGGGTCGCCCGATGTGCATCGAGAATGGCGGCCCTCAGGAAGGTGATGACCATGCAGAACCTCCGCCGGTTGGGTGGTGGCGCGGGCATCCTCGCAGGCCTGGCCGCGGCGTGGCACTTGCTGGGTGTCGCCGTTATCATCCCGTCAGCGCACCTCAGCCTGTCCGCCCAGGAAAGTCCGCACAAGTACCTGGTCTTCGCGCACAGACACCAAGATATGCTTTCGTGGATCAATCTCCCGGGGGCCGTCCTGGCCCCGCTTCTGGGCCTGATCCTGCTGCTCGCTGTCGCCGATCGCCTCCGGGAAGCCGCTCCTGATTGGACGCAGATTGGACTCGCGCTCGGGGTCGTCGGCGTGATCGGATTTGCCGTTGGGGCCTTCATCAGGCAGGTTGGACTGGGGTCTCTCGTTCAGTTCCATGTGACCAACAAGACGGGAGCCGCGATCGCCTTCTATGCGGTGAACGGAACGGCCAACGCCTTCCTCGATCTGGGAGGCGTGGCTCTGGGCCTCGGCGTGCTCGTCATCGGAAGCATCATGTTGAGGATGAATGGCTACTACGGAATGATTGGTTCCTTCAGCATCATCACCGGAGTGGCCCAGGTCCTCTCTGGGCTCACCCCGCACAGGACCGTCTACCTGATCGCGTCTGTGCTGACGATCGCCTGGTTCGCCGGGACCGGAGCTGCCGTGTGGATGGAGGCAGCGTCCGGGACCGCCCGGAAGGGGCACGCAAGTCAGCCTCGAGAGGACATCTCGATGGTGATGGGCCGGGGAGCTCAAGTACAATAACGATCGAGGAGCGTTTGGAACGGTAGAGAGCGCGCGCACTGAGAATCGATAGAGATCCGGGACCGGCTTCGTCATCGATGAAGCCGGCCCCGCTCTTTTGAGGCAGCGTTGAGGAAGGCTCGGGAGCGGCCGGGACTGCTCCAGGTGGGGTCGTGGTCGCGATTGAGCCGGGTGGATCGGTTATTTGTTGACCGTGGCTGCGCCGGCCATGCACACCAGTTCATCCTGTGAGCCGGTGCCGCCGGAACACCCAATGGCGCCGATGATCTTGCCGTCACCGATCAGCGGGATGCCGCCGCGCGAGGCGATGACATCATCGAGCGACAACTGGTACGTGAAGCCGGATTTTTGCACAGCGTCCTCAAAGACTTTGGTCGGCCGGCGGTTTTTCGCGGCGGTCCGCGCCTTGTGCTCGGCGATGGCGATCGACGCGAGCGGCGCGCCGTCCATGCGAACAAACGCGACCAGGTTGGCGCCGGAATCGACGACGGCAATGTTCACCTGCCAGCCGCGCTTGAAGGACTCCGCCATTCGTCCCCCCTGTTCCCTGTCATTCATCCGTCCAGAGGGCCAGCGCGCGCACCGGTGAGCCGGTGAGCCCCTGGAATCGGAGCGGCAGAATCATGACGGAGAAGCCGGTGTGCCGGGGAATACGGTGGATATTCGCCAGGATCTCGGTGTGCGGCACACACCGTTCCCCATGGACCAGGTGGTTCGGGTACCGGGTGTCGGCGGGGTTGTCGGTGCTCGGCGCGTCGGTGCCGACGTTGACGAGCCCCTGGTCGAGCAGCCAGCGGGAGGCCTCTTCATCGAACCCGGGGTACTCCGAATTGAACCGGACCGGATCATCCCAGTGCTTCGATGCTCCCGTGTAACACAGCAAGGTCATGCCGGGCCGCAGCGTCACCCCGGCGCCGGAGAGCGCCCGCTGAACATGCGGCAGCGTGATGTGCGTGCGCGGCGGCACCGAGGACACGTCGATCCACGCCCCAGGGGTGATGAGCGTCTCCAGCCCGATGCGCTCCACGGTGAGGTCGGGGCGGTTTCTGTTGAAGTGGTAGACGGCGTCGATGTGGGTGGAGACATGATCGCAGAGGGCCATCCCTTTGACGGCGTATCCGCCGAACCGTGACTCCGGATGGATCCGGTAGTGCTTCACTTCGTCGTGGGTGAGGTGCCACCAGAACGCCACCTTCGCGTGGCCCGGATAGATCGGAATGTCCGGGCCGATCTCGCGCGACAGGTCGAGGATGTGCGTCTTGCGGCCCAGGAGCTCGACGACAACGTGTGGATCGTACTCCCGCGCGCCGGTCATTGAGACCCCCCTCCCAGCGACCGCGCATGGGTCGCCCCATCGAGATCGCGTCACCGTAGGCATTTGGCGAAGACAAGGGCGACACCTGGGCGGATCGGGGTGACCGGAGTGGCGGCACCGCACCACCCGCAAAGGAGATCCCGGTGCGCCCACCCAAGGATACTCCGGCTGCGCGACGGCCCGTTGCCAGAAGGAGGGGACGGTGGAGACCTCACGAGGGCGGATTGAGGAGGGGACGGGGCCTCTGGTCGGCACGCTCCCGTTCAGCGAAGCGGAGTTCCGGCGGCGGCTGGACAATACGCGCCGGGCGATGGCGGCGCGCGATCTGGCGGCGTTCATCAGCTTCACGCCGGAGAATATCTATTACCTGACCGGCCACGACACCCCCGGATATTACTTTTACCAGGCCTGCGTGGTGACCCCGGACCGGCCGCCGATCAACGTCCTGCGCCGCATCGAAACCACCAACACGCTGGGGCGGACCTGGTCGCGGCTGGCCGTGGGCTACGAAGATCGGCAGGATCCGGTCGAGGCGACGCTGGGGCTGCTGCACGAGCTGGGGGTGTCCGGCAGGATGGTGGGCGCCGAAGCGGACGCCTGGTTTGTCAGTCCGAAGCGGTATCTCCAGCTTCAGCAGAGCGTTGAACAAGCGGGGGGGCGGTTCGTGGACGCCTCCCGGTTGATCGAGGAGCAGCGGGTGATCAAGTCCGATGAGGAACTGGCGCATATCCGGACGGGAGCCCGGGCGGCCGAAGGCGCGATGCGGGTGGCGATCGGGGCCTCGCGGGCGGGGACGACGGAGAACGAGGTCGCCGGGGCCATGTCGGCCGAGCTGATCCGGGGGGGCGGCGAATATGCCGGCCTGCCGCCGTTCATCACCAGCGGCCCGCGGACGAGCCTGTGCCACAGCACGTGGGCGGGGCGGACGTATCTGGCGGGGGATGTCCTCAACTACGAGCTTCCCGGCGTGGTCAAACGCTACTGCGCGGCACTGTACCGCTGCGGCACCGTCGGCCGGCCGAGCGACGAAGTGGCGCGGCGGGGCGCGATCGTGCGGGAGGCGCTGGAACGCGTGCTCGAGGCGATCAGGCCGGGGGCGACCTCGGGGGAGGCGCACAATGCGAGCAAAGCGGTGTTCCAGAAGTACGGGTTGGGGCACCTGCTGGGGCACCGCACGGGTTACTCGGTCGGAATCAATTATGCGCCCGACTGGGGCGAGGGGCATATCATGTCGATCTGGGATGGAGACGAGCGGCCCCTCCGAACGGGCATGACCTTCCACCTCGTCCCCGGATTCTACGACCTCGGCCGCTACGGGATCATCATCAGCGAAACCGTGCTCGTCGGCCGGACCGGCTGCGAGGTGATCACGAACTTTCCGCGCGAGCTGTTCGTCGCGTGAGCCTGCGGAGTGGCATGGAAGGGAGCCGGGCACCAGGAATGGAATCCCGGTGAAGCAAGGAGGAGACGGCTCCCCGATGGCGCGAGCGGAGCCGGCTCCAAGAGAATGGGGGAGGAGGGGCAGCGTCTATGAACGTGCTGAGGGCGGTAGTGCCCGCCATGATCGCCGGCGCGGTCGCGTTGACCGTGCCCAATGGTTCGGTGAACGCCGAGCAGAAGGTCCTCAAGATCGGGGTGCTCGGCGTGATGAGCGGTCCGGCCGCCTCGTGGGGCCTCGTGAACCGGTACTGCGCGGAGACATCGGCGCAGCTGATCAATGAGCAGGGCGGCTGGTCAATCGGCGGGGAGAAGTACCGCATCGAGGTCGCCAGCATCGACGACCGGAACGATCCCAAGGTCTCCGTCGCGGGCGCCGAGCGCCTGGCGTATCAGGAGAAGATCAAATACATCATCGGGCCGAACGTCGACACGACGGCGGCCGCCATCGTGCCGGTGATGGAGAAGGCCAAGGCCATTAACATCCCGTACGCCTTCTCCAAGTCGCTCTACACGCCGCCGCGCAGCAACTCGATCCTCGGCATGATCGCCTCCTACCAGGCGGGTCCGGTGATCTACAAGTACCTGAAGACGCAAAAAGGCGTCCGGAGCGTCAGCTTCATCGCCCGGAACGAATCCGACCCGCTCAACCAGCGCACCGAGGGGGTGGCGGCGGCAAAGGCGCTCGGCCTCACGGTCGCCTCCTCCGAGGATACCTATGAGCCGGGCACAACGGACTTCACCCCCGTCATGTCGCGCGTCGTCCGGCAAAACGCCGATCTCATCGTGCTCTCGGGCGTGGCCCCGGCGGATGCCCCGCTCCTGATCCGGACGGCCCGCCAGCTGGGCTATAAAGGCCTGCTCAGCACGGAGACGGCGCAGGACGCGAAGATCCTGAACGAGGTGGCGGCCAAGGCGGCGAACGGGTTCATCTCGGTCGGCGGCGCCAGCACCCCCGAGATCCGAAGCGAGTATATGGACAAGTTCGTCCAGCGGTACACCAAGGTGGCCGGCGAGTGGAACGACGAGGCCGGCACCAAAGTCTACGCGCTGGAGATGATCCTGCGGACGCTGGCGCTCGCGGGCCCGAAGGCGATCTCCGACGTCGAAGCCTTCAAGAAAGCGATCCCCACGTTCCAGGTCCAGAACCCCTTCCTCAAGGAAGCCAAGACGCTGAAGTTTGTGGGTGCCGCCTACTTCAGCCAGCCGCGCCAGATCGGCGTGCCGATGGTGGTGAACGTGTTCGAGGACGGCAAGTTCAGAACACTCTTCATCGGCAGCGTCGAGTAGCAGCGCAGCCCTCCCGTCCTGCGGGGTGAGCGGGCCCCGGAAGGGTCCCGCTCACCCGGGTGGGCATCGATCGAACAGGTCGTCGCCAACGGGTTGATCCTCGGGGCCAATTACGCCCTGATCGCGCTCGGGATCACGCTGATCTTCGCGATCATGGGCGTGTTGAATTTCGCCCACGGGGAAATGTATGTGCTGGGCGGCTTCGTCACGTATTATCTCTATGGGCTCTTTGGCCTGAACTATTTTCTGGCGCTCCTGGCGTCGGCGGCGACGGTGGCCGCCGTCGGCCTGGCCTTCGAGCGGCTGTTCTTTCGCCGGGTCCTCCGGATCACGACGCGCGAGGAGAGCACCATGCTCCTGGCGGCGGGGACGGCGCTCCTGCTGGACAGCCTGTCTCTCGTCGTGTTCGGGGAGAAGCAGCGAGGCGTTCCCCCCGTCGCCCCCGGTGTGTACCATGTCTTCAATGCGTTCGTGCCTGCCGGCCGGGTGCTGATCTTTGTCCTGACCCTCGGGCTCATCGGCGCGTTTCTCCTGTTCATGCAATACACACGGCCGGGCCGCGGGCTGCGGGCGATCGCGCAGGACAAAGAGGCGGCCGCCTTGATGGGCGTCAACCTCGACCGCTACCGGGCGCTCGGCTTCGCCATCGGCGCGGCCCTCGCCGGGGTCGCGGGCGGGCTGCTCGTCACCGAGTTTGCCGTGAACGCGGGCGCCGGCACCCCCATCACGATCAAGGCCTTCATCATGATCATGATCGGCGGCGCGGGCGTGGTCTCGGGCGCGATGCTCGGGGCGGTGGTGCTGGGCTTCGCCGAAGCGGTCGGCTACTTCTTCATTCCGGGCTCGGTGACGTACCTCTTGATCCTGGTCGGCGTGATCGTGTTCCTCGTCTTCCGTCCGCAGGGGATCATGGGACGCCCATGGGGTTGAGCGGCGCGGCGGCGTCATGACGCGCAAGGTCCTCGCCACGGCGGCGGCGCTGGCCGCCTACCTGGTGGCGATCCCGTTCCTGCTTCGGGACTCGCCATACCTGCTCGGCGTCGTGACGACGGCCTCCATGTTGAGCTTCATCAGCCTGGGGGTTTGGTTGACGTTCGCGATCGGCCGGATCAACATCGGCCAGGCGGCGTTCGCCCTGATCGGCGGGTACGTGACCGCGGTGATGACCACGGCGGCCGGGGCGTCATTCTGGCTGGCCCTCCCCGCCTCGGGGCTGATCGCGGCGCTGCTCGCCCTGGTGATCGGCTGGCCCATCCTGCGCCTGCGGGGCGTGTACTTCGCCATGCTGACGCTGAGCCTGACGGAGGCCGTCCGGCTCGCCGCCCTGAACCTCGCGGGCCTCACCCGGGGCGCCACCGGCATCCTCAACATTCCTCCCCCCGGCCCGCTCGCGCTGTTTGGATTCGTGCTCGTCCCCGGCTTCAGCGCCGGAAACGAGGATCTGGCATTCTACTACCTGGCGGCCGGCACCCTGATCGCCGGGCTGCTGCTCATCTACCGCATCGACCGGTGCCGGTTGGGCTGGATCTTCCGATCCCTCCGCCAGGACGAGGGGCTCGCCGCCGGTATCGGCATCGATGTGGCCAAGTATCGCATGGCGGCATTCGCCATCTGCTCCGGCTTCGCCGGGATCGGCGGGGCGTTCTTCACGGCCTCACAGCAGAGCATCTATCCATCAAGCTTCACGGTGCCGGATTCGATCTTCTTCATGCTCTACTGTTTCCTCGGCGGGCTCTCGTACGTCTTCGGCCCGGTGGCCGGCACGTTCGTGCTCTTCCTGAGCTTTGAGCTGCTCGCGGAGCTGCGCCAGTACCAGACGCTCATCTACGCCATGATCATGATTCTCGCCATGCTCTGGCTTCCCAACGGGCTGTTGAGCCTGCGGATGGCTCCGGCAGGCCTGGGAAGGCGGATCCCGACGCCTCCGCGTCGGCCGTGAGAGGACTGCCGTGCTGGAGACGCGGGACCTCACGAAACGGTTCGGCGGCCTCACCGCCGTGGACCATGTGAGCTTCAGCGTCAATCGCGGCGAGATCCTCAGCATTATCGGGCCGAACGGCGCCGGGAAGAGCACCCTTTTTAAGCTGATCACCGGGTTTCTCAGACCCACCGGCGGGCTCGTGCGGTTCGATGGTGAACGGATCACCGGGCTGGCGCCGCACCTCGTGGCCCGGAAGGGTGTGGTCCGCACCTCCCAGGAGACGCAAATCTTCAAGGACATGACGGCGCTCGAAAACGTGGTGATCGGCCATCACCTGCGCGTGCGGGCCGGCGCTTTCGGCATGCTCCTCAACAGCCCCCTGGCGCGGCGCGACGAGGCCGCCATCCGCGGGAGCGCCGTTGAGATCCTCGACTATCTCGATCTGGGGCGTGTGACGCACGAGCCCGCGCGCTCCCTGCCTCACGGATACCTCCGCGGCCTCGAGATCGCCATCGCCATGGCGGCGGCCCCCAAGCTGCTGCTGCTCGACGAGCCCTTCACCGGGATGAACCCCCAGGAGACCGATCGGGCGGTCGAGATGGTCCGCGGCATCCGGGACCGCGGGGTCACCGTCCTGCTCGTTGAGCACGACATGCGCGCGGTCATGCGCATCAGCGACCGGATCATGGTGCTCAATTTCGGTCGGAAGATCGCAGAGGGCACCCCGGGCGAGATTCAGCGGGACGCGGCGGTGATCGAGGCCTATCTCGGGCGCGCGGAGGAGGACCTCGGTGTCTAGTCCGCACATCGCGCTGCGGCGCGTCAGCGTCCACTATGACAAGGTCCGGGGGATCGAGCACGTGTCCCTGGCCGCGGATGCCGGGGAGATCATCGCGCTGATCGGAGCGAACGGCGCCGGCAAGACGACCACGTTGCGCGCCTTGACCGGCCTGGCACCGATTACCGCCGGCGAAATCTGGTGTGATGGCCGGCGGATCGACGGCCTGACCCCGGATCGGATCGTCGCCGGGCTGGGGCTTTCCATGGTGCCCGAAGGACGCCACCTCTTTCCCTTCATGAGCGTGCGGGACAATCTCCTGATGGGCGCCTTCCCCCGCCGGGACTCCAGGGAGATTGATCACGACCTGGAGCGGGTCTGTGCGCGCTTTCCGCGTCTGGGGGAGCGCCTCCGGCAGCAGGCGGGCACCCTCTCCGGAGGCGAGCAGCAGATGGTCGCGATCGGCCGCTCGCTGATGGCCCGCCCAAAGGCGCTGCTGCTGGACGAGCCGTCGCTGGGTCTCGCGCCCCAACTCGTTCGGGAGATCGCCCGGGCGATCCGGGCGATCAACCGCGACGATGGGGTGACGGTGATCCTCGTCGAGCAGAACTCCCGAATGGCCCTCCAGATCTCCACGCGGGCGTATGTCCTGGAGACCGGCAAGGTGGCCCTGGAGGGCCGTTCCGCGGACCTGGCCAACAATGATGAGGTGCGGAGGCTGTATCTCGGTGGCTGAGCGACGCGGCGGCTGGGTCCGCACCGCCGGTCGCGTGGGAGGGAAGCGCCGCTCAATCGCTCCGAGAGGGAGCCCCCGAAGAGGAGTTGGAGGCGGGGAGGAGGGCGTGGCCCGGACGCGATGGGGACCCGAGGTGTCCGGTCACGCTCGCGATGATGGGCACGGCGCCCAAGAGTGTCGCGCTCCCAAGGAAGAACGCCCACTCGATCCGGAAGGCCGCCGTCACCACGCCGAACGCCATCGGGCTCAAGATCGCCCCGAGGCGCTGCACGCCCTGGCGGATCCCGAGCGCGACTCCACAGAGCTCCGCGGCCACCGACTCCACCATCAGGCTCATGGTCAGCGGCTGCGTGAAGCCGAGGCTCGCCCCCATGAGCGCCGACACCGCCACGAGCGGCCAAAACTGCCGCAGCAGCGGGGTGATCCCAAGCGTGACCGCCAGGAGCGCCGTCGCGCCGTTGAGCAGCCCCGCGTACCCGAACCGGTCGACGCCGCGCGACAGCAGCGAGCGGACGACCATTGAGCCCAGGCTGATCGCGGCGATGACGATCCCGATCAGGGTGGGGGACAGCCCCACCGTGCTCAGGTAGAGCGGGTAGAATGTCTGCTGCAGGGTCTGCGCGCAGACCACGATGAACGAAATGAACAGGACGGCGCCGACCCCACGCTCGCGCAGGATGGTATGGACGAGCCGGTGGGCCATCGCGAGCGAGACGGCGCGCAGGGGCGCCGCGGATGCGCCGGGGAGCCGGCCGGCGATGGGCAGCGAGGGGATCATCAGGACCCACACCAGCGCGAACGCCGTCCGGTAGCCGAAGTGGCCGGTGACGAAGCCTCCGATCACCGGGCCGACGACCGCTCCCGCCGAGTTCCACAGTGAATAGTATCCGTAGTTCCGGACCCGCGTCGCCGGGGTGCTGGCCGCGGCCACCACGGCCTGCGACGCCACCGCCCACCCGATGTTGGCGATTCCCATGAGCGCGTACGCGGCGGCCGCCGCCCAGACGGCGTGCAGCGCCGTCAACATCACGCCGGCGACGGCGTACAGGATCACCGCGGCCTGCGTGACCAGGGCGGAGCCACGCTCGTCCACCAGCGCGCCGGCGTGGAGGGCGATCAGCAGCGGCACGACGCCCGAGAACCCGATGATGGCGCCGATCACGCCGGCCGGCGCCCCCTGGGCGGCGAGGTAGAGAGGGATGAACGGAGCGACAACGTACCACGCGACGGTGGACAGAATCTGCAGCGTATTGTTCAGCCAAAGAATCCGTCCCGGATCCAAGGGGGGCGCGGCGCCGGCGGTCAAGGTCGCATCGGCTGGCGGTGGCTCCTCACTCAAACTCCCGGCGCGGCGCCGATTGCTGGGGCCCGACACGGCCCGCGACGATCTCGGCGACGAAGTAGTTTTCGCCGCGGATGGGCGCGCCCGCGAGGCGGCGGCGCGTGGCCATCTGTCCGACATGCGTCAGCGCGTCGGCGATGGGGCCCTGGAAGAGCTTTTCTGCCGGCGCCACGAGCGGAGCGCCGGAGGCCAGGTAGGCGTCGAAGGCCGCGAGCGAGGCGAAGAAGCGCTCGACCCCTGCGTCCCACGGGAGCGCCGCGGAATCGTGCCAGGCCCGGTCTCCCCGGGCCATGGACAATGCCCACTCGAGCAGGTCGCCGAGATGTGCCAGGATTTCCCCCGGAGTCCGGGTGGTCTCGGAGAGACGGAATTCCGCGAAGCCGGGGGGCGCGCCGCGCAGCACCTTACCTCCCCGATACGCCAGCGTCGCAACGCTATGGCGGAGCCACCGGCGATCGGCGCCGGACCCCGTCTCCTCGATGGCGCTCATCGGGGCGACTTTCGGCGGCAGGCTCCCGGGTCCTTCCGCTAACGGCGGATGGCGTTCACCCGCGGCCGACGAACGGCATCTTGGTGGCCATCACGGTCAGAAACTGGACGTTGGTATCCAGCGGCAGGCTCGCCATGTAGACGACCGCGCGCGCGACGTTGTCCGGGTCGATCCGCGGCTCGGCGCGGATCGACCCATCGGCCTGGGGGACGCCCCCCTCCATGCGCGCCGTCATGTCGGTGGCGGCGTTGCCGATGTCGATCTGCCCGCAGGCGATGTCGTACTTCCGGCCGTCGAGCGAGGCCGACCGGGTGAGGCCGGTGATCGCGTGCTTCGTCGCCGTATACGGCGCGGAGTTCGGCCGGGGGCTGTACGCGGACAGCGAGCCGTTATTGACGATGCGGCCGCCGCGGGGGTCCTGGCTCTTCATCAGCCGGAACGCTTCCTGGGTGCAGAGAAACGCGCCCGTGAGGTTGGTCTCGACGACCGTCTTCCACTGCTCGTGCGTGAGATCTTCGAGCGGAACAGGAGGCGCCCCGACCCCGGCGTTGTTGAACAGCAGGTCGAGCCGGCCGAAGGCCGCTTTCGTCCTGGCGAACAGGGTTCTCACGGACGACGGATCGGTGACGTCGGTGGGGACGACCAACGTCTGTCCTTCCGATCCCGCCGCCTCGGCCGTCGCGGTTAACTGCTCACGGCGGCGTCCGGCGAGCACGACCGAATACCCCGCGCCCACCAGAGCCAGCGCGACGGCCCTGCCGACGCCCGATCCGGCGCCGGTCACGATGGCCACTTTGTTCGCCGCGTCCATGTCTGCGCTCGGAGTGATCGCCTAGGCTCGGCGCAGGAGCGCCTCGGTCACGCGGGCGGGCGTGAGGGGCGCGGTGCGGAGACGCGCACCGGTGGCGTCGTAGATCGCATTGGCGATCGCCGGAGCCGTGGCCACCGAGGCCGGTTCCCCGGCTCCCGACGGCGGCATGTCCGGATGGTTGATCAGGACGATGTCGAGCGTGTCCGGGGCGTCCGGCGTCCTGAGGATGGGGTAAGTGGCCCAGTCGACGCTGGTCACGCCCGACCGGTCGAACTGCACTTCCTCCTTGAGCGCCCAACTGGTCGACTGGATCAGGTTCGCTTCGATCGTGCCCCGCAGGCCGTCCGGGTTGACGATCAGCCCGCAGTCGTGCGCGATCACCAGACGGGTGATGTGAACCTGCCCGGTGGCCTGATTCACCTCCACCTCTGCGATCGTGGCCAGCCGGGTGTTGCCGCGGGGGGCATAGGCGATCCCGCGTCCGGTGGCCAGCCCGGACGGCGAGACACCCTTCCTCGGCGACGGCCGCGAGATCCAACCGGCTTTTTGCGCCGCCGCCTGGATCACCGCGATGGCCCGCGGGTCCTGCAGGTAGCGCAGCCGGAATTCCACCGGGTCGACGCGCAGCGCGGCGGCCAGTTCATCGACGAACGACTCCGCCCCGAACGTCGTCCCCGGCTGGCTGGGAGCGCGAAGAAAGCCGGTGCGCAGCGGCGACGCCTCCTGAGGCCAGGGCACGACCTCGCCGACCCTGCGCTTGTTGGGAAAGGTGTAGGCTTCCTGCAGATTCGGGGGCTCATCGATGCTGTCCGCCGCCAGCCCGATCAGATGCGCTGCCAGGAAGTTCCCCGCGCGCGCCGCTTCGGGCGGGACCCCCCGGCCGGTGAAGTCGCGCGCCACATAGTCCCAGGCTACAACGTTCCCCTGATCGTCCAGGCCGGCCCGGACCGCGGTGACGACCGGCGGTCCTTTGGGATCCCAGCCCGTTTCATCCGCCCGCATCCACTGCACGCGCACCGGGCGGCCGACCGTCTGCGAGAGGAGCGCGGCGTCTGCGGCGGCATCGTCGGATCCGCTGCGGCCGTATGAGCCGGAGCCTTCCACCCAGATGATGCGCACGTTGCCGGGCGGCAGGTTGAGGAGTTCCGCAAGGCCCTCGCGCAGCTGGTGGGGATGCTGAGTGCCCGACCAGATCGTCGCTCCCCCATCGCGGACGTCCGCCACCGCACAGGATGGGCCCATCATGGCGTGAGAGAGGAACGGCCAGTCATAACGAGCCTCGATCGTCCGCGCCGCTTTGGCCAGCGCGGCGTCGACGTCGCCCACTTCGGCCATCACTCTCCGGAGGCGGGCCGGCATCGACCACATGACCCGGTACAGGTCGGCCATCGGCGGCCAGGAGACCTCGGAGGGCGACCATGTGACCTTGAGGTTCCGCGCCGCCTGGATGGCGTCCCACTCCGTGTCGGCCACGACCCCGAGGAAATTCCCCTTCCTGACCACTTTGACCGACCCGGGAAGGGCCTGCGCCCCTTCCGCCGCGAGGAGCCTGGCGCCCGGCGGAGCCGGCCGGATGACGCGGCCGTGCAGCATGCCCGGCACCCGCACGTCGACAATATACGTGAAGCGCCCGGTGGCCTTGTCGGGAATGTCGATCCGCGGAACGGGCTGGCCGACAATCGTATACTGGTCCGGGGATTTCGGGCGAGCGCTTCCCGCGACGTCGAGCGTGGAGCCCTCGCCGCTCGTCTTCAGGGTCACGTCGAAGTGCCGGCCGCCGATGAGCTCTCCAAACGACGCGGTTTTCGTCGCGTCGTCCGCTCTGCGCACGACGCCGTCCCGGATTGTGAGCTGGTCCGCCGGCGCCCCGAGGCGGGCCGATGCGAGGTCCAGCAGCACCCGCCGGGCTTCCGCGGCCGCGTTGCGAAGCGGCCTGGCGCCGGTGGAGACCGCTCGGCTCCCCCCGATTCCCGCCTGATCCGGAGTCCGCGCCGTGTCGCCCATGATGAGCGAGACCGACCGGACCGGCACATCGAGTTCCTCGGCGACGATCTGCGCGTAGGCCGTGGCGACCCCCATCCCGAGCTCGAGCATCCCGGTGAATACCGTCACGCTGCCGTCCTCGCCGACCGCGAGCCAGGAATCGAGCCGTGCAGGATCGGGGACCGTCTCCGCCGCGGCGGCGCCGGCCGCACCGGGCTGGGAGCCGAGGATCACGGGCGGCATCGCGAAGCTGACGACCACCGCGCCCGAGGTCTTCAGAAACTGGCGGCGCGAAAGGGTGTGTGCGCTGACCGTCTTCATCGCGTCCTCACCCCCCGCGCGCGGCGGCCCGCCGGACCGCGCGCAGAATGCGCATGTGGGCGCCGCAGCGGCAGATCAGGCCCGAGAGGGCCGTCCGGATTTCCGCGTCGCCCGGATGGGGAGTCTTGTCCAGCAATGCCGCGGCCGTCATGATCCACCCGTTGATGCAATACCCGCACTGCATCGCCTGCTCCTCGATGAAGGCCTGCTGCACTGGGTGCGGATGGTCCGGGGAGCCCAGGCCTTCCAGGGTCGTGACCGGCTGGTCGCCGACGGCGGAGACCGGGATGGAGCACGAGCGCACCGCCACGCCCCCCAGATGGACCGTGCATGCCCCGCACTGCCCGAGCCCGCAGCCGAAGCGCGGCCCGTGCAGCTGCAGCTCGTCCCGCAGCACGTAGAGAAGCGGGGTCTCGGGAGAGGAGCGAACCGTGTGGGCCGTGCCGTTCACCGTGAGCCGGAGCGGGGCGGCCCAACCGGGGATGGCGGGCGCCAGTGCCGCGCGGCCACCGGATTTGCCGTCGATGGGATCGCTGCTCATTGTGCGCGTCCTCCAACCTCAAGGGATTCAACAGTTAGAAGAGATACCCACCGTATGAGGCAACGAGACCGAGCCGCCGCTACCATATAATATACCAATCGGTGAGGCCATGGAAACGCGTGCTCCCGCCGGCGCCGGCAGAGGCAAAGGAGAAGATGCGGATGGCGGCGTAAGCCGTGCACATGAGCTCGGGCTCCTATGATGCGATCGTTGTCGGCGGAGGGCACAACGGGCTGGTGTGCGCATCCTACCTCGCCAAAGCCGGCCTGCGCGTGCTGGTGCTCGAGCGCCGCGAAATCCTGGGGGGCGCGTGCGTCACCGAGGAGCTGTTCCCCGGATTCCGGTTCTCCGCCTGCTCCTACTACTGTCATCTCCTCCAGTCAAAGGTGATCGATGATCTCGAGCTGCGCCGCCACGGGTTTCACGTCTATCATATCGATCCGCAGAAGTGCAGTCTGTTTCCCGGTGATCGCGCGCTCGTGGTGTGGGACGACGTCGAGCGCTCGCAGGAGGCGATCGCGAGGTTTTCCAAGCACGACGCCGCCGCGTATCCGAACTGGGTGCGTTTCTGGGAGCGCGCGGCCGGCCTGATCTACCCCTACTTCCTCAGACCCGCGCCGACCTTGGCCGAGCTGGCGGCGGGGCTGCGCACGGCGGACGACCAGGCGTTCCTCGATGCGCTGGTGGGGGCCAGCATGGAAGATGTCGTCACCGAGTTCTTCGAGGACGAGGCCGTTCGGGGCGCCTTCATCCAGGCCCACGATGCCGGCGATCCGGCGGCGCCCGGCAGCGCGTGGGTGTACGCCTACATCAAGTGCAACACCTTCACGCCGCCTGAGAACATCGGCATCGTCAAGGGAGGGATGGGCGGCATCACCGCGGCGATGGCCGCGGCCGCCCGGTCCTTTGGGGTGACGGTGGAGACGAACGCGGCGATCGCCGGCATCCTCGTCGAACACGGCGCCGCCGTGGGGGTCCGCCTGTCGGGCGGGGGCGAAATTCGCTCACGCCTGGTCGTCTCGAACGCCGACCCGAAGCGCACGTTTCTCACGCTCGTCGGCGAGCAGCACCTTCCCGCCGGGTTCCTGCGCAGAGTCCGTCGGCTGAAGACCAATACGGCGTATTTCAAGTTCCACGCCGCGCTGAACCGGCTGCCGGATCTCTCCCGCTACCTTGGGAGCGACTATGACGCGCGGTACCTCGGGTACGCCAGGATCTCCCCATCGATCGGCTATTTCAAGCGGAGCTGGGAGGATGCGAAGCACGGCCGGCCGCCCCGGGCCCCCGTGATGGATATCCAGATCCCCTCGGGCTATGATCCGACGATGGCGCCGAGCGGGAAGCACATCATGTCCATCTGGGCTCTGTATGCGCCGGTGCATCTGGCCGAGGGGACCTGGGAGGAGCGGCGGGAGGGGGTGGGCGAGCAGATGATCGACACGCTCGCTCAGTACGCCCCCGATTTTCCCGAGTGCATTGCGGACTGGCAGCTCTTCACTCCGCAGGACATCGAAGCGCGCGTCGGCCTCACCGACGGGAACATCCGCCATCTCGACATCGTGCCGGGCCAGTTCCTCGCCACCCGGCCGATGCCGGGATGGGCCCACTACCGCACTCCGATCAACGGCCTCTACCTGTGCGGCGCGGGGACCCACCCGGGCGGCGAAGTCACCGGGGCTCCCGGCCACAACGCCGCGCAGGCCATCCTCGCGGAGTTCCGCTAGAACGCCCCCTCGCGGGTCAGCGACTCCAGGGTGGCCGGACCGGCTTCGCGAGCCGCCGGGCGCCCGGACTTCGCGTGTTGTTCCAGAGGCGTCGAGCGAGGGTCTTCCGAGGCCCGTTCACCCCTCCGGAAGCAGCGGCGGTCCGGACCTGAGATTCCCAGAATATTGCGAAGAATCTCTCCCTCGCCCAGCCATCCTCCATTCTTCCGATAGGGATCCGGCGCCTCCCAGATGCGGGTGATCATCCCTGAGGATAAATAATGAAGACTTTGGATGGAACGATCCGCTTCGATGTCCTCTTCCTACGGGGACTTCGGTATACATACAGATCGAGAGACCTCACGAAAAGGCAAACCCGGAGCGATCCGGGGGCGCAAAGCGACAGGGCCACGGTGATCGGGGCCGGCTGCGCTGCCGAAGAGGGTGGCTTCCATCAAGGGAAGCCGGCCCTCTTTTCTTTGGGGGGCAAGGGGGGGATTGATGTGAGTGCCACAGCGCCGCGCCGGATGACCGCTCGCTCGCGCCGGATCGCCGCACGCCGCCGGGACGGTCGTCCCGCAGCCGGCAATCGCAGCCCGTCAAAATCCAGCCGACCAACCTCGACGAAGAACGGCCGGTCCAATGAAATCAACCTTGGCATCTCCGGTTTGGCCAAGGCTGGTTATACCGCCCCGGCTGACGCCGGCCGCTTTGATCCGGTCCAGACCGGCTATCTAGATCTGATGGAACCGTTGAACGGGGATCGCCGGGTCGGCGGGCGCCGGCGCACCGACCGTCCGTCGGGGCACACCGGCAGGTCCCCACGCGTGCTCGGCGCCGTCGGCGTTGCGCTCACTCTCGGCGCTGCCGGAGCCGTCGCCATGCATCTCGTCCTCTTCGGCCGCGCCAAGCGTCACATCGGGTTTTGATCGGCCACGCCTCGCGCGCGCCCGGACGCACGACGGCCTCTGCTTGCCCAGGCGAACCTACTCCGTCTCGAACGGGACTCCCAATGCGGCCGGCGGCGATGCCTGCAGCGCGCGCAGCACGCGCGTGACGCGCCGCTGGAGGCCGCTCGGCAGGGGCCTGAGCAGGCGCCGGACGGGCTCGGAGTTCCCGAGGGTGACGAGCAGCAGCGCGAGGATCATCAAGGGAAAGGGGATCGTGGGAAACACCTGCGTCGGCGCGCTGGGGATCAGACTCTGGAGCACGGTCGCCAGCGTCTGGAGCAGGACGAAGAGGTACGCGCCCGCCACCGCCCGGAGCGGATCCCAGTTGCCGAAGACCACGAGCGCCAGGACGATCCAGCCCGTGCCCTCGATTCCGTAGGGACGGCTCCACCCCGGCTTGACCGCCAGCGAGAACGAGGCGCCGCCCAGGCCCACCAAGGCTCCACCGACGAGCGTGTAGAGGTAGCGCATCCGGATGACATCGACCCCCCGCGCGAATGCCGCGGCCGGCCGCTCCCCCAGCCCCCGCAGCGTCAAGCCCGGCTGGGTCCTGAACATGTACCACCAGACTCCGGCCGTCGCCAAGACGCCCGCATAGACGAGCGGGTCCTGGTTGAACAGCAGGGGCCCGATGATGGGCCAGTGCCGCAGCAGAGGGATGGGGGTGTACGGGACCTGGGGTCCGGGGAGGTGGGCGATGGGAGTCCCCAGCACGTAGGCCAGGTGCTGGCAGACGATCATTAACACGAAGCCGGTGGCCACCTGGTTTTGGCGCAGGGTCAGACTGCCGGCCGCGACGACGAGGCCGCCGGCCGCGCCGACCGCCATCGCGGCGGCGAATCCCGCGAGCAGGTTGTTGGTGGCCCGCGCGGCTGCAAATCCGGTCATCGCGGTGAGCAGGATCAGCCCATCCAGCGACAGATTGATCACCCCCGCCTTCTCCGCGATCGTCTCGCCGAGCACCGCGAAGAGGACCGGGGGCGCAGCACCCACGACGGCGGCCGCGAGGGCGACGAGGTTAATGGGTGACCTCCCCCCGGGGGACCAGCCGGGCCTGCACCCCGCGCATGAGCAGCGCGAGCAGGACGAGCGTCCCCTCGATGATGCCGCCGACCGAGGAATCGAGGTGCATCTGCAGCGGGAGCTGCAGGCTCCCCGTTGAGACCGCGGCGAACAACGCGGAGATGAGGATGCCCGCGAGCGCGTTTGAGCCGGCGAGCAGCACCACCAGGATCGCGAGGAAGCCGTAGCCGCCCGAGATCAGCGGAAAGAGCTGGTGTCTGGAGTAGGCGCCGATCACCAGGACGAACCCGGCCAGCCCGGCGAGTCCCCCGCAGCCCGCAAAGGCCCACAGCAGTCCCCGGGTCACCGGGACGCCTCGGATGTAGGCCGCGCGGCTGCTCCTGCCGATGGCGTTGAGGCGGAGCCCAAACTGCGTCCCGCGCAGGGCGCCCGCGACCAGTCCGATCGCGACCAGCCCAAGGATCGCCTCACCGGGGATCACCAGCGGCGGAACGGCGAACGTGGGCAGCCACAATCGGTCGGGAAAGGGCAGGGTCCCGCTCGTCGAGGCGATGCCCGGCCGGGCCCACGGGCCGAGCACCAGGTACACGGTCAGGCTGCCGGCGATGAAGTTGAGCCCCAGTCCCCCGAAGATTTCGTTGACGTTGCCGTAGGCTCGGAGCGCGCCCGCGAGCCCGCCCCACATCCCGCCTCCCAGCATGGCGGCGAGCCCTGCCAGGACCACGCCGGCCCAGGCCGGCACGCCGGGCTCCAGCGCCCGGAGGAGTCCGGTCGCGAACACGGCGCCAAAGATCACCTGGCCCTCGATGCCGATGTTCCACACGCCCGCCGCAAAGGTGAGGAGCAATCCCGCCGCGCAGAGGAGGAGAGGGGTCCAGGCGGTCAGCACATACGAGATCCGCTCCGGCGTTCCGAAGGCGCCCGTCGCGATCCAGCGGTACGCCTCGAGGGGCGAGGCGCCCAGCGCCGACAGGATCCCTGCGCCGCAGGCCGCCGTCAGGACCAGGCCCAGGACGCCGGCGGCGATGGACCGGAGGACGCGCATCGTGGTGCCGGCGGTGCTCACGATCGCACGTCCCGGCCCACCGGCGCGTCTCCCGCAATGAGCCGTCCCAGCTGCTCAACCGTTGCCCGCCGCGCGTCGAGCGGCGCGGAAACCCGGCCGCTGAAGAAGACCAGGATGCGATCGCTGCGTTCGAGGAGCTCGTCCAAATCGGACGAGGCAAAGAGGACCGCCGTGCCGCGCCGGCGCCGTTCCAGCACGTGGCTCCAGATGGACTGCGCGGATTCGACGTCGAGGCCGCGGGTGGGGTGCTCCATCAGGAGCACGGCGATCTGCTCCGGGAGGAGCGCGAGCAGCACGCGCTGCTGATTCCCCCCCGACAGTTCCTCGACGGGCGTGCGGGGCGTGCCGCGGACGTCGAACGCTCGAATCCGCTGCCCCGCGGCCCGCGATGCGGCGCGCCAGTCCACGAACACCCCCGGCCGTTCCGCCAGCGCGAGGTGTTCCGCCACCGTCAGCCCGGGGATCAGGGCTTCGCCGAGACGTCCGGCGGGAACGTAGGCCACTCCGGATGCGAGGAACTCCCGGTAGGAACGGCCGGTCACATCCCGGCCCGCGACGGACACGCGGCCCGCCGCAGGCGGGATGAGCCCCGCGCACACTTGGAGGAAGAGGCGCTGGCCGCTTCCCTCCAGCCCGGCGAGGCCGATCGCTTCCCCCGCGCGGACGCGAAGGGAGACGTGCGCGATGGGGGAGCGCGCATCGTCGACCGCAAGCGCGGCGAGCTCGAGCACCGGGGGGCCGAGCGTGATCCCGGTGCGGGGGGTGTGCGGAAGATCCCGGCCGAACATGAGCTCCACGAGGCGACTGGGATCGCAGGGCGCCGCCAGGTCCCCGGCGACCCGGCCGGCCCGCAGGACGGTGACGGCGTCGCACAGCGCCAGCACCTCCTTCAGCTTGTGGGAGACGAAGAACACGACCTTGCCCTGCCCGGCCATCGAGCGCAGCGCGGCAAACAACTTGACCCGCTGCGGCTCAGAGATCGCCGTCGTCGGCTCGTCGAGGATGAGGACCCGAACCCCCAACCAGAGCAGGCGCAGGATCTCCAACTGCTGCCGCTCGCCGACGCTGAGGCCCGCGCACGGGGCATCCGGGTCGAGGGAAAACGCGAACTGGGCGGCGAGGCTGCGGAGCGCGTCGCGGGCCCCCGGGCGGTCCAGGACCAGGCCGGCCAGACCGTGCCTGTGGCGTGAGTCCGGCCGGCCCATCAGGAAGTTGTCCAGCACGCTCAGCGTGGGGAAATCGAGCGGGTCCTGGTGAAGCATGCCGATCCCGAGGCGGAGGGCTTCGGCGGGTGAGGCGATCCGGACGGGGGCGCCGTCCAGGAGGATCTGCCCCCGGTCCGGCGCGGTAAAGCCCGAGAGGATCTTCATCAAGGTGCTCTTCCCCGCGCCGTTTTCCCCGAGGAGGCCGTGGACGCTGCCCGCCTCCGCCGTGAGGCTGATGCCGTCGTTGGCGCGGACCGGGCCGAAGGACTTGCGGATGTCCCTCAGTTCAACGCGCATCGGCTCCCGCGGGGAGAGGCCGGTCCATCACGATCCTCCGCGAGGGCGGCCCCGGCGGAGGGCGGCTGCGAGGGGCGCGCCTACCGGCTCGGTCCTTCCATTCCCTGCAGCAGTTGGGGCATGTACCAGATTTGGAGATCCGTGGCGACGTCCCCGGGTTTGAGGTAGAGCGACCCGTCCTGCAGCCACAGGGGTCCCTTCCAGAGGAGGATCAGGCGGTTCCCCAGGCCGCGGATCAGGGTGTCGAGCCGCGCGCCCGCCTCGGCGCCGAGCGCCGGGCCCCGTTCAAAGCCGACGGCGGAGGTGTCAGGATTGCCGATGTTCTTCCAGTCCGGCCCATTCCAATCCCAGTACTGCTTGTACCCGCCGTTCGCGACCAGCCGGATCGCCTTGACGTAGGCCGGCCCCCAGTTGAAGTACGGGACCCCCAGACAGACGCTCGGCGCTTCCTGGCAGGCGCCCTTGAAGTCGTAGGGGATCGCCCACACCTTGCCGCCGGCGTTGGCCCTCTTGTTCGCCTCGACCAGGGCTTCGGTCGTGTCGATCCCGGAGGCCACCACATCGTAGCCGGTGGTGTAGAAATCGTCGGCCACTTTGGTCGGATCGAGGGTCTGGCCGGGAATGTTGAACCAGAACCCGATCCAAGTCACTTTGAACTTCAGATCGGCCGGGTCTTTCCCACGATACCTGGTCCAGCAGTATCGCGCTCCCAGGTAGACGGAGTCGGCCAGGCGCCGGGTCTCGTCGTTGACGAGCGGGCCGAGGTAGCCGATCTTGCCCGTCCGCGTCGTCAGGGCGGCCGCGCATCCGGCCACCATCTTCATGTACTCCATCCGGCCCATGAAGTTGCTCTCGTTCGGCGGGGCCTTGTAGTCCTTGCCCGCTTTCCAGGCGTGGTCGCCGGAGACGTTGATGATGGGCAGCGTGGGGTGGCGCTTGGCCGCTTCGAGCGTGCCGTCCTGGAAATCATCCGACGTCGTCAGGACCAGCCTGGCGCCCTTCGAGACCATGTCGTCGACGACCTGGGGCACGGTGACGCCGGGTTTGGCGGCCGGGTTGACGCTGTCCACGTAGATCATCCTGGCGCCCGGCACCTTCGCCGCCGCGTACTGGGCGGCGATGTAGTGCGCCTCGCTCCACCCGTGGTCGTTGTGCGGGCCCACCAGGATGACGCCGAAGACGATGGGAGCCGCCCCGGTCGCCGGGAGCGCGGGCGCGCCAAGGGCCAGCGCGAGGCCCGGCACCAGCGAGGCCATGACGAGCGAGATCCCCCTTCTCATTGCACGGCTCCTTTCGGCGGGGCGCGACGATCGTTCCCCTTCCATCCGCAATGACATGTGTTCCCGCCCGGTCTGCTTTCCCCTTCCCGCTGTCCCTCGTGCCTGGAACGTGGCGCGCACACGGCCGAATCCTGGGAGCCGCGGTTCCTGGGGCACCCGGGCGGGTGCTTCTCGCGGGTCTAGAAAAACGCTCAGAAAGGGCATTACACGATCGGATCGTTCCCCAGTATGCCGTGGGGCTCTCCGGGCGGACAGTGTCCTGTGGGCTTCGGGCGTGGGGAGGGGAAATATGCGTGCAGCAAGGCGCGTCAAACGAGCCCCCGCGACGGGCCATCAACGACGACGGGCCTCTCACATCAAGCACAGCCGGCAGGAACATTTTTTCCTGCTTTCCCTCGATATGCTGTGTATTGCCGGCTTCGACGGGTACTTCAAGCAATTGAACCCGGCCTGGGAGAAGACGCTTGGCTTCACCCGCGAGGAACTGACGGCAAAGCCCTTCGTCGAATTTGTCCACCCCGACGACCGGGCGGCGACAGTCGCGGAGGCCGGAAGACTCATGGCCGGCGCCGAGACGGTCACTTTTGAGAACCGCTACCTCACCAGGGATGGTTCGTACAAGTGGCTGCTGTGGAGCACCGCGGTCTCTTTGGAAGACCAATTGTACTATGCGGTTGCCCGAGACGTCACCGAACGCAAGAGAGCAGACGAAGCCCTCCGCCTGGCCAAGCACGAGACCGACCGGGCGAACCGGGCCAAGAGCGAATTCCTCTCCCGGATGAGCCACGAACTGCGGACCCCGTTGAATGCCATCCTTGGGTTTGCCCAGCTGATGGAGATGGACTCTTTGCGCCCCGACCAGCGCGAGAGCGTCGGCCACATTCTCAAAGGCGGACGGCATCTCCTCGATCTCATCAACGAGGTTCTGGATATTGCCCGGATCGAGGCGGGCCGCCTGACCGTCTCCGTCGAGGCGGTCTCGGTGAAGGAGGTGCTCCAGGAGGCGCTTGACTTGATCACCCCCCAGGCCGCTTCGGGAGATGTCCGGCTCACAGGCGGGGCGGCCGGTATCCTCGACCGGTTCGTTCTGGCCGATCGTCAGCGGCTCAAACAGGTCCTCTTGAACCTCCTCTCCAACGCCGTCAAGTACAACCGGAAGGGAGGCACGGTCGCTCTTTCCTCCAAAGAGATCGCCGCCGGTCGGTTACAGATCAAGGTCAGCGATACCGGCGCCGGCATCGCGCCGGAGAGGCTGGAGCGACTCTTCACGCCCTTCGAGCGCCTGGGGGCTGAGCAGACGGGAGTCGAGGGGGTCGGGCTCGGTCTGGCGCTCTCCAAGGGTCTGGTCGAGGCGATGGGCGGCACCTTGGGGGTCGAAAGCGCCTTGGACCGGGGAAGCGCATTTTGGGTGGAGTTTCCTGTGGTGGACAGCCCGGTGATGCGGCTGGACAAGACAGGCGTCCCCTTGCCGGCTCAGGCGAGCCCCGAGATAGCCCGCCCGGCCCAGACCGTCCTTTACATTGAAGATAACCTCCCCAATCTCGACCTCATCCGGCGGCTCCTGGTTCATCGGCCCGAGGTGAAGCTTTTCACGGCGACGCAGGGCCGGCAAGGCCTGGATCTTGCCCGCGAGCACCATCCTCATCTCATCCTCTTGGACCTGCACCTGCCGGATGTCCCGGGGAATGAGGTTTTGCGGCGCCTGCGGGGTGATCCTGAGACTCGCGAGATTCCGGTGGTCGTGATCAGCGCGGACGCCACACCCGGCCAGATTCGGCGCCTGCTTGCGGCGGGGGCCCAGGCGTACCTGACCAAGCCCCTCAACGTGAAAAAGCTCCTGGCTCTCTTGGAACGAAGCCCCGCAGGCGCGAATTCGGCGGAAGACCCAGGAGGCGCGCCTTAAGGCACCCTTCGGGGCGCTCCCGGAGGCACGCCGGCTATCGCTGCCGTTCCTCCTCGCACGGCGCGTTCGTGTAGCCGGAGCGGAACGGGCGGACGGTGCTCTGTTCCGGGTGATACTGGTGCCGCCACACGCAGCCGATGTCTCTCCCCAGCAGGTGCAGCGACACCGATGGGATCTGGGAGGTCGTCCGCACGCTGTGAATGTCGTTCTCAGGGGGCAGCAGTTCGTAGAAGTCGCCGGTGCTCAGCTGGCGGGTAGTGACGAGCTCGAGCTTGCACTCTCCCTCTCCCATGGTCCCAAGCTGGCGGTAGACACGCTCTTCCTGGGTTCCGGCGTAGAGCCCGACCAGTCCCCAGGCCAAATGATCGTGAACGGGCGTGATGGCCCGGGGCACGACCACCAGGCTCGAGAGGGAGAGGGACCGGTCGGCGGCGCGGTAGAGGAGCCAGGTCCCGATTCCTCCGCCCATGCCGCTCTTTTCGGCCGGCACTTGGAACTTCTCGGGAAGCCACGCCTGGTCGGCCAGCAGGCGTCGAAACGGATCCCGCATCGATCCCAGGGCAGCCGCCGCGGAGGCCGCCCCCGCCACGATGGCTCTGATCTCCCGCACGAAGCTCTTGAGCACGTCGCTCTGGATGAAGTAATCTTCCTGGAACGCCTCTTTAGCGCTCGGCACGGCCGTTCCTCTCAGACCTCCGCTTCGATCGGCTTTTGATCCGGCTCCGGCGAGCGAATCGCCGCAGGCGGGCCGGACGCGCCGACGTAGCGCACCGAATACTCCGACCCCCACCCGTTCGGCACCCGGCCGTCATCGTGGGGATCGAGCCAGTACGCGCCGTCGACACTGAAGCAGTAGATCGCGCGGCCCGGCGGCAGGTACAGCGTGATCGTCCACACGCCTTGAGTGTCCTTCGCAAGTGCGTGCGTGCGGGGATTCCAGCCATTGAAGGGTGCGAGGATCGCAACGCGATTCGCGGACGGCACGAGCCCGCCAGGAAATCTGAAGATGACCGGGATTAGTGTCGTGTTCATATCTCATCCTCGCACGAATCCGGAAATTTGTATACGGCGAAAGTGTGTTGGTCATTCGGACCCGGTGCTCACTCGATCGCACCCCGTCATTCAGTCGGGCACGTGGGCGATCATTTCGATCTCGACGTGCAGCTCCGGCCGCGCCAGGGCGCTGACCCCGACGGTGCTGCGGGCCGGCAGGTCCCCGGAGAAATAGGTCCGGTACACTTCGTTCATGGCCTGGAAGTCCCGCATGTCCGTCAGGAAGACCGTGACCTTCAGCACCTTGTCCAGCCCCGACCCCGCAGTGGAGAGCACCGCTTTGAGGTTCTCAAACACGTTGCGGGTCTGAGCGCGGATGTCTTCGGGGATTTTCCCATTGACGTCGCTGCCGACCGCGCCGGCGGTAAAGAGCAGGTTCCCGAACCGGATGCCCGGGGAGTAGGGAGGGACGGGCTTTGGGCGGCCCGGGGGAAAGATCGCCTGACGCTCCATGGAGCACCTCCTGATGAGAGTTGTGGAGACACGGGACCGAGATCGCGCCCGCGAGTCCTGCCGTGGGGTTTGGTGCGCCGGCCCCGGGTTCCTGCCTGCATGACTGCCGGCGCACGGACAGCGGCGGCGGCCCAACATGCGGCGACCCGGACACGGGGCGTGTGGAGGACTCGGATTTGGTGTGAAAGAACAGGCACTCCTGTCTCTTCAGCTCGAACGAGCGTCGGGGATCCTCGTCGACCGATCACGTGGTCCCGGGTGATGGCCGTGCGGATGGGTGTCGATATCGGCGGGACATTCACAGACCTCGTGCTGGTCGATGACCGTCCCGGTCGGGTGATCATCGAAAAGAGCCTGACGACCTACCCGGATCCGTCCGAGGGCGTCATGGCGGTCGTGGCGCAGGCCATGGCGCACGCCGGGGCGTCGCTCGCGGACGTCGACGTGCTGGTGCACGGAACGACGCTCGCCATCAATACCCTGATCGAGCGCACGGGATCGCGGACCGCGCTGTTCGCAACGGGCGGGCATCGGGACGCGATCGAGATCCGCCGCGAGCAGCGTTACGACATGTACGACGTCCTGCTCGAGGCGCCGGAACCGCTGGCCCCCCGCCATCTCCGCTTTGATATCGAGGAACGCGTGACCGCGGACGGCCAGGTGGCGCGGCCGCTGAATCGCGAGCAGGTCGCCCAGCTCCTCCGGCGGCTGGAGCAGCGCGGCGTCGAAGCGCTCGCCGTGTGTTTATTGCACAGCTATCGCAACCCGGTGCACGAACTGGCGATCGCGGACATCGCCAAGGACGCCGCCCCCGCCCTCAGGGTCTCACTCTCCTCGCAGGTCGCGCCGGAGATCAAGGAGTATGAGCGCGCCTCGACCACATTATGCAACGCCTACGTCCAGGAACGGGTGGACCGGTATCTGGACCGGCTCGAGCGCGAACTCACCCGCGCCGGGTTCCGAGGCGCGTTCTACCTGATGCAGTCGACCGGCGGCCTGCTCGGGACCGCGATCGCGCGCAGATTTCCCGTACGGATTCTGGAATCGGGGCCGGCCGGCGGCGCGCTTGCCGCCGCCAGCGCCGGCCGCCTGGCCCGCAGAAACCGGCTGCTGTCGTTCGATATGGGCGGGACCACGGCGAAGCTGGCGGTGATCAATGACGGCGAGCCGTTGGTGGCTCCGGGCTTCGAGGTCGCGCGCGTGTACCGGTTTGCCCGCGGGAGCGGTCTTCCCGTGCGGATCCCGGTCATCGAGATGATTGAGATCGGAGCCGGGGGAGGGAGCCTCGCGCGGGTGGACCAACTCGGCCTCGTTCGGGTCGGGCCGGAGAGCGCCGGCGCGGATCCCGGGCCTGCATGCTATGGACGCGGGGGCGCCCTCCCCACCGTCACGGATGCCGATCTGCTCCTCGGCTACCTGGACCCCGCGTACTTTCTCGGTGGGCAGATGGCGCTCGATCCCCACCGGGCGCGCCGGGCGGTGACGGACCACATCGCCCGGCCGTTGGGTCTCGACGCGACACAGGCCGCGTGGGCGATCCACCGCATCGTGAACGAGAACATGGCCAACGCCGCGCATGTGCACCTGATCGAGCGGGGCGCCGATCGTCATGCCTACGCGTTGTTCGCGTTCGGCGGCGCAGGTCCGGTGCATGCGTACGGCGTCGCGTCGCTCCTGGCGGGGCCGTCGGTCATCGTGCCGCCGAGCGCCGGCGTCGCCTCGGCGGTCGGCTTTCTCACCGCGCCGCCGGCGTTCGAATTTGTCCGAGGCTGGTACTCGCGTCTGGGCGAGGTGGACTGGGCGCGGGTCAACGAGGTCCTGGACGGCATGGAGGCGCAGGGCCGGGCGTTGATCGCCGGCGCCGGCGTTGCCGGCGACGCGGTCGACGTGCAGCGCGCGTGCGATGTGCGCTACGAGGGGCAGGGATCGGAGGTCACCGTGGCGGTGCCGGGCGGCGCGCTGTCGGCGGGGCGCGTCGACGACATCCGCAACGCGTTCGAGGATCGGTACGGGACGCTGTACGGACGGATCGTTCCCGAGTTGGGAGTGGAAGTCGTGAATTGGCGGGTGACCGTCCGCGGCCCCCGGCCGCCGCTGCGGGTGTCCGGCGCCGCGGCGGACGGCGCTGCGGCGCGGAGTGCGAGCAAAGGCTCGCGCCGCGCGTACTTCGGCGACGCGCACGGGCTCCTCGACACCCCCGTCTTCGACCGGTACCGGCTCGCGCCCAGCGTCACCGTCGAGGGCCCCGCGATCATCGAGGAGCGTGAATCCACGATTGTCATTGGGCCGGGCGGGCAGGCCTGGGTCGACGAGTCCCTCAACGTTGTGGTCGATCTTCCCGTCCCGCCGGGGGATGGGCAGCCCCAGGCAAGGGGGGGCGCGTCGCGATGAGCGACCTTCGTGATCCCGTCACCATGCAGGTCCTGTGGCAGCGGCTCATTTCGGTGACCAACGAGCAGGCCGCCGCGCTGATCCGGACGGCCTTTACGCCGATCGTCAGAGACGCCGAAGACCTGTCCTCCGCGGTGTTCGATCGGCGCGGCTACATGATCGCCCAGTCCGTCACGGGCACGCCCGGACACATCAACTCGATGGCCACCGGCATGAAGCACGTTCTCGCCGCTCATCCTCCCAACACGCTGCGTCCCGGAGATGTGCTCATCACGAACGATCCATGGCAGACGTCGGGGCACCTCCTGGACCTGACGATCGCCACCCCGGCGTTTGCCGGAGAGACCCTGGTCGGATTTTTCGCCAACACGTGTCACGCCCTCGACATCGGAGGCCGGCCGTTCTCCGCGGATGCCGATGACGTCCACGAAGAAGGCCTCTACATCCCGATCATGAAGCTGTACGAAGGGGGACGGCCCAACGAGTCGTTGTTCCGCATCGTGGAGGCGAACTCGCGCGCGCCGGTCCCGGTGCTCGGCGACATCCATGCCCAGGTCGCGTGCAACGACGTGGGCGCCAGGAGCCTGCTGGCGCTGATGCGGGAGTTCGGCCTCGATTCGCTTGACGAGCTGTCGGACGCGATCATTCGACGCTCCGAGGAGGCGCTGCGGCGCGCCATCGCGGCGCTTCCCGACGGCGAGTATACCAGCGAGACGACCGCCGACGGTTTGGACGCCCCCGTGCGCATCAAGACGAAGGTCGTGGTTGCCGGGGATGGGGTGACGGTGGACTACACCGGCACCTCGGACCAGGACCAACGAGGGATCAACGTGCCCCTCAACTACACGACGGCCTACACGACCTTTGCGATCAAGGCCGCGATCGGCCCGGAAGTCCCCAACAACGACGGCAGTTTCCGGCCGGTGCGGGTGATCGCGCCGCCGGGGTGCATTCTGAACGCGCAGCCCCCGGCGCCGGTCGCGGCGCGGGCGATCGTGGGGCATTTTCTGCCCGGGACCATTTTCCGCGCCCTCGGGCCCGCGATCGGGCCGCGCGCCATGGCGGCGGGCGCGGACTCCATCTGTCTGATCACGGTTCACGGCGAGACCGGCGCGGCGCCGTTCACCTACACCTTCTTCTGCGTTGGCGGGATGGGCGCGCGGGCGGCGAAGGACGGGCTCTCCACGACGGGGTTCCCGAGCGGGGTCGCCGGTATGGCCGCAGAGGTCACGGAGACGCTGGCGCCGGTCCTGATCCACCGCCGCGAGTTCCGGGACGGCTCCGGCGGACCGGGCCGTCAGCGCGGCGGGCTGGGGCAGACGATCGACCTCGCCGTTCGGACCGGACGCCGGTACAGCATTGCCGCCTCAGCGGATCGCACGCGGTGCGCCGCCGAAGGCGCCGGCGGCGGGTGTCCGGGTGCGCCCGCGAGGACCATCCTGGACACCGGGGAGACGCGCGACTTCAAGCGGACGCAGCAGGTCCCCCCCGACCGGCGGGTCATCCTGGAACTCGCCGGCGGCGGTGGGTACGGGGATCCGATGACGCGAGATCCGCAGGCGGTGTTGCGCGACGTGCTCAATGGGTTCGTGAGCCTGGACGCGGCGCGCGAGGATTACGGCGTCGTCATCCGCCGCCTGGCCCCCGACGACGAAACGGTGCTGTTGCCGGAGGATTTCGTCGTGGACGAGGCGGCGACATCTGCGCTCCGAACGGCCGGCCGGCAACGAGCGGCACGCATGCGACCGCCCGGGCCCGGACCGTCAAAGGGCTCCTGACCCCACAAGATACTCAGCGTAAGAGAGTCGGTATGAGGCTTTCAACCTTCCCGCCTCACCTCTGCCAGAGGTCACCGCTCACGACTAATTTCTTGGTTCTTCTCCGCCAGGAATTCCTCGACAGGTCCGAGCCGTCGGTACTTCCCGCCGATGGATCGGATGCGGGCCCGCATGGCCATCCGCGCCCCGGGCGATGGCTCAGCCCGCGCGCGCTTGGTCACCGGGACAAACTGCGCCACGCGCACCCCGCGTACGGTGACCGTGACGGTTTCACCGGAGCCCACGCGTCGAAGGACTTCCCCGGTTCGGTTTTTGAGTTCCTTGGCAGTCACGATGCCCATCGAGCACCTCGCCGAGCAAGTAGCTAGTATCGAGTATAGCGAACGAACGCAGCGCGTGCCAACGCGGACGGATTCGACTTCTACGAAGGACAGCATCGTGGAACGTCACGGATGGTGGCCGTGCTGGTGTGGTGCACGGCAGGTGTTCCGTACGGCCGGTCGCGGCCTCGCGGCCTAGTCAGGGACGCCCCGCCCTCTGCGCCCGCTCACGCCGGGTAGCCGCCTCGTCCACGGTCCCCCCCGGGCCGACGATCACGCCATACATCTCACGTGCCCGCGCCGAGCTGATGAACCCCTCCGCGACGTCGGCCGCAACGGCCGCAGGGTCCCGTTCGGCCGGGGCTCCCCACCCGCCCCCTCCGCTGGTCTCGATGACCAGGCGGTCGCCCCGGCGCAGCCGCACGCGCGCCTTACTGCCGAGCGCGACCCGGTCGGCGCCGCGCACGTGGGAGAACCGGGCGCCGCGGGCCGCCAGTCCGCCGGCCAGTCCCCACGGCGGCGTGTCCACGCGATCCGTCCGGATGATGCATTCGGCCTCGGAGCCGAGGAATGTCACGTCCCGGACGATCCCGAAGCCGCCGCGGTGGCGCCCCGGGCCCTCCGATTCCTCGACGAGCCCGTAGCGGTTGACACGGACCGGGAGCACCGTCTCGAGCACCTCGACCGGAGCGTTCCGAGTATTGGTCATGTGGGTATGGACGCCGCTCTCCCCGTCCCCGCGCGCGCATCCTCCGTACCCGCCGCCGTATGTCTCGATGTGGGAGAAGAACGCCCCCGTCTCCGGATGCACGCCGCCCAGGTGCAGCGCGTTCATCGACCCGGTCGCGGCCGCGCAGACCTGATCGGGGACGGCCTGCGCAAAGGCGCCGAGGAGGACATCCACGATCCGCTGGCAGGTGACGGAGTTCCCGTACCCCGTGGCCGCGGGGAAGACGGCGTTCACGAGCGTCCCGGGCGGCGTCACGGCGTCGATCCGGCGATACGTTCCCTCGTTTGGCGGGATCGATGGGTCGGTCAGCGCTTTGACCACATAATAGACGCATGCGAGCGTCATCGGGCGCACGGCGTTGAGCGGGCCGCGCGTCTGCGGGGCCGTCCCCGTGAAGTCGCAGCGGATACGCTCCCCGCCGATCTCGACCTCCACCCTGATCTCGATCGGGTCCGGCGTGATGCCGTCCCCTTCCAGGATGTCCCGAAAGGCGTACCGGCCGGGCGGCAGATCCTCGATGGCCGCGGCCATCCGGCGGTCGCAGTAGTCGGCCAGCTCGCGAATCCCCGCCGCGACCGTCCCCGGCCCGAACTCGCGGCAGATCTCCTCAACCCGCGTCAAGCCGACATGGTTCGCCGCGAGCTGCGCGAGCAGGTCGCCGCGGCTCTCGTAGACCGTGCGGACATTGTGGGCGTGGATCGCGAGAATCTCGGGGTCGAGGCGGCCTTCCTTCTGAATCCTGACCGGTGGAAACCGGATCCCCTCCTGGAAGATCTCCTCGGCGTCCGGCGCGAGACTGCCGGAAACCTTTCCGCCGACATCGACATGGTGCGCCAGGTTGCCGACCAGCGCGATCACCCGGCCCTGATAGAACACCGGGGCAAACATGATGATGTCCGGCGTGTGCGTCCCGCCGATGAACGGGTCGTTGTGCATGACCACGTCCCCGGGGCGCAGGGAGTTCAGGCGAATCCATTCGAGCGCGCCCTTGACCCCCCACGGGAGCACGCCCAGATGGATGGGGATATGCTCGGCCTGGGCGATCACGTCTCCCCCGGGCGTGAACACCGCGCACGAACAGTCCCGGCGATCCTTGATGTTGGTCGCGTACGCGGTGCGGATCAGCGCCGCCCCCATCTCCTCCGCGACCGCGAAGAACCTGTGGCGCAGGACCTCGAGGGTCGCCGGATCGAGGAGGGGACGCCGCGCGTCCGGCGCGCCGGCTGCGCCGCTCATTCTCGCTGCTCCTCCACCCGGCCGCCGGTCGGGCCGGTCCCCACGCCGATCCGGAGGTTCCCCCACGCATCGACGGCGGCCGCATCCCCGGGCGCGAGCACCGTCGTGGCCCCGTGCTCTTCGATGATCGCAGGTCCGGCGCACCGGTCGCCCGGCCGAAGGTCGCGGCGCCGGAAGATCGGGCACTGGTGCCGGCGCCCCGCGAACCACACCGCCCGCCGCGACGACGGGACCGCCGCGCCGTCGCGGAGTGCCTGCCCGATCCACCGGGGGCGGTCGAGATCGACGAAGGCCGTCAGACGCGCGTTGATCATCTCGACCGGATCCTCGGGCTTGGCGAACCCATAGGCGCGGGCGTGGGCCTCGTGATACGCCGAGACGGTGGCGCGCCAGGCCGCTTCGGTGATCGTCTCCCCAGAGACGGGCACCGTGAGCTCGTATGCCTGCCCCACATAGCGCAGGTCCGCGCTGCGCTCGCACCGGATCCGCGCCGGGGGGAACCCGGCTGCGCGCAGCGACGCCACGGCATCGCGATCCAACCCGGCGAAGGTCGCCTCCAGGGCCGCGCCGTCGAGGCGGTCGGCGCGGGCCCGGAAGGACCGGACCAGGTCCTCGCGAACGGGCGCCGCCAGCAATCCCAGGGCCGAGAAGTTTCCGGGGGCGACCGGGATCAGTACCTCCGCGATTCCCAGGCTCCGGGCCAGGTCGGTCGCGTGGAGCGGCCCGGCGCCGCCGAAGGCGACCAGGGTGAAGCGGCGCGGGTCGATCCCCCGCTCCACCGTCATGACGCGGATGGCGCGGGTCATCGCCGCATTGATCACGCGGAGGATCCCGTTCGCGGCTTCCTCCGGCGTGAGACCAAGCCGCTCCCCGATCTCGCGCCGCAGGCCGTGGGCCGCGGCGTCCGGGTCGAGGAGCATCTCGCCTTCCAGGAGCGCCCCCAGCCGCCCGAGCGCCGCGTGCGCGTCGGTCACGGTGGGCCGGGTGCCTCCCCGCCGGTAGCAGATGGGACCGGGCTGCGCGCCCGCGCTGTGGGGGCCGACGCGGAGCGCCCCGGCGCGGTCGAGCCAGGCGATGCTCCCGCCGCCGGCGCCGATCGTGTGGATGCTGATGTGGGGAAGCTTGATCGGATACCCTTCGATCGCGCCCTCGGTCACGATCGCAGGACGGCCCTGTTCCACGACGGCCACATCGAACGAGGTGCCGCCGACGTCCGCGGTGATCAGGTTGGGGAGGCCGGTGACCTCGGCCAGGAAGGCGGCTCCGAGGACGCCGCCGGCCGGGCCCGACAGGAGCGTCTGCACGGCCTGCGCGTGCGCCTGGCCCGCGGTCGCCACGCCGCCGTTGGACCGCATGACGTGGAGCCGCGCGGGGACACCGCTGTCCTCGAGGCGGGAGGCGAGCCGCTGGACGTACCGGCCGACCGCGGGTTGCACGTAGGCGTTGAGGACGGTCGTGTTCATCCGCTCGAACTCACGGAGCTCGGGCAGGATCTCCGAGGACACGGAGAGCGGCAGTCCGGGCGCCTCCGCCCGGGCCGCCCCGGCCGCCCGGGCCTCGTTGGCCGGATTGGCGTATGCGTGGAGGAAGCAGATCGCCACCGCTTCGATCCCGGCCGCGGCCAACTCGCGGACGACCGCCCGCACCGCCGCGGGGTCCACCGGCGTCTCGACGGTCCCCGTGTGCAGGGTTCGCTCGTCCACCTCGCGGCGGAAGCGTCGGGGAACGAGCGGGGCCGGCCGGCGAACGTACAGGTCGTAGAGATGCGGCCGGGACTGGCGGCCGATGTGGAGAACGTCCCGAAACCCGCGGGTGGTCAGCAGGCCAACCCTGGCCCCCTTGCGCTCGAGCAAGGTGTTGGTCGCGACCGTCGTCCCGTGGACGAACGCCTCGACGTCCTGGGGCCGCCTGCCGATTCCGGCCAGCAGCCGGCGCAGGCCCTCGAGCACGCCGATGCTCTGGTCATCCGGCGTGGAGGAGACCTTCGCGTAAGAGATCGTTCCTTGTTCGTCGATGGCGACGACGTCCGTGAACGTCCCGCCGACGTCGACACCGACGCGGAGCCGCGTCATTCAGCGCTCATAGTAACCGCATCCCTGATGGGGGCCAACCGTTCGGTTTATGCAAACCACGTGTCGGGGAGCGTAAAGCCACAGGGGTATGGATCGTCAGGATCGACGCCGTACTGAGAGATGCCCGTCAGCCATGCCCGTCCCGAGATCGTGTTCACCACGGCCGGGACGCCTGACACGTGTGTCGTCTCGATGATTCGCCCATAGAAATGCGAGCCGATGACAGACACGTGATCGAAGATCTCGCCCTTCTCGATCAGACCCTTCGCATGGAGCACGGCGAGCCGTGCGGACGTCCCGGTGCCGCACGGAGAGCGGTCCAGCCGGCCGGGCGAGACCACCACCGCGTTGCGGGACGTCTTGCCGCCGTCCTGGTCCTTCAGAGGGGCCGCGAACAGCGTCATGTTGATCGTATGGATGCCGGGGTTTTCCGGATGAGCCACCGGCAGCTGCTCGGCGGCTGCCGCTTTGATGCGCTCGCCCACGGCAACCAGATCACGCGCCTCGGACGGCTCGATCTTGAAGCCCAGCCCTTCCGCATCGACGAGCGCGTAGATCATCCCGCCGTAGCCGACATCGACCGTGATCGTGCCGAGGCCTTCGACTTCCACGGGCTTGTCGAGATGGAAGACAAACGAAGGCACGTTGCGGAACGTGACCCGCTCGCACTTGCCGTCCCGGCACGCCGCTGTCACCCGCACGAGCCCGCCGGGGGTGTCGAGCGTCAGCACCGTCTCAGGTTCCTGCATCGGCACCATGCCGGTCTCGAGGAGGACGGTGGCCGTACACATGGTATTCGATCCGGACATCGGCACATAGAACCGTGATTCCATGACGATGAGCCCAACGTCCGCCCGCGGGTCGCATGGCGGCAGGACCAGGTTCATCGAGACCACGACCCCACCCCGCGGATCGAAGAGGAGCATCTGCCTGAGATCGTCCGCCTTGGTCTCGAGGTATTTCATTCGTTCGAACATGGTCTCCCCGGGGGGCGGCATCACTCCCCCGACGATCACTCGCCCCACCTCGCCTTCCGCGTGGGCTTCGACCACGGTCACGGCTCGCTTCCATCTCATCGGGCTATCCACCCGTCCGGAAAAAGGGGACGTGAAAGGACCGGTCACCGATCAGGACGCGGTGGATCATGCGCCGGACGGCCTGCGGGGCGTCTCCCCCGTCGAACCGGGGAAGGACGACCTTGCGGTGGTCGACCGGCCGGCGCGCCAGGAGGTGTCCGCGGGAGACTCCTTCGATCTCATAGCCCGCGATCGGCGATTCGGGGCGGCCCCGGGGCCGCGCGCCGGGCTTTACGGCTGAGGCGGCGAAGGTCATGAAGGTCACCGCGCATCCCTCGGACGCGACCATCGGGCGCAGGCTCTCGTTGTCGGGGATCGCGTCCCCCGTGCGGAGGCTCACGTCCAGGTAGAGGGCCGCCGCTTCCCGAATCCGGCGTTCGGCCTCGGCTCGGGTCGGTCCAAAGCTGAAGCAGCCTGGGAGCGCGGGGACGGAGACGAGGACGCCTTCGCCGCAGGACTCGAAGCACACGCAGTACCGGCGGGTCATCGTCCGCGCTTCCGGCGGGCCGGGGCGCGTCACGAGGTTCCTCCCGACCGGCCGTGCATGGGGCCGGCATCGACCACGGCGTGGTATACATCGGGACGGCGGTCGAACAGGAAGTTGTCCCCGAAGAAGTACGACGTGCGCGTCCGCAGGATCTCCCCCCGGATGTCCAGCCCGTGCGCGATGACGATTGTTTCTTCGAAGCCGCCCTCCGCGACGACGACGCCGGCCGGGTGAATGATGCGGCTGTGACCATAGTATTCCCAGCCCGCCCGCTCATCCGTCCCGACCCAGTTGCTCGAGACGAACCAGACCTGATTCTCGATGGCGCGGCAGCGCTGAAAGAGGTCGGTCACGTAGCCGAGGTACTGGGGGGTGTCCGCGTCCCCCACCCGGAGGGTCGTCCCCGCGGCCCACGCGGTCGGCATGACGATGATCTCGGCGCCGCGGAGGGCCTGCACGCGAGGGGCCTCGGGGAAGCACGCGTCGTAGCAGATCAGCATGCCGATCCGCCCGAGCGGGGTGGGAAACACCTCGAGCCGGTCGCCCGCCGCGTAAATGTGCTTCTCGCCTCCGGGGGTGTGGACCTTACGGTGGACCCCGATGATCCCTTCCGGACCAATCAACACCGCCGAGTTGAAGAGGGTCCCCAGCCCGGCGGCGTAGCCATCGTTGCGCTCGGTCAGCCCAATGACCGTGTAGAGGTTGAGCTTGGCGGCCAGCCGGGTGAGCCGCTGCGTGATCTCACCCGGCACGGGCTCGGCGAGGGCGAAGTGATGCTCGAACTGCTCGGGGGGAAGCGTCCAGTACGACCGGGGGTCCCACAGATACCCCTGCAGCGACTGCTCGGGAAAGACCACCAGGCGCGCGCCGCGCCCGGCGGCGATCTCCAGGCACCGCTCGTACTTGTCCGCATTCGCGGCCTTGTCGTACGTGACCGCCATGTTGACGGCCGCGATGGCGGCTCCCGGCGATCGCGCCTCTCCGGCTTCAACGATCTTCATGATCGGTCCACGGCCGTGGCCCGGCGTGAGCCGGGACGTCCCCGGGCTACGCCTTCCTGACCGTATCCATGTACCACCACCACTCGGGGGCCAGGACGAAGCCCTGGATCTTGGCGCTCCACGCCGTCGGCATGGCGTCGTTGACGATCGGCAGGAAGCCGGTGTCCTCGAGCACGACGATCCGATTGATCTCCTGATAGAGCTGCTTTCGCTTCGCCGCATCGAACGTCTGGACGACCTGGTCCAGCAGCGCATCGACCCGGGGATTGCTGTACCAGCCGACATTGACCCCCTTCGGGGGCATGAAGCGCGAGTGCGTGGTCATGTAGACCCAGTAATCGGTCGACATGCCCCAGGACATCTGGCCGGCGCCCATCGGGGGCTTGAGGCCCCCAATCCAATCCCGCAGCCAGGTCAGCCACTCATAGGACTTGATCTCCACGCTGACGTTGACCTTCTCGAGATCGCGTTTGATCCACTCCATGATCGGCACCGGGATGATCTGCCCGGAGCCCGAGACGGAGGTGCCCATGACCGTGGACAGGCCCTTGGCGTAACCGGCCTCCGCCAGGAGCGCCTTCGCCTTCTGGGGATTATAGCCGAGCCCCGTGAAGCTCGGATCGTAGGCTTCCGTGCCCGGCGGCACCAACCCCCAGGCCGGCGTGCACGTCCCCCGCAGGAGCGCCTTGCACATTTCCTCCCGGTTGATGGCCATGTAGATGGCCTGGCGCACGCGCCTGTCCTTCACCACCGGATCCCGCATATTGAAATTCAGGTACCAGACGTGGGGGATGTTGCGGTTGATTTCCACGACATAGCCCATCTTCTTGAGCAGGTCCACGCTGTCGGGCGGCACAGCCAGGGCCAGGTCGATCGCGCCCTGCTCCAGGGCCGCCACACGCGCCGCCGGATCCGGCATGGGCTTCCAGACCAGGCGCGCGCTCCGGGCCGGAGATCCCCAGTACTCGGGGTTGCGTTCCATGACGATCCGGTCGCCCAGCACGCGCTCTTTGAACCGGAACGGTCCCGAGCCCACCGGGTGGTCGCCCAGTCCGTCGTTGCCGTATTTCTTGATCGCGGCGGGGCTCACCATCAGCGGCTCGCCGCAGCTCTGGCACATAATTCTCAGGAACGGCTCGAACGGCTTGGAGAGCGTGATGCGCACCGTCGAGGGATCCACCGCCTCCGTCTTCTCGAGGAACTGAATGACGTAGAAGGTGAACGCGTTGGCCTTGGGATAGAATTGGGGCGCGGACTTGTTGGCGAACCGGTCGAAGTTGAACTTCACCGCCTGGGCATCGAGGGGAGTGCCGTCGTGGAACTTCACGTCCGGGCGAATCTTGAACGTGTACCGGCGCCGGTCGTCCGAGAGCGTCCAGGACGCGGCCAGACAGGGCACGATCGGCGGCACCGGCACATCCGTCCGGCTCAGGTCTTCCTTCACCAGCCCTTCGAACATCTGCCGGTTCACACGGTAGGTGAGACCGCAGCACGCGACGTGCGGATCCATCACGTCGCTCTCCGCCTCCATCCCCACCACGACAGTCCCGCCCCCCGGCGCCTGGGCCCTCGCTTCGCGCGGATCGAGCTTCGACAGCGCGGCCGTTCCGGCGAGACCCCATCCGGTGACCTCGAGGAATCGCCGGCGCGACAAGCCGGCGGGCCGGATGCCGCGGCGCTTCTTGGACGAATCACCCACCTGTCACTCCCCCTCCCATGGACGGATCACTGCGGCCTCGCGGAGCGCAGTAGGGTTCTGGCCAGCGTCGCCGATTCCTGCTCCCGCGCGTCACCGCACCATCATGGCGTCCCGGAACCCGTCACCGATGTAATTGAAGGCCACCGCGACGGTCATGATGACGAGTCCCGGGATCGCCGCGACGTGGGGGGCCACCTGCAGCACGTTTTTTCCGCTCGCGACCATGGTGCCCCAATCGGGCGTCGGCGGCTGCACGCCCAGCCCGAGAAAGCTCAATCCCGAGCCCGCGACGATCATCAACCCCAGCATGCTCGAAGAGTAAACGATGAGGGGGCCGAGGACGTTTGGCAGCAGGTGGCGCCCGATGATGCGCCGCGCGTTCGCTCCCTGCGCCCGCGCCGCCTCCACATACTCTCGCTGCCGCTCCGCTACGACCACGTTGCGCACCACCCGCGTCGTGTACGGGATCAGGACCACCGCGATGGCCACCACCTGGTTGATGATGCCGGGCCCGAGCACGCCGGCCACGGCAACGGCGAGCAGCACCATGGGAAAGGCAAACAGGATATCCATGACGCGCATCGCCACGAGGTCGAGCATCCCGCCGGCATAGGCGGCGGGGAGTCCGATCAGCAGACCGACCAGGGCCGCGATCACCGTGGGCGCCGTCCCGACGAGGAGCGAGATCCTGCCGCCCCAGACCAGCCGGCTCAAGATGTCACGCCCCTGTTCGTCCGCGCCCAGGAGGAACAGCGTCCCCGGAGGCGCCATCCGCATCGTGTCGACCGACGCGTTGGGCGCCGGGAGCCCGAAGAGCGGGGCCAGGAGACTCGACAGCACGACGGTCCCGATGATCGCCGTGCCCGCCACGGCCGCCCGGTCCCGTCCGAACCGGCGAAGGAACCGGCGAAGCCGGGCCCCACGCGGGCCGCGGGCGCGCCTGGACGGAAAGCCGCCGGTCACCACCGCCGCGGCCACTGCCTCCCGAGCGTCAGGCTCTGACACGCGGATCGACGAGCACGACGGCCAGATCGACCAGCACATTCACGGTGATGAACATGAGCGCCACCAGAAGGGTCGCGGCCTGCACGACGGGATAGTCGCGCGCGCTGATCGAGTCGTACAATTGCAGCCCGATCCCGGGCCAGGCGAAGATCGTCTCGGTGAAGATCGCCCCCCCGAGGAGAAACCCGGCCTGGAGCCCGGTAATGGTCAGGATCGGCGGCAGCGCGTTTTGCAGCACATGGCGTCCGAGCACCCGGGCCTCGCTCAACCCCTTCGCGCGCGCCGTCCGGACGTGGTCGTGCCCCAGGACGTCGAGCATGCTGCCTCGGACCAGCCGGGCGATGATGGCGCCGGGCGCGGCGGCCGTCGCCAGCGCCGGCAGCGCGAGGTGGGCGAGGAGATCGAGCGTGGGGTGGACCGCATCATACGAGAACATCCCGGACGACGGAAGCCAGCGCAGCCGGAGGGAGAAAAAGACCACCAGCAGGAGCCCAAACCAGTAGGGCGGCGCGTTCCCCAGCCACTGGGCGGCAAACATGATCCCGCGCTCCCCGGGTGAATACCGGCGCGCCGCGGACAGCGTCCCGATGCTGACCCCCACGGCCAGGGCCACGGCCAGGCTCACCGAAGCGAGGAGGAGCGTGTTGAGAAATTTCGGCCAGAGGATCTTGGCGATGGGCGTTCCGATGATATACGAACGGCCGAGGTCACCGTGCATCACTCGGCTGAGCCAGAGGCCGTATTGGAAGGCGAGCGGGCGCGTCAGGCCCATTTCCCTCCGCAGCTCAGCCACGGAGTCTTCGGTGGCGCGCGGGCCGAGCAGCGCGAGGGCCGGGTCCCCGGGGACCATCTTGAGCGTGAGGAACACCACCACCGTCACCCCGAAGAGCGTCGGAACGACGGCGGCCATGCGCCGCGCCAGGAAGGTCGACATCTCACTCCGCTCCGAACTCGCGGCCGAGGAACCCGACGAGGTGCTCGACACACCGGTCGACGATCTGGCGTCCCACCTCGGCGGTCGCCAGCGTGGCGTCCCCGATGAAGCCCTCCGGGGCCTGGTCCCGGTACCGCTGCGGGACGAGCACGCCCGGCGGCGCGCCGGCCCTCTCTGGAAGAAACCGGCTGGCCCGGTCCATCCGGACAAGGTCCGGCCGCAGATGCAGCATCACCGCGGTCATGCACTCCCCGGCATGCCCGAACTTCCAGGAAGCGCTGCGCAGCAGGTCGGCGGTGAACGGCTGGATGTACCGCCAGAGATCGATCTGAACGAGGCGGCGGTCCTCCGCCGGCCGGTCCTGCTCCAAGCAGAGGTCCTGCAGGCACGGGACATTCCCCAGGTGGGCGTTGAGGAGGAGGACCGACCGGGCGCCCCAGCGGAACAGGCTCCCCACGATCGCCGCGCAGTACGCCTTCAGGGCCTCGGGAGGAACGCTCAGGGTCCCGGGGAAGCCGGCCAGGCTCTCCGACCAGCCGACCGGCACCAGCGGCGCAACCAGACATCCGGTGCGCCGGCCGACCTCCTCGCAGATCGCCGCGGCCGCGATCCCATCCGTTCCCTGGGGCAGGTGGGGCCCGTACACCTCGACCGCGCCGACCGGGATCAGGGCGCAGCGCGTGCGCCGCAGGCGATCCTCCACGTCGACCCACGCCGCGTTGCCGATGTTCACACGATCACCTCCGCACGTCTTGGGGAGTGCGCACCCCGGTGCACCCGCGGGGTCCCGGCGGCTCCTTCCCTCACATGCGGCGCCGCCGGGGATCCGCGTAGTCGAGCAACATATCGCCCAGCGTATTCATGCTGAGGATGGTGAGGCAGAGCGCGAGCGACGGCCACAGCACGTAGTAGGGCGTCTGGAACATGTACTTGCGGGCGGTGGCGATCATGAGCCCCCATGAGGGCGCGGGGGGCAGAACGCCGAGGCCAAGGAAGCTCAGCCCGGATTCCAGGAGCATCGCGGACGCCGCCGACAGGGACCCCTGCACGATCAGCGGCCCCATGATGTTGGGGAGGATCGCGTATCGAAGGATCCACCCGGTCGAACCACCGGCGGCGCGCGCCGCCTCGACGAACTCTCCCCGACGCACCGCGAGCGTTTGCGCGAATGCCAGCCGGCTGAACTGCGGGACGTACAGGAACCCGATGATCAGGATGAGATGGCTCACCCCGGCGCCGAGGAAGCCGGCAACGAGCATCGCGAGCAGGATCGGAGGGAAGCACAGGATGACGTCCGACGAGCGCATTGTCACGACCTCCCACGTTCCCGCCAGGTACCCGCCGAGGATCCCGATCAGCGTGCCGAACGCCCCGGCGACCAGCACGGAGCCGAGCGCGACCTCGAGGGACGGCCGGGCACCGTGGATCAATCGCGCGAAGATGTCCCGTCCGAACTCGTCCGTGCCGAGCGGGTAGGCGCCGCCCGGGGCGGCAAACGGTATCGTGGGGTGCATGAGCAGCGGATCCAGCCGGGTGAACGCCCGCGGCGCGAGCGCCGCCAGCAGCGCCACGGCCACGCACGCCGCGCTCACGATGGTCCGGACCCGCCGCGCGATGCCGGAGCGTCTCACGGCCGGCCCTCGTACCGCACGCGGGGATCCAGCACCGCGTAGGAGAGATCGACGAGCAGGTTGATCAGGATAAAGAGCGCCGAGGTCACGAGGACGATCCCCTGCACCATCGGATAGTCGCGCCGCTGGATCGCCGTGAAGAGGAGCGTGCTGATCCCCGGCCAGTTGAAGATGTACTCCACGAGCACGGTTCCCCCGATCAGGATGCCGAACTGGACGCCGACGACGGTCACGATCGGAATGAGGGCCGTGCGCAGGACGTGGCGGGAGAGCACCCGCGCCTCGCCGAGCCCCTTGGAGCGGGCCGTGCGGACGTAGTCCTGGTGCAGCACCTCGAGGATGCTGCCGCGGGCGATGCGCCCGACGACCCCGAGGAGATTGAACGCCAGCGTCACCGCGGGCAGCGTGAGCTGGCGGAGATACCCCAGCGGATCTTCCGTGAACGCCACGTATGCCCCGACCGGGAACCAGCGCAGCAGCACGCCGAAGACGAGCAGCATCAGCGTCCCGACCACGAACACCGGGAACGAGAGCCCGCCGGCGAGCAGGCCGGAGAGGGCGGCGTCGGTCCAGGACCCATGGAACCGGGCGGCCGTTACCCCGAGCACGATCCCGCCGAGCAGCGCCATGGCGACGGCGGCGCAGATCAGTTCCAGGCTCGTGGGCAGCCGCTCCAGGATGTCCCGGGTGACCGGGGTGGCGTCGTCCAGGGAGACCCCGAGGTCCAGCCGCGCGAGGCGCGTTATCCACCGGGCGTACTGCGTGGAGAGCGCCTGGTCCAGGCCCAGCGCGTGCCGCACCGCGGCCACCTGAGCCGGGCTCGGCGCCTGTGCCCCGCCCTCCGCCCCCAGGATGACTAGGACGGGATCGCCGGGGAGTAGGTGCAGCAAGGCGAACACGAGGGTGGCCACCACCCACACCAGCGCCGCCGCCATGCCCGCCCGGTGGGACGCATATCTCAGCACCGCTACTTGCCCGGCGCCGTCTCTTCCAGCGTGTATCCGGAGTAGAACGTCAGGAAGCCCGGAAGGTTCCGGAAGCCCGACAGGCTCTTCTTGTAAGCGTAGCCCTGCTCCCGCCATGTCAGGAAGATGTAAGCCGAGTCGTCCAGCGCCGCCTTCTGGATGCGATTGTAGAGCGCCTTTCGCTTGCTCACGTCGAGCGTCGCCCGCGCCTGGTCGAGGAGTTGATCCAGCGTCGGGTTGGCGTATCCCGGCGCGACCAGGTAGTTGAGCGGCCCCGAGTGGAAATAGGCGGAGAGGAAGTCGGGATCGTTGAGGTCGCCCGCCGTGCCGTGGACGGCGAACTGGTATCGCCCCTCGCTTCCCAGAGAGACGCGGGTCGGCCAGTCCGGCAGGGAGAGGGTGATGTGGTTGCCCAGGGCGTTGAGGTCCTGTTGGACGACCTCGGCGGTGTCCTTGTGCATGCCGTACTGGGCCGTGCTGAGGAGCGTTGCGGTGAAGCCGTTGCCAAATCCAGCCTCCGCCAGCAGCCGCTTCGCCTTGGCGGGGTCGTAGGTGTAGTAGTGGGCCAGCCCCTGGTCGTAGGCGAAGCTCGCGGCCGGGATCGGTAGGCTGTAAATCGGGCTGCCGCGGCCGAAGAACGCGGTCCTGATGATCGCCGCCCGGTTGACCGCGAAGCCGACGGCCTCCCGGACTCGGACGTCGTTGAACGGTGGCTGCGCGAGGTTGAAGATCAGGAACATGAACGGTCCGTTCGTCCCCTGGTAACCGAACTGCGGGTTGGCCAGGATCGTGGCGATGTCCTGCCACGGTACATACTCGATCAGGTCCACGGTTCCCGACTCGAGCGCGGCCACCCGGGAGTTTTCGTCAGGGTAGAACGCAAACTTGATCGCCGGGGTCTTGGGCCGTCCCTGCCGGTAGTAGTAGGGGTTCCGGGCCACCGTCAGTTGGATGCCGCGCTGCCACTGCGTGAGCCGGTAGGGTCCCGCGCCGAGCGCGGCCGTCTTGAGGTCGTTGCCGTGCGCCAGTGTGAACCGCTTCGAAACGACCGCCGCCGTCGGCGCGGCCAGCATTTGCAGAAATGTCGCATCCGGCGCGTTGAGCGTGATCTTCACCGTATGAAGATCGACCGCGGTCACGCTCTCGACCGCGGACATCCTTTTCGCGAGATAGGCGCCTACCCTGGGGTCCGCAATCCGCTCGAACGTGAACACGACGTCGGCGGATGTGAGCGGTGATCCGTCGCTGAATTTCGAATTTGGCCGGAGGGAGAAGACGTAGGATGTTGGCGCCGGTTGTTCGTACGACCCGACGAGATCCTTTTCGACGGCGCCCTCGGCGTTGTACGCAAACAGGCCCCGGTAGAGCTGGATCTTGACCGTCTGCGCCGCCGTGCCGCTTTGAAGGGCGGGGTCCAGGTTGGGCGGCTCCGAGGAGAGCCCGAAGATGATCGACGCCGGAGGGGCGGCATGTGACCCTGCCACCCCGAGGCCGATCATCGGGAGCGCCACCAGGCATGCCCCCAGGATCACACGCCAGGCGCTGCTCGTCATGCGCCGGTCCCCCTTCCCCTGCGTTCACCGGGCATATTCGCGGCGGTGATGATTGCTCCTTGCCGGTACCTCGCCCTGCAGCGCAGCAGGCCTTCCATTAAAGGCCCCGAAACGTAGTCGTGACATGGTGAAGGTCTGCGTCGTCGGCAGCCTCAACATGGACCTCGTGGTCAAGGGACCGCGCCTCCCCCGGGTCGGTGAGACGGTGTCCGGAGGGACGTTTGCGACCTTCCCTGGCGGCAAGGGCGCCAACCAGGCGGTGGCAGCCGCCCGGCTCGGGGCGCACGTGACGATGGTCGGCAAGGTGGGCCAGGACGCCTTTGGGCGGCAGTTGGTCAACGGCCTCCGGCGGGAGGACATCGATGTCGCCCACGTGAGCGTAGACCCAGGCGAGGCGACGGGCGTGGCGGTCATCGGTGTGGACGGCGAGGGGCGGAACATGATCCTGGTCGCCTCCGGCGCGAACCTGCGTGTGGGCCCGGGGGACGTGGAGGACGCGCGGGACGCCATCGCCGGCGCCCGCGTGCTGCTCCTGCAGCTGGAAGTCCCGATCGAGGCGGTGCTGCGCGCGGCCGCGATCGCCAGAGCCGTCGGCGTCCTCGTCTGTCTCGATCCGGCTCCCGCGGCCCCGCTCCCGGACGCGCTCTACGCGAGCGTGGACGTCATCGACCCCAACGAGGTCGAGGCGCAGGTGCTGACCGGCGTCGAGATCCGCTCGATCGCCGACGCGGAACGCGCCGCGTCGGCGCTGCTCGAACGGGGACCGCGTATGGCGGTGGTGAAGCTGGGAGACCGCGGCGCCTTCTACGCCGCCCCCGATGGCCGCGGCCACGTGCCGGCCGATGCGGTGCGGGCGGTCGATACGACGGCGGCCGGCGATGCCTTTGCGGCGGCGCTGGGGGTGGCGCTCGGCGAGGGGAGGGGGAGCGCCGACGCGGTCCGCTTCGCCACTCGGGTCGCCGGGATCAAGGTGACCCGGATGGGCGCCCAGGTCTCGATGCCGACGCGCGCGGAAGTGGAGGAGGCCATGCGGCAGTGAAGCGGCGCGGCATCCTCAATCCCGACCTGTCCTGCCTGATCGCCACCCTCGGCCATACGGATCTGATCTGCATCGCGGACGCCGGGCTGCCGATCCCCTCGGAGGTGACCCGCATCGACCTGGCGCTCAGGTGCGGCATCCCCCCGTTTGTGGAGGTCGTCAAGGCGATCCTCGATGAGGTCGTGGTCGAGGGGGCGGTCGTGGCCGGCGAGATGCCCGGCCGCAACCGGGCGTGCTACGACGCGCTGCGCGCGCTGCTGGGCCAGACCCCGCTGGAGCAGGTCCCGCATGAGCAATTGAAGGCGATGCTCCCCATGGTGCGCGGGGTCATCCGCACCGGGGAGTGCACGCCGTACGCCAATGTGCTGCTGCGCAGTGGGGTGGCGTTCTGATGGCCGCCGCGGGCGCGCCCCCGACAGAAGCCAAGGCCGCCCCGGCCGCGGAGCCCATCCTCAGGATGCGGCGCATCGTCAAGGAATTTCCCGGGGTGCAGGCGCTCGCCGGCGTCGACCTGGACGTGCTGCCGGGCGAGGTGCACGCGGTGGTGGGGGAGAACGGCGCGGGCAAGTCGACCCTCATCCGCATCCTCGGGGGAGTCCACCGGCCGGACGGGGGCGAGATCCTCCTCAGGGGGCAGCCGGTGGCCATTCCCACCCCCCGCCGCGCGCGGGAGTTGGGCATCGCCGTCATCCACCAGGAATTGAACCAGGTCGGACCGCTCTCCGCGGCCGAGAACCTGTTCCTGGGGGACGAGCCGCGCCGCTGGCGCTGGTTCATGGACTGGGACGTCCTGCGCGCCCGCGCCGGAGCACTGCTCGACGCCCTGGGGGTGCCTGTCGACCCCCGGGCCCGGGTGGATCTCCTGAGCGTCGCCGAGCGGCAGACCGTGGAGATCGCCCGGGCGCTGAGCCTCAAGGCCGACATCCTGGTCATGGACGAGCCGACCGCGGCCCTGACGCTCGAAGAAGTCGATCGGCTCTTTACGATCATCGGTGAGCTCCGGGCGCGGGGGGTGTCGGTGATCTACATCTCCCATCGGTTGGAGGAGATCTTTCGTGTCGCCGACCGGATCACCGTGCTGCGGGACGGCCACTACATCGGCACCTACGCGGCGGGCGAGATCGACATGGACGGGCTCATCCAGCGCATGGTGGGCCGCCGGCTGACCGAGAAGTATCCCAAGGCGCCCATCTCGTCCGGCCCGCCCCGGCTGGCGGTCCGGGGGCTGACCGCCGAGGGCCTGTTTTGGGACGTCTCGTTTGCCGCGCACGGCGGGGAGATCCTCGGGATCGCCGGCCTGGTCGGCTCCGGGAAGATCGAGGTGGCCCATGCCATCTTCGGCATGATTCCCCTCGACCGCGGCGAGATCGACGTGGAGGGGCGCCGGGCGGCGATCCGGTCCCCGGCCGAGGCGATCGCGCTGGGGATCGGCCTCGTGCCCGAGGACCGCAAGACCCTCGGGCTCGTCCTGGGGATGAGTGTGCGCGACAACCTCACCCTGCCGTCGATGGGGAGAATCAGCGCCGCCGGGGTCGTCCGCAAGGACAAGGAGCGGGCGCTCGTGGAGGAGGCGGTCCGCCGCCTCGATATCCGCGCGCACGGCCGGGACCAGGTCGTCCGCGACCTCTCCGGGGGAAACCAGCAGAAGGTCGTGGTCGCCAAGTGGCTGGAGGCCGGGGCGACCATCCTCCTGCTCTGCGAGCCGACCCAAGGGATCGACGTCGGCGCCAAGGTCGAGATGTACCGGCTGATGGTCGAACTCGCCCGCGCCGGGGTGGCGGTGGTGATGATCTCCTCCGAGATGCCGGAGGTCCTGGGGATGTCGGACCGCATCCTCGTGATGCACGAAGGGCGGATCAGCGCGGAGCTCACGCGCGGAGAGGCGACGCAGGAGAAGATCCTGGCGAGCGCGTCGGGGCGGCCGGACCGTGGCGCAGCCGGACGTTAACGCGGTCGGGGAGGCTCCGGCCCGGCCGGCGCCGGCTCCGGTGCGTCTGAACCTCCAGCGCTTCGGCCTCACCATCGCGTTCGTGACGCTCGTCGCGGCCCTGGCGCTGCTCTCCCCCTCGTTTCTCACCGCCGAGAATCTGCTCAACGTCGCCCGGCAGGTCTCCATCAACGCGATCATCGCGGCGGGGATGACCTTCGTCATTCTGACGGCGGGGATCGACCTGTCGGTGGGCTCGCTGCTGGCCCTGGCGGGCGCGATCATGGCGGGCGCGCTGAAAGGCGGCGTCCCGTTCGCGTTGAGCCTCCTCGCCGGGCTGGCCGCCGGCGCGGGGTTCGGGGTGGTGAACGGCCTCGCGGTGGCCTACGGCCGGGTGGCGCCGTTCATCGTCACCCTGGCGATGCTGACGATCGCCCGGGGAGCCACGCTCGTCTACACGGGCGGCCGTCCGATCAGCGACCTCGGCCCGGCGTTCGACTGGCTGGGGGGAGGCGATCTCGGCGGGATCCCGGTGCCGGTGATCATCATGGTCCTCGTCTTTGCGGCCGCGTACGTGATGCTCACCCAGATGGTCGTGGGCCGGTATGTCTACGCGATCGGGGGGAACGCGGAGGCGGCGCGCCTGTCCGGCGTGAACGTGAGCCGGTACACCGTCCTCGTCTACGCGCTGAGCGGCCTGCTCTCGGCGGTCGCCGCGGTCATCCTGACTGCGCGGCTGGATTCGGCGCAGCCCACCGCCGGGCTCGGGTACGAGCTCGACGCGATCGCCGCGGTCGTCCTGGGCGGCACCACCCTGATGGGCGGGGAGGGCAGCATCGGCGGGACCCTCCTGGGGGCGTTCCTCATCGGCGTCTTGAACAACGGCCTCAATCTCTTGAACGTGTCGTCGTTCTATCAGCAGGTCGTGAAAGGACTGGTGATCCTGCTCGCGGTCCTGATTGACCAGCGGCTTCGCCGGCGGGGCGGGCGGCGCCGCGCAGCATGACGACTACCACCCCGAGGGGAGGAGTGCGCATGGTACGGACGTGGATATCGGCGATGCTGGCGGCCGGACTCATCATGGGGGTGACCGCTGCCGGCGGGCCGGCGGCCGGCATTCCCACAATCGGGCTGGCCATCTCGACATTGAACAACCCCTTCTTCGTCGATCTGCGCGATGGCGCGCAGGCGGCAGCGACGAAGGCTGGGGTGACTCTGATCGTGCTCGACGCGCAGAACGACCCGGCCCGCCAGGCCAGCAGCATCGAGGACCTCATCGCCAAGAAGGCCGGCGTGGTGATCATCAATCCCACCGACAGCGACGCGATCGTGCCCACCGTGAAGAAGCTGAACGCGGCGAAGATTCCCGTGATCACCGTCGACCGCGCCGCGAACGGGGGGACCGTGGCCGCCCACATCGCCAGCGACAATGTGGCGGGAGGCGAGATAGCGGCCAACTACGTGGGCGACCACTTGAACATGAAGGGGAACGTCGTGATGCTGGAGGGGATCCCCGGGTCGTCCGCCGCGCGCGACCGGGGTAAGGGGTTCCGAGCGGGCCTCCAGAAATTTTCGGGGGTCAAGATCGTGGCCTCGCAAACCGCCGATTTCGACCGCGCCAAGGGGCTCACGGTCATGGAGAACATCCTGCAGGCCCAGAAGAAGATCGACGCGGTGTTTGCCCAGAACGACGAGATGGCGCTGGGTGCCGTCCAGGCGATCGAGGCGGCCAAGCGCAACCGGGAGATGTTCGTCGTCGGGTTCGACGCGATCGCGGACGCCCTGAAGGCCGTCCGCGAAGGCAAGATGGCGGCGACGATCGCCCAGCAGCCCAAGCTGATGGGGCAGTTGGCGGTGGAGGCCGCGGCGACGGTGCTCAAGGGCGGCAGCGTGCCTCGTTTCACGCCCGTGCCGCTGCGCCTGGTGACCAAATGACGGGGCTGCGGCGCTGGGCCGGGACCGGGGTCGCATGCGCCCTCGCCATCGCCGCGCTCGCGCCCCCGGCCGCGGCGTTCGTGTCGCGCAGCGGGCAGTCGGTCGCCGTCACCGAGGCCATTCAGGACGACCTGTACGCCGCGGGCGGCAGGGTCGCGGTGAATGCCCCTGTGGAGGGGGACGTGGTGGCCGCGGGTGGCTCCGTCGACCTGGGCGGAGCCGTGGGCGGAGGTGTGCTGGCGGCGGGCGGCAAGGTGACCGTGACCGGCGCCGCCGGCCGGAGCGTTCGCGCCGCCGCCGGGAGCCTGACCCTCGCGTCGCGGGTCCAAGGCGACGCGGTCCTGGCGGGCGGCGAAGTGCATGTGACCCCCGCCTCCCAGATCGGGCGGGACCTGGTCATTCAAGGCGGGAGCGTCACCGTCTCCGGGACGGTGGCCCGGAACGCGCTCATCAGCGGCCGAGTGGTGGTCGTCGACGGGGTGATCCACGGCAGCGCCGAGATCCAGGGGAACCGGATCGTGCTGCTGCCGACCGCGCGCATCGAAGGAAAGCTGAGCTATCTCGCGGACGTGCCGCTCGAAATCCATCAGGGCGCGCAGGTGACCGGCGGCACGGTCCAGATGGCCCCGCCCTCCCAGCCGGCCTGGGTACGCGCGGCTCCGTTCGGCTCCGGCGTCCGGTTCTGGAAGGGCTTGGTGGAGGCCGCTGTGCTCGTCATCATCGGGCTCGTGGCGTTCGGCGCCTCGCCGCGCGGGGTGACCACGGTGATCCTGGAGATCCGGCGGCGGTTTTTGCGGAGCCTGGTCTTCGGGCTCGTCCTGATGGTCGCCGTCCCGGTGGTGGCGGCGCTGCTCCTGTTTACGGTGGTGGGCATCCCCATCGCGGCGATCGCGATGCTGCTGTACCTCGCCACCCTGTATCCGAGCCTGGCGTTCACAGCGGCGTGGGCGGGCCACGGACTCCTGAGTTTGATCCCGCGGCCCGTGCAGCCGGCGCCGGACCAATGGGGAGTGGTGTTGGGCGTGGTCGTGCTCGCGGCGCTCTTTGCCGTCCCGTACGCGGGCTGGGCGGTCCACCTGCTGGCGCTGTTCGTGGGGTTTGGCGCCTTGTGGTCAACGGTCTGGCGCGCCGTGTGACCAGCCTGCGGGCGCCGCGGCGGGCGCGCCGCCAGGGGCTTCAGGAGCCGCCGGACGCCGGCGGCGCGAAGTGGCGGGCAAACCACTCTCGCGCCAAGCGGGCGACCTCCTCGAGGGCCCCGGGCTCTTCGAAGAGATGTGAGGCCCCGGCGATCATCGCGAGGTGCGTCACCCCGGGCAGCGCCCGCATCGCCTCCCTGGTCACGTCGAGCACCGCGAGATCGCGTTCTCCCACGATGAACAGCGCCGGGGCGCGCACCGCCGTAAGATGCGACCGGGCCAGGTCCGGCCGGCCTCCCCTCGAGACGATCGCGGCGGCCACGGCGGGGCGCTGGGCGGCGGCCACCAGCGCGGCCGCCGCGCCGGTGCTGGCGCCGAAGTAGCCGATCGGAAGGCCGCGGGTCTCCGGGTGCGCCCCGAGCCAGTCGGTGATCCCGACGAGGCGGCCGGCGAGCAGACGGATATCGAACCGGAGACGCCCGGTGGCGGCGTCCGAGCGCTCTTCCTCCACGGTCAGCAGGTCGATCAGCAGGGTGGCGAGCCCGGCATCCCGGAGCGAGCGAGCCACGAATTGGTTGCGCGGGCTGTGCCGGCTGCTGCCCGACCCGTGCGCGAAGAGGACCACGCCGCGCCGTCCGTCGGGCACATCGAGCGCGCCCTCGAGCACCACCGGCCCGGCGGGGATCTTGACCGGCGGGCCCTGGGGCGGCCCCGGTGCGCTCTGCACGGACGGGCTACAGCGTCCTGGTCACCTTGCGCAGTCCCCGGGGATGGTCGGGATCGATCCCCTTGGCCCGCGAGAGGTGGTAGGCGAGGAGCTGGATCGCCACCCCATAGATGGGCGGCGCGAGCGCGCCCTCTGCCCGCGCCGCCACCCGGACCGGGACGCTCGCCAGGCGCAGCACCCTCTCTTCAGAGGAGAAGATGACGGTCTCCGCCCGGCGCGCGCGGAGGCGGGACGCGACATCCGCCAGGTGGGCCAGCACCCGCCCACGGGACGCGATCAGGAACACCGGAAAGTCGTGCTCGACGAGCGCGATCGGCCCGTGCAGAAGATCGGCCGATGACAGGGGGAGCGCCACGACGTAGCAGGTCTCCATGAGCTTCAGGGCCAGTTCTTTCGCGGTCGCGAAGTCATACCCGCGGGCGGCTACGATGCACTCGCGCATGTACCGGTACCGCTCCGCGATCCCCGCGATGTCCCCGTCCTGCGCCAGGACCGCGCGCTGCGCGTCGGGGATCGCAGCGGCGTCCCGGCCGAGCCGCCGGTCGCCGGCCCATTCCGCCCCGAGCATGGCGAAGGCGATCAACTGGTTGAGGTAGGTCTTGGTCGCCGCCACGCTGCGCTCGTCTCCGGCGTGGGTGAGCACCACCTCGTGCGCGGCGCGGGCGAGCGAAGACCGCGGCCGGTTGGTGATCGCCACCGTCATCGCGCCGCGCGCGCGGGCCGCGTCCAGGAAGGCGACGATGTCGGTGGATTGGCCCGACTGCGAGATGCCCACCGCTACGTACCCGCGCAGCCGGAGGCGTCCGCCCAGGAGAGTGACGATCGAGGGCGCCGCGAGCGTGACCGGGACCCCGAGGCGGGTCTCCAGGACGTACTTGCCGTACAGCGCCGCGTTGTCGGAGCTGCCGCGCGCGGCCATGAGGATGCCGGCGGGCCGGCGCCGCCGGAGCCGCGCCCCGAGCGTCCGGATCCGCGCGCCCTCCCGCTCCAGCAGACAGGCGGCGGCCGAGGGGGCTTCCCGGATCTCCTTGAGCATGAACCGCGCCCCGGCCAAGGTCCTCCCCACCGTCGTGGATCCGCCCCTCATCCGACCACGACGGTGGCGCCGTCCTCGGCGCACTGATAGGGCAGGCCGGACGCTCTGGCCAGCATGTCGGCGCCCAGATGCGTGAGGATCACCCGCCTGGCGGAGAGATCGCCGAGGTGCGCGGTCAGCGTTTCCAGATCCATGTGCAGCCTGGTCTTCTTGTTGAACAAGTACGCTTCGACAATAAAGAGGTCCGCGCCCCGGGCGGCCTCGACGAGGGCGTCCGTCCAGCCCGTATCCCCCGAGTAGGTGATGATCTTCCCGCCGCACTCGATGCGGAGCGCGAATGGAGGATCGCCGGAGGGATGCTCGACCACATACGGCGTGACCGTGATGCCGTCCAGCGCCTGGGGGCGTTCGGGCCGGAGTTCGATCAGCTCCCGGGGGAAGCTGGACCGGATGCGGGACGAATCGGGGAACAGGACCTCCATGGCGCCGGTGAGACGCTTCCGCAGGCCCGGCGGCCCGGCGATCACGAGGGGCCGGGTGCGCTTGCGGAGGATCTGGGCGTCCAGCAGGAAGAAGGGAAGCCCGCCGAAGTGATCGCCGTGCAGATGGCTGAGGAGGATCAGATCGATCTCCGCGGGATCCACCCCGAAGCGGTTCATCGCGATCAGCGACGAGGCCCCGCAGTCGATCAGGAAGCGGGCCGTGTCCGATCGGACCAGAAAGCAGGTCTGGAAGCGTCCGCCGCTGCCGAACGCGTCTCCGCACCCCAGGAACCGCACCGTCACCTGACCCATGGCCCCTCCCCCGGGCGCCGCGGCGTGCGCCGCCTCAGAGGTCCGATCCAGGCTGGTAGCCAAGATAAGAGTAGCATGAGGCAACGGTGGGGCGGGCTGCTGGTCGCGGGAGTCCTGATGGCCGGGTGCCTGGTCCAGGCGTCCGCGCAGGGGGGACGGCCGGGCGGGACCCTGCGCGCCGGGCTCGACGCCGATCCGCCGACCTTGGACCCGCACCGCTCAGGGTCGGCGGTGGACCGGCAGGTGTTCCAGAACCTGTTTGACAAGCTCGTGGACATGGACGACTCGCTGGCGATCGTGCCGATGCTGGCGACGTCGTGGGCGATCAGCGCGGACGGACGCACCGTGACCCTGAGGCTCCGCCAGGGGGTCACCTTTCACGACGGCACGCCGTTCAACGCCGACGCGGTGAAGGCAAACTTCGACCGCATGCAGGATCCGCACTTCCCCTCGGCGCGGCGGAGCGAGATCCGGCCGGTCGAGAAAGTCGTGGCGGCCGATCCCTCCACGGTGCAGCTCGTGCTGGAGCGGCCCTACAGCCCGCTGCTGTATGTGCTGACCGACCGGGCGGGGATGATGGTGTCGCCGGCGGCCGCCCAAAAGGCAGGCCTCGACTTCGCCCTCCACCCCGTGGGGACCGGGCCGTTTGCCTTCGCCGCGCGCGTACCGCAAGACAATATCACCCTCGAGCGCAACCTGCAGTACTGGAGGAAGGGAGAACCGCTCCTCGACCGCATCGTCTACCGGCCGATGACCGACGACAACGCCCGCGTGGCGAATGTGAAATCCGGAGACGTGGACATCATCAACCTGGTGCCGCTGCCCCAGGTCAAGGCGCTGGCCCGAGAGGCCGCATTGGGCGGCGCGCGATTCCGGCTGCTCGAGCACGGGGCGTTTGCCTGGACCGGGATCGCGTTGAACGTGACCAGGCCCCCGTTCGATAACAAGCTCCTCCGGCAGGCGTTCAGCGCGACGGTGGATCCGCAGATCCTCGTGAACGTCGTCCTGCAGGGCGCGGCCTACCCAGCCTATGCCCCGTTCCCCAACGGCACCGCGGCGTACGACCCGGCGTGGCGGCTGCCGCCCCGCAACATCGCGCTGGCGAAGGAGAAGCTTCAGGCCGCCGGCCAGCCGAACGGATTCGCCTTCACGCTGCTCATTATGCCGGGACAGCAGCGCCAGGCGCTCGCGCAGGCGGTGCAGGCGATGGCGGCCGACGCGGGGATCGAGATGAAGATCCAGGTGCTGGAGCAGGGCGTGGTGATCGACCAGATCACCCACCTGCAGGAACAGGCGGCGGTCATCGAGTGGAGCGGACGTCCCGACCCCGACTTCGACATTTACCCGTTCGTCACGCAATCGGGGATCGGGTCGTTCAACTACACGGGGTATGCCAGCGACAGGGTCCAGACCCTGCTCGATGCCGCGCGGGTCTTACAGAACATGAATCAGCGGCGGCGGGCCTACCGCGAAGTCGTGCAGATCCTGGCCGGCGACGTCCCGTACGTCTGGCTGTTCTTTCCCAAGGAATACAAGCTCGTCTCCACCCGCGTCCATGGGTTCGTCCACGTGCCCGACGGGATGATGCGGTTTCGGACGGTCTGGCTGGAACCCTAAGCCGGCCGGACGCGGAGTGCCCGCGCCCGGCCCCCTCTCCGGCTTAGTTCGGGCTCGGTCTCCAGGGGATCCGCCCCCGCTCCATGCTCTGGAACACCCAGCTCTTCTCCCGCAGATCCCGCGGCAGCAGGCCATGCAGCGTGGTCATCTCGTTGATCGCGGCCTGCACGGTGTGCATCGCCTCGAGCCGGTTGTCCAGCCCGTCGTACCGCGAATTGATGGCGCGAAGCCGCTTGCGGATCGAGGTCAATCCCCCCACTACTTGATCGAGTGACACGATGCTCATATTGCTCCCCTCGGGCCGGGTCATGGTGTGCCGTCAGATCGCTCTCTTCCGGCCTCGTTTTCCCCCGACGTTGAGAGTGGTTCTGTTCCGGCCCTGTTTCGGCCTTGATCCGTCCTGTGGATTTCGAGCCCCGTTAGGATGGGAAGAGTCCTTCGCTCTGATGAGGACCGCGCCGCGCGGCAGGCTTGATGGAAATTACTGAGAAGATTGGGGAAGGTTCTTCACGCGCCGCGTCCGAAGACCCCTGCGCCGGCGTCCACCGCGATCGCGCCGCGCGGACGCCGCGGCGGGCGCAGCCCGGATGGAGGGGGAGGTCGATGGATGCAGCCGAACTGTGCTATCTGCCTGCGGTCGAGATGGCCGCGGCGATCCGGTCCAAGAAACTCTCCCCGGTCGAAGTGATCGACGCGGTGCTCGCCCGCGTCGATCGCCTGAACCCCACGCTCAACGCCTACTGCACCGTCACCGGCGACGCGGCCCGCGCCTCAGCCCGAGAGGCCGAAGCCGCGGTGATGCGGGACGGCCCGCTCGGCGTGCTGCACGGGATCCCGGTGTCCATCAAGGACCTGGTCATGACCAAAGGGGTGCGCACGACGTGGGGATCCAAGTTGTACGAGCACTTCGTCCCCGATGAGGACGCCCCGGTGGTGGAGCGGCTCCGCCAGGCCGGGGCCATCGTGCTCGGGAAGACCAACACCCCCGAGTTCGGCTTCAAGGGCGTCACCGACAACCCGGTCTTCGGACCGAGCCGCAACCCGTGGAGCCTCGCGCACACTCCTGGAGGGTCGAGCGGGGGCGGCGCCGCCGCCGTGGCCGCCGGTCTGGGGCCGCTGGCGGTCGGGACCGATGGGGGAGGATCGATCCGGATTCCGTGCAGCTGCTGCGGCATCTTCGGCTTGAAGCCGACGCTGGGGCGCGTCGCGGCCGCGCCCGTGTACGGCGGGCTGGAGACGCTCTCCCACACCGGGCCGATGACGCGAACGGTGCGCGACGCGGCCCTGATGCTGAACGCGATCGCCGGCCCCGACCCGCGCGACCTCGGCTCGCTGCCCGCCGACGGGATGGACTACGTCGCCGAGGCCGGCCGGGGAGTCGCCGGGCTTCGTGTCGCCTGGACGCCCGACTGGGGGTACGCGCCGGTGGATCCCGAGACCCGCCGGATCGCGGAAGCGGGTGCCCGGCGGTTCGCGGACACGGGGTGCCGGGTGGACGAGGCCGGTCCCGGTTTTCCCAGTCCTGAGGAGCCGTTCAACATCGTCTTCGCCGGATCGATGGCGGCGCGGCTGGCAGACAAGCTGGCCGAATGGCGCGACCGCTTCGATCCCGGGCTGGTCGAGGTGCTCGAGTACGGCATGCGCTTCTCCGCCGTGGACTTCGTCCATGCCGCCAACTGGCGGCGCACGCTCGGCGAGGCCTTCCGGCGGTTCTTCGCCCGGTACGACCTGCTGCTCACCCCCACGCTGGCCGCGCCTCCGCTGCCGGTCGGGATCAATCACTACCAGGAAATCGGGGGGCGCAAGGTCGGGCATTCCGGATGGTTTGCGTTCACCTATCCGATCAATCTGACCGGGTTTCCGGCGGCGACGGTTCCCTGCGGGTTCACGGCCGATGGGCTCCCGGTGGGGCTGCAGATCATCGGGCCCCGGCTGGCGGATGCGCTGGTGCTGCGGGCTGCGGCCGCGTTTGAAGCCGTCGCCCCCTGGGCCGGCAACCGCCCGCCGCTCGGCTGAGCGCTCGACACGCGCTGCGTCTGCGACTCCTTACCCCGCCGAAGGGGCCAGCGAAAAGTGCGAGTGGACCGCGACCCACCGCTCCCCGCGCAGGACCAGGATGATCGTCGCCCGGCCCGGCCTGGGGAACGTCCTCCCGTCAGGCCCGGCGCCGACGGAGTCCCAGGGCACGATCATCCCAAGCATCTCCTCGCCCCCGACGCAGCGCATCTCGGCGAGCCGGAACGTGAACTCCCGGATGGTGGGCCAGATGTGCCGCCACTGCTCGCGCTCCAGGAGGTCGCGGCCGGAAACGACGGCGGCGTGGGTGCCGAAGGCCTGGACGTCGGGGGCGAAGAGGGGACGGGCCGCCGCGTAGTCGACCGCGCGGACACAGCGCTGCAGGGCCGCCAACCAGGATCTGGCCGTCTCGGTGAGGGGATGGCCGTCCGGAAGGACGCTCGCGGGCAAGCCGACCACCGTCCAATGGGCGCGCGGAATCCGCGCGATCACGACACAGGGCAGGATGGCGGCCCGCGCCCGGCCAACCCCTTCGCGTGTCCCGGCAGAGGTCCTGCCCGGCTCCGAAACCGCTGCGGGATGAGACGCGGTCGGGCCGGCGGGCGTGAACACGGAAGGCGTGAACACGTAAGCGGAGAGAGGAGCGCAACCCGGTATGGCTGGTTCGGCGCAGATCTGCCTACCCGCTCCACTGCAGACGTACGTTGAGGCCGTCTTCAGAGCCATCGGCGCTGATGACGAGATCGCCGGCGTGGTGGCGGCGCATCTGATTCGCGCCAACCTTTCCGGCCACGACTCCCACGGCGTCATCCGCGTGCCGCAGTATGTGGGCGAAGCCGACCGCGGCGCCCTGCAGCCGGCGGCCCGGCCCACGCTGGTGCACGCGACCGAGGTGGCCGCCGTCGTCGACGCCAACCGCGGGTTCGGGCATTTCTCGACCGCCTTCGCCCTCGACTGGGCCCTCGCGCGGGCGCGCCGCGGCGGGATGGCCGCCGTGGCGGTCCGCCATTCGATGCACATCGGGCGATTGGGCGAGTACACCGAGCGGGCGGCCGCCGCTGGGCTGATCGCGGTCGTGACCGTGGGCGCCGCCGGGCCCGGCCTCGGGTCGGTCGTGCCGTTCGGCGGGCAGGCGCGGTTTCTTTCGACCAACCCCTGGTCCATCGGCGTGCCGGGCCGGGACCGCTCGATGGTGTTCGATGGCGCGACCTCGATGGTCGCCGAAGGGAAGGTGCGGGTGGCCCGTGCCAAGGGCACGCTCCTTCCTCCCGGCTGCATCGTGGACCGGAACGGCGTCCCCTCGCGCAACCCGGAAGATTTTTACGAGGGAGGAGCGCTGCTGCCGCTGGGCGGCGAGGAAGCAGGGCACAAGGGCTACGGCCTGGCCCTGGCATCGGCGCTGATCGGCGCCCTGGGCATGATCGACGATCCCAATCCCACCCTGCCCGGCGCCCGTGCGCAGGCGGAGGGCCCCGTGGGAGGCCAGGCCGGCGGAGTCTTCCTGGCGGCGATCGATCCCGCGGCCTTCGGGAATGCCGAGCGCTATCGAGGCATGGTCGGCGACACGCTCGGGGCGGCCAAGCGGGTGCCGCCCGCGCCGGGCCGGGAGGAGGTGCTGCTGCCCGGTGAGCCGGAGACGATCACCCGCCGGCAGCGGGCCGGGGGGATCCCGGTGCCCGAAACGACATGGCAGGAACTGATCGCGCTGGCGGAACGCTTTCACGCGCCGCTGCCCGAGCATCGCCCCGCGCCATAGCGGCGGCGGGCGAGGTGATCAGACGTGCAAGAGGCTCGTGCCTGCGGGGTGAGCCGGACGGATCTCGGTTAGTGGACGCCCGCCAGATAGAATGGCCGGCAGACTCTGGACACCGCATGCTCCTGGGGGCCCTGGAGGAACAGGATGTCCAGGTGCTGCGCGGCGCCAAAGAGTCCGGCAAAGACCGATGAGAGTTTCTTGATCAGCCGTTCGTCGGGGCCGGTGGCCGACTGGAGACAGAGCGCGACGTCGTAGCCTCCGGCCACGCCGTACCGGACCACGGCGAGGTAGGCCTTCTGGACGTGCGACGCGCGGCTGAGGACTTTCGCGAATTCCCCTTTGAGAATTCGCTCCGGCGGTCCGTCCTGCTCCGCAAGGAACTGGACGCGTGACCGGATGTGCCCCTCCAGGCGCGGCGTCTGCTCCATGCGCTCAATGATGCTTTGAGGGGGCCCTGCCCCGTCTGCGCGATCGTGCAGTCCCGCTCGTTGGCTCTTCGCTTCGATCGGCGTGACCTTGGTTCCACTTCTCGCTTCGATTGGCTTTGGCCGGGCCGTTGCCCGCCGGTTCCGGAAGCAAAGGACGCGCGTGTGGCGCGGGCGCGTCCGGATCGAGCACGGCGCCGTCATCCGCGAGGGCCACCGGGAGCGAGGAGGCGGATTCGTGCCGCTGGATCTCGCGCCACAGGCTCTGGACATAATTCCGTCTCGCGCAGATCGCCCGATACGACGGCTCGGTCGAGGCGGCGGGGTCCTGGTCTCGGGGGGCGGGCTCGTTCGCGAATTCCCTCCCGAAGGCGGCCTGGGCGCTCCTGGACAGCATGCGGCCGGCGGCGATCATCGCCACCTGGCACACAACCATGTGCGGGAGCGCGCCGGACACCCGCGCGGCGCGCCGGAAATACTCGACCGCCCAGGGGGAGAGCCCGAGGGCATACAACTGCTTCGCCGACCGGTCGAAATCGCGCCGGCGCTTTTCCCCAATGTGTGAAAGATTGCGGCGTTCGCGCTGCATCGGTATTTCTGTATATGCCCGGAACCGATGCGCGCTAGACGCCCTTTCTCATGGGCCCGCCGGCGAATCGACCCCCTCGTGGTACGCGCGCCGGGCGGCCTCGACGCCCGCGCCGGGCGGAACATCCACCCCCCGCGACCGGAGGACGTGCTCCAATCCGGCGAGCACCGCCAGAGCCGCCCTGAGCTCCGCGTTGTAGCCCATCAGGCCGATCCGCCAGATGCGGCCGCGCAGGGGGCCGAACGACGTGGCGATCTCCACACCGAACTCCTCCAGCAGCTGCGCCCGGACGGCTTCGTCCTCGACCCCGGCCGGGATGTGCACCGCGGTGATCATGGGGAGCCGGTGTTCGGGGTCGCCAAACAGCGCGAGCCCCATAGCCGCGAGTCCGGCCTTGAGCGCCGCGCCGGCGCGGCGATGGCGCTGGAACCGGGCGTGGGGGCCTTCCTCGGCCACCAGCCGCAGGGCTTCCCGCAGCGCATAGGTCATGCTCGTCGGCAGGGTATGGTGATTCAGGCGCTCCGGGCTCCAGTAGCGCTGCAGCTGGCTCAGGTCGAGGTAGTTGGAGACGACGGGGGTGCGGCGCGCGGCGATGGCCCGCTCCACCCGGTCGTTGTACGTGATCGGCGCCATGCCGGACGGGCATCCCAGGCACTTCTGCGTGCCGGCGGAGCAGAGGTCGATCCCCCAGTCATCGACGCGCACCGCCACGCCTCCCAGCGTCACGACGGCGTCCACGACCAGGAGCGCGTGATGCGCGCGGCAGATCCGGCCGATCTCGTCGAGCGGCTGCAGCATCCCGGTCGAGGTCTCGCCGTGGACGACCGCCACGACCTTTGCGGGCTCGCGCGTGAGGGCGTCGGCGATGGCGTCGGGGTCGATGATGCGCCCCCATTCGGCCGTCACCTGAGCGACGCGCCCGCCGTACCGTCCGGCGAGGTCGACGAAGAGATCCCCGAACCGGCCGCAGTTGGCCACGAGGACGCGGTCGCCGGGCTCGACCAGCGAGGCGATCGCCGCTTCCATGCCGGCGCGTCCGGTCCCCGAGACGGCGAAGGTGCGGGGGTTGGAGGTCTGAAACACTTCCCGGCCTAGGGTCGCGACCTCGTGCATGATCGCGGTGAAGGCGGGGTCGAACTGGCCCAGCAGCGGCGCGGCGAGGGCGCGCAGGACCCGGGGATCCGGGTTGGTGGGCCCGGTGCCGCAGAGCAGCCGGGTTGGGGGATTGAGATCGCCGACGAGCCTGGTCATCGCAGTCATACTTGGGATGTCCGCGCCCGTCACCGTCGTTTCCTCCAATATGCGGGCGATCTCCACAGAGCAGGGTCGCGCCGTCCTGACGCTGAAGCAGGTCCCGGGCGGAAATCCATGAGAGGCCTGGCGCTGGTCATCGCCGTTGTCGCGATCGCCGGCATCCTGTGGGACGCGTTCGAGACGGTCGTGCTGCCGCGGCGGGTGTCGCGCCGCCTCAGGCTCATTCGCCTGACCCTGACGCCCGCGTGGCGATTCATCTCGTCCGTGTTCCGGCGGTGGCCTCCGGG